>Ga0315912_10002092_pt1 | contig 22126 bp, 19 predicted proteins | sample VfabasoilMG_FD_204469 | JGI IMG/M metagenome (GOLD analysis project Ga0315912, IMG submission 204469) | Garden soil microbial communities collected in Santa Monica, California, United States - V. faba soil | ecosystem: Environmental > Terrestrial > Soil > Garden | place: USA: California...
CCGCCATTTGAGCGCTGCCCATGCCGAACACCGGGCGGCGCAGCGCGCGCAGGCGGCTCGGCTGCAGTTCCAGCCCGATCACGAACAGCAGGAGCACGACGCCGAACTCGGCCAAGTGTCCAACGCTTTCGACGTCGTCGATGAGGCCGAGCCCCCCGGGGCCGATGAGAATGCCGGCGGTCAGGTAGCCGAGCACGGCGGCAAAGCCGAGCCGCTTCATCAGCGCGACGCAGAGAATGGCCGCGGTCAGGTAAATGGCGACGTAGCCCAGATCGTTCATGGACGCCCTGCCTCAGGAGTAGACATGGAAGTGGAGACCGGCGCCCCTGGGCGCGCGATCGACGGAATCAGCGGCGCGGATCGACCAGCACCTTGCACTCGGTCGTGCGCTTCCGCAGCGCCTCGAAGGCAGGCGGCATGTCGGAAAGCTTCACGGTACCGGTAATGAGCGCGTGTGGGGCGGTGTCGCCGGACTCGAGCGTGTCGATGACGCGGCAGAATTCCTGGAAGTCGAAGAACGCCGACATCTGGATGCGTACTTCCTTCGACACCGCGCGGAACGGGATGAACGTGTCAGGCGCGGTGCACAGGCCGAGCACCACGACCGTGCCCTTGATGCGCACGTGCTCGATGCACTGCGCCAGTACGCCGGGTTTGCCCACGCATTCGAAAACGATGTCCGGGAGCGCGCCGAGCGCGGCGTTCACGCGCGGCACGATGTCCCTGTCGGCGACCAGGAATTCCGTCGCGCCCATCTCCAGCGCGCGTTGCTGCTGGTAGTCGTTCAGATCGGTGACGACGACGCGGCGCGCGCCGAATTGCTTCGCCCAATAAGCGGTTCCCAGCCCGATCGGACCCGCTCCAACCACCAGCACGTTCGCGCCCGTAGTCAGCCCCGACATCGCCACGCCGTGCAGCGCGACGGAGAGCGGTTCGACCAGCGCGCCGTCCTCGAGCGAAACGCCCTCGGGCAGCCGCACGCAGTCGCGATCGTAGGCCAGTGCGTATTCCGCGTAGCCGCCGCCGCCCAGCTTGCCGTTGGCGCACCACGCGCGATGTCCCGCGGCGCAGGTCGGGCACTTGCCGCAGCCACGGAGCGGGGAGACGGACACGCGATCGCCGATCTTGAGCGACTTGACGGTGGAACCCAGACCGACGACTTCGCCCGAGAACTCGTGGCCGAGCACGTTGCCGGGCCGGATCGAAAACACCGGATCCTCGGTCATGTGCAGATCGCTGCCGCAGATCCCGCAGCGCCCGACCTGCACGACCACCTCGTCCTCGCGCGGCACGGGATCGCGCACGTCCTCGATCGCGAGCGGCCGCCCGATGGCCTGGAATACCGCGGCTCTCACGCCTTGCGTTTCCGCTGCTGTTCGGCGACTTCGTCGCGGTACTTCATCATGGCGGCTTGCCGTTTCGCGATGCCGTCCGGATCGGACTCCGGCGACGTCACGGAGTCGACGATCGTCTTGAAGTGCGCTTCCAGCGGCGCGCGGGCCTCGGGATAGGGAATGATGTACTGCTGGTTCTTCTTCACCGCTTCCAGCACGTGCCCGGCCAGTTCCACCGGCTCCATGCCCTGCGAGTAGATCCGCGACAGGCTGGCGAAGGTCTCCTCGTCGTAGTGATAACCGCTGTCCGCGTACTTCGCGGGCCGCGTCTTGACGGCCTCCGCGATGTTGGATTTCACGTTCGCTGGGCAGAGCACCGATACGCCGATCTGGTAGGGTGCGAGCGCCTCGCGCAGCGCGTCGGACAGGCCGACCACGGCGAACTTGGCCGCGCAGTAGATGCCCGCGAAGCTGGAGGAGAGAAAGCCGCCGAGCGAAGCCGTGTTGACGATGTGTCCGCCCTTGCCGAAGGCGATCATCCTCGGCACAAAGGTCTGGACGCCGTTGACCACGCCGCCGAAGTTGACGCCCATCTGCCAGTCCCAGTCGGAGTACGTGGATTTCTCCAGCGGCCCGAAGATGCTGACGCCGGCGGTATTGAACAGCAGCTGCGCCGGCGCGAACACGCGTTCGACCTCGTCCGCCGCGCGCGCGTAGGCGTCGCGGTCGGTGATGTCGAGCAGGATGCCGTGGCACTCGGTCTTCTGATCCTTCAGCGCCTTCAGTCCGTGATCGAGGTGATCCTGCCGTATGTCGGCAATCACGACGCGGCAGCCGGCCTTGCCGAACACCTTCGCCTGGCCGAGCCCAACGCCGCTGCCGCCGCCGGTGATGAATGCGACCTTTCCCCTGAAATCGTCCATAGCGTTCCGTTGTCCCCGTTATGTCAGTTCTCGAGGCCGAGCAGCAACTCGTGATCGCTGAGCAGTGCCGGCTGGTCGAAGTGATCGAAGGTGTTCAGCAGACGGGGCTGTGGGACGCGCGGCGATGCGTCCATCGCCAGCGCTTCCTGCAGGCCGCCGGGCCGGTTCAGCCGCTGCGCTTCCCCGGATTCCGGGAACTTGCCGCGCAGGAGCATCGCATAGCTCTCGCGTCCGTCGAGATCGCCGGTGCGCTGCTTGATGCGCACGCCGAGCCACAGGCTCCGGGGCGAATGCTGCGCCACCTTTACGTAGCGCTGCAGGTAACGGTCGGCGGCCGCGTAGTCGCCGGCGCCGTACTCGAGTTCGCTGAGCGCGATCAACGCGGCGGGCGCGGTGGAATTGGCCGCCAGCGCCGCGCCGAAATATTGCCGCGCCTTGACGGGGTCGCGGTTGGCGAAGGCGCAGTTGCCCGCGTTCGCGTATGCCACGTCGGGCGTCAGGTACAGCGGGTTCTTCGCCGCCTTGAGAAAGGTCTCCTCCGCCTCGGGATAGCGGCCCTGCCGGCACAGGAACTGGCCGTAGTTGTTCACGAATTCCGCGTTGTCGGGATCGAGCTGGATGGACTTCAGGAAATTCGCCTCGGCCGGTTTCGGTTCGCCGATCCGCTGGTGCAGCAGCCCGAGCATGCTGTAGGTCGGTGCATGGCGCGGCTCGGCGTCCCGGGCCCGTTCCAGTTTCTCCAGCGCCTCGCGGTAGCGGCCGCGCCGCATGTACTCCACGGCCAGCGCGACGTTCGCCTCGGCGATCGCGTGCCGCTTCGGCGCTTCCTTCTTTTCCGCCTCGGAATAGTTGTGGGCCGTCTTGGCGGCGGTGGAGCCGGCGAAGCTGAGCAGGGACAGCGGCGCGGCGCAGCCCCCCGCGAGGAGCGCGAGCAGCACAGGAGCCAGGCATCTTCCGAATCGCGCCATCGGCTGTTCCCACGGCCATTCAGGCCGAACGCCTGGGGCGATTATACGCCGCCGCGCCGGCGGCGCGCGTCAGAACGGCTTGCCGAGCGAGCAGCCGCCGTCGATCAGGACCTGCGTACCGGTGACGTAGCTCGAGGCGGGGGAGGCGAGGAACAGGGCCAGCCCCTTGATCTCGTCGGTATCGGCCATCCGGCCGAGCGGCACGGTGGAAGCGAACGAGTTCCGAACCTCCGGCCGGTGCGCGTGGCCGCCGCCGATATTGGTGACGAAGGGGCCGGGCGCGATGGCATTGACGTTGATGCCGAACTCGGCGAGCTCGAGGGCGATGTTGCGCATCAGGTGCGCGGCGCCGGCCTTGGCGACCATGTAGGCCATGCCGACGATCACCTCGGGGGCCACCGCCGCGAGCGAGGTCGTGATGATGATGCGGCCGGATTTGCGCGGCTTCATGTGGCGGGCGGCGGCGCGCACGGTCGTGAACACGGAATTGAGGTTCGTGTCGATGATGTGATCCCAGCGCTCGTCGGAGTAGTTGTCGATTGCGCTCTGCTCGTTGCGGCCCTTGCGATCCATGCGCACGAAGCCGGGGCCGGAGTCGATGCCGGCGTTGGCGAAGCAGATGTCGAGCCGGCCGTAGAGCTTCGCGGCCTCGTCGAAGGCGCGATCCACGGCCGGGCGATCCGTGACGTCAACGACCGCGCCGCGCACGTCCATCCCGGCGGCCTTGAGTCGCTTCGTCTCGGCGTCGAGGCGTTCCGGGCTGATGTCCAGCATCGTCACGCGCGCGCCGTTCTCGGCGAGCACTTCGGTGAACGCGAGCCCGAGTCCGCTGGCGCCGCCGGTGACGATGGCGCCGTGCCCCTTTACGTCGAACATCTGTTCGAGCTTCATCGACTCCCCCGCGTAGTGGTGATCACCATGTTCAGCGAAAAGACGTAGATGGAATATGGTAGATGGTAGGTGGGGAAAACAGGCTGTTCTTCAACCCCATTCCCCATCTACCAACTACCATCTACGTATTCTAGTACCCCACCGTGAAGCGCTTGCGCACGTGCTTCGGCTTCTCGCACTCGTCGATCAGCGCGATCGCGAAATCCTCCTGGCTGATCTTGCTGTCGCCCTTCGTATCCTTGAGGAGTTCATCGCCGCCGAGACGGAACTTGCCGGTGCGCTCGCCCGGCGCGATGAAGATCGACGGCGAGATGAAACTCCATTCCAGATCCGTAATCTTCCGGATTTCCTTCAGCGCGGTCACCGCCGGCGTCGCCTGCACCTTGATCTGGTCGGGGAAACCGGGCGTGTCGATGAGCATGACGCCCGGCGCGACTTCGAGGCTGGCCGCGCCGCCGACGATCAGCACGCGCTTCACGCCCGCGCTCCGGCAGGCCGCATAGACGTGGCTCACATCGTTCAGATCGTGCCGCACGCTGACGATCACGGCATCGTGCCCCTTGATCGCGCCGGCCAGTTTCTTCTCGTCCGCGAGGTCGCAGCCGACGGCCGTGACGTTCTTTCCGCTCTTGAGTTTGTCCGCATTGCGGACAATGCCGGTCACCGAGTGGCCGCGGTTCACGGCCTCGGTCAGAACCTTGGCGCCGATGTTGCCGGTCGCGCCGATCAGTGCAATTTTCATCGAGGCATCTCCCTTGTGTCTTCGTTCAGGCAGCGGCAATGTTAGCCGAAAAATCCGGACACCCGGTACCGCGCGCGGCGGCAAGTCAGGTTTTCGCGCGGACCGGCACCACGAGGTTGCAGAGGCCGACCTGCACCGCCACGTCGTCCTGGTTCAGCGTGCGCATCCTGAACTTCACGAAGCCGATGTCAGGCCGGGACTTCGATGCGCGGACCTCGATGACTTCGGTTTCGACCCGCAGTTCATCGCCCGGGCGCACGGGCTGCGGCCAGCGCAGTTCGTCGAACCCGGCGCCGATCAGACCGTTGGCCGCCTTGAACTCGCTGTCGACGAGCAGCCGCATGGTCACGGCGGCGGTGTGCCAGCCGCTGGCGGCAAGCCCGCCGAAGAACGTGTCTCTGGCGGCGGTTTCGTCGAGGTGGAACGGCTGCGGATCGAATTCCCCGGCAAACCGCCTGATCTCCTCCGCGGTGACGCGTTTGCGCCCCGTGGTCCGGTAGACCTGGCCCACGGCGAAGTCGTCGAGGTAGCGGCTCATGGGATGGCGATGTTACCAATCCCGCGGCGGCGGACCAGTCCGTTCTTGCGCTGGATCAACCCCGCGGCGGGCAGCGGTTGACCGGCGTGGCGCGCGCGGCAGACAGTTCGCGCACCGGATAACGCAAGGAGCCGTCGCGTGAAGATGCCCGTCCTGCTGCTGCTGTTCCCGCTCGTGGCGTTTGCCGGCGCGGACGACGACACGCCGATCCCGGATCCCGAGATCAGCCGGCACGGCATGGTGGGCGAGCGTTTGCAGCTGATCATGCAGAACATCCGGGCCGGCGTGCACGACATCAACGACGTGGAGGCGTCGGGGGAGCCGCTCACGCAGGAACGCCTGGATGACATGGTCGAAGCGGTGCAGGACCTGATGTACTTCGCCGAATTCATGTCACTGAATCCGCCGCGTCTCGATCTCGGCGAAAACCAGATCGTGACGTTTCGCGCGCTGGCATCGCAGCTCTATACCGAGGCGCTCAACGTGCGGGGCATCGCCGAGAGCTACAACCTCGACTCCCGCGATTTCGAGCTTCTGGACTCCGCCTACGAGCGCATGTACCAGACCTGCGCCGCCTGCCACGAGCTCTTTCGTGATCGTTAGCTTTTGCGGAGGGTTTCCAGGAGTCGGGTCATGTCGTGCAGGCTCTCGATCTCGAAGTCGGCCTGGAGATCGCCGGCATCGTGCGTCTCGCGCGACAGCCGTCCCTCGGGCCGCCGCAGCCAGGCGGCGACCATGCCGGTCGACATCGCGCCCTGCACGTCGAACATCGGCGCCGCGCAGTAGAGAACGTCGCGCGGTTCGAGCCCGGTCTTGCGCAGCACCCACCAGTAGGTGCGCGGATTCGGCTTGGCCACGTTGGCATCCTGCGTCGTGGCGACGAAGTCGGCCTTGAACTTCTTGAACTTGCCGACGTACATGCGCAGGTACTCGGATTCGACGTCGGAATAGATGATCACCTTGACGCCCAGCTTCTGCTGGTTGGTCAGCGCTTCTTCCGTGTCCGGGAACAGTTCGACCTTCGACTGGAGATCGAGGAAGGCGTTGATGTCGTCGGGCGCGCCGGTAACGCCGTTCATTCGCAGGGTGTTCAGCATCGCCTCGCGGGCGATGTCGGTGACGTTCGTGTAGCGGTAGAACGCGGCACGGCGGTGGAGTCCCTCGAACTGCCGGACCCAGGTCTCGGTGAAGGTCTGCACCTCTATCTTCAGCCCGTACTTCTTCACGAGCGCCGTGGAAGCGTCGCGCCAGCTCGAGCCCCAGTCGAACAGCGTCGTCTTGGAATCGTAGAAAACGGCCCGCGGCCAGCGTCCGGTGATTGCCATGGTCTGACTCCCTGCGAAATTTGCGGCGCGAGTCTAGCAGGGGGCGGCGCGGCGCCGGAACGCCACGAACCCAGAAATCAGTCCGCGCGATTCGAGAAAGCAGGAACCGGGCTCGACGGCGGGTGCGCGTTACATCGCCCGCGGCAGGTCCGCGTAAACCTCATGGCACATGATGGCGAGGAACGCAGCCAGCGCGAGATAGTTGAGGCCGTAGACGAGGCGGGTCTCCGCGGGCACCGAGTAATACACGGCTTCCTCGGGCGTGCGGATGCCGCGCAGCGCCTGCATCACCTGCGGCGCCGCAAGGATGGCCATCAGGATCAGCAGCGGGCTCGGCGACCACAGGAACAGCCCGACCAGGATCGGCACGCCGAGCAGCCAGATGCGCGGCGACAGGACGGCGGTGATACGCCCGCCGTCGAACGGCGACAGCGGGATGAGGTTGAACAGGTTGAGGAAGAATCCCGAGTAGGAGAGCGCCAGCAGCAGCGTGCTGTCGAAACTCTGCGCGAGCCACCAGCACACCAGCGCGCCGACGGTGCCGGCGACCGGCCCGGCCATGCCGACGTACGCCTCGGTCTCGGCGTCGTGCGGCATCGTCTTCAGTTCCACCCAGGCGCCGACGAAAGGGATGAACGTCGGCAGGCCGACGTCGAGGCCGCGCTGCCGCGCGGCGATGAAATGCCCCATCTCGTGAACGAAGATCAGCAGCACGAACCCCGCCGCGTACCACCAGCCGAAAATCAGCGAGTAGGCGAACACGGAGATCAGCATCGTGCCGCCGGTGGTCAGCACTTTGCCGAGCTTGGCGCCCTGGAAGAGCAGCAGCAGCCATTTCATCGCGTCATTGCCCCCGCCCGCGATAGCGGGCCAGTACGTGTTCGATCATGCCGCGCGCCAGTTCGTGTTCGCCCATGAACACCTTGCCGACGTTCTCCTTCTCGAACAGCGCCGATTCCTCGTCGCTGTGCGTGCGCACCACGATCTCGACACCCGGGTTCAGCGCGCGGGTCGTCTCGATCACCTTGCGGATGCGAAACGTGTCGGGGATGGCGATGACCAGCATGCCGGCGCGCGCGATGTGCGCCTGGATCAGTACGTACGGTTCCGCGACATCGCCGGACACGGCCGGCACCCCGCGCCCGCGCAGTTCCTCCACGAGCTCCCGGTTCTGTTCGGCGACCACGAACGGCACACCCGCCGCTTCCAGCGCGTTGCCGATGCGTCGGCCGACGCGGCCGTAGCCGACCAGCACGATCTGGCCGGTGAGCAGGTTGAGATCGGTGCTCATCGGCAGTTCGGCGAGCGGATCGTCGGAGCGTTCCAGCGCCTGCGCGAGCTTCGAGCGGGCGCGGATCCATTTCTGCACGGGTTCGATCGCCTGGAACACGAGGGGATTGACGGCGATCGAAATCAGCGCGCCGGCAAGGACCAGGTCCTGGCCCTCCGTGCCGAGCAGGCCGAGCGAGACGCCGAGTCCGGCGAGGATAAACGAGAACTCGCCGATCTGCGCGAGGCTGGCGGAGACCGTCAGCGCGGTGTTCAGCGGGTAGCGGAAGGCGAGCACGAGCGCGAACGCCGCGATCGACTTGCCGAACACGATGATGGCCACCACCGTCAGTACGGCCAGTGGCTGGAGGACCAGCACCTGCGGGTCGAACAGCATGCCGACCGAGACGAAGAACAGCACGGAGAAGGCGTCGCGGAACGGCAGCGTTTCCTCTGCCGCGCGGCGGCTGAGCCTGGATTCGCGCAGCACCATGCCCGCGAAGAAGGCGCCGAGCGCGAAGGACACGCCGAACAGTTCGGCCGAGCCCCAGGCAATGCCGACCGCGAGCGCGATCACGCACAGCGTGAACAGTTCGCGCGAGCCGGCGTGCGCGACCTGCCACAGCAGCCAGGGAAACACGCGGCGGCCGGCGACGAGCATGAGTGCGACGAAGATCCCGATCTTGCCGAGCGTCAGCGCCAGCGCGGCGGCGACGCTGCTGCCGGCATCCGGGCCGCTGTTCCCGCCCAGCAGTCCCGCGAGCGGCGGCAGCAGCACGAGTACCAGCACCATCGCAAGATCCTCGACCACGAGCCAGCCGACGGCGATGCGGCCGTTGACCGAGTCGAGCACGCCGCGATCTTCGAGCGCCCGCAGCAGCACGACCGTGCTCGCCACGGACAGCGACAGGCCGAACACGATGCCCGCGCCCAGGTTCCAGCCCCACAGCTTCGCGACCAGCATGCCGAGGGCCGTGGCGACCGCGATCTGCAGCACCGCGCCGGGCAGCGCGATCCTGCGCACCGACAGCAGGTCCTGGAAGGAGAAGTGCAGGCCGACGCCGAACATGAGCAGGATGACGCCGATCTCGGCGAGCTGCTGCGACAGTTCCTGGTCCGCGACGAAGCCGGGCGTTGCCGGTCCGATCAGCACGCCGGCGACGAGATAGCCGACCAGCGGCGGCAGTTTCAGGCGCGCGGCGATGAAACCGAAGACCAGCGCGAAGCCGAGCGCCGCGGCGAGCGTGGTGATCAGCGCGACGTTATGAGACATAAGGCGGGTAGATGGTAGATGGTAGATGGGGATTGGGGCGAAACGTTCAGGGCCTTCCCCATCTCCCATATTCCATCTACGTCCTTTCAGGTCTTTCCAAGTGCTTCCAGCACGGCCGAAGTGAAACGCTCGATCGAAAACGGTCCGGTCTCGGGATCGTGCCCGCGCCGGACGATGACCACGCGCCGCGACGGCACCACGACGATGAACTGCCCGCGATTGCCCATTGCGGCGAACGTGCCGTCGGGGAGTCCCTGTGCCGCGCCGAGCAGCCACACCTGCGCCCCGTAGCCGGAACTCGCCGATCCGTCCGGTCGCGGCGGTGGTTGGACCGGAGCGGGAGTGCGCATGAATTCCACCCAGCCCGCGGGCAGGATCCGTTCGCCTTTCCACGTTCCATCATCGAGCAGCAATTGCCCGAAGCGCGCGAGGTCCCGCGCGGTGGTCCAGACCTGGCTCGAAAGAATGAAGGTGCCGCCCCAGTCCGTTTCCGCGGTCGTGTGCCGCATGCCGATCCGGTGAAACAGCTTCTCGTAGGGAAACCGCAGGTACGCCGCGTCGTCGCCGAGGCGCGCGCGCAGGAGATACGACAGCGCCAGCGTGTCGTTGTTGGCGTAATTCCAGCGCGTGCCCGGCGACGCCACGAGAGAATGCGCCAGCGCGGCGTCCTCGACGCGCGCGCCGCCGAAATACACTTCGTCGGTTCGTGAGCCGGGCCCGCCGGTATCGAGGCCGCTGGTCATGTGCAGCAGGTCCGCGATCCGGATCGCGCCGCGCGGATCGCCGGGCGCGGACCATTGCGGCAGTTCGGTGGTCTTCGCGGGATCGAGCAGACCCTCGCCGGCGGCGATCCCGACGAGCGCGCCCATGAGCGTCTTCGCCACGCTCCAGGTCCGCTGCGGCACGTGCACGCCGCTGTCCGCGGAATAGGATTCGGCGATCAACCGGCCGTCGGCGAGAACGACCACGGCGCTGGTGCGCGAGCCGGGTCCGAAGCTCTCGGCATCGAACGCATGGGCCAGCACGCGTGACAGCGGCGCGCCGTTCGCATCGGCCGCGAGCGTGGGGTTCGCGAGCCGATCGCCCAGGGGCCAGTCCACGTCGGCTTCCGGCGGCTTGCTGATGCTGATTGAAGGCAGGGACACGGACTCATCCGTGCCCTCGGGCAGGATCGTGCAGCCGAGCGGCGGGTGCAGGCGCGCGATCCGCGGCGGCGCCGATTCCGACCACCGGACCTGCACCGACTTCCGCTCGCGATCGATCGCGGCGTCCGGCAAACGGTCCATCACCGGCTGGTAGTCGCGGTAGATCCCGGACAGGTCGTTCCGGGCGATCTGCTCCGCGTTTCGTTCCGCGAGGAACACGGCACTGCACGTGAACAGGGCCTTGTAGCCGGCGGCAAGGCGCGGCGACGCGTCGTCTGCTGCCGCGACGCCGCAGGCAATCAATCCGGCAATCAGCCATGAAATGCGCATGGACGGCAGGGTACTCGATTTCGGTTCGCACTGTGAACGGCACGGCGGGCGGCGGGCGCATTCACTGCATCGAGCAGGTATCATGACGCGCGTCGCGCACACCAGGGGAGAGGCCGATGTCGCCGCACCGAATTCGTCCGTTGCTTGCCGTATTGCTCGTGTTGATCGCCGCCGCCGTCAGCGCCGATCCGGTGATCGTCACCGCCGCCCGCATGCTGGACATGGACACCGGGAAAGTCGTCGCCCCCGCGGTTCTCGTGATCGAGGACGGCCGCATCGCCGCCGTCAACCCGGACAGCCCGCCCGCCGCGGCATCGCGCATCGAACTCGGCGACGTGACCCTGTTGCCCGGCTTCATGGACATGCACACGCACTTCTCCGGCGATCTCGAGACCAACTGGGTGCACCGAGCGGTCGAGGAGACCGCGGCGGACTTCGCGCTGCGCGGCGCGCAGAACGCGAAGCTGACGCTCGAGGCGGGATTCACGACGGTGCGCGAGGCGGGCAGTCCGTACTTCGTCGATGTCGCGCTGTCGAAGGCGATTGCGGCGGGGCGCATCCCGGGGCCTGACATCTTCCCGGTCGGGCACGCGCTCAGCATCACCGGCGGTCATTGCGATGACACGGGCTACGCGCCGGGCATTCTCGAGAACGGCCCGGAACAGGGCGTCGCCGACGGCGCGGACGCGATGATCCGTGCCGCGCGCTATCAGATCAAGCACGGCGCGAAGTTCATCAAGATCTGCGCCACCGCCGGCGTGCTGTCCTTCGAGGGGCCGGTCGGCGCGCAGCAGTTCAGCGAAGAGGAATTGCGCGCCGTCGTCGGAGAGGCCGCGCGCCACGGCATGCGCGTGATGGCGCACGCGCATGGTTCGGAGGGAATTCTCGCCGCCGTGAAAGCGGGGGTCGCTTCCATCGAGCACGGCTCGATGCTGACCGACGAGATCATCCGCGAGATGAAAAAGCGCGGCACGTACTTCGTCCCGACCACCTATCTCGCCGACGCCATCAAGCTGGAGAACCTGCCGCCGCCGATCCGCGCGAAGGCGGAGTCCGTGCTGCCGCTGGCGAAGGAGAGCGTGAGGAAGGCGATCGCCGCCGGCGTGCGCATTGCGTTCGGCACCGATGCCGCGGTCATCCCGCACGGCACGAACGCGCGCGAGTTCGGCGCGCTGGTCGATCGCGGCATGTCGCCGCTGGAAGCGATTCGTACCGCCACGGTGAACGCGGCCGCGCTGCTCAACGTCACGGATCGCGGGCGCATCGCGCCGGGACTGCGCGCCGACATCGTCGCCGTGCCGGGCAACCCGCTCGACGACATCCACGTCACGGAGAAGGTGAGTTTCGTGATGAAGCAAGGAGTGGTGTACAAGCAATGAAGACGTAGATGGCAGGTGGTAGATGGGGGCTGGGGAGAAAAGTGCCTTCCCCATCCCCCATCTACCATCTACCGCCTACCATTGATCGCGATGATCTACATCTGGCTCGCAGTCGCCAACGGCTGAGGAAAGTGATGCTGCAACTGTATACCTGGGACCCGAATTCCAACTCCGGCAAGCCGATCTTCGCGCTGAAGGAGAAGGGCGTGGAGTTCGAGTTTCACTACATCGACCTGCTCAGGTTCGAGCAGCACGCGCCGGAATACCTCGCGGTCAATCCGAGCGGCACCGTGCCGACGCTGATCCACGACGGCCGGCATCTCACCGAGTCGAGCCCGATGTGCGAGTACATCGACGCCGCGTTTCCCGGTCCCTCATTGCGCCCCACCGACGCGCGCGAGCTGTACCTGATGCGCCGCTGGTGCCGCGACGTGGACACGAAGTACGCGCCGGCACTCAGCGTGCTCGGCTGGCACGCCTTCATGGGGCCGATGGTGCGGCAGATGGATCCGAAGGAAGTCGAGCGGCTGATCGCGCGCATTCCGCTGAAGGAGCGGCGCATTGCCTGGTCCACCGCGGTCAAGTCCACGTTCACCGAGGAGCAGCTCCAGGGCGCGCGCGATCGTGTTGCCGCGTGGATCAAGGCTATGGACGATCGCCTGAAGGAATCGCCGTACCTCGCCGGGCCGACCTACTCGGTCGCGGACATCGTCTGCTTCGCGAACGCCTACGCGCTGCCGGTGTCGCAACCGCAACTGGCGACCGAGGCGAAGGCGCCGCACTACTTCGCCTGGCTGAGCCGCATCTACGCGCGGCCGGCGATCCGCGAGGCGTTCAAACTCGGCCGCACGCCGCTTGCCGCGAGGGCGTTGCAGATGATCGAAGAATTCGGGAAGCGGTAGATGGTAGTTGGTAGATGGGGAATGGGGAAAACATGAACGTACGATGCGTCTCTTCCCCATCCCCCATCTACCCTATCCCATCTACGTCCTTTTCATGACATGACGATAGAACTCTACCACTGGGAACCCACCGGCGATTCCGCCAAGGCGCTGATCGGCCTGCACGAGATCGGCGTCGCCTTCACGGGCCGTTACGTCGACGTCCTGAAGTTCGAGCAGTACCGCCCGGAGCACCTGGCGCTTGCGCCGGCGGGGCAGGTGCCGGTGCTCGTGCATGACGGCGAGGTTTTCAACGAGCCGCGGCTGCTGCTCGAATACCTCGCCGATGCGTTCCCGCAGGCGAAGCTCGCGCCGCGCGACGCCGGCGGCTGGTACGACGTGCAGGACTGGGTCCGTTTTGCCGACGCGCAGCTGAACGATGCCGTGCGCCTGCTCGGCTGGCACGCGATCATGTTGCCGGAGATGAGCACCGCGGACCGGACCGCGTTCGAGCAGAAGTTCGCGGGGGTTCCGGTGAAGGAACAGCAGGCGGGCTGGGCCGCGGTCGTGCGCGACGCGGAGTCCACCGAGAACAAGCTCGAGAACGCGCGCGGCCGCGTGCGCGAGGCGCTGGCGCGGATGGAGCCGGTTCTCGCGAAGTCGGAATGGCTGCTCGGCGGGGTTCACTCCATCGCCGACATCAACGCGTTCGCGCTCGCCTGGCCATTGCCGAAGCTCATGCCGGACGAGGTCAACGCGCAGAAGACGCCGGGCGTGAAGAACTGGCTGCAGCGCATGGCGGCGCGGCCCGCGTTCAAGGCCGCCATGTCCGCGCGCCGGGCGGCGGGCGAAGTGCCCCGCTTCGCGCCCGCCTGAGGAACGCCCGATGAGCACACAGCGCGAATATCCCGCCCCGCTGTACGCGTGGTATGTCGTGGTCGTGCTGTTCCTCGCCTATGTCGTGTCGTTTCTCGACCGGCAGATCCTCAGCCTGCTGATCGAGCCCATCAAGCGCGATCTCCAGGTCAGCGACACCATGATCAGCCTGCTGCACGGCTTCGCCTTCGCGATTTTCTACACGGCCTTCGGAATTCCGATTGGCCGGCTCGCGGACAGCCGCAGCCGCAAGGTGATCGTGATTGCCGGCGTGACGCTGTGGAGCCTGATGACCTCGGCCTGCGGTTTCGCGAAGAACGTCGGCATGCTGTTCGCCGCGCGCATCGGCGTCGCCGTCGGCGAAGCGGTGCTGTCGCCGTGCGCCTACTCGATGATCTCGGACTACTTCCCGCGCGGAAAGCGTGGACTGGCGATCAGCATCTTCTCGCTGGGCATCCTCGCCGGCGCGGGGACGGCGTTCATCTTCGGCGGCCTGGTCGCGTCCTGGGCCACGGACGCGGTTGCCGCCAGCGACGGCCTTCTGGCCCGCTTCAGGCCGTGGCAGCTGACCTTCATTCTCTGCGGCCTGCCGGGCCTCGTGGTCGCCGCGCTCATGTTCACGGTGCGCGAGCCGGAGCGGCGCGAGCTGTTCGGCGCGGGCGGCGCGGTGCCGCTGGCGCGCGTGTTCGAGTTTCTGCGCGGGTACCGGGTCGTGTACTCGACCCTCATCATCGGCGTCGCGTTCGTCGCCATGGCCAACTACGCGTATTTCACCTGGTTGCCGGCCTACTTCATCCGTGTGTACGCGTACACGCCGCGCCAGATCGGTCTCACTTTCGGCACGCTGCTGATCGGCATCGGCGCGCCGGCGTTGTTCCTGAGCGGCTGGCTCGCGGACTTCTGGTTCCGCCGCGGTTTCGCCGGCGCGCACCTCGCGGTCGCCACAATCGCGAGCGGGCTGGCGATCGTTCCGGCCGCGCTGCTCTGGTTCGCCGCCACGCCGGAGCAGGCGACGGCCTGCATCGCGCTGCTCGTCGTGTTTCTGGCGGCACACACCGGGCTCGTGCCGGCGGCCCTGCAGCTCATTACGCCGAACGAATTGCGCGGACAGGTGACGGCCGGCTACCAGTTCCTGCTGAACCTCATCGCGCTGGGCTGCGGCCCGACCATCGTCGCGCTGCTCACCGATCGCTGGTTCCAGGACCCGCTGGCGGTGGGCAAGTCCATGGCAATCACGCTGTGTTTTGCCCTGACCACGGGCGTCGTGTTGTTCCTGCTGGCCATGCGGCCATATATAAGGAGACAGCGGGAGCTGGCCTGAAATGAGCTACGCCATCCGCATCCGCAAGACCGGTGGACCCGAAGTGCTGGAAGCCGCCGACACGACGATCGGCGAGCCGGGGACCGGCGAGGCGCGCGTGCGCCATCACGCGATCGGGCTCAATTACGTCGAAACTTACCTGCGCACCGGCCTGTATCCCGTCCCGCTGCCGTCCGGACTCGGCACCGAGGCGGCCGGCGTCGTTGAAGCCGTGGGTCCCGGCGCGACGGATATCCGCGCCGGGGATCGGGTTGCCTACGTGGGCGGGCCGCCCGGCGCCTACGCCGACCTGCGCCTGATGCCCGCGGACCGGCTGGTGAAACTGCCGGACGACGTGTCCTTCGAGCAGGCCGCGGCGATGATGCTGAAGGGTCTCACCGCCCAATACCTGCTGCGCCGTACATATAAGGTGCGGCGCGGCGACGCGATCCTGGTGCATGCTGCCGCCGGCGGCGTCGGGCTGTTCCTCTGCCAGTGGGCGAACCACCTCGGTGCGACGGTCATCGGCACCGTCGGCTCGGACGAGAAGGCGGCGCTCGCGAAGGCGCACGGCTGCGACCATCCGATCGTGTACACGCGCGAGAATTTCACGGAGCGCGTCCGGGCGATCACGAACAACGAGGGCGTGCCGGTGGTTTACGATTCCGTGGGGAAGACGACGTTCATGGATTCGCTCGCCTGTCTCAGGCCGTTCGGCATGATCGTGAGTTTCGGACAGTCCTCGGGACCGGTGGCGCCGCTCGACATCGGCGAACTGTCGCGGCGCGGTTCGCTGTTCCTGACGCGGCCGACGCTGGTGACCTACGCGGCGAAGCGCGCGGACCTGCTGGCGATGGCGGCGGAACTGTTCGAGATCGTGCGCGCCGGCGCCGTCCGCGTCGGGATCGGCGCGCGCTACCCGTTGCGGGAGGTTGCACGGGCGCACCAGGATCTTGAGGCGCGGCGCACGACGGGCTCGTCCATCCTGATTCCCTGATGCGGGATTTTTGCAGGGCCGGCTTCAGCCGGCCGTCATTGAACGGGACAACAACGGCAGCGAAAGACATAAGGAAACGACGATGACCAGAAAATACCAGATGTACATCGGCGGCAAGTGGGTGGATGCCGCGAACGGACAGACCTTCGACGACCTGAACCCGTACAACGGCGAACTGTTCGCGAAGGTGCCGGCGGGCAAGCGCGAGGACGCGAAGCGCGCCATCGAGGCGGCGGCCGCGGCGTTTCCGGCATGGGCGGCGACGCCGCCGGCGGTCAAGCGGCGACTGTTCCTCAAGGCGGCGGACGTCTGGGAAAGCCGGCAGAAGGATCTCGTCGAGGCTCTGAACATCGAGACCGGTTCGACCATCGGCATCGCCATGTTCCAGATGTTTTTCCTGCCCGGCCTGCTGCGCGAGGCGGCATCCCAGGTCTACAACGTGACGGGCGAGGTGCTGCCCGCGGACATGCCCGGCGCGTTCTACATGGCCGTGCGCCAGCCCTGCGGCGTCGTCTCCAGCTTCGGTCCGTTCAACGTTCCTTATATTCTCTGCACCCGCGCCGCGGCGCTGCCGATCGCCTTCGGCAACACGGTGGTGCTCAAGCCGTCGGAAGAAGCGCCGGTCACGGGCGGCATCCTGATTGCCGAGGTGTTCGAGGAAGCGGGATTCCCGCCGGGCGTGCTGAACATCGTGACGCACACCAAGGCCGACGCGCCGGACGTGGGCGATGAAATGATCGTGCATCCCGCCGTGCGTCGCATCTGCTTCACGGGCTCGACGGAGATCGGCCGCATCATCGCGGAGAAGTCCGGCAAGCACCTCAAGCGCGCGGTGCTGGAACTCGGCGGCAAGGACCCGCTGATCGTGCTGCGCGACGCGGATATCGATTACGCCGCGGATGCCGCCGCCTGGGGCGCGTTCCTGCACCAGGGACAGATCTGCATGTCCACCGAGCGCATCATCGTCGAGAAGCCCGTCGCGAAAGCACTGACCGAGAAGCTGGTCGCGCGCGCGAAGGGGCTGAAGGTCGGCGATCCGCGCGATCCCTCGACCACCATCGGCCCGCTGATCAACAAGGTGGCGATCGACAAGGTGCAGTCGCACATCGACGAGGCGGTGCAGGGCGGCGCGAAGGTGCTCACCGGCGGCAAGGCCGACCGGCTCGTCTACCCGCCGACGGTCATCACCGACGTGAAGCGCGAGATGCGGCTCTTCACCGACCAGACCTTCGGCCCCGTCGCGCCGATCATCGTGGTCGAGGACGCCGAGGAGGCGCTGAAGGTCGCCAACGACTCGAAGTACGGCCTCTCGGCCGGGATCATCACCAACGACTTCAACAAGGGTCTCGAGATGGCCCAGAAGCTCGAAACCGGCGTCGTGCACATCAACGATCAGACCGTGGCCGACGAGCCGCAGGTCCCGTTCGGCGGCGTGAAGGGCAGCGGCTGGGGCCGCATGGGCGGCAAGGCCTCGGTGGAGGAGTTCACGGAACTGCGCTGGATCACCTACCAGCGCAACAAGCGCACGTTCCCCTGAGCGGACCGTCCCGCCCGCACGGGCGTGGATCGGACGATCTCAGGCGCCGGGTTCGTTGCCGGCGGCCAGCGCGGCGCCGTTTGCGGGTGTGTCGTCGATCGGCGTCACGGAGACGCTGACCGACAGTTCGTGGGCGCCGCCGCCCAGGATCACTCCGCGCAGCGGCGATACGTCGCCGTAGTCCCGGCCCCAGGCGATCGCCACGTGATCGGTGCCGACGCGCGTGTTGTTGGTTGGATCGAGTTCGATCCAGCCGCTCGGCGGACAGTACACGGCCAGCCAGGCGTGCGAGGCCGCCGCGCCGACGAGTTCCGCGCCGCCTTCCGCCGCGGCGCGGGCCGTGCGCAGGTAGCCGCTCACGTAGCGGGCGGCGAGACCGCGCGAGCGCAGGCAGGCGATCATCAGGTGCGCGAAATCCTGGCAAACGCCCCGGCGGGTTCTCAGCACTTCCAGCAGCGGCGTCGCCACGCTGGTCTCGCCCGGCGTGTACTGGAACTCCGCGTGGATCTTCGCCATCAGCGCATCCGCGGAGACGAGCGCCGGTGATCCCGGCGCAAAGCAGTCGGCCGCGTAGTCGTTGAAGTCCTGTTTCACGCGCACGTGCGGCGACTCGTGCCGGAACCGCGCGGCGATCAGCGTATCGCGGCCGGGCGCCATGCCCGAGTAGGCGAGCCCGGCAGCGGCCCGTTCCCAGCTCTCCGTTTCGGTCGCCTCCGCGTGCGGCCGCGCGTGCACGTCGATCTTCATCGCGCTCAGTACTTCGAGATGCCGGTGCGCCTGGTTGAATTCGACGTGCGTCACGGGGTTGCCGAAAGCGTCCTGCGTGTCGCGCCGGCGGTACACGGCCGGGGAAAACTCCAGCGCGTGCGCGATGCACTGCTGGTACGGCGCCGGCCTCGGCACGAGGTGCAGCAGGTGGCGCGAGTGCACGACGTCGCTGGCGTAGCGGTAACCGGTGGTGTGCAGGATGTGATAGCGCATGGTTCCGGCCTCAGGTCAGGAACGACTGCGAATCGGCGGCGGTGTGCGAGAAGTACCGCATGGACAGGCTGTCGGACAGCCGTCCCGCCGCGGCGCCGATCGCGGCCAGTTTCAGCGCGAGCCGCCGGCGCGCCTCCGCGGCGTCCTCGCCGATCCCTTCCAGCTGCTGGATCTCGGGCCCGGCACGGAACGGAATGCTTTCGCCGATCGCGATTTCGCCGCCGCCGCCGAGGACGGACGAGAGCTCGGCAAGGTCCTGCCGGATCTGCTGCTGCTGGAAAGCCAGTGCCGCCGGGTGCAGCGGGTTGTAGACCAGCAGCTCCAGCGCCGGGCCGAGGCGCGGCGCCGTCGCGTAGCGCGCGCGGTAGATGCGCAGGCTGTCGCAGGCGTCCAGCAGCCACTCGACGTGCGCGGGTTGCGGCGCGAGCTTCAATCGAAGTTGCTGTGCGAGCAGTTCCGCGACGAACAGCAGGCGCTCGAGCCGCTGGCCGATGCGCATCAGGTTCCAGCCGGCATCCTGCGTCATGTCCTCGCCGGCGAACCCGGTCAGCGCGGCCAGCGACATCAGCACGCGCTCCAGGACCTCGCGCGGATCGCTGCGCGACACCGCGGCTTCGCGCAATTGCCGCTGCAGGCCGATGACGCCGCGCCAGTACCGCCGCGACAGGTGGCTGCGCGCCTGCGCCGCGCACCATGCGAGCCGCTTCACGTCGGCGACGACGCCGAGCGGATTGTCCTCGTCGCGCAGGCTGGCGGCTGGATCTGCCGCGTCGGCCACGACGCCGAGTTCACGGCAGATCTCCAGCGCATGCGACCACGCGTTGCGGTCGGTGCGCACGGCGAAGGTGCTGCGCAGCAGCCGTGCCTTGTCGGCGCAGCGCACCTTGTAGCGGCCGAGCCAGAACAGGTTCTCGACCAGCCGCGACGGGATGTCGTCGTGCCGGTGCTGCGTGCGCGGGGCACGCACCGCGGGCGGCGGTTGTTCGTCCGCGCCGCCCGCGGTCAGCACCCAGATGTCCTTGCTGCCGCCGCCGCGCTGCGTGGAGACGACGTCGACCGCCGAATCGGTGGCGACGCGGGCCAGCCCCCCGGGCAGCACGCGGTAGCCGTTCGCGGTGGCGATGACGTAGACGCGGATCGCGACCGCGCGCGCCGTGAGCCCGGGCGTTCCGCTCGGCCGCAGCGCCGGCGCCTGCGACAACGCCACGCGCTCCTGCGCGACCCAGGCATAGGGGCGGGCCAGCAGCCGCTGCACGAAGGCCTCGCGCGCCGCGCCTTCGAGGTCGCGCCCGAACACGGGTTCGAAGCGCTGGTTAGGGTAGGTCGGCTTGAGCACGAGCTGGTCAAGGTTCGCGAGCACGTAGTCGAGCGCGGGCCGCTCCCCGCACCACCACGTGGCGAGCACCGGCATCGCCAGCGGCTCGCCGAGCAGCCGCTGCGCGGCGCCGGAATGAAAGCCGAGCCAGGCCGCGGATTCGAGCACGCCGGTGCCGGGGGCGTTCGCCAGCACCACGCGTTCCGCGCGCAGCGCGCCGATCAATCCCGGCACGCCGAGCGCGGAGTCACCGCGCAGTTCGACCGGATCGCAGTAGTCGTCGTCGAGACGGCGCAGGATGGCGTGCACGCGCCGCAGGCCCGCCAGCGTCTTCAGGTAAACGGTGTCGCCGCGCACCGTGAGGTCGTGTCCCTCGACCAGCGGCAGGCCCATCTGCCGCGCGATGTAGGCGTGTTCGAAATACGTTTCGTTGTACGGGCCGGGCGTCAGGATCACGGCGAGCGGGTATTCGCCCTCGTCCGCGAAGCCGAGCAGGTGTTCGCGCAGCTCGCCCCAGAAGCCGCGCACCCGGCGGACGCCGGTCTCGCCGACCCATTCGGGCAATACCTGTTCGACGATCTCGCGGTTCTCGAGCGCGTAGCCCGCGCCCGACGGCGCCTGCGTGCGATCCGCCAGCACCCACCAGCGCCCGTCGGGTGCGCGCGCCAGATCGGCGGCGTACACGTGCAGCCAGGTACGCTGACGCGGCACGAGCCCGAGACATGGCCACAGGAAGTTCGGATGTCCGAACGGCAGCTCGGGCGGCACGATGCCCTCGGCGAGCAGCCGCTGCGGTCCGTACAGATCCGCCAGCAGCGCGTTCAGCAGACGCGCGCGCTGCACGACGCCCGTCTCGATCGCCCGCCATTCCTCCGCGGTCAGCACCAGCGGCAGCGGGTCCAGCGTCCACGGCCGATCCGCGCCCTGCGGATCGGCATAGACGTTGTAGCTGACGCCGTTCTCGATGATCAGGCGGCGCGTGAGTTCCAGGCTGCGGCGCGCCGTGTCGCCGGCGTCGTCCGCGGCGAGGCGCTCGATCAGCGGCCGCCAGTGCGGGCGGACCGAGCCGTCGCCGGCGAGCAGTTCGTCGTAGCGGCGCGGGTCCGGCACGTAGCTCGAAAGACAGGCCGGCGCCGGCGCGTCCGGGTGCGCGGCGCGACCGTTCGCGGCTTCGCCGTTCACGCCCGTCGCAGGTCGAGGGTGAACGGCAATTCGAGACTCGGCGCTTCCGGCTCCGGCGCCAGCGGGCCGGGGCTGTGACCCATCCTGAAGAAGCGCGACAGGCGCCGGCTCTCCGACTCGAAGGCGTTGACCGGGAAGTCGGTGTAGTTGCGGCCGCCCGGGTGCATGACGTGGTACTGGCAGCCGCCGAGCGAGCGCTGCGTCCAGGTGTCCACCAGGTCGAACACCAGAGGCGCGTGCACGCCGATGGTCGGGTGCAGCGCGGACGGCGGCTGCCAGGCCCGGTAGCGCGCGCCGCCGACGAATTCGCCGGCGCGGCCGGTCGGGCGCAGCGGCATGCGGCGGCCGTTGCAGGTCACGGCATAGCGATCCGGCGCGAGCCCGGTGACCTTCACCTGCAGGCGTTCGACGGAGGAATCCACGTAGCGCACGGTGCCACCCGGCGCGCCTTCCTCGCCCATCACGTGCCACGGTTCCAGCGCCAGCCGCAGTTCGAACTCGATGCCGCGCGAAGAGAAGTCACCGAATTTCGGGAAGCGGAACTCAAAGTGCGGCGCGAACCACTCGGCGCGCAGCGGAAATCCGGCGGCGGCCTGTTCGGCGATCACGTCCGCGAAATCCTGTTCGACGAAGTAGGGCAGCATGAACCGATCGTGCAGCTCCGTGCCCCAGCGCGCCAGGCGCCGGGGGGTGTACGGTTTGCGCCAGAAGCGGGCGACGAGCGACCGCAATAATAGCTGCTGCACGAGACTCATGCGCGCGTGCGGCGGCATCTCGAAGGCGCGCAGTTCGAGCAGGCCGAGGCGCCCGGCCAGGCCGTCCGGCGAATACAGCTTGTCGATGCAGAACTCCGCGCGATGCGTGTTGCCGGTGACGTCGACCAGGAGATTGCGGAACAGCCGGTCCACCAGCCACGGCGGACACGGCGCGCCGGGTTCGG
>Ga0315912_10002093_pt1 | contig 22120 bp, 21 predicted proteins | sample VfabasoilMG_FD_204469 | JGI IMG/M metagenome (GOLD analysis project Ga0315912, IMG submission 204469) | Garden soil microbial communities collected in Santa Monica, California, United States - V. faba soil | ecosystem: Environmental > Terrestrial > Soil > Garden | place: USA: California...
CTGCGCTGCCGGAATCGCCGCTAGGGCGGCGGCAAGCCGCCCGGGCGCCACCTCGAGATCCGCGCACGAAGCGGCGCCGGTACCGTCGAAGCGCCGCGTGTGGTCGAGCACGGCGGCGTCGCCCCGGTTCCGCACATCCGCGATGATCGCCGCCACCGCCTGGTCCACGGCGGCATCCTGTGCGGCGTCCAGCGCGAGCAACTGCGCGAGTTGCCTGTCGAAATCCGCGCGCGCACTATCGAGCGATCGTATGGCCGTCATGGCGCAGCGCCGGCAAACGTGTCGAGCAGTGGCTGGATGGCCTTGCGCTTGAGCTTAAGAGCCGCCTGATTGATCACGAGGCGAGCGCTTACTCGCGCGATTTCCTCGACCGGGACCAAGCGGTTCGCCCGCAGCGTATTGCCCGTGCTTACGAGATCCACGATCACATCCGCGAGGCCGGTCAGCGGCGCGAGTTCCATCGAGCCGTAAAGCTTGATGAGATCGACGTGCACACCCTTCGCGGCGAAATGCTCGCGCGCCGTGCGCAGGTACTTGGTGGCCACGCGCAATCGCGCTCCCCGTCGTACCGCGCCCCGGTAATCGAAGCCTTCCGGCACCGCCACCATCATCCGGCAGCGCGCGATCCCGAGATCGATCGGCTGGTACAGTCCGGCGCCGCCGTGCTCGTCGAGAATATCCTTTCCCGCAACGCCCAGGTCCGCCGCCCCATACTGGACGTAGGTGGGAACATCGGTCGCCCGCACGATGATGACGCGCACATCGTGATGGGTGGTATCGAAGATGAGCTTGCGGGACGTTTCAGGATCTTCGGTTATGGCAATTCCCGCCCGTCGCAGCAAAGGCGAGGTCTCATCGAAAATCCGGCCCTTGGACAGGGCAATGGTGATCACGTGTCGAAATGTTTCATTAAAAACAGTATTTTACCGGAAAGCCTCCCGATCCGGCAGGGCATCGAGTGTATGGCCTGCCAAAACACTACAGCGTCGCGTCCGCGCAACAAGCCTTCGCCGATCTTGGCAGCATAGCGTGCCGGATGCGGCTGTTGCGTAGGCCGTTGGTCGAATTCAGGCATAATGACCATAGGGGTTTCAGGGGGGTCTCGTTTCTCAAGCGGGCGCGGCGTGTCTGCTTGGGGCAGCAGACACTAATATTACTCATCGGCCGGAATCGGCTGCGTATCTCCATCGACCATCACATCATGCTCGACTGGATCAAGGGTGGCAAAGCCGACCACCCCATGGCCGATCTCAAACGGGTGCGCGATCTGATCGCCGCGCTGCCGTCGGGCAATTCGCTGCGTGCCCTGGAGGAGATGACCGGCTGGCTCGACTCCATCAACGACGCTCCCGGGTTCAAACTCCGGACTCGGCTCGACGCCATTGATCTGCTGGACCGCGCCGCCAAGAACCACCAATTCAAACTGGCTCCCGAGTACCTGGAGGCACCGCGCCTGCAGAAATTCTACGAGAGCCGGCTCTGGAACACGTCATTCGGATTCTGGAAATCCCTCGGCGACGGCTATCTGAAGTGCATCGAACAGTGCCAGGGCAGCGGCAGCGGCGCGGAGGCGGTCAGCAAGGATCTGCCGATGATCGCCGGACGCGCCATGCGCACCCTCACCCTCCAGATCAAGTGGATCCTGCTGCGCTACGGATTGATCGAGGACCGCATCTGGCGCGACTTGGGGCGGGTCTACCTGTTCGCGGAGGGCCAGGGCCTGGCCACCCGCCGCGCTCAGATCTATCCGGGCAAGCACGGCGAGTCCACGGTTCAGGAAGAGTTCCTCAAGGCGGTGATGCTGGTGGCTTCGTCGCCCGACGGGCTGCCGCCGGCGAAGTTGCACATCGCGGAACGCGTGGTCGCGCACTTCGCGCACCTTTTTTCCCTGCAACAACAGGCCGGAGCAGGGTGCGGGTTTTGCTTCGACCTCGCCCTGCACCGCCCCCCCGCACGGGTCACGCGGGCCGGAGCCGAGGCTCCGACGGTCCGGTTTTTCGGCGCCGGCAAGGCAGCCGCGGCACTGCACGACCTGGTCCGGGTGGTACGCGAGCGGAACGCGATTCCGCCGGACATCAACCTTGGGGGCACGTTCGATAGCCAGATGGTCTCTTCGGTGCTCGACCATCTCGAACAATATTGGGGCGACAACCTTCCCCAGCGCAACGCGCACCGCCGCGAACTTACCACCCGCGTAACGGTGGTGCCCGGCTTTGCGGATACCCTGGTCTGGATCCAGGCCGCAGCGGACTCCACCTCGCTCGAATTCAGCGATCCGCAAAGCGCGGAAAGCTGGATCGTCTTCAATGCGAGCGATGGCGGCTACGGCACGGTCGTGCCCAAGTTGAAGGGCGACTGGCTGCACGTGGGCCACCTGGTGGGATTGCAAGCCGAGACATCGAACCTGTGCCGGATCGGGGTCGTGCGCCGCATGACGCGCGACCAGTACGATCAGCGCCGGGTCGGCATCCAGCTGCTGGAAACCACCGCGGTGCCCGTCGCACTCTCGCCGGCCCAGCAGGTCCGTCCCGAAGACGGCGCGCGCCATGCCGATACCGCGATACTGCTTTCCAGCCGGCCTGACCGCAATCGAGAAGTGGCGTTGCTGATGCGCGCGGGGGCCTTCGCCACCAAGCGCAGGCTGCACATGATGTTGGCGGCGGGAAGCTACGTCCTGGAGCCTATCAACCTGGTGGAGGCCGGCGAAGACTTCGACTGGGCGCGATTCCGGGTGATGGAAAAATTACCGTCTGCGGAATCGTGATCGGCGGACGCCGCGAAATCAGCTCACGCGCCTGATCCTGGCGCCAAGCCGCGACAGCTTCTCTTCGATGCGCTCGTACCCGCGATCGAGGTGATAGACTCGATCGACCGTCGTCGTCCCGCGCGCCACCAACCCGGCAATCACCAGGCTCGCCGATGCGCGCAAGTCGGTCGCCATCACGGTTGCGCCGTCAAGGTGGCCAACGCCCTTGACGATCGCCGTGTTGCCTTCCACCTCGATGTCCGCCCCCAGGCGCCGCAGTTCCTGTGCGTGCATGAATCGGTTCTCGAAGATGGTTTCCGTGACGACGGCGGTTCCCTGCGCGATGCTGTTCAGCGCCAGAAACTGCGCCTGCATATCGGTCGGAAATCCGGGATACGGGGCGGTCCGCACGCTCACGGAACGCCGCGCGCCGGGCGCCTCAAGCTGGATCCAATCCGCGCCTGCTTCAATGCTGGCGCCCGCCTCGCGCAACTTGTCGAGCACGGCATCCAGGATATCGGCGCGCGCGCCCCGCAGCCGCACCCGACCCCCGGTCGCTGCCACGGCAGCGAGGAACGTCCCGGTCTCGATCCGATCGGGCATCACACGGTAGCGCGCTCCGTGCAGGCGCTCGGTCCCATCGATGGTGATGGTGTCGGTTCCAGCGCCCGCGATCCGCGCCCCCATCGCCGTGAGGCATCCCGCCAGATCGGCCACCTCCGGTTCGCGCGCCGCGTTTTCGATCACGCTCCGGCCCTCGGCGAGGCTGGCCGCCATCATGATGTTCTCGGTCCCGGTGACAGTCACCAGATCCATGCAGATGCGCGTCCCCTTCAACCGTGGCGCGCGCGCCATCATGTAGCCGTGCTCCATGGTTATGGTGGCGCCCATCGCCTGCAGCCCCTTGATGTGCTGATCGACCGGGCGCAGCCCGATGGCGCAGCCCCCGGGCAGCGAGACGCGGGCGCTGCCGAGGCGCGCGAGGAGCGGACCCAGCACGAGTACCGACGCCCGCATGGTCTTCACCAGATCGTACGGGGCCACCGGATGCGCGAGCGCGCCGGCGCAGAGTTCCACCCCGGCCTTCTCGTCAAGCGCGACCGCGACCCCCATCTGGCCCAGAAGGGTGAGCATGGTGGTCACATCCCGCAGGTGGGGAACGTTCTCGACGATCAGCGGTTCATCGGTCAGCAGCGCTGCGGTGAGTATCGGCAACGCCGCGTTCTTGGCGCCGGAGATTCCGATGTCTCCGACGAGCGGGATGCCGCCATCGATCAGGAGCCGATCCATGCGCGAGCGTCACCCGCCCCATTCTTCGGGCGCGAGCGTGCGCATCGACAGCGCGTGGATCTCCGCCCGCATGCGCTCGCCCAGCGCGGCGTAGACCAACTGATGCCGCTGCACGCGCGACTTGCCGCGAAACGCGGCACTGACGATCACGGCTTCGAAATGATGCCCATCGCCCGCCACCTCGATGCGGTCGCAGGCAAGCCCGGACTCGATGTACTGTTTGACCTGTTCTGGGCTGACCATCACGCACGCCACGTCAATGCCGCAGCTTGTAACCCGTTTTCAGCAACCACGGCGTCAGCCACGACAACGCCGCGAAACACCCTACCACAATCGCGAGGCTCAAGCACGGCGCCACGTCGGCGTGCCCGAAAAAGCCATGGCGGAAGCCATCGATCATGTAGAAGATCGGATTGAGGTGCGACAGGCTCTGCCGCAATGGCGGAAGCGAGTGTATCGAATAGAACACCCCCCAATGTGCGATGGGTAACGGGCAAAAGCCATACACCCACCGCTCATTACCCGTTCAACAGGTCGGCAACGCCATAGAGCGTCGCAAGGCTCCTGAGGTTGGCGGGCAGGTTAGTGAACTCGATGCGGCGGTTCGCGCCCAGGGCGGCTCGACGCCACTCGAGCAACAGGCTGACCGCAGCGGAGTCGACCTCGGTCACGCCGGCGAGATCGACGATCACGCGCTCGGCAACGAACTGCCGCTTGCCCTCCTCCGCGAGGCTTGCGGCATTGGCGATGGTGAGCGGGCCCCGCACCTCGCAGCGGGTCCCGTCGCACGAAATCATCTGGCTTGCGCCTGCTGCAGCAGGGCCCGGTTGCGCTCCGCCAGGGTCTTGATCAGCCCATCGATACCGTTCTTCTGGATCTCGCTATTGAAGGTATTGCGATAGTTCTCGACCATGCTGACGCCTTCGATCTTGACGTTGTACACCTTCCATCCCGCATCGGTCCGTTCCATGGAGTAGTCCACCGCCACCGGCTGGCCGCTGGGCTGTTTGATCAGGGACTGCACCACGACGTCGGTATCGCCGGCCGCCATGCGCGGGCGGCGGTACTCGACCGACTGATTGCGGTACTGCGTGAAGGCGGACGTATAGGTGCGAACCAGCAGCGTGCGGAACTCCTCGACCATGCGCTTCTGCTGATCGGCGCTGGCCTCGCGCCAGTTCCGCCCCATGGCGAGCTGCGTCATGCGCACGAAATTGAAATGCGGCACCACCTTGGACTGGACCAGTTCGTGGATCCGCCTCTGGTCCCCCGCCTGGATATCCTTGTCGGCCCGTACGATCGCCAGCACCTCGTCGGTGACGCTCTTCGCCAGGATGTCGGGCGCGAGTGCCTCGGCGGCGAACACCGGGCCCGCGCACAGCACGCACGCGGCAACCACCCATGCAATGAATCGTGTCACGTCCAACCTCTCTGCCCGGAGGGGGGGCGCGCGGCTACTTCTTGCCGTCGCCTTCCGCCGCCTTGCTGTAAAGAAACTGCCCGATCAACTTCTCCAGCACCACCGCCGACTGCGTCAGCTTGAGGGCGCCACCGTCCTTGACGTTCTCGCTGTCGCCGCCCGCTTCGAGCCCGATGTACTGCTCGCCGAGCAGGCCCGAGGTCAGGATCGAGGCCGAAGTATCCTTGGGAAACTGGTAGCGCTTGTCGATGTTCATCACCACGCGCGCACGGAAGCGCTCGTTGTCGAAAGTGATCTGGTCAACGCGGCCCACGACCACGCCCGCGCTCTTGACCGGCGCGCGCACCTTGAGTCCGCCGATATTGTCGAACGCGCCGCTTATCCGATAGGTCTCGCCGACATTGAACGTCGTGCTGGCGTTGCCCACTTTGAGCGCCAGAACCATCAGGGCCGCGATTCCCGCGGCCACGAATATTCCCACCCACAAGTCCAGCATCGTGCGTTCCATCGTTTCAGGCTCCTCTGAACATCAGTGCCGTGAGGACAAAGTCCAGACCCAGGATTGCGAGGGAGGAAGTCACCACCGTGCGGGTGGTGGCGTGCGACACGCCCTCCGCGGTGGGCGGCGCGTCGTAGCCCTCGAAGAGGGCGATCGCCGTCACCGCCACGCCGAACACGACGCTCTTGATGACGCCATTCACGATGTCGTAGCGGAAGTCCACCGCGTTCTGCATCTGCGACCAGAACGCGCCCTCGTCCACGCCGATCAGCACGACCGCGATGAGGTGGCCGCCGAACACGCCGACCGCGCTGAACATCGCGGCCAGCAGCGGCATCGAGATCAACCCGCCCCAGAAGCGCGGGCCGACGACGCGCGCAATCGGGTCCACCGCCATCATCTCCATCGCCGAAATCTGCTCGGTCGCCTTCATCAGCCCGATCTCCGCGGTCATGGCCGACCCGGCACGGCTCGCGAACAGCAAGGCCGACACCACGGGACCGAGCTCGCGCGTGAGCGACAACGCGACCAGCGTCCCCACCGCTTCCGCCGATCCGTACTTCTGCAGCGTTTCATAACCTTGAAGCGCCAGTACCATGCCGACGAACAGGCCGGAGACAATGATAATGATGAGCGACATCACCCCGGCAAAATAGACCTCCTTCACCACCAGCCGGAAGCGGCGGAAGCTCGTGCCGGAGCGCAGCAGCACCAGAAGAAAAAAGCGGCTGGCATAGCCGAGGCGCCAGACTGCGTTGATGAACTGCCGGCCAAGCCGGCGCATCGCCCCGGCCACGCGCTCAAGCATGGCTCGCCTCCACGCCGAAGTCGCGGCCCGCCGCGAGGCCGGGATAGTGGAACGGCATCGGGCCGTCGAACTCGCCCCACACGAACTGGTGGACGAACGGCGCCGACGAGCGGCGGATATCGTCGGGCGTGCCCTCCGTCACCACCGCCCCGTCCGCCATGAAATAGACGTAATCGACGATCTTGAGCGATTCCTGCACGTCGTGCGTGACGATAATGGAAGTCGCCCCCAGCACCTCGTTCAACTTCTTGATGAGATCGCCGATCACGCCCATCGCGATGGGGTCGAGGCCGGTGAACGGTTCGTCGTACATGATCAGCATCGGATCGAGCGCGATGGTGCGCGCGAGCGCGACCCGCCGCGCCATGCCGCCGGAGAGTTCCGAGGGCATCATGTGCGCCGCGCCGCGCAAACCGACCGCATTGAGCTTCATCAACGCCAGATCCTGCACCATCGATTCCGGCAGGTCGGTATGCTCGCGGATCTGGAAGGCGACATTGTCGAACGCTGACATATCGGTGAACAGCGCGCCGAACTGGAACAGCATGCCCATGCGGCGGCGCATCGCGTAGAGATCGTCCTGATCGAGTTCATGCACCGCTCGCCCGGCGACCCGGACCACGCCTTTGGAGGGCCTGATGGTGCCGCCGATCAGCCGCAGCAACGTGGTCTTGCCGCAGCCGCTCAAGCCCATGATGCTGACGACCTTGCCCCGCGGCACGGTCATGTTGATGCCCTTCAGCACGGGGCGCACGTCGTAGGAGAAGTCGACATCCCCCACTTCGACGAGGTTTTCCACAGGCAGTTCCGGGGCCACCGCTTGAAAAGGGATCGATTTTAAACCACTTCCCGGTCCGCGGAACCTGTCCTGCGGCGTATCGGGGGCCTGGTGTCGTCCCTGCTTTTCCATGTGCCGGCGGCGGCGGAGCGCCGGGGCCGGGTGCGTGTTTCATACCGGGGGGCGCCAAGCGCCCTGTTTACCGCATGACAAGTTTCATATAAGTTAGCTCGCATGGCTGACGCCGCGCTGCGTTTCATGAACGTATCCAAGTGCTTTGGCCAGGTGACGGCACTCGGGGACGTTTGCCTGGAGGTGCGGCCCGCCGAGTGTTTCGGGCTGGCTGGCACCAACGGGGCGGGCAAGACGACCCTCATCAAGTGCCTGCTCGACTTGGCCGAAGTCGACGCCGGCACCATGGAAATTTTCGGCACGGACCATCGCGCTTCAGGCGCGCGCGCGGGCGTTGCCTTCCTGCCGGAGCGCTTCAGTCCCCCTTACTACCTCAACGGACGCGACTTTCTACGTTACCTGCTGGCCCTGCATCGCACCTCCTATGTCGAGGCCGCCGCCGCCCGGGTCGTTGCCGGTCTCGACCTGCCGGCGGATGTGCTCGACAAGCCTGCACGCAACTACTCCAAGGGCATGACGCAAAAACTGGGGCTGGCAGCGTGCTTGCTGTCCGGGAAGCCGCTGCTCGTGCTCGATGAACCCATGACCGGGCTCGACCCGAAGGCGCGCGCGCTCGTCAAGCAGCAATTGCGCGGACTGCGGGCATCCGGGCGTACCGTCCTGCTCACGTCGCACGCGCTCGCCGACATCGAGGAGATGTGCGATCGCATGGCGGTACTGCACGCTGGCCGGCTCAAGTTTGCGGGCGCACCGTCCGAATTGCGACTGGCGTATGGCGCGCGCGATCTGGAAGAAGCGTTTCTTTCATGCATAGCGTGACGGCGGCATCTCAACGCCACCGGGGCAATCTGGCACAATAGTCGGGGGACTCTTCCGCCGTGGCAGCCAACGACAAGCCCGACCTGCTGATCGTTGATGACGACCCGCTCATCACCGATACGCTCAGCTTCGTGTTGAGCCGGGATTTCGTCGTCCATGTCGCCGAGTCGCGGACCCAGGCGCGCGGCCTGCTGCGGCAGTTGGAGCGGCCGCCGCAGCTCGCGCTGGTGGACCTCGGGCTGCCTCCGACCCCGCACCGTCCGGACGAGGGATTTCGGCTGGTGGGTGAACTGCTCGCCTATTCGCCGGCCATCAGGATCGTCGTGCTGTCGGGGCAGAACGACGCCGCCAACGCGCGCCATGCGCGCACGCTGGGCGCGATCGAATTCGTCGCCAAGCCGTGCGAGCCCCGGACACTCCAGAAGTTGCTCATGGACGTGCTGGCGATCCGCGCCACCGACCCGGACTCGACGCCTGCCGGCGGCCTGCTCGGCCGCAGTCTTCTGATCGAGAAGCTGCGCCAGCAGGTCAGGCAGTTCGCCGACGCGCCTTTCCCGGTACTGATCGAGGGCGAATCAGGCAGCGGCAAGGAACTCGTGGCGAAGTCGCTCCATGCGCTGAGCCATCGCGCGCCACGCCCGTTTCTGGCGCTCAACTGCGCCGCCATCTCGCCGACCCTGGTCGAGCCGACGTTGTTCGGCTATGCCAAAGGCGCGTTCACGGGCGCGACCCAAGCCCGCTCCGGCTATTTCGAGGACGCGCGCGGCTCCACGCTGTTTCTTGACGAGATCGGGGAGCTGCCTCTGGAACTGCAGGCCAAGCTTCTGCGCGTACTGGAGAATGGCGAGTACCAGCGGGTCGGCGAGACGCACACGCGCAGTTCCAACGCGCGCGTCCTTGCGGCGACCAACCGCGATCTGCGTACCGAGATACGCAGCGGGCGCTTCCGCGCCGATCTCTACCACCGCCTTTCGGTATTCACGGTCACGGTCCCGGCTCTGCGCGAGCTGGGGGAAGACCGCTGCCTCCTGCTTGACCACTTTCGGGAAAGCTATTCGCAGCAGGCGCGCATGCCGAAATTCGATATCGACGCGGCCGCGATGCGATTGTGGATGGATTACGGGTTCCCCGGCAATGTGCGTGAACTGCGCAATATCGTGATTCGCCTCACGACCAAGTACGCGGGTCGCGCAGTCAATGTCGAACAGCTGCAGGCCGAGCTCGACATGGAGGGCACGGAACCGGAACTCGCCGGCCTGACGCTTGCAGAGGGCGGGCGAGCGCTGCAGGAAGCCGCAAGACGCCACCTGCAGACCCACCAGGCATTCGACCTCGATCTCACCCTGCAGCAGTGGGAGCGCGGCTACATCGACGCCGCGCTCGCGCTCACTCACGGCAATCTGACGCGCGCGGCAAAGTTGCTCGGCATCCACCGCACGACGCTCTACAGCCGGATGCAGAGCTTCCGCGCTACCGCGGAGCCGGCGAAGGACGGCCATGCCTCATGATGGCGCTTACCCACGGTACGGCCGGGCGTCCGCCCTCTAGACGACATGTACTACCGGCATTTCGGGCTTGACCAGCCCCCATTCAAGATCACGCCCAATACCGAGTTCTTCTTTGGCGGCGGCAACCGCGGCGCGATACTCGAAGCCCTGATTTACGCGGTGACCCAGGGCGACGGCATGGTCAAGGTCACCGGCGAGGTGGGCAGCGGCAAGACCATGTTGTGCAACATGCTGCAGGCCCGCCTCCCGCCGCATGTGGAAACGGTGTACCTCGCGCACCCGAACGTACCGCCCGAGGAGATTCTGCACGCCATCGCGTTCGAACTGCAGCTCGGGCTCGCGCCCGGCACCTCGCGCCTGGCGGTCACGCACACGCTGCAGGATTTCCTGCTCAAGCGCTACGCCGAAGGCCGGCGGGTCGTCGTCTTCGTGGAAGAATCGCAGAGCATGCCGCTCGCGACGCTGGAGGAGATGCGCCTGCTGTCGAACCTCGAAACACGCAACGACAAACTGCTGCAGATCGTGCTCTTCGGCCAGCCAGAACTCGATGCAAACCTGGGCGAGCCCAGGATCCGGCAGCTGCGCGAACGCATCACCCACAGCTTCCGGCTGGCCCCGCTCACCGCGGTGGAAATCCACGAATACCTCATGTTCCGCATGCGCACGGCGGGCTATCGGGGGCCGGATCTATTCTCGCGCGCCGTGGTCAAGCGCATCGCGAGCGCCTCGGAGGGTCTCACTCGCCGCGTCAATCTCATCGCCGACAAGACTCTCCTCGCGGCGTTCTCGGAGAATACCCATACCGTCAAGACCAAACACGTCGATGCCGCAGTGCGCGACAGTGAATTCAGCCAAGGCGCACGCCCGTGGCCGCGCCAGCCAGTCACCGCATGGGTCGCGATGGTGTTCGCTGTTGTCGTCATCGGCGCGGGCGGCTATGCGCTATTGCGTGCGCGTGACACGATGCGGCTTGAAGCCGGCGCCCAGGGCTCCACTTCATCCGCCCTGGCGGCGCGCATCGACGCGGGGGAAAACCGCACCGGCAGCATGACTCCGGCCGAGCCCGCCGCAGCGGTGGGGAACACAGTTCGCGCCCCCACGACAGAGCCGGGCACGCAAGCAACAGGCGCGTCCGGTAATTTAGTGGATCAGCGCCTCGCCGCGACCCGAAAGTGGCTGAAAAGCGCCGACCCCAACGCCTTCACCATCCAGCTGATGGAGGCTGAACACCAGGCGCAGCTCGTTCTCGACCTCAATGAGCTTGCGAAATTCATTGAAATAAATGATGTTTTTTTGTATCTTAGCAGTGGCAGCCGCAAGACTACGCTGGGCGTGTTATACGGCACCTTCAGCGATCGCCGTGCGGCGCAGGATGCGCTCGAAAAGCTGCCGCCGGCGTTGAGAGCGAACCGGCCTTTCCTTCGCACCGTGCGCGGAATTCGCGCAGAGACCGGACAGCCGCAGCAGGCCTCGTGAATTGCACAGGCGACAACGCCTGTGGCGTATGTAGCAAGGCGCGACCAGCGGAGGGGACATGGGGATCCGGTGGGAGTTGACGACGAACCTCGCATGCGCGGCGGCGACGCGGGCAGCGCGAGATCTCGGCGGGCGCGGCGCGGCAATACCGGGTAGGTGGCTGCCCGCGGCGATCGTGCTGCTCGTGGCAGCCGGCTGCACGCAGTACCGCCCGTACGTGCCGGGTTCCGAAGGGCATATCGGCAGCCAGCAAGCCCCGCCGGAAGCAGACCGGGCGATCCCGCCCCCGGTGCGCGCCAGCACGTTCGTTCCCGCACCCAAGCCGGCGGTGAAACCGCAAACCTACAGCGTCGTCGTGAACGAGGTGCCGGTGAAGGAGTTGCTGCTGGCGCTCGCCCGCGATACCAAGCAGAACATCGACATCCACTCAGGGATCCAGGGGTTGGTGAGCCTGAACGCGATCAACGAGACGCTGCCGGCGATCCTGGACCGGATCGCAAAACAGGTGAGCATGCGCTACCGCGTCGAGGGCAATACGATCATCGTCTCGCCCGACACGCCTTACCTCAAAACCTACCGAATCGGCTACGTAAACATGACGCGCGACACGACATCCACCGTCGGCGTGTCGGGGGAGATCGCTTCGTCGTCATTCAGCTCGGGCAGCAACAGCACGGCATCTTCAGGCAGCAGCGCCGCGGCGACCGCGGGCGGGGGCGCGTCGGGGGTTGCCGGCAGCGGCACGAGCGGATCATCGAGCACCCAAGTGCGCACCGTCTCGAAAAACGATTTCTGGGACCAGTTGCGCGACAACATCCGCGCGATACTGACGTCCACGCGCACGCACAGCCTCAGCGCAGAAGAGAAGGCGAAGGTCGCTGAAGACAACCGATCCGCGCGCGAGACCGCGCTCAAGCAGGCCGAGGCGGTGGCGCGCGCAGGCCAGGGCGCGACCAACCTTTACGCGACGGCATTTCGCGGTCAGTCACAGCAGCAGCCGTTCGACGTGCGTGATGACGTCATCGTCAATCCCGTTACCGGAACGGTCAGCGTGCTTGCATCGGAACGGCAGCACCAGCTGGTGCAGCAGCATGTCGACAGCATCGCCGCGGTAGCCCAGCGCCAGGTTCTGATCGAGGCAACCATCGTTGAAGTGCAGCTTGCCAACAACTACCAGGCGGGGATCGACTGGGCGCGCGTCTCGCAAAGCGGAGGCATCGCTTTCACCCAGGCGCTGCTCGGCGGAAACCTCGCCGCCGCGCCCTTCTTTGCATTGTTCTACAACCAGAACAATCAGCGCCAGGGCGACATCCAGCTCACGGTCAAACTGCTCGAACAGTTCGGCAACGCACGGGTGCTGTCGAGTCCGAAGCTGATGGCGCTCAACAACCAGACGGCATTGCTCAAGGTGGTGGACAACGTCGTGTATTTCGAGGTGCAGAGCACTGCGGCGATCGCGGGCGCGGGTGGCGTGATCACGCCCGGCACCACCAACACCACCGCTAAGACGGTCGCAGTGGGCGTGGTGATGGGGGTCATCCCCCAGGTCAACGATGACGGTCGCGTACAGCTCACGGTGCGCCCGACGATCACGCGGCTCAATCCCAACCAGCCGTTCGTGAACGACCCGAATCCGAGCCTGTGCACCGCCACCCAAAGCACCTGTATTCAGAACCGGGTGCCGCAGGTCCAGGTGCGCGAGATGGAGTCGGTGCTGCAGCTCGGAAACGGCCAGACCGTGATCCTGGGCGGGCTGATGCAGGACGATGTCCGACGCAACAGGGATCAGGTGCCGCTCGTGGGCAACGTGCGCGATCTGGGCGAAATTTTTGCTTTCCGTGACGAACAGGTGAGCAAGACGGAGCTGGTGATTTTCCTGCGCGCCACCATCGTACACAATCCGACCCTGGCGTCCGACGAGCTGAGGTTTTTCAATCGCTACCTGCCGAAGCCCGAAGCCCCGCCCGCACCGCCCGAGGGTATGCCGCCCTCGTTCCTGCCGCCAAGCCAGCAACCGCAGGGCCGACCCGACGCCCCCGGAAATGCACGATGAGCCTCCTGATGAAGGCCCTGGAACAGGCCGCCAAGGAGCGGAGCGACGCTCGGGCCGGACCGGCCGCCTCCACTGCGTCATTACCCACCGAGTCCAAGCCCGAGTTATCGCTGGCATTGGAACTGCTGGCGGACGACAAACCCGCATCCCAGACGAGCGCGGATGCCCTGCCCCGACCACAGCCGGCCGGCGGCGGCCCGACCGCAGCTCGCGAGCAGGCAAGCGCGGCCGCGATCCTGCAGGCAGCAGGCAGCCGCTTCGACGATCGTCGGCGCCTCAATCCGGTGATCGTATTTGGCGCGCTCGCGGGAGTATTCGCGATCGGATTTGCAGTCTATGTCTACCTGCAGATTTACCATCCCGGATTTTTTTTGCGCCGGACACCCTTGGTGCAGCCTGCAGCGCCGGTTGCCCAATCGGTGCCGCCAGCTGCTCCCACCACGACACCCGCGCCTCCCATTCCTGCCAGCGCCGTGCTGCCTTCAGGGCCGGACCCAACGCGTGCGCCGTCGCCAGCTGCGCTCGAGCCCGCGCCCGCGCCTGCCCCCTCGCCCAGGCCCGTCCCGGCGATCGTGCCCCCAGCCGCAACCGCCGCCGACAAAATAGTGGTCAGCCGCGGCACAGCCGCGGCAACAGTCAATCCGGCGCTGACCGAAGCCTATGGCGCGCTGCAGTCGGGCAACCTGGAGACGGCGCAACGTCTCTACGCCCAGGTCGCCCAATCGGAGCCCCGCAACCTCGACGCCCTGCTGGGGCTGGCGGCGACGGCTTCGGTGCAGGGACGAAACGACGAGGCGACGCGCCACTACCTGCGTATCCTGGAGCTGGACCCCCGCCATGCTCTCGCGCAATCCGGCTTGATCGGACTGCTCGGTCGCGGGGACCCGCTCGGAGCCGAAACCCGGCTGAAGCAGCTGATCGCGCGCGAGCCGTCGGCGTTTCTCCACTTCACGCTTGGCAATCTCTATGCCGACCAGTCATTGTGGGCGCAGGCGCAGCAGGCCTATTTTCAGGCCCATCATCTCGATCCCGACAATCCGGACTACGCCTACAACCTCGCCGTGAGTCTGGAGCACCTGGGGCAGCACCGGCTCGCCCTCGGCTTCTACCGCCGGGCCGAGGCCCTTGCCACGGGCCGCGGCCATGCGAGCTTCAATCGCGCCCAGGCGCGGGAACGGATCAGCCGGCTCGCGACGCAGGGAGAATAGGGATCGCTCACTCCTGCCCGCAGGCGCGTCGCGATGCCGTGTGCTGCGGGAAGCGTGGCGCGCGGAAGCGGGTTCACAATCGCCCATACCATGGCTGAACAGCGCAAGAAACTGCGGCTTGGCGAACTGCTCGTTCAACAGGGCCTGATCACTTCCGACCAGCTCGCCATTGCACTCGCGGAGCAGCGCAACAATAACGTTCCGATCGGGCGCCTGCTGGTGCGGCTCGGATTCGTCACCGAAACCGCCATCCGCGACATCATGGCGCGCACCATCGGCCAGGAATCGATCGACCTGTCGCAGGTGGTCGTCGATTCCGAGGCGCTCAAGCTCGTGCCGCAGGAATTCGCGCGGCGCAACCGCGTGATGCCCATCGCCTACGACCCGGTGGAGAAAGTGCTGACCATCGCCACGCCGGAAATCTTCAACGTGGTGGCGATGGACCAGCTGCGTGCGATGCTCGGCCCCGATGTCGACATCAAGACCCAATTTGCGAGCGAGGACCAGCTCGAAACCTACATCGATCAGTTCTACGGCTACGAGCTGTCAGTCGATGGCATCCTGCACGAGATCGAGACCGGGGAGATCGACTACGAGAGCCTGCCCTCCGGCGGCGACGAGTACACCCAGCCGATCGTGCGCCTGGTGAACTCGCTGCTGGTCGATGCCGTCAAGCGCGGCGCCTCCGACGTCCACTTCGAGCCCGAATACGCGTTTTTGCGCATCCGCTATCGCATCGACGGCGTGCTGGAAACGGTGAGGAGCCTGCACAAGACCTACATGCCCGGGATCACCGTCCGGCTCAAGGTAATGAGCGACATGAATATCGCCGAAACCCGCGCCCCGCAGGACGGCCGGCTGTCGTTGATGCTCAATGGCCGGCCGATCGATTTCCGGTTGTCGACGCAACCCACCATCTACGGCGAGAACATCGTGGTGCGGGTGCTCGACCGGGAGAAATCGATCATCAGTCTCGATCGCATGGGACTGCCTGCGGAGTCGCTGGCGAAGCTGAAGCTCCTGCTCGCGCGGCCCGAGGGCATCCTGGTGGTGACGGGGCCCACCGGCAGCGGCAAGACGACCATGCTTTATTCGCTGCTGGCCCAGGTCAACGACGAAACCGCCAACATCATGACGCTCGAAGACCCGGTCGAGTATCCGGTGACTCTGATGCGGCAAACTTCGATCAACGAGGTGGCGCGGATGGATTTCGCGAACGGTATCCGCTCCATCATGCGCCAGGATCCGGACATCATCCTGGTTGGCGAGATCCGGGACAAGGAAACCGCGGAAATGGCGTTTCGCGCGGCGATGACGGGACATCAGGTGTTCACCACCCTGCATACCAATTCGGCTCTGGGCGCGTTTCCGCGGCTACTCGACATCGGCATCCAGCCCTACATCCTGGCCGGCAACATCATCGGGGTCATCGCCCAACGCCTGGTGCGGGTGCTGTGCCCGCATTGCCGCGAGCCCTATGCCCCTGCGCCAGAGGAGCAACTCATGCTGGGCGAGTCGTGCGCAGCTGTCTCGCGACTCTACCGCCCGGTCGGGTGCAAGCATTGCGATCTCAAGGGCTACAAGGGTCGCACCGCAATCATGGAGCTGCTGATGATGGACAGCGACCTCGACGAGCTGATTGCACGCCACGTCACCGGGAAGGAGCTGCGCGCGGCCGCGCTCGCCAAGGATTTCCGGCCGCTCGCGCTGGAAGGCCTGCGCCGCGCGATCGACGGCACCACCAGTCTGGCCGAGGTCGCGCGCACCGTCGATCTCACCGGGCGCTACGGCTAATGATGACGGACGAGCGGTGAATGCAGAATGAAAACTGCGTCAATTCCCGATCCGCGTTCCGCATTCCGCGATCCGCGCTGAGATTGTCGTGCCGACGTTCCAGTACAAGGCCATAGACCGCACCGGGCGCCCGGCCCGCGGGGGTCTGGAGGCCATCAACGAGGTCGACCTCGAGCAGCGGCTGCGTCGCATGGGTCTGGACCTCATCACCTGCAGGCAGCTCGAGCGCGCCCCGTCGCGGGCAGCGGGCGGCAGGATCACCCGTCAGGAGCTCATCAATTTCTGTTTCGACATGGAGCAGATGAATCGCTCCGGGATACCGCTCATCGACGGGCTGCGTGATCTGCGCGATTCCATCGACAGCCCGCGATTCCGCGACGTGCTTTCGGGCATGACCGAAGACATGGAAGGCGGCAGGGTGATGTCACAGTGCATGGCGACCTATCCGCAGGTGTTCGACCATGTTTTTGTGGGGCTGGTGCGCGCCGGCGAGCAGACCGGCCGCATGTCCGAGGTGTTTGCGAGCCTCACCGCATCGCTCAAGTGGGAGGACGAGCTCGCGTCCCAGACCAAGCGGCTGCTGATCTATCCGGCGCTGGTGCTGCTGGTGGTGATCGCGGTCATGGTATTCCTGCTGATCTACCTCGTGCCGCAGGTCGTCGCGGTATTGAAGACCATGGGGGTCAATGTGCCGCTCCAGACGCAAGTGCTTATCTTCGCGTCGAACGCGGTACTCGACTACTGGCCGCTGGTGTTCGGCATCCCGGCCGCGCTGGTGGTGGCCGGAATCCTAGTGATCCAACGCAGCCCCGCTGCCGCGTACCTGTGGGATTATCTAAAGCTGCGCCTGCCACTCACCGGCCCGATACTGCAGAGGATCATTCTTGCGCGTTTCGCCAACTTCTTTGCCCTGATGTATCAGTCGGGCATTACCGTGCTCGATGCGCTGAAGACCAGCGAGGAAATCGTGGCCAATCGGGTGATCGCAGACGGGTTGATGCGCGCGGGGCAGCAAATCGTTGCCGGTGAAAGCATTACCGAGGCATTCCGCAATCTGGGCCTGTTTCCGCCGCTGGTCATCCGCATGTTGCGCATGGGCGAGACCACCGGGGCGCTGGACACGGCGCTGAACAATGTCAATTACTTCTACAGCCGCGAGGTGCGCGAATCCGTGGACAAGGCGTTGAAGGTGCTGGAGCCCGCCCTGACGCTCGCCCTGGGCTCCATGCTCGCGCTCGTCATGTGGTCGGTGTTGTCCCCGGTGTATGATATTTTGGGCAAAGTGAAATTCTGATTTCTCGATGCCGGAACAGGAGACAGGGAACGGCAAATGGTAAACCGATCATTGCCGAGCGCGATTGCGGCCTGTTGTTTCCCGTTCCCCATACCCGCGCATGGCTGACAAGATCCTGGTCTCCATCTCCGCGCCGCAAGTGACGGTGGCCGTGAGCCGCCGCGACCGGCTCCAGGATTGCATTCCCTTCCAGAACAATGAGGCCGGACTCGCCGCTTTCGACGAGTTTCTGGCGCCCCATGCCGGCGTGCCGGTTTACTTCATGGCCGACGTGGTCGAAGAGGACTACCGCTTCGAGACCCTGCCGCATGCCTTCGGCTCCGACCGCAGTGAACTGGTGCAGCGCAAGTTGAAACAGCATTACCGCAATACGGCCTATGTCTCGGCCTGGTTGCTGGGCCGGGACTCGGGCAAGCGACGCGACGACCGCTACCTGATTTCGGCATTGACGAATCCCAATCTGGTCACGCCTTGGCTGCAGGCGGCAAACACGCGCGGCATGCCGGTTGCGGGCGTCTTTCTGCTGCCGATCGTCAGCGCCGGCCTCATCAGCGCCCTGCGCATACGGGCGACGAACCTGCTGCTCGTATCCCAGCAGAACGGCGGCTTGCGGCTGACGTTCTTCCGCGACGGCCAGTTCCGGCTGAGCCGCATTACGCGTGGCGATGGGGCGAAGGTTGGCGGTCGCGCGCGCTTCATCGCGGACGAAGTCTCGAATACGCGCGTGTACCTGCACGCGCTGCGCGCCGCGCGGCTGGACGAGCAGTTGACGCTGCTGCTGCTCGACCGCGACGACACGCTGATCGACGCGACCGATGCCATCGCCCGCGACAATCCCAGCCTGGAATGCGTGCGTCTCGGCCGGCGGCGGCTTGCCGACGGACTGAAGCTCGCCGAACCCCTGCTCGACCTGAGCGCGGATGCCGTCTACCTGCGGCTACTTGCGCTGCGCGCGCCGGAAAGCAATCTTGCCTCCACCGGCGTCACCGCCGGCTTCCGGCGCCACCAGTTGCGGCGTGTGATCTACGCCGCAGCCGGCGTTATCGCACTTGCCGGCGGCGCCTGGAGCGGGGCCAATCTCTGGCAGAGCTTCGAGGCGCACGCCGGCAAGACCGAAACTGCGCGCCAGACGGCGCTGTTGCGCGAGCAGTACAAGGAGGTCACTCGCCAGTATCCCACCGCCCCGGCCTCGGCCCAGAACCTGAAGCGTACGGTGGAAATCGCGCAACTGGTGCGCGCGAGCGCGCGCACCCCTGAGACTTTCATGCGGGTGGTTGGCGCCGCGCTCGACTCCATCCCCGGCATCGCGATCTCCGGGCTGGTGTGGAAGCATGGCGCAGGCGACGCGGAGGCCGTCACCGCCGCACAGCGTACCGCCGCCGCGTCGCCCGGCGCGCCGGCCTCGCGCCGGCAGAGCGGAATTATCGAGGGCGAGATCAAGCCGTTCCGGGGCGACTATCGCGCCGCGGTGGCGACCATACACGCGTTTGCCGAGCGGCTCGGCCGCGACTCGGCGGTGGCTGAAGCGCGCGTCATCAAGCTGCCGCTCAACGTCGATCCGGCGCTCGCGCTCGCCGGCAACACGCTCGACAGCCGCGACCAAGCGGGCGCGGCGGATTTCAAGGTGCTGGTCGTGCTGAAGTCGCATCCATGATCCCGTTCGGTCATCGCGAGTTTCAACTGCCGCTTCTCGCGCTGTTGGTGGCGCTGCTGGCCGCGGCAGGGGCGGTCTACTATTCCGATATGCTGCTGCGGGAGGGCCTGCGGCAGCTGCGGTTCGAGGAGGCGCAGTCGCGCGAAGCCCGTGTCCGGCTCCAGAAATCGGGAGACGAGAAAGACATGATCGTGCGCTACCTCGGGAGCTACCAGGAACTGCAGCGACTCGGATTCGCGGGCGACGAGCAACGCATCAACTGGCTCGACGGGCTGCGGCTGGCGAACGAACGGGCGGACCTCTTCGGCGTTGATTATCAGATCGGCGCCCAGTCGCAGTACCCGTATGCGGCCGATTTGAATCCCGGCGATCTCGCGCTTAACCATTCGGTGATGACTCTGCGCTTTCGGCTGTTGCACGAAGAAGATCTGCTGCGCTTCTTCGATCTGCTGCGCGATGCTCGCGCCGGCATCTTCAGCCTCGACGAATGCGCCGTCAAGCGCATGGCGACCGCGGGGACAATCCGCTATCAGCCCAATCTCGCCGCCGAATGCAAGCTTTCGTGGATCACCGCGCGCCCGCGGCGGACGGAAGCCCGGCCATGAAGCGTACCGTCTACACGCTGGTGCTGGCGGGGCTGGTGGCGCCAGCCGCGCCGGCTGCCGAGCCGTTGGGTCGCCTGTTCTACACGCCCGCGCAACGAAGCCAGCTCGATACCGCCCGCAACCAGAGGAGCCGCACAACAGTCACGACCGACCAGGAACTGTCCACGCCGGTACCGGAGGTGGTCACCTTCGACGGCGCGGTACGCCGCAGCGACGGCAGGTCAACGGTATGGATCAACAATCGCGCGATCCACGATGGACGTGCTCCGGCCGGCCTGCCGTTCAGCAGCCGGTTGCGCGCTGACGGCAGCGTACGGCTAGGCGTGGCACAGGCCGATCGTCCGGTCGATCTCAAGGTTGGACAAAGCGTCGAGATCATCTCCGGAACGATCGCCGAGCCCTATCACCGGACCCCTGCCACGACACGCGCCGCGGAAAAGCCGGCGGCGACCGGTGCCCCTCCCGAATCGCCAAGGGCGTCGCCGGGCGCACTTTCAGTCCCGGGAATCCGCCACAGCGCCGATGACCCTGCTCCCGACCCGCGCTAGGCGCGGTGCGCCAACCTCGCAGCGCGGCCAGACCCTGCTCGCCATCCTGGTGGTGTTCGCAATGGGGTTCGGCGCCATGATCTACACACTGATCCGTCCGGCCGCCCTTTCCCTGGAGATCGACCGGAACACGGTAGCCGCACTGGCGCAGGCGCGCGAAGCGCTGATCGGCCATGCCGCAGGCGATGACAATCGCCCGGGTTCGCTCCCGTGCCCGGACACCGACAATAATGGTTCCGCGCAGCTCTATTCCGGCAGCTATTGTCCCAGCGAGATCGGACGGCTGCCGTGGCGCACGCTGGGTCTGCCGGACTTGCGCGACGGCAGTGGCGAGCGGCTGTGGTACGCCGTATCACGCAACTATTCGCGCAACCCCTCCGGCGCGCCCGCGCTCAACACCGACGTGCCCGGGCAACTGACGATCGCCGGCAGCGCGCCGGCGGCGAGCGTGATCGCCATCGTGTTTGCGCCCGGCGCGGTCGTCGCCAATCAGGTGCGCAACGGCCCGAATCAGTCGCTCGCGCAGAATTATCTCGAAGGTGGCAACGAGGTTGCCGGCGCCACGACCTTCGTGACTGGCGCGGTCACCGCGGGCTTCAATGACCGGCTCCTCGCCATCACCCACGATTCGCTGTTTCAGGCGGTCGAAATGCGCGTTGCCCGCGAAGCCCGCGCTGTGATGCTGGCCTTCTTCGGAGCAAATGGCTATTTTCCCTACGCCAACGCCTACAGCGACGGTAGCTATCGCTGCGCCGTCAACCAGTTGAGCGGCCGCATCCCGCGCTATTTCGCCGACGACTGCAAGCTCGCCCTCACCGACCCCGACTGGAATGGCGTGACGTGGCCGGCGTGGTTCTTCGCGAACAACTGGCATCACGTCGTCTTCTACGCGGTGGCGTGGCCCTGCGCGCAGCCGCCCGCTCCCGGATGCAGCGGCAGCGGAAGCCTGATGACGGTGAACGGTGTCGCCGCGCCCAACACCACTTTCCGCGCGCTCATCGTCATGCCGGGACGGGCGCTCGGCGCGCAGGCGCGTCCGTGCATGGCCGTGACCGATTGCCTGGAGGATATCGAAAATACCAACGGCGATTCCGTTTATTTCAAATCGGCCGTCAGCAGTAGCGCAAACGACCGCCTGGTCGTGGTCGCGCCGTGAAGCCATGAAGCGCAATCAACTGGGCTTTTCCCTCATCGAGCTGGCGGTGGCGGTGCTGGTCATCGCCCTGCTGCTCGGCAGCATATTGGTGCCGCTCAACACCCAGCTCGAACAGCGCAAAGCCGCCGAAACGCGCAGAATGCTGGAGGAGATACGCGAGGCGTTGATCGGATTCGCGATCATCAACGGGCGGCTGCCCTGCCCCGACACCGACAGCGACCCGGCCGCGGTGGGATACGGGTTGGAGGAAGCCACGTGCGGCGCCGACCCCGTGACCGAGGGCTACCTGCCGTGGAAGTCGCTGGGGGTGCCCGAGATGGATGCATGGGGCC
>Ga0315912_10002094_pt1 | contig 22113 bp, 14 predicted proteins | sample VfabasoilMG_FD_204469 | JGI IMG/M metagenome (GOLD analysis project Ga0315912, IMG submission 204469) | Garden soil microbial communities collected in Santa Monica, California, United States - V. faba soil | ecosystem: Environmental > Terrestrial > Soil > Garden | place: USA: California...
AAGGCGCGAGACCGAGTCGTATCGGGAATACGGTGAGCGTCGAGCAACGCAGCCATCGTGGCGTAGTGCCGTGCATAACCGGCTACGAACTTCCGGCACCGAGTACTAGCGGGCGCTGATGCGCGTCATCCGAGCGGTGAGCTCGGCTCGACGCGCGGCAATGCGTCCCTTGAGCAAGGTCGGATGCCGCTCGGCTGCTGCGGTGGCACGTTCGAGGAAACGCGCGGCGTCATCGAGTTTTCCCTGCTTCCAGGTGTTCCAGCCGGCGAGCTCCAAGATCTCGACCAGCTCCTGCTGCATCGCGACGGCCGCAGTGGATTGGGCCAGGTCGTCCCAGTCGAGGACGGAGGTCGAGGCGAGTCCGAGCTGCACCATGCGAAACAGCGCTTGGTCGGAGGGCATGAACTCGGTGTCGACGGCCCCTTCGGCGCGGCGTAGGGCTTGGACTTTTTGGATCTGCTCGACCTCTCGGAGGGCGCGTTGCGGGTGTCCGGCAAGCAAGTGAATCCGGGCGAGGAGGAGTCGCGAGACGACCACGCGCTGGGCTTCGCCTTGCGACTGCGTGGCGAGATCGATGGCGTGGTAGGTATTTTTCAGGGCCTCGTCGTAGCGGCCGACCATGTAAGAGATCTCGCCGAGATTGAACAGCGCTCGGGCTTCGATGAGGGGGTAACCGGAGCTTCGGGAGACGCGAATGGCCTGCCGTAGGTTGTCGACGAGGGCCTCGATGTCGTTGCCGCGAAGCCATAAGACGCAGCGATTGAGATAGGTGGTGGCGAGGTGGAGCTGATCGCTGTGCGCGTTGCAGAGCTCGAGCAGCTCGTCGAACATCGGTCGACCTTCATCTTCGCGACCACTGAGACCCGCGACGGTTGCGGCGAGCAGAAGCGCGATGACGTGGGTCTCGTAGGCGGCCTCGCCTACGTTGGCGGCGACGCGAGCGGCTTGGGCGAGCAAGGGGGCAGCCCCTTCGGCATCGCCGAGGCGAAAGCGGGATCGACCGAGGCCGAGGAGTAGACGAGCGTGGCATTGGGCGTTTTCGGTGACGCCCACGAACGTGCGGGCTCGTTCGACGAGCTCGCGGGAGGTTGGATAGTCCTCCGTCCAGTCGTAGACCATGGCCATGTCGAGCAAGAGGTCGAACTCGGTGTCGCGCTGGCCGAACCGCTCTGCCATGTCGCGAGCGCGACCGAGGTCGTGTAGGCCGTGCTCGTGCTCGCCGAGGCGAAAGCGGGTGAGGCCAAGGCCGTGAATCGCTGCGACGCAGCGAGGGTCGTCGGGGTCGAGGTATTCGATGGCGCGCTTGAACGCTTCTTGGGCGACGAGGTAGTCGTGGCGATCGACGGCTCGGCCGGCGAGGGTGAGTTGCAGTTCGATCGCTTCACGATGAAACCCCGCACCCGCGGCGTGAAAGGCGAGCTGCGACAGTCGTTCGTCGTCCCCGAGGCCCTCGTCCCGTTCGAAGACGCGATAGGCCGCTCCATGGCAGGCGCGAAGGACCTCGAGGCTGATGCTGGCGTAGGCGGCCTCGCGGAGCAGGTCGTGGCGGAACTCGTAGCGGCCGGGGATGCGTTCGACCAGGAGTCCGGCGCGACGCAGACGCGCGACACCCACGGCCGGATCGAGGTCGGTGGGCAAGGGGGCCAAGGTCCGCTCCATCTCGCGGACGACCGCCGCGAGCCGGGCGATCGAGAACGATGGGCCGAGCGAGGACGCGAGGCCTGCGTGGCCGCGTTGCGCGGGCGAGAGGGCATCGAGCTCGCGCTCGAGCAACCACTGGACGAGCGGAACGTCGGAGCGCGCATGCAAGGCCTCGGTGTCGACGATCCATCCGCGACCGCGTTCCGCCTTGCGCAGCAGACCCTCGCGTTTGAGTGCGCGAAGCAGTTCGACGATGACGAGCGGGATCCCACGGGTTCGCTCGACCAAAAAGTCGACGACCGGCTGGGAAAGATTGATCGCGTGTTGGAGCAGGTGCCGGATGATGTCGCTCGCTTCGCTGGCGGCGAGCGGTCCGAGTTCGAAGCGTTCGTAGGTGCCCGCGTGGGCTCCCCAGGCGGGGCGAGCATCGACGAAGCCCGGACGCGCAAACACGCAGACCCACAGCGGCGCGCGAACCTCGGCTCGGGTAGCGTACTCGAGGGCATCGAGCGCGGCATCGTCGAGAAACTGTCCGTCGTCGATGAGCAGGTGGAGCGGCCGGACTTGGGCGCGTTGCAACAAGATCTCGCCGAGGGCACGTCCGAGCAACGAACGGAGGGCTCCGGGCGCCGCTCGCAACTTGCGGATCGCTGGATGGTCGTCGTCGATCCATTGCATCGCGAAGCGAATGCCGAGCTCGACTTCGGCATCGAGGCGGACTCCGAGTTGCTGCTTGAGGAGTCCGGTCACGTCGTCGGGCGCGACGGAAGGCAGGGGCAACACGGCGGTGAGGAGGCCACGGAGCGCGGCACCTCGGCCACCATGCATGGGGTCTGGGGCGTGAAACGGCACGAGTTTGGTCGCTCCGCCTTCGGGCGCCCAGAGGTCGACGAGCTCGAGGGCGAGCCGGCTCTTGCCAAAGCCGCGTTGCCCGATGACGGTGGCGAGGCCTGGGAGACGATCGCGGGTTCGGGCGGCTTGCTGCTGTAGGCGCGCCACCTCGGGGGCACGACCGAACAGCGGACAGACTCGCTCGGCAATCTCGGTGCTGTCCAACAGCGATCCCTGACCGAGCAGGTAAAGGCCCGGCTCGATCGCGATCGAGCGATGGTCGAGCTCGGGTAGAGTCCGGGCCGCGTCCGCGGTGGCGAGCAGACCCCGTGGCATACCGGCGTCGGGGTAGCGGCCCTCGCCGCGGAAGATGCCGCTCGAGATGCGTTCGGCACCATCGGGTTTGCGGCGCACGGTGGCTTCCCCGAGATCGATGAGCACGCGGTCGACGAGGCCGCGTCCGAGCAGAACATTGCCGGCGACGAGGGCCGAGCGGATCGGATTGTCGCTGGCCGACCGGGTGTACGCGGCGATGTACTCGGTCGCGCGTGCCTGAACGAGTTGACCCCCACTATCGCGAATCGCTTCGTGCAACCCGACGACCGGACTTCCGCTGCGGAACCACAGCAGTGCGACTTGTTGGCGATAGGTCCCCGTGGCGTCGGCGATCGGCCGACGTGCACGGGGTCGAACTTGAAAGACGCTGCCCCAATCCCGAGCGACCTTGAGCTGGTCGGCCAGTTGTTGAGCGGACGCGGGGCGTTGGGCAGGATCTTTGGCGAGGCAGCGCAAGATGAGCTCGTCGATCTCGCCTGGCACCCCACAGGTCGCGAGCGAGGCCGGCCGACGGCTGCGATGGGCTTCGCGAATCTCCTCGGCACTGCCCTCGAACGGAGGGGCCCCCGAGAGCGATCGGTAGAGCAAGACACCCACGGCATAGAGGTCGCTGCGGCTATCGACTGGAGCGCCAGGTGTGCATTGCTCGGGCGACATGGAATCGGCGGTGCCGATGACCTCGCCCTGAAGGTGCTGTTCGATGCTGCCGATGCGGTGGGACAAGCCGAAATCGATGAAAGTGATCCTGCCGTCGTCGCCGACGAACACGTTGTCGGGTTTGAGATCCCCGTGGACCCACCCAGCCGCGTGAACGGTTCCAAGCGCGGCCAGAAGGTCGCCAAACCGATCGAGCACGACGTCCGTGCGGATGGATCCGTCCTCGATCGTTTGGCGTCCGGGCCACGCCGTGCCATGGACGACCTCCATGGCGAGCCAGCGACCGCCATCGGACCAGGTGCCGGTGGCGATGACGGCCGGGCTCGCACGACCCCCGAGCGCGGTGAGAGCCATGATCTCGCGCAGCAGCGATGAGACCGCTCCGCGGGTTCGTGGTGAGGCGGTCTTGAGGGCAACCCGTCGACCCGCGCTCGTTTGCGCCATGATCACGCGGCCAAAGCCACCTTCGCCGAGCACTCGCACCGCGGCGAAACCGTCCGGAACCCGTTCTCCGATTTCGGCCAGCGCGGGTTCCAACATCTCTCGACCGGTGTAACGCCACCGGGCCATTCCTGCCACCAACTCAAGTCCGCGTGGGGGCGAGCGATGTTCGCGAGCAATGGCTCGAATGGGGACGCAACCCGTGGATGTTGCTCGATCGCTCCTCATCGGAGCGTTCATCGGTGTCTTCGCCTCGGCCGCGAATGTCTACACCGGCCTCAAAGTGGCGTTCGTCGATCCTGGGGCCATGGCTGCAGCGATCCTCGCGTTTGCGTTCATGCGCCGAAACGCGGAACGGAACGAGGGCGTGGCAGACCTCGTCAACATCGCCCAGACGACCTCCGCGAGCGCCGCGGTGATGGTGGTCGTGACCGGGTTGGCGGGTCCGGTCCCCGCCCTCGACATGATTGGGGATCTGCCACCGTCCTGGGTATGGGCCGCTTGGGGTTGCGGGCTCGGAGGCTTGGGGATCTGGATCGCCGTGGCGCTGCGAGGAGCCCTCATCGACCATAGCGACCTCGCGTTTCCCACTGGGGTCGCGACGGCCGAGGTGATCGAGGTGATGACCCGCGATCAAGCCGTCGGCCGACGAAGTGCGACCGCTCTGGTCGGGTTCGCGATCGGTGCAGCATTACTGACGGGATTGCGGAACTCGAGCGGGGTGCTCCCGGAAAGTTGGATGCTGCCGATCGCGATTGCGGGAGTGCCTGCGGCTGCGCTCACGTTGGGGTTCAGCCTGAGCCCGCTCGTGGCAGCGACGGGTGCGTTGGTCGGACTCCGGGTGACCTCGAGCATGGTGCTCGGTAGCCTCGTGGCTTGGGTGATCTTGGTGCCGCGACTGCTTGCCTGCCATGCCATCGAACGACTCGAGTACGGGTCGGCGATGACGTGGCTCATGTGGCCCGGAGTGACGCTCATGATGTCGTCCGTGTTGGCCGCATTCGTCATGGATTTCTCGCGGGCGGGAGGGCTGCTCGACCTCGGACGTTTGGGGCGAGAGCTTCGGGACCGGTCCAGCCTGCGTTGGACGGGTGTCCTCGCCGTGATTGCGGTCCTCGCCGTAGGCGTGTTGGCCCTCGATCTGAGCCTTCGCCTCGTCGTCGCCGCGTTGGCCATCACGCTCGTGCTCGCGACGATCTCGGCCCGTGCCGTGGGCGAGACCGATGTCGCGCCGGTGGGCCAGATCGGCACGATCACGCAAGGGCTGATGGGATCGGGAAGCCTCCCGTCTTCGTTGCTCGCAGGCTCGCTCAGTGCGGGGGTGACCGCTTCGGTGGCGCAGTCGCTCTGGTCATTCAAGACCACGGCCAAGCTGGGCACGCCAAGAGGACCGATCGTTTTGGCGCAAGTCCTCGGCATGGTGGTCGGGGCGCTCGTCGCGGTGCCCACCTATGCGCTCGTGGTCCGTACTCACGGACTCGGGACGGCAGACATGCCCGCATGGGGGGCCGTAGCGTGGCGCGTCACGGCGGAGGCGGTGCAGGGATCGGGGGGGATGTCCCTGCCGCCGTGGGCAACCCTGGCGGTGGCCTTGGCATGTGTTGCCGGAGTCGGGCTCACGACCCTCGAGCGCGGGTTCGGTTGGCGGTGGTTGCCGTCTCCGGTGGCGCTCGCCATGGGTTTGATGTCGCCCGTTTCGTTTTCGGCCACGATGGCGTTCGGGGCGTTGATCGCCCTCGGAGTCGCACGCAGGCGGCCGGCGGCGCACATTGCCGAGGCTGCGAGCGGAGCCATTGCGGGCGAGTCGTTGTGTGCGGTCGCCGTCGCGCTCGTGGCTGCGGCGAGATGACACTATGCTGCTGCCCGTGGCGACACCGAGCGCAAAGGCCCCGACCGTCACTCTCGAAGGCATCGAACGCGCACGAGCGCGTCTCCAAGGGCAGATCCGATCGACGCCGCTCGTCGAGTCCGAGCGTCTGGGTGCGGTATGTGGCGCCCGGCTGTGGCTCAAGCAGGAGCATCACCAGACGACGGGCAGTTTCAAAGAGCGCGGGGCGTGCAATCGACTGCTTTGCTTGAACGATGACGAGCGTCAGCGAGGCGTGGTCGCGGCATCGGCCGGCAACCATGCACTCGGATTGGCGTATCACGGGCAGCGCCTCGGTGTGCCCGTTCGCGTCGTGATGCCGCGCTTTGCTCCCCTGGTCAAAGTGGATCGCTGCCGCAGCTACGGAGCCGAGGTCGTGCTGGTCGGTGAGACCTTCGATGAGGCCCGATCGATTGCGACCGCGATGGCGACCAACGAGTCGCTCACCCTCGTGCATGGATTCGACAACCCATGGGTCATCGAAGGCCAGGGCACACTCGGACTCGAACTGCTCGAGCAGTTGCCCGATGTCGAAGCCGTGGTGGTGCCGGTCGGCGGTGGGGGCCTCATTGCGGGGGTCACTGCGGCGATCAAGGCGATCAAGCCCGAGGTCGAGATCATCGGGGTCGAAGCCAAACATGCCCCCACCTTGAGCCGCGCTCTGGCAGCGGGACGACCCCTGCGCGTCGACGTGGAGCCCGGCCTCGCCGACGGTCTCGCGGTGGCGGAGGTGGGGCAGCTGTGTTTTTCGCTGCTGCAAGGCCACGTCGATCGGGTCGCGCTCGTCGGTGAAGGCGAGATCGCGACGGCTATCGTCCAGCTCATGGAGGTCGAGAAGACCATCGTCGAAGGCGCGGGGGCGGTTGGACTCGCGTGGGCGCTCGGTCAGCCGAGTGCCTTGCGAGATCGGCGAGTCGCGGTGATCTTGAGCGGTGGCAACATCGATCTCAATGTCGTCGCTCGTGTCATCGAGCGAGGGCTCGCCTCGGCCGGGCGGCTATGCAAAGTGACGGTGGAGCTTCGCGATCACCCGGGGGCGTTGGCTCAACTGTTGACGCGGCTCGCCGAGACCGAGGCGAACCTGCTCGAGGTGGAGCACGACCGCAACTTTGCACCCGCCGACGTGGCGCAGGTGAACGTGTCGTTGCTGCTCGAAACGCGGGATCGGGATCACATCGCCCGCATGCGGCAAGTCCTCGACGACATCGGGCTGTCGTACCAGATCTTCGGCGCCACACCGCCCCGGGCTCGTACGCTCGGCCGGTGAGGCTAGTACTAGTCCAACGGCTTTTTCACGAAGGCACCCCACGCACGCCCTTCGGCGTCAACGGCTCTATCCAGTCTACGAACAGAGCCTAGACTCCGCGTATGCGTGCGGTCGTGATCCATCGTTTTGGCGGCCCCGAGGTTCTTGCGCTCGAGGATCGGCCAAATCCGAGTTTGAAGCCTCGCGACGTGCTGATCGACGTGCGTGCGGCGAGCCTCAACCCCATCGATTTCAAGCTGCGTGAGGGCAAGTTGTGGCCCATCTTGCGGCCTTCGTTTCCGATCGGGCTCGGCAGCGACGTCGCGGGCGTGGTCCGAGCGACGGGTCCCGAGGTGCGGCGACTCGCCGTCGGTGACGAGGTCTTCGCCCGCCTCGAGAAATCGCGCGTGGGTGGCCTCGCCGAGCAGGTCGCCGCGGATGAGTCGGTCGTGGCCTGCAAGCCGAAACGGGCGACCTTCGAAGAGGCGGCCGCCCTCCCGCTCGCCGGGCTGACCGCCTTGCAAGCGCTTCGCGACGTCGCCGGTCTGGTACCGGGTCAACGTGTGCTCGTGCATGCGGGGTCCGGTGGGGTCGGATCGCTCGCGATCCAGATCGCCAAGATCCTTGAGCTCGTGGTCGTCACCACCACGAGTGGAAAGAACCGCGAGTTCGTCGCGAGCCTCGGCGCCGATGAGGTCATCGATTACACCGTCGACGACGTCGCCAGCCTCGCCCGCGCACCCGATGCGGTGTTCGATACGCTCGGTGACGACTCGGAGCTGCGTTCGCTCGCGCTGGCCAAGCGGGGGGGAATCGTCGTGGGCGTCAGCGGAATGCCCAATCCGGGATTGCCATCGCTGCCATGGTTCGCCCGCCCGATCGTGTGGTTGCGCACGAGGCCGCGTCGTCGAGCCGTCGCGGCCACCGGGGTTCGGTTCGCTTTCTTGTTCATGCGCCCGGACGCCGAGGGGCTGGCGGAGCTCGCCGCGTGGGTCGACGAAGGTCGCCTGCGCCCGATCATCCACCGGACGTATCCACTCGGGGAGATCAAGGAGGCGTTCGCCGAGCTCGAACGCGGGCGTGCGCGTGGAAAGATCGTCATCACGATCGCCTGAAGGCTCGACCACGTACGATCTCGTCTGCGCACGTGAATGTGGAGCCGCGGGGCCACACCGCCCGGGCTCGTGAGCGAGGGCGGTGGGGTGCCCCTTCAGCCGCTGTCGGGCGCGAGGCCTTCCGGTGGAGGTTCGACGCCGACGTCGTCCGCGGAAGCCGTGAAGTGTTTCGGTGGCGGCTCCACGCCCACGTCTCCCGCGGGGGTCGGCGGAACTTCGGAGGCTGCGGGAGGTGGCGGCTCTTTGCCGGAAGGTCGACGGAAGACCGCGAACCATCCCACTACCCGCTGCTCGCTCAACCCGAGGGCACGGATCTGTGCCGTGTAGCCAAAGCCGGCGCGGATCTCCGTGGCGAGGTCGAGGGCGGACACGAACCCTCGCGAGAGCAAGGTTTGGGCGGCCGCGCGGACTTGGGGCGTGAGGCCGCGCAAGATGTCTTCCTCCGTGGCGGACAAGGTGGAGGCAATGATCTCGCCGTCGATGCCCGTGATCGCCGCGGGGTGGGGCCAATGACGCAAGAGCGCGACGAGCATCGCCCGGAGTTCGCGATGGCGACCGCGGGCTCCAGCTTCGCTCTGATCGCGGATGTCGAGCACGAGGTCGACGGTGCGAGCGATCTGAGCCAGCTCGTCGTCGCCTCCCAGGGAAACGCGGCGCGATGTATCGCCCTGTTGGATCGCGAGGGAAGCCCGGTCGATCACCGCGAGCCGTTCGAAGACGTTCACGCGCAGCATCCGGGCCGTCCAGACCGCGGAGACGAGCAGCAACGCGACGACGATCCCGAGCCCGAGCGATGCCGCGACCGCTTCCGAGTGGATGTCTTGTACGGTGCGCTCCGCTTCGAGGGCGAGGCCTTCCAAGAGATCGGCGACGGCGGCTTCGATCGCCATCTCGTATTTCCATGGCTTGGTGGCTCGTCTCGCATGAGCCGATCCGGCCGCGCCCGCGAAGGCTCCCTCCATCGCTCCCTCGACCGGAGGAGGGATGACAGGAAGAGGTGGGGTCGGGTCGCGTTCCGTCGCCGTTTGGCTCGCAACGCCCGCCTCGAACGCATTGCGCACGGCCGCGACGAGTGCAGGACCGTCGCCCTGGAGTTTGATCTCCTCGAGGCGGGCGAGGTCGCCCGTGAAGGCGGCCGCGAACCCTGGGCCGCGATCCGGCTCGGCCAGCAGTCGCGCGAGGTTGGCCGTTCCACCGACGGCCTGGGCATTCGGCTCGAGCACGTTGCGAGTGAGCGTCGCGGTCTCTTGGAACTGGAGCGCGCCACTGATCGCGACTAGCATCAGAGCGCCGAGCAGGGCGAGGAGGACCAGGCGGAGGCTGACGCGAATGCTCATGTCAAGCGTGGGCCGCGAAGCGTCGCACGGCGGTGGCGGTACCCAGGACGACGAGCACGTCGCCCGATTGGATGCATTCGTTCTCGTCGATGGTGGAGATCACCTTCTCGCCGCGACGTACGAGGACGACGGCGACCTTGGACTGCTGCCGAAGTCCGAGATCGATGAGCTTGCGTCCGACGAACGTCTCCGGCGCTTCGACCTCGGCGACGAGGTGCTCGCGATCGAGCGCAAACTGATCGAGGACGTGGGGGTTCGCGAGGCGGTGGGCCAGACGAGCGCCCATTTCCTGCTCGGGATTGACGATCTCGTGTGCCCCGACGGCGAGCAGGACCCGCCCGTGGAGTGGACTCGTGGCTCGCGAGACGATCCGTCGGACCCCGCGTTGACGTAGCAGCGCGGTGACCATGATCGAGGTGTCCTTGGCGCGCAGCCCCATGGCAACGACGACGCATGACGTTCGCTCGAGCGCGAGCTCGGACAGCGCGGCCTCGTCGGTCGCGTCGGCGATGACGACCGCATCGACACGAGCCTCGACCAACTTTGCACGCTCGGGATCGAGATCGATCGCCAGCACGGCTCCACCTTGATTGACGAGCTGCAAGGCGACCGAACGACCGAACTGCCCGAGCCCAACGACTGCAAAATCTCCACTCATCGGTTCAACCCTCCGCGCTAACCCACCATGATCCTCGCCTCTGGGTAGGCAATCGGTGGCGCTCGCCGGCCGAGCGCGAGCGCGAGCGTCAGCGGCCCGATCCGTCCGACGTACATGGTGAGGAGAATGACGACCTTGCCCATCGAACTCAACAACGGCGTGACGCCGAGCGTCAGCCCGACCGTGCCGAGTGCGCTCGCGACTTCGAACGCCAGCACCATGAAGGTGGCGTTCTCACTGATGAGCAGGAGGAAGAGAGCAAAGAACGCAACCCCGCCCGAGACGGTGGTGATCGTTGCAGCGCGGAGCAAGGTAGAGGCTGGAATGCTGCGCCCAAACAGGAGTGCGCCGCTGCTGTTGGTGGCGACGATGCTCGGGATCGCGGCCGTGAGCACGGCGAACGTGGTGACTTTGATCCCACCGCCCGTGCCTCCGGGCGAGGCTCCAATGAACATGAGCAGGATGCAAACGAGCACGGTCGCCGGACGCGTCTTCGTCAAATCGACGGAGTTGAAGCCGGCGGTGCGAGTCGTGACGCTCTGGAACAACGCGTTGTCGATCTTGTCGAGCGCCGACATCCCCGCAAGCGAGGCGTCCCACTCGAGCCACGCATAGACGACCGCCCCGCCGATGACCAAGAGCGTCGACCCGAGCATCACGATGCGGACCTGCACGGGGATCCGCGAGCGGTCGTTTTCGACGACGCGGGACCATAGCCACGCGAGCACGACGAATCCGAGGCCACCAAGAACGATGAGTGCGGCGTGGACTCCGAGGGCAAAGGGGTCTGATTGGAAGATGATGATCGAATCGGAGTGCAGCGAGAAACCGGCGTTGCAGAAGGACGAGATCGCATGGAACGTGCCGCGCCAAAGTGCATCGGACCAACCGAATCCGTGACGGATGTACGCGATCGTCAAGGCTGCTGCACCCGCGCCCTCGAGCGCGAGCGTGGCGAGCACGATGAAACGCACCAGGCGATAAGCCTGACCCGGGGCGTTGATCTCGAGCATGTGGGAGAGCGCTTTTTCACCCCGGAACGTCAGCCGTCCCCCGAGCAGCACCGTGCCGAACGTCGATAACACGATGATGCCAAGACCGCCGACTTGGATGAGGGCGAGGATGACCACTTCGCCGAACAACGAAAATGCCTTGGGAGTGTCGACGACCGCGAGGCCGGTCACACAGGTCGCGCTCACCGACGTGAACAGGGCATCGAGGGGACTGATCGGATCCGCCGCTGCGGCAGCAGGGAATGTCAACGCGACGGCTCCGAGCAGGGCGATCGCTGCGAACGTGGCGATGACGAGCAACGCCGGCCGTTCGACGAACTGATGCATGAGGTCTTCGATGAGCGGGCCATCACCGATGGCCACCGCCAGGAGGCCGATCTGAAAGACGCCGCACACTGCCAGCGCTGCATCGAGGCTCTGCTGTAAGGTCAGCGCGCCGACGACGGAGATCCCTGCAGCGATCGACCAGAACAACAGCCACGGGCTGCGGTGCAGCACCGCAAATGAAACGGCGATGGCGATGGCATCGAGCCCGAGGCAGACCACCCGCGCGGTCACCAGTCCTGTCAGTTGAAATCCGACGACGAGCGTCGTGGCGAACAACGACAAGATCAACAAGTGGCGAACCACTGGCAGATAGTCCGAGCCGATCGCCCGGGTTCGGCGGCGCGTAAACGGATCTTCGACGAAGGCGATCCACGAGAGCGTCCCCAGCTGCCACATGATGATCGAGCCGGCCACGGTCGGATCGGTGGGGAGCGCCGGGATGAAGAGGCAAATCCCCACCAAGACGGTGATGAGGAACAGCACATGGGTCACGCGCGACTTCACGAGCGCCCCGAGGGCGCAAGCGATGCTCAACCCGATCGTCGCGAGCGTGAAAACGAGCCCAGCGGTCGTCGTACTTTCTCGCGTGCCAAAATACCCAAACGGCATGTCGACGAGGAGCTGCCCCAGGCCTGACACGACGCCGACCCCGAGCATCAAGACTGCGGGCTGCAGACGGCGCGGCAATTCGCGCAGGATCCGAGCCACGAGTCGGCGGGCCACGGCGCCCATGACTACCAGTCAGGAGTCCGCCTGGGAAGCTAGCCTCCAACGCACGTAGGAACCCCAGCGCACGATTTGCGGGGGTTGGCACATGCAGAAGTCGCCGATGCACCCGATGGGCAAAGGGAGATTGGCACCGCCCGACCGGCGGACAAGGCACCCGCGGCTGCCAGTCTCCGATGCGATCAGCCCCCTTCGACGTCGTCGCAAAGACAACCGCATTCGGGGGGGTCGAATACACCGGGTTCGACGTAGGTGCACGGTTCGAAACCCGCTACGGGTGACCCGCCGCATTCGAATACGACGAACGTCTCACCGGCCTCGGCTCGGAAATACGGTTCGCCTCGCTCGCATCCAGGGGGAGGTGAACAACCAGCGGCCGTGGTCAAGCCAAGTCGAACTTGGCACGATCCGACCGGGGTCCCGACCTCGCACGCCTCACCGCGCATCGCTACGGGGGTCTCGAGGACCCAATCGCAGGCGATCCCGCGCGCTTCATCGACGAACGAGCACGACTCCCGATCCTTGAACGAAGCACAAAGCTCCTCTTCGTCGTACGGCCCGCCCGACGTGTCCGACGCGACCTCGGTCTTCGATGTGCGCCCCGAGTCTCCCGACGCGACGTCGAGACCGGATGAACCGGACTCGGATCCGGTTGCGTCCGACGCGTACTCCCCGATCGAATTCGACTCCGCGGCGATGCAGCCAGCGGCCCCCCCTGGAATCGAGAGCAAACCCGCAAGTATCCATCGATCGAAGGAGCTGCGATGGCGCGTGGACAAGTGATGCATGCCGGTTTGTGGCCGGCTCCACCCGGAGGTATCACGGAATCTATCTTGGGTTCGATCCATCGTCTCGCGCTCGGTTTACTGACGGGGTCCGGATTGGGGTCGCCGGACGTTTCCCCCCCGCGACTCGCGATCGAGTGGTCGGCCCCGTCCGAATGCCCCGATGTGAATCGGGCGCTTCAATGGATCGACGCGATGGCGGAGGCCGACCTCCTCGAGACCGCGCCCGATGCGATCGACCCCCCGGGGCTGCGCGCTCGTGTGACGATCATTCACGCTACGCCCGAGGGCGCCCCAGCGGACTCGCAGCCCTCGTTTCGCGCAACCGTGGAGCTGCAGTGGGCCGAGGGTGGGACGGAATCGCGGACCTTGGCTGCGACCGATTGCGAAGTTCTCGGCGATGCGGTGGCTCTCGTCGTGGGCGTCGCCCTCGACCCCGTCGCCGTCGCCGATGCGCTTGCCGAGCCCCGGAGCCATGCCGCCTCGGCGATGCTCGACGTGGCTCCACCTTTCACGACCACCCGACCCGCGACCCGGAATGCCGATGAATCGACGCCGACGGCCTTCACGTCAGGTTCCCGGCTGAATCCCGCACCGTGGTCGTTTGGACTGCGGGCAAGCGTTGGCATGAGCGGGTTCGTGCTTCCGAGCGCAGGGGTGACGACGGCCGTGGAAGGCACCTTCGGACGTGGTCCGGTTCTCGGTCGATTCGGCGTACAGGCTTCGATTCCACCGAGCGAAACGCTGGCGCCCGGGGTTTCGCAGTCGTTTCGGTTGGTCGCGGGACTGCTGCGGGGATGCTGGGTCCCCGCGGCGAAGCGTTGGCGGTTTCCCCTCTGTGCGGGAGCGGATGCCGGTGCTGTCTTCGCCAAGAGCGAAGGGGCCGCGTTGACTCGGCAGGAACAGCAATGGGCTCCATGGGCGGCCGTCGCCGCGGACCTCCAGGCGGAGTTCGCCGTGGGTCGTTCAGTGGGATTGTTCACCGGGCTCGGGCTCCACGTGTCGGTCTACCGTTCGAGATTTCACGTCGACGGTTTGCCGGTCTCGGCTCGAACGATGGGTCCCGTGGGCTTCGGAGGCTGGGTCGGGGTCTCATGGTCGCGCACCGCGACGAATCCGTGATGGACGACAGGGCGAGCGGCCACTCACTGAGGTCATTGCTCGTGAACCTCTCGTCCCCTCAGCACGCCGCCCGCCCACCACTCGAGTGGGCGTACCGCAACCACCATGCGTACGTATGGCGTTTGCTGCGGCACTTCGGGGTCGCAGAGGCGGATCTCGACGATGCGCTGCAAGAGGTCTTCGTCGTCGGCTTCCGCCGCCTCCCCGAGTTCGAAGGACGCTCGAGCATGCAAACCTGGTTGGGTGGGATCGCGTGGAGGGTGGCCTCGTCCCGTCGACGAGGGCTGCGGCGAGATCGCGCCAAGCGTGAGCGAGCGGACGTGGAGATCCGCGAATCATCGTCTTCCAACCCCGAAGAGGCCGTGTTGGAACGCGAAGCCGAACAGGTATTGGCGTCGCTCATCGCCAAGCTCGACGAGCCCAAGCGGCGCGTGTTCGTCATGGCGGTCATCGAAGAGCTGCCAGTCGTGGAGATCGCTCGCATCTTGGGGCTGAACGTTCGCACCGCACACTCACGCCTCCGTCTCGCGCGCGCCCAAATGCGAGCCGATCTGCAGCGACATCGCGCCATCGAAGCGGGCTCGATCGAGCGTGCACTCATGAAGGCCCGTCGTCGGCGACCACCCCACGAGGCGTCGCGGCGAACATGGCTTGCAGTCCTCACGCACGTACAGTCAGTGCAGGCCGTATCTGCAGTGGCGATGACCTCGACCGTCGTGCGCTGGCGAAGCTTCGTCATTGCGACCCTGACCGCATTGCTCGTCGGCGCCGCCGCAGCTCCGGTGGCTCACGGCTGGTCCACCAAGGTTCGAACCGGCCCGATGAGCGCGTCCCACCCACCGCATGGGATCGTCGAACGCTTTGCGACGCTCGAATCCTCCGAGGCCAATCACGACGCGGATCCAAGTCCGGGAATGTACCCAGCCCCACACGACCCCGCGCTCGCCTCTCCTCGAAACTCGAGCGCGGAACCGACATTCGTCACACCCCCGATCGCCGACTCGCACCCGAGCGAAACGACGTCGCTCGTTCTGGCCCGATCCGATGGGGACATCACCGCAGAGCTCGAACTCGTCAAGCAGATGCGGCGAGCGCTTGTGCAAAACGATCCATCGCGCGTGCTCGAGCTTGCCCTGCAGCACGAACGCCGCTTCCCCCACGGCATCTTGCGTGCAGAGCGGAGCTCGAGCCGTCTGCGTGCGCTATGTAGGGCAGGACGCACGGATGAGGCTCGATCGCTGATCCGGCGTTTGCAGGCGGAGGAGCCCTCGGGACGCTGGACCTCGACATTGGGGTCCGACTGCAAGTAACGGCTCGCCGGCTCGTCAATCGCGATCTGACCGTCGAGGGTTCGACACCATCCTTTATGTAGCCTGCCGCCTCGACTCCACCGGCGTCGTTCCGCGTCTCCCCCGGATAGAATTTCTTTATCGTGCAGGTCCCGTTTCCGGCATCCCGCGCTATGTCGTCGGTATCGAAGTGGACGCGAAGATTGACTCCATGAGCCTGGAAGTGGAACTGTTTTCCAAGGCTACCAGCGGGAGGTTTCTTAGGGGGGCTTTCATCGTCGCGGCCGCCCTGCTTGATTGCGCCTGCACGCGGCGTGCGGAAACGCCGGAAGTGCCCACGAGCGAAAGCGCAGAGCCGGACTTGCTGCCCGTGACGCTGCCCCTCGCCGACCTCGTTGGCAATCGCATGGAGGCGCTGGAGCAAGTCGGCGAAGGCGGCCTCTATTGTGTAGGCACGAAGGAATGGTGTGTTGCCCAAGGCGAGCCACCGCATGTGACTCAAGGCGCGAGCACGGCAATATTGCCCAACGGCGAAGGCTCTGCCGCCATTTGGCCGTTTATCGTTCGCCGAGCGCCGATCGAAGGCGGCGTAGGTGGTGCTCTCGTCGGCGTCACGCAAACCGTTCAGCAAACCTATTCCGGTGGCGGAGCAAGCGTCACGATGCTTACAATCTATGACGTAACCCAAGCCGATCCCGGACTGCACGTCAGCGCTGTTGCGACGCTGCCGCTTTCCGCCGACTGCATGATCCGTGCGTGTTTCCACGAAAATGATCGGATTCAGCGCGCCGGCGCATGCCACGACGAATACACGTTTGTGACGCGCATCCGCCTAGATGAACGCGTGTCGAGCGGGGCGCCACGGATTGTGCTGGAGACCGCGGCTCGGAGCTTTCCCGGCCAGGTAACGCGCACTGGGGATTCCTTGCAAGCGCCTGCCTTGCAGCCATCTGATTTGGTTTGGGCGAACGACGAGACGTGCTCGTACCGGCGCGTCTTCACGCGTGGCAGCGACGGCGTGTATGCGCCCGATCAGCCCCTGCCCGCTTGTGCTGACTATCTAGAGCCTTGATTGCGTTTGCTGCGTAAGCGGCCGGTCGAGCGAATGGTACCCAGCTCGAAGGGCTTTGCGGCTGGGCCGACGGGCCGACGGGTGAGGGCCGAGCCCACAAGCACCATGGCATCGTCGGTCGCAGCAGCTTCTGCGAGGGGGTCAACGACCGGCGCAACCGATGTATCAATAATCGTCGCTGCAAGCAAATCCGTTGACGGTTTGTGAGTAGCGTGTCAGCGCCCCATCCGAATTGGCGAAGGTAAAGTTCAGGAGCTTTTCCATCTCACAGGAAAAGAATCCCTGGAATTCCCACGTACTCGGGCTGTCTCCCCACATGATGCTGTGATAACCCCACACCGGGTTGACGAGATCGTTGTGACCGAGGCCGAGCACGTGACCGACTTCGTGCATGATGGTGTATTCGAGCTCCACCATATATGGATCCCCCGGGAAACCTCCGTACGCGCGATCCAATTGTTGCGTCCATATACGGAACATTGCCACTCCGTAGAACATGCAAGTGTTGCCGCTGAATAGGGGACCGCAACTTTCTTTGACGGTGTGTCCCATATAGACCACAGGAGCTTCGCCAAGTCGACCGTCGTAGCCAGGGGCTCCCGATACCTCGAAGCGCTCCTCCGCAATGAGTTCGCACTCCGGGTCCGACCATGACTCGGCCTCGACGAAGCTCCATCCTCCGACGAAGCTGCCTGTATCAACCGCCAAAACATCCCGTACGACGTCGTTGAACCAGGCTTGGTTGTTGGGATGGAAACAGACCTCGACAGCGGTCTTGTCGTCGAAGCCTGGATACCAGCAGTTGCGACTCGAACCTTCAAACATGCAGTTGATGTCTTGCAGCGCAGAAAGTCCGTCCGGAATCTGCGCCGTGCTGCCGTCCCACTTGATGTCGGACTCGGACCCCAGGTGTTTGAGCTGGGTCTGGCGCTGCATGTACGTTTTGATGGCGTCTGGGGATCGAAACTCTGTTCCGTCAAGCCCGATGAGGACGCCTCCGTAGTCGATCGGGCGCCCCTCTTCGGAGCCCGCGTTCACGTCCCATGTTTCAGGCTCGCCCTCGATGTCACTACACGCAGAACCTGCGATCGCGGCGACGAGGCCCATGGCTGCAGTTTGACCTCTGAACGAAACGGATGGAATGACTTTCGAGAATGAACACATTTTACGTACCTGCTTCGGATACGCTTGCGACGGTACGCGCGTGTCGACAGTCGCAGCGAAGGCGCCGGGATCAACGAGATGCGAATGATTGGAACAGTGTCGTGATCGAGCATTGAGTATCCCGATCACCTTGGTTAGTGCACCGTGGTTTCGATAAAGTTTCGGGCGTGGGAATTTTCAATGGTGAGCGATCCGCTGAAGCCATATACCGATGGCGACTCGCTCTCGACCAAAGCCCATATCTCGAGGTCGCTCCTGGGTCCGTACTCGGCCGCGGGCACGAATGTACGGAAATCGGTCATCGTGGCGATGACATGACCTGGCAGGTCATGGTGAACGGCATCTCCATGGTCTAATCTTCGGTCGCAACGGCTCTGCAAATCGTGCGTCATCCCCCATTGTGTGATTCTCGCCGCGGATCGTTCCGTTTGCGGGCCAATCCCCGCGGTGGCCCGCCGTATTGCTGTTGCTTGCAGGTGGCTGACTGACTGCCGTCACTTTACCCGGTCTGCAACAAGCTCAACGAACGCCTGCTACGTTGGCCGCCCCGACGCCTTCGATCTACCAGACGTAACACAGAACAATAGCTGACAGGTACGTGGACACCTCGATCTCTATTGCCCACATCATCGGGATCCATGGCGGCGGCGGACGAAATGGCAGCCGTATGGAGATTCGGTAACCGATCGGATTCGTCTGCCGCGGATTTGCGCTTGCGAACCTGGACGAGTGAAGGTGTGACGCAACTCGTGGGCCGGCGTGAGGGCAACGCCGATCAATCGAGCGTCGTGCAAGGCGTCATCGACTGGTGAGGCCCCACCTCGCCATCGTGCCAGCCAAGGAAGCGCCTTCTCATCCCGTTCGGCCGGCTTCGAAGGGCGACCAACCCCTCGTCGATCGATTGCGCGGGATCTGCCCGCTGCGCGCCTCGGTCGATCGGCTGCACGGTGCTGCATCGAGAGATCGGTCTCGACGAGGACATGGGCGACACCTCCGGCGATGCGGACTCGGACGCCGAATCGAAAGCCACCGAAGGCACCGAACCGGAACCCGATCCCAGCGGTTCCGACGGTCAGACCAATTCCACGATCTCCCCCATTCGACTCGACCAGATCGCGGCCGGCCAGGGCGGGTTTGCGATCGACGCGGAGCGTTGGGGGGACGTCGGAACCCTCTCGATCTCAGGGATCGGCGATCTGGATGGCGATGCGCGATCCGACCTGTTCCTCGGCGGAATCACGGCCAACACCGGCTCCGCCCCGAGCTACGTCGTATTCGGTAAGTCGGGAGGAGATACGGTTTTCGTCGAAGACGTCGCGGCTGGACGGGGCGGATTCCTCGTCTCGGCCGACACCGAGGGTCCGAGCACTGTCGAAGTCGCGGCCGCCGGGGACGTCGACGGTTACGGTGTGCCGGACTTGTTGATGTCGCTCACCTTTGCGGACGCCGAGAGTCGGCCCGATCGCGCCTATGTCGTGTTCGGACGCTCCGATGGCAATGTCGCTTCACTCGAAGCCGTCGCGCGCGGGGAAGGTGGGTTTACGATCGAGGCGGAGAACACGGTCGAGTCGGCGTTCCTGACCTCGCTTGCCGCCGCGGGTGATGTCGACGGCGATGGCCGAGCCGACATCGTCCTTGGTGCGTCGAATGCCGGTGCGACCATCAGCGGCTCGGGCCGGTGTTATGTGGTGTTCGGCAAAGCCAACGGGGATCCCGTCCAGTTGACTGACGTTGCGGGGGGCATGGGTGGTTTCGCGGTCGATGGCGAACCGAGCTCAGGCTACGCCGGAGACTCGGTCAGCAGTGCGGGCGACATGAATGGCGATGGTCTGGACGACATCCTCATTGGGGCCGGAGAAGCTGGCCCGACGGGAGGGGGGCGGGCGTACGTGATCTTCGGCAGGGCCAACGGGGACCGCGTGTCGCTCGTCGACATTGCGGCTGGGGAGGGAGGTTTTTCGATCGATGGCGCATCGGGCCAGTTCGCAGGTGGAGCCTCCGCATCGCCGGGTGACGTCAACGGAGATGGTGTGCCCGACGTCGTCGTCGGAGCGCTTGGCGTCGACACGGGGTACTCGGGGCGGGCCTACGTGGTGTTCGGCAAGTCGGATGGCACTTCGGTTGCGCTCGAGGACGTTGCACGCGGCATCGGCGGGTTCGTCATGGACGGTGAGCTGGGCGATGGACTCGCGGGGTCCTACGTCGCCGGCTTGCGTGATGTCAACGGCGATGGACTCGACGAGATCGTGGTCGGTGCCCCGTATGCGTCTCCTGGTCGAGCGTCCGCGGGACGAACGTACGTGGTGTATGGAAAGAACGACACCGACTCGATCCAGCTCGACGAGGTCGCCCGAGGGGTTGGCGGATTTGCCATCGACGGAGAACTCGCATCCGGGCTCTCGGGTCCGTCGCCGGGCACTGCAGGAGACATCGATGGTGATGGCACCGACGACTTGGTGCTGAGTGCATCGGTCAATGTCGATGGCTTCGACTCGGCGTTGTCCTTCGCGCGTGCCTACGTCGTTTTTGGTGGCGACTTCTCGAACGCGCGGAAGTAAAGGCGATCGCTCGAGACGGGGTGGTCAATCGTGAGTTCGACGCTTGCGTGATCGTCTCGCGACCGCGGTGCACTAACGATTCGAACTCCGAGGAACCTACGAACTCCATCTTTCGCGGGCGGAACCGAACGTTGGCACTAGGCCCAAACGGCGAAATCGAGGGGCGCCGAGCCGCGATTTCGCGAGAGGATCTCTCACATGCTTGTCCGTACAACGCTGATCTCGATCTTTTGCACGAGTATCGTCGCTGGTTGCAGATCCGAACCGAGGTCGACCTTGGTCTCGGAGGATTCGACGAGCGATCGGGGCTCGTCCTCATCCCCTTTGGAAACTGGCTCGGGTTCCACGAGCGTGGCCGAGGAATCGCCGTCCGACTCCACGACCGAATCGGGCGGCTTTGCGGGTCCACGTGGATGCGAGGATGTCGATATCTTGCTCGTGATCGACAACAGCGGGTCGATGGGCGAAGAACAAGCGGTCTTGACCGAGGCGTTTTCCGCCATGGTTCGTGCGCTCGAGGGGCCCGGTGTCATCGCCAATTATCGGATCGGATTCACGACCACCGACAATGGAAATCCATGGTGCACCAGCAGCAGCACCGCCAGCGTGCGTGGAGGGCAGATGCAAATCTCGAGTTGTCGTTCCCGTCTGGACGGCTTCCTATCCGAAAACGCGGATGGAATCATCGATCGAACCACGACCTGTTTGGACGCATGTCCGGCCGGGTTGGAGGATATCCCGGTCTTGCCGAGCGTCATCGAGGAGGGGGGAGAAGCCGTAGCCAGGCCCTGGCTGGAACGAATCGACGGAGTACGCAATCTCCCCGCTGACATCGCGGCTCCCGATGCGGTCGCATGTATTGCGCCGCAAGGGATTTCGGGCTGTGGGTTCGAGCAGCCACTCGAGGCGATGTACTTGGCATTGACTCGCGCACGCACCGAGGGCCAGGCATCCTACGGTTTCCTACGGCCCCAGGCATCGCTGGTGATCGTGTTGCTCACCGATGAAGTGGATTGTTCGTACAATCTCGACCATGACGTGATCTTCTATCCGGCCGGCCGTGGCGGTCGTCCAGAATCTCTCGCTGCTTTTTGGTCCGATCCAGCAGCAACGCTCCCGACTTCCGCGATCTGCTGGAACGCCGGCGTCTCGTGCACAGGAGATTCATGTCGTTCGGCAAACCTCAATGAGGACGGACTCGAAGCCGCCACGACCGAAGACGCGGTGCTCCATCCCGTCGATCGCTACGTCGACTTTGTCCGCGCCATTGCGGCGGAAAAGCAAGCCGTCGATCCTTCCCTCGAGGTCCGCATCGTCGCGATTGCGGGCGTACCCCCTGGATACGATGGAACGCTTTCCTATTCACAGGAGGGCGACGAAGCGTTTCTCGCCAGCTTCGGCGTTGCCCCGGGTTGTACGAGCGAGAACGGCGAAGCGGTTCCACCCGTGCGAGAGCGGGAGTTCGCGGAGGCTTTCCAAGTCGGGAACGACCCGAACCTCTACTCCATATGTGGCGACGATTTCCGTGAAGCGTTCCAACCCGTCGCAGACGATCTCTGCGGATACCTCCCCATCCCGTGACGCGATTCGGCTTCTCCATCCCGCACGAGTCGAGAAACACGGCGTCCCTTCGTATCGTCGGGGTTCGCGAGTGACTGAGCACCGGCAATTCGGACCCGTGCCTCGCTCTGCGCCGAAGCAGGCGGTCCAGGTACGTTGCAGCAGGTCGTTCGCTTCGCAAGCCTTGAGTCACTCTCCAAGCGACAAGCGCGACGAGATCTTGCCCGCGACTCGACGGCGGCCGAAGCAAGGACAGTGCCCCTGAAGGTCGGGGGTTCCCCATCCGAACCGCAGTTTGCCCTACGACGCGCCGCCGCCCGAGCAACCAACCGCCCCCCAGTGCACCGCCCCCCACTTTTCCCGCTTGC
>Ga0315912_10002095_pt1 | contig 22109 bp, 20 predicted proteins | sample VfabasoilMG_FD_204469 | JGI IMG/M metagenome (GOLD analysis project Ga0315912, IMG submission 204469) | Garden soil microbial communities collected in Santa Monica, California, United States - V. faba soil | ecosystem: Environmental > Terrestrial > Soil > Garden | place: USA: California...
TCTGCGGCGACAGCGCGATCGGTGCGATCAGCGTCAATCGGCTTGCGCCGGGGCCCTTGAGCGAGAAGCAGGTTGCGCTGCTGCGCACCTTTGCCGCGCAGGCGGTGATTGCGATCGAAAACGTGCGCGTGTTCAAGGAGCTGGAAGCGCGCACCGGGGCGCTGACGCGCTCGGTGGAGCAGCTCACAGCGCTGGGCGAGGTGGGCCAGGCGATCAGTTCGACGCTGGACCTGCAGACGGTGCTGAACACCATCGTGCAGCGGGCGGTGCAGCTCACGGGCCTCGACGGCGGCGCGATCTACGAATACGACGAGCGCAGCGAAGAATTCCAGGTGCGCGCAACCGAGAACCTGAGCGAAGAACTGGTGCAGATGCTGCGCGAAACGCCGGCGCACAAGGGCGAGGGCGTCATCGGACTCGCCGTGGAGACGGGGCAGCCGACCGAGATCCCGGAGATGCTGGACGACAGCTACCAGAGCCCGCGGCGGGATTCACTGATCAAGGCGGGCTACCGGGCGCTGCTTGTGGTGCCGCTGGTGCGCGAGGAGCACATCATCGGCGCCCTCACGGTGAACCGCAGGGCCCCCGGCATGTTCTCGAACGACGTGATCGAGCTGCTGAAGACCTTCGCCACGCAATCGGCGATGGCGATCCAGAACGCGCGCCTGTTCCGCGAGATCGCCGAGAAGGGCAAGCAGCTGGAGGTCGCGAGCCAGCACAAGTCGAACTTCCTCGCCAGCATGAGCCACGAACTGAGGACGCCGCTGAACGCGATCCTCGGCTTCAACGAGTTGATTCTCGGCCAGGTCTACGGCGAGGTGCCGGGGGACATGAAGGAGCCGCTGGAGGACATCCAGAAAAGCGGCAAGCACCTCCTGCGCCTGATCAACAACGTGCTGGACCTGGCCAAGATCGAGGCCGGGCGCATGGAATTGTCGCTGCAGGACTATTCGGTGCACGACACCGTCGAAAGTGTGCGCGCGACGCTGCGGCCGCTCGCGATGGAGAAGGGCCTGAATTTCCCCGTCACGCTGCCGCCGGACCTGCCGCTCGCCCACGGCGATCCGGGGCGGATCACGCAGTGCCTGATGAACCTCGCGGGCAATTCGATCAAGTTCACCGAGGCGGGCAAGGTGGAGATTTCCGTCGCGGAACGGGATGGTTTGCTGACGTTCCGGGTCGACGACACCGGCATCGGCATCCCGCCCGAGAAGATCGCGAGCCTCTTTCAGGAGTTCAAGCAGACCGATGCCACGATCGCGAGCACACACGGCGGCACGGGCCTCGGCCTGGCGATCAGCAAGAAGTTCGTCGAAATGCACGGCGGCCGGATCTGGATCGAGAGCGAGCTCGGCCGGGGGTCCGCATTCATTTTCGAAATTCCACTCCGGGTCAGCCCATGAAAACCATCCTCTACGTCGAGGACAACGACATGAACCGCAAGATCGTGCGCGACCTGCTCAAGCGCACGAGCTACCAGGTGATCGAGGCCTTCGACGGCGAGGCGGGGGTCGCCTTGGCGCTGGAAAAGCGCCCCGGCCTGATCCTGATGGACATTCAGCTGCCCAAGATCTCGGGCATGGAGGCCATGCGCCGGCTGCGCGCCGACGCGGCGACCGCAAATACGCCTATCATTGCCATTACCTCCTTCGCGCTCAGCGGCGACGAGCAGAAGGCGAAGGAGGCCGGCGCGACGGCCTACCTGGCGAAGCCCTACAGCCCGTTCGACCTGCTCAACCTGATCCGAAAACTGCTCCCGGAAGCATGAAAAAAAACGCACTTGGCGCGAGCGCGCTGCAGGTCAGCGAGGTCTGCCTCGGCACCATGACCTGGGGCGAGCAGAACAGCGAGGCCGAGGGTCACGCGCAGATCGACTGGGCGCTCGAGCACGGCATCAATTTCATCGATACCGCGGAGATGTACCCCGTGCCGCCCTCGCCGAAGACCTACGCGGCCACCGAGAGAATCGTCGGCAGCTGGCTGGGGAGGAACAAGGCGAAGCGCGCGGGCCTCGTCATCGCCTCGAAGATCGCCGGCCCGGGGCGGCGCGAGTGGGTGCGCAATGGCGAGAACCGGGTCACCAGGAAGACCGTCCCATGGGCACTGGACGACAGCCTCAGGCGCCTGCAGACCGATGTCATCGATCTTTATCAGATCCACTGGCCCGAGCGCTACGTGCCCTCGTTCGGCGCCTGGAAGTACGACCCGGCGCTGGAGCGCGAGGCGACGCCAATCCTGGAGCAGATCCAGGCGATGGCCGAAGCGATCAAGGCGGGCAAGATCCGCGCCTATGGCCTGTCCAACGAGACGGCATGGGGGATCGCCGAGTTCACGCGACTGGCGAACGAGAACGGCCTGCCGCCGCCGGCTTCGGTGCAGAACGGCTACAGCCTCGTCAACCGCATGTTCGACGGCGATCCGGCGGAGTCGAGCCGGCGCTGCAATGTGCCGCTGCTGGCCTATTCGCCACTCGCCATGGGTTTATTGACTTCGAAATACAAAACCAGTCCCTGGCCGCCTGAAGCGCGCCTGCAGAAGTTCAAGGACTTCGGCGAACGCTACAAGCGGCCGCGCGTGCTCGCCGCCGCCGCCGAATACCGGAAGATCGCCGACCGCCACCGCCTGCCGCTTGCCGGCATCGCGTTCGCCTTCGCCAGAAGCCGCTTTTTCACCGCCTCGACGATCATCGGAGCGACCTCGGTCGCGCAGTTGGATGAACTTTCGGGTTTCTTTGAATTGAAGCTGTCGAAAGAAATTCAGGAAGAAATCGAAGCGATCAACACGCTCTATCCAAGTCCCAGCGCGCAGTAGATGTGGGAAGCCGCGGCCATTGCCCTGATCGTTGCGGGAATCTGGTTCTGGATCGACAGCCTGCGCGCGCGCGAGCGCGCGCTCGCGGCAGGGCGCAGCGCCTGCGAGCGCTACGGCGTGCAGCTGCTGGATGAAACCGTGCAGTTCGCCAGGCTGCGCCTCGCGCGCGACGACGAGGGGCGCCTGCGCCTGCGGCGCAGCTATACCTTCGAATTTTCCGACACCGGCGACAACCGCCGCCACGGCGCGGTCGTGATCCTGGGCGGCGAGCTGCTGGACATGCAGCTCGAGCCGTACAAGATTCAATGAGCGCCTGGCTACAGGCGCGGGTAATCGGGAACCGCTCCTGGACCGAGAACCTGTTTTCCGTGCGGGTGGAAGCGCCGAGGCTCGCGTTCGAAGCCGGTCAGTTCGTGCGCATCGCTCTGGACCTGGGGGGCGAGCGCATCGCGCGGCCGTTCTCCTTCGTCAACCCGCCAGAGGACCCGGTGCTGGAGTTCTACGGCGTGGTCGTGCCCGGCGGGCCGCTGTCGCCCGCGCTCGCGCGGCTCAAGGCGGGCGACGCGCTGCAGGTGGCCGACAACCCCTCGGGGTTCCTCGTGCTCTCGGAAGTGCCGCCGGCCGAGGACCTGTGGCTCTTGGCGACCGGCACCGGGATCGCGCCGTTCCTGTCGATCCTGCGCACCGAGGCGCCCTGGCAGCGCTACCGGCGCGTGATCCTGGTGCATGGTGTTCGGCATGCACGCGAGCTGGTCTATCGGGAGATGATCGATGACGTGCTCCGAACTCGTTCTGGAATTTTTTCGTATATTCGATTTGTCAGTCGTGAAAATGCTCCGCAAACCCTCAACGGAAGAATTCCGGCGGCGATCGCCGACGGGCGGCTCGAGGCGGCGGCGCAGCCCATCGCCGCGGCGCGCTCCCAGTTCATGCTCTGCGGCAATCCGGACATGCTGAAGGACGCCGGCGCCGCGCTGGCCGCCCGGGGGCTGAGCAAGAACCGGCGCCGCACGCCGGGACAGATCACGGTGGAGAGCTTCTGGTGAGGTTCCTCCTTTTCCTGCTGGTGCTCGGCCTGCAGGGTTGCAGCGTTTCGCGCGTTGCCTACAACAACGTCGACGTGGTCCTGCGCTGGCAGGCGGACCACTATTTCGACCTTGAAGGCGAGCAGACCGATCAGGTAGACCGCGGCCTGGCGACCCTGCTGGCCTGGCACCGCCGCGAGGCCCTGCCGCAGTATGCGCGCCTCGCCGACGAGATGGCCGCGCGCCTGCAGCGCGGCCTCAAGCGTGCGGACCTCGAATGGAGTTACGATGCAATTCGGGAGCAGGTGCGGGAGACGCTGGTGGCTGCCGCGGGGGAATCGGGCGGCCTGCTGGACCAGCTCAGTACGGCGCAGATCGAGCATTTCGAGCGCCGGCTGGCCGAGGAAAACCGCAAGTTCGCGAAAGAGGAGGTGCAGGGCACCGTGGATCAGCTGCGCAAGCGGCGCTACCAGCGCAACCTGGAACGCCTCGAAGACTGGTTCGGCACGCTCGACGACGCGCAGGTCGAGCGCCTGCGCCAGTACAACGCGCGCGCGCCGCTGTCCGGCGCGCTGCGCGCGCGCGACCGCTTGCGCCGCCAGGCCGAACTTGTCGCGTTGCTGCGCGCGCGCGAGGCGAGGAAACGGCTCGCGCCGTGGCTGGAACGCTGGGAGTCGGACCGCGAACCCGCCTATGCGCAGTCTGCGCTGGCGACGCGCGATGAGTACATGCAGCTGCTCCTCGACCTGGACAAGACCCTGAGCGCCGAACAGCGCGCGCACGCGGTGAAGCGCATGCGCCGCTACGGCGAGCTGTTCGACTCGCTCGCTCGCGCGCAATGAACGACCCCGGCCTGGTCGGCGGCCCCGGCGCGAACGAGCGGCCCGAGCGCGCGGAAAATCCGTCGGCCGACTACGCCGGCCGGCCGCGCGACACCCAGCTCGAGTACAAGGCGATCCTCGCCAATGCCTCCATCGGCATTGCCTTCACGCGCGACCGCAAGTTCACGCTCTGCAACCCGAAGTTCGCGGAAATGTTCGGCTGGCAGGCCGAGGAGCTGATCGGCCAGCCTGGCGACGTCGTTTATCCCTCGCGCGAGAGCTACGAGGCGATGGGCGCGATCGCGGTGCCGGTGCTCGCGGCCGGCCGCCAGCTCGACGTCGAGTGGGAGGTGCGGCGCCGGGACGGCTCGATCTTCCTCGCGCGCATGATCGCCAAGGCGGTCAACGCGGCCGAGACGCAGAAAGGAACCGTCTGGATCGTCGAGGACATCACCGCGCGCAAGCGCCAGGCCGACCAGGTCGCGCACCTGCTGCGCGAGCAGGAAGCGATCCTCAACGCCGTCTCGATCGGCATCTGCTTCGTGCGCGACCGGCGCATCGTGCGCGCCACCCGGCGCTTCGAGCAGATGCACGGCTACGGGCCGGGCGAACTGGACGGGCAGACGACCTCGACGACCTACGCCGACGAGACGGCCTACCGCGCGATCGGCGAGGGCTACGGCCGGCTGCGCGGCGGCGAGACCTACAGCGCCGAGACGCTGACGCGGCGCAAGGACGGCAGCACCTACTGGTCGCGGATCACCGGCCGGGCGGTGGATCCGCTCGACCCCGGCCTCGGCTCGGTGTGGATGGACGAGGACATCACCGAGAGAAAGCGCGCCGAGGAGGACCTGCAGCGCGTGCTCGCCGAGCAGCAGGCGATCGTCAACAACGTCGTGATCGGCATCGCTTTCCTGCGCGACCGGACCATCGTGCGCTGCAACCCCCGCTTCGAAGAGCTGTTCGGCTTCGAGCGCGGCGAGGCGAACGGCATGTCGACGCGCCGGTACTATTTCACGGACGAGGATTTCGACGCCGGCGGCCGCCACATCGCGCAACTCGACGCGGGCGCGACGCCCGATTTCGAGCAATGGCTGCGGCGCAAGGACGGCTCGGGCTTCTGGTGCCGGCGCACCGGGCGCGCGATCGAGCCCGGCAACCTGGCCCGGGGCTACGTCTGGCTGTTCGAGGACATCACCGCGCAGAAGCGCGCGGCCGGCGAGATCCAGCGGCTCGCCGAGGAACAGCGCCTGATCCTGGACAACGCCACGGTCGGCATCGCCTTCGTGCGCAACCACGTCGTGCAGCGCTGCAACCGCTATCTCGAGGAGATGGTCGGGGTTCCGCCCGGCGGGCTGATCGGGCAGCGCTCTACGGCGATTTTCGCGGACCAGCGCGAGTGGGAGGAAACGACCGGGAGCGCCTACCGGCACACCGAACCCGGCGGCACGCAGGACCTCGAAGCCAGGTTCCAGCGTGCCGACGGCACGACCTTCCTCGGCCGCACGCGCGGGCGGCGCATCGACGCGGGCGGCGCGGAGCAGGAGTGGATCTGGAGCCTGGAGGACGTGACGGTGGAGCGCGAGGCCGAGGCGCGGATCCGCCGCGCGCTCGTCGAGCAGGAGCTGATCCTCGCCAATGCCACGGTCGGCATCGTCTTCGCGCGCAACCGCACGCTGCAGCGCTGCAATCCGCGCTTCGAGCAGATGTTCGGCTACGGGCCCGGCGAGATGATCGGCAAGACCAGCGAGGACCTGTTCGCGTCCGCCTCGGAGTACGCGAGCGTGATCGAGCGCCTGTACGCGGACATGGCGGCGACCGGCGCCTACACCGTCGAGCAGCAGGTGCGCCGCAAGGACGGCAGCCTGTTCTGGTGCAAGGTGTTGGCCAAGGCGATCGACCCGAAGCATCCTGAGGACGGCGCGATCTCCATCTACGAGGACATCACCGCCGAGCGCGCGACGCGCGAGTCGCTGGAAGCCTCGCGCGACGCGGCCGAAGCCTCGAAGAAGTCTGCCGAAGCCTCCCGCGACGCGCTCGAGCACGCGGTCGCCGAGCGCACCGTCGAGCTGCAGGCGGCCAACGACCGCCTGCAGGCGGAAATCGCCGACCGCCGCCAGGCCGAGACGCGCGCGCAGCATCTCGCCGACCACGATCCCCTGACCGGGCTGCCCAACCGGCGCCTGCTGGAAGACCGCCTCACGCAGGCGCTGGCCGCGAGCCAGCGCAACGGCAAGCAGACCGCGGTCATGTTCGTCGACCTGGACCGCTTCAAGAACATCAACGACACGCTCGGCCACTCGGCGGGCGACCAGGTTCTGAAGGAAGTCGCCGAGCGCCTGGTGCGGCAGCTGCGCGTGGTGGACACCATCTGCCGGATCGGCGGCGACGAGTTCGTCGTGGTGCTGCCGGAGATCAAGCGCGCGTCGGACGCCGCCAACGTGGCCGCGAAGATCCTCGAGGCGGTGTCGCAGCCGTTCCTGGTGGACGGGCGCGAGCTGCTGTTCACGTCCTCCGTCGGCATCAGCGTTTTCCCGGACGACGGGCGCGACGCCGAAAGCCTGATCCGCAACGCCGACGCCGCGATGTACCACGCCAAGGAGACCGGGCGCGCCAACTACCAGTTCTTCACCGAGCAGATGAACCAGGCCGCGGCGCGGCGCCTCCTGCTCGAGGCCGACCTGCGCCAGGCGGTGCTCAAGGGCGAGCTGCGCGCGTGGATGCAGCCGGTGGTCGAGGCGGCCAGCGGGCGCGTCGCGTCGCACGAAGCCTTGCTGCGCTGGCAACATCCGGCGCGCGGCATCATCGAGCCGGCCGAATTCATCCAGCTGGCCGACGACACCGGCCTGATCCAGCGCATGGGCGAGTGGCTGCTGGACAGCGCCTGCCGCTGGACCGTGTCGATCGGCGTCGAGCGCGCGCTGCCGGTGAGCGTCAACCTGTCCGCGCGCCAGTTCCACGACCCGAAATTCGCCGATACGGTGGCGCGCGTGCTCAAGGAGTCGGGCCTGCCGCCGCGGCTGCTCGAGCTCGAGGTCGCCGAGACCGTGATCATGCAGAACGTCGACGTCGCGCTCGCGGTGCTGGGCCGGCTGCGCGAGCTCGGGGTCGGGGTGGCCGTCGACGGCTTCGGCGCCGCCTACTCGAGCCTGGTGGGCCTGCACCGGCTGCCGGTCAACAAGCTCAAGATCGACCGCGCGCTGGTCGCCGAGGTGGCCCGGCAGGGCAAGGGGATCATCGCCGGCATGGTCGGCCTGGCGCACGCGCTGGAGCTCAAGGTCACCGCGGTGGGCGTCGAGAACGAGCCCCAGCGCGAAGCGCTCAAGGCCTGCGGCTGCGATTACCTGCAGGGTTTCCTCACCGGCAAGCCGATGGACGGCGAGAGCGCGGCAAAGTCGCTGCCGTAGCGGCGCCTAGATCGTGCGCGCGCCTTTCGCGCGCAGCAGCTGTTCGGCGCCTTCGATGTTCTCCCTGAGGCCCGTCAAGTTCGGGTTCACGCGCAGCGCGCGGCGCCAGTACTCGATCGCCTTGTCGAACTGCTCGAGGCGGAAATAGATCTGACCGTAGCCCGAGAGCGCGCCGAAATGGCGCGGGTTGCGCTTGATCACCTGGTCGCAGTCGGCCAGCGAGCGCTGGTAGTCGCCCGCCAGGAAATACGCCGTCGCGCGCTTGTTCCAGCCCTCGGCGAAGGCCGGGCGGCGGCGGATGATCTCGCTGAAGATCGCGATCGCCTCCGGCAGCTGGCCCGCTGCCATCCGCGCCGAGCCCTGCACCAGCGCGCGGTCAATGACGGCGTCGCCCGAGCGCATCCACAGCAGCCACAGGCCCTGCTCGGCGGTGCCGCGCACGTCCTCGTCCTCGTCGCGCAGGCCCTCGAGCAACAGCGGCTGGTCGGCCATGCTGCCGTGGGTGGCAATCCAGGCGACGGCTAGCGCGCGCTCGCCCGGCTCGGAGTGTTTCAGTCCGGCGACAGCCTCGGCATGATTTCGCGGCTCCGGGAATGCGGCCGGCGCGGCGCATGTTAACGTAGCTGCGAGGAGCAAACCCCACAGGAGTCGTCCATGACCGGCATTCGAATCCATGCGTTTATCTTAGCCCTGGGCGTCGCCGCGGCGGCGTCGGCGATGGATACCCCCAAGCCCGATCCCAAGGAACCGGAGAAAAAGGACTCGGCGGCCGACCGGCCCATCGACCAGGCGCGCGCGGCGATCGGCCGGCAGGACTGGGCGGGCGCGCAGGCCATTCTGCGCCACGCGGTGGCGCGCGATCCCGGCATCGCCGACCTGCACAATCTCTACGCCTATTCGATGCGCAAGGGCCCGCAGCCGGCGCTGGACCTGGTGTTCCGCCACTACAACGAGGCGCTGCGCATCGACCCGCAGCACCGCGGCGCGCACGAGTACATCGGCGAGGCCTACCTGATGACCGGCAACCTCGCCAAGGCGAAGGAGCACCTGGCGCAGCTCGACCGGCTGTGCAAGGCCGGCTGCGAGGAGCAGGCGGCGCTCAAGCGCGAGATTTTTCTCTTCGAGCGCCAGCACGCCGCGAAGTAGGCCGGCGCGCTAGGTCCAGGGGGCACGCCGCTGGCGCCGCGCCTCCGCGCGCAGCACCTCGGCGCAATGGCTGGCTATGGGAGTCAGGGGGACGTCCGCGCGCCGGTACAGATTGATCTGGCGCGGCGGAAGCTTGTCGACAAGCGGCACGCGCGCCAGGCGCCCGGCGCGCGTCTCGCGCACGGCGATCTGCCAGGGCACCGTCGCGAGCAGGTCGGTGCGCGCGACAAGCTCCGGGACCATCAGGAACGACGGGCAATCGATCCGGTACGTCGGCGGCGGCAGGCCGGCTCGCCGAAACATGTCCGGCAGCGCGGACAAATCGCCGGGATAGCCGCTGCGCACCCAGTCCGCGCCCGCCAGGGAGGCGATGCGGCGCGCGCGGGACAGGGGATGGCCCGTGCGCGACACGATTGCGGCGTCGTTGAGATAGAGCGGCTCGACCGTGAACTCCGCGCCGGCGCTCGATGGCGGCCCGACGCTCGCGCACACGGCCAAATCCAGCGCGCCCTCGCGCAGCGCCGGCAGAACCCCGGAGGGCGAAACGTCGACGACGCGGAACGTCGCTTCAGGCCATCGCGTGCGCACCCGCGCGAGCGCCGCGGGCAGCAGGCCCAGCGCCGGGCCGGGTGCGGTGCCGATCGACAGGCTGCCGGTCATCGAGCCGCGCAGCTGGGCGAGCTCGTCGCGGGCGCGCTGCAGGTCGGCGTTCACCGCGCGCGCACGGGCGAGAAAAGCGCGCCCCAGGTCGGTCGGCCGCGCGCCGCGCACGCCGCGCGTGAGCAGGACGGCGCCGAGCTCGTTCTCGAGTTGGCGCAGGCTCTTGGTCAGCGCGGGCTGGCTGAGCGCGAGCCGGCGCGCAGCGGCGCGGATGCTGCCCGTCTCGACGGTGGCGAGGAAGTCGCGGATCTGGTTCAGGCGCATGCGATAACCCTAAGTTATCACCATGAGCCAGTGGCGCATCTATCCGTGCACCGACGGACCGCGTATGTTCGTGCCGAGGAGGAACCATGAACGCCACCGCGAGAATGCTGCACCGCATGGGATTGCTGTCGATGCTGCTCTGCTTTTGCCTGCCGGCCGGCGCGCTCGCGCAGGACTGGCCGGCGAAGCCCATCCGCGTCGTGATCAACTTCCCGCCCGGCGGGCCTTCGGAGATCGTGATGCGCCTGGCGGGCGAGCGCCTGCTGCCGGCGCTCGGGCAGCCGATCGTGATCGAGAACAGGCCGGGGGCGAGCGGGAATATCGGCGCCGACACCGTCGCCAAGGCCGCCGCCGACGGCTACACCTTCGGCATCACGCCCGACACGCTGTATACGGTCAACCCGCTCGTGTTCCGGCAGATGAACTTCAATCCCTGGACTGACCTGGCGCCGGTCATCCTGGTCGGCAGCTTCTCGCAGATGATGGTGTGCAATCCGTCGGTTCCCGTGAAGACGCTGGGCGATCTGATCGAGCTTGCGAAGCAGAGCAAGCTTGCCTACGCTTCCGGCGGCGCCGGCGTTCCCGGGCATCTCGCCTCGGAGCTGCTGCTCTCGATGACGGGGGTGAGCATGCTGCACGTGCCGTACAAGGGACCCGCCCCCGCGACCGCGGACGTGATAGGCGGCCAGGTGCCCTGCGGATTCCTCGCGGCGCCGACCGTGCTGCCGCACGTCAAGGCCGGCAAGCTGCGCGCCCTTGCGGTTTCGACGCGGGCGCGTTCGCCGCTGGCGCCTGACGTGCCGACCGCCGAGGAGGCCGGCGTGGCCGGGTTCGACGCGCCGTTCTACCTTGTCCTGTTCGCGCCGAAAGGCACGCCCCCGGCGATCGTCGAGCGCATGAATGCCGAAATGGCAAAAGCGCTCGCAGCGCCCGAGGTCAGGCAGCGCGCCGCCGCCCTGGACATCGTCACGCTCGGCGGCTCGGCACAGGAAGCGCGCTCGACGCTCGAGGCAACGGCGCGCAAATGGGGGCCGGTGGTGCAGCGCATCGGCCTCAGGCTGGATTGATGCGGCCGAACTTCGTTTTCATCCTCGCCGACGACCTGGGCTACGCCGACCTGGGTTGTTACGGGGGGCGGTCCGAATGCTCCCCGGTGCTCGACCGGATGGCCCGGGAAGGATTGCGCTTCACGCAGGGCTACGCCAACTCTTCGGTCTGCTCGCCGACGCGCTTCGCGCTGATGACCGGGCGCTGGCAGCACCGGCTGCGCGGCGGCGCCGACGAGCCGATCCGCAGCGGCGCGGCGCGCGGCGATGCGCGCCTCGGCCTGCCGCCCGCGCACCCGACGCTGCCGTCGCTCCTGCGCCACGCGGGCTACGCCACCGCGCTCTACGGCAAGTGGCACCTCGGCTTCCCGCCGCATTTCGGGCCGTTGAAGAGCGGCTACGAGGAATTCTTCGGCTCGCTCTCGGGCGCGCAGGACTACTTCACGCACTGCGATCCCGGCGGAGTGCATGACCTCTTCGAAGGCGAGGAGGAGGTGTTTCGCAGCGGTTATCTCACCGATCTCATCACTGAAAAAGCAACTTCATTCATACAGAAGAAAAGACATCAACCTTTTCTTCTCTCGGTGCACTACAACGCGCCGCACTGGCCCTGGGAAACGCGCGCCGATGCGGCGGAGTCGAAGCGCATCGCGCAGGTTCGGAGCAAGATCTACCATTTCGACGGCGGCTCGGTGGCGACCTACCTGACCATGATCCGGCAGATGGACGAGGGGATCGGTCGAATTCTGCTTTCATTGAAAAAGCTGAACCTGGAGAAAAATACCCTGGTCGTGTTCACCAGCGACAACGGCGGCGAGCGCTACTCCGACACCTGGCCGCTGGTGGGCAAGAAGATGGACCTGCTCGAGGGCGGCATCCGCGTGCCCTACATCGTGCGCTGGCCGGCAAAAGTGAAGCGCGGCGGCGTCACCGCGCAGCAGGCGGTCACGATGGACTGGGTAGCGACCTTTCTCGACGCCGCGGGGGTGCAGCCGGACAGTCGTTACCCGCTCGACGGGAAAAGTCTTTTGAACGTGATTCAAAGGCCGGATAAACCATTCAAGCGCGACCTCTTCTGGAAGATGCTCTACCGCGAGCAGAAGGCGCTGCGTGCGGGCGACTGGAAGTATCTTTCGGTCGAAGGCAACGAGTTCCTCTACAACCTCGCCAGGGACGAGCGCGAGCGCGCGAACTACGGCAAGCGGGAACCCGGGCGCCTGGCCGAGATGCGGGCGAAGTACCAGGCCTGGGAAGACGCCCTGCCGAAACACCCGGATGCCTGCTTTTCCGTGCCGGCCACCAAGGCCGACATGGTCACGCCCGCCAGCTAGCCGCCGAGCCGGCGCTTCGCCCATGTGCAACCTTGATTCGGAATTGTGCACGCACGTCGCGCAGCGGAACATGCATGAGCTTGTCGAACCGTTCCCAGGGCCAGCGTTGCGACTGGCCGGCGCAGCGCCACACGGTGCGCACGATCAGGTAGGGGGCGCTTAAAAGAGCCAGCAAGGTACCGGCGACGGGAAGCTTGCGATAGATGTCGAGGGTCTCGTGGTGCAGGTATCCGCGCAGGACCCCGAAGCCGCCGGTCGTCCCGAAGATGCTCGTGAGCTTGACGATGGCTTCGTCGGGCATCGTCGTGCCGCAGCCATAGACGACGTGGACGGCGTCGTGCGAGCGGAAAAACCGCCGCGCTTCGGGAGACAGCAGGTCCGAGTCGCGTTTGAGCATCGGATTGCAGGCGAAATACTCGGCGAGACCCTCGGCCAGAGTCTGTGTCGTGTCCGCCGCCTGGAACCGGCGTCCGGCGGGCGTCATGGGCGCGAGGAGCGCAACGATCTGCGGGTCTTCATTCATGGGCTGCGCCATTGTTCTGACATCTGGCTGGGTGACCGAGGCGACGTCCAAGCAACATGGTCGACGCGAGCAAGAGAAGGAAACCGGTGATCGCTTCGGCCCAGATGGTGATGTTCGTTGCCAGCGTGTGCTCGGAACACAGGGCCAGCGTGTAGTGGGCCAGCCCGTCCAGCCCAAAGGCGCCGTATACGCCGACCAGGAGCGCGGCCATGGCATGCGGGCCGAACCGGGCGATCACAAGACCCGATACACCGATGCAGGTGATGCCCAGCCACGCCATGTAGACCTTTTCACGCGTCAGCCAGGCCGGCATGTTGGGGTAGAAGGCGATGTACTCGGCATTGTGCGCAAAGTGCGCGAGGCTGGCGATGAAATACACCATCACGAGCGCCAGCACGTGCCGGGGAAGCCCGCGCCCGCTCACGGTGGAAGCGGGACGGACACTGTGGCTGTTGCGTGCACGGCGAGCTTGCCGTCAGCGCCCCAAAGTCTCGCCTCCATGAAGACAAGCTGCTTGCCTGCTTTGACGACCGAGGCTTCTCCGCGACATTCTCCGAGCTTCATGGGGGCGAGAAAGCTGCTCTTGATCTCGACAGTGGGCAGCCATGCCTTCGTCTTGGCGTAGGCTGCTACAGACAGCAAGACATCGATCATTGCAACAGCGAAGCCGCCCTGGACGTTGCCGAAGTGGTTCTTGAAAGCAGGTTGAGGCGCAAAGCGAAGGGCGACGCGCCCGGCATCGAAGTCGGCGTCTTCGACGACGCAGGGTGTCAACGCCGCGCAGTCCGGTTGCGGCTGGGCATCGAGGAGGCGCTGGAGTTCGATGGCGCTGGACATGGCAGGCTAAATGGGCCCTGAGCTCAGAATCCGACCGCCCGCGACATGAGGCTCGCGCACAGCGCCACGCCCAGCAGCAGCACGAGTTCGGCACGCAGACAAAGCATGATCCTCCGATATTCGAGTCCCGAAACGCTGGGCGCCTGGCCCTTTCTCGTTTGCGGGCTCCACTTGAGAAACCGGATGGTCGGGTAGATGGACAGTAGCCCGACCAGGACGAACAGCGCAAGTTTCGCCTGGAAGAACGGACTCGCCAGGTAGAACTCACGACCCTTCTCGAAGTGGAAAACGCGCAGGAAGCCGACGATCAAGACGGCCACCGCGAAGATGCCGTACCAAAGATCGCAGCGCTGGATTCGCCTGGCTTCGGCGTGGCTTGGGCTGCGGCTCATCGTCTGCCACTCCAGGAAGACGGTGGCAAAGATCCCGAAGACGGCGACGAAGTGGAGAAAGGCGAAAAGCGCACTGATCGTCACGTCAGCGATCCTCATGCGCCATCTTTGCGCGCCTCTCGGTCCCGGCTATTCATCGATCTGACCCACGACAGCTTCCAGATCCAGTGAAACGCCGTCCCGCAGCACCGTCACGCGGACCTTCTTTCCCGGTTCAGCGGAGCGTATGGCCGAAAATAGCTGCCAAGACCTGTCGATCGGTCTTCCGTCAAATCGGGCGATGGTGTCGCCGGCAAGGATCCCCGCTTTTTCGGCCGGTGAACCAGGGCGAACATTCTGTACACGCGCAACGGAATTCGGAGCGATGGCTACCCCGAGTGTTCCACGCCCTTTGCTCGCAACCGCCAGTGCCTCCTGCATGTCTTGAGGTTCCCGCGAGAAGCCGCGCGACGCAGCGTCGTAATCTTTACCGGCAAACTTCGCCAACAGTTCGTCGCAGTCCCGTCTCGGCGGAGCCGCGGCTCCCGGCGGAGCAGGGATTGTCTGGTCGAGCTTGTCCCATTCAGCCTCTGAAAAGGTTCCCGTATTCTTGCGCGCAAAACCGGCAAACGCATTCTGCAGTTTGGGTCTGAGGTCGGGAAAGGCATTTGAGCACTCGCTCTTCCTCAACACGAGGCCGAGAGCCAGAACGCGCTCGAGGGAAATCGACGGTGCGGGGGATTGGGCGTGAACCGGCAGATGCAACGCTGTCATGCCGAGGGCGATCAGTGTGCGGCGCACTCTTGGGGGGCTAACGTTCAGTCATAAAGAAGTTCTGCGGCCTAATTCTTGTCTTGCTGTCCGGCAATCTTTACTGCGAGACCTGTGGCGACTCCCGCCGCATCAGGCGCATGTGCAGGCCGCCGCGCGGGCGCAGGGTGATGCGCGGCTCGGTGCGCACCTCGACGCCGGGGATGCTCTCGAGGCGCCAGTGGCGCACCGCGGCGGCGAGCACGATGGCGTGCTCCATCATCGCGAAGGAATTGCCGATGCAGATGCGCGGGCCGCCGCCGAAGGGCAGGTAGGCGAGTTTGGGCCGGTCGGTGCGCGCGCCGGGCGCGAAGCGCTCGGGCCAGAAGGCGTCGGGCTCGGGCCAGTAGTCGGGCCGCCGGTGCAGCGCGTAGGGGCTGATGACGATGTGCGCGCCGGCGGGCATGCGGTAGGGCCCGAGCCGGTCGTCGCCGGCGGCGCGGCGGCTGAAGACGTAGGCGGGCGGATACAGGCGCAGCGCTTCCTCGGCCACCATGCGCGCGTAGGGCAGGCGCTCGAGATCGTCGAAGGCCGGCGCCAGGCGTTCGCCCAGGACTTCGTCGACCTCGGCTTGCAGGATGGCCTCGGCGCGCGGCGTTTGCGCCAGCAGGTGGAAGGTCCAGGTGAGCGCGATTGCCGTGGTCTCGTGGCCGGCGAGGAACAGCGTTACCAGCTCGTCGCGCAGCTGCCGGTCGGTCATGCCTTCGCCGGTCTCCTCGTCGCGCGCTTCCAGCAGCATCGACAGCAGGTCGTCCCGCGTTTCGCCGGACGCCCGGCGCTCGGCGACGATGCGGTTGACGATGCGATCGAGCGTCGCCACCGCCGCCGAAAAGCGCGCGCCGCGCGGGCGCACGAGAAACTCCGGCAGGTCGAAAAAAGCGGTCGCCCGCACGTGGCCGGTTTCCTCCTGGAGGACCGTCATCGCATCGCCGACCTCGGCGATGTCGCCGCTCACGTCGGCCCCGAACAGCGTCGCGGCGACGATCTCCATGGTCACCGCGTTCATGGTCGCCATCACGTCGATGAGCTTGCCGTGCTCCCAGTTGGCAGTCATCCGCTCCGCGGCCGCGGCGATCGCCGCGGCCAGCGCCTTCAGCCGCCGCAGGTGGAAGGCCGGCTGCGCCAGGCGGCGCTGGCGCTTCCAGAAATCGCCTTCCGAGATCAGCAGGCCGTCGCCCAGGAACGGGCGCAGGTTGTTGCGGTAGGTCACCGACTTGGGGTAGTTGGCGAGGTTGTCGAGCAGGATGCGCTTCACGTATTCCGCATCGTTGATGAAATAGATGCGCTTGCCGAGGACCTTGGTGTAGCACAGCGGTCCTTTGTCCAGCGTGGCCATGACGTCGAAGCGCGGCGCGAGCCCGAGCCCGCGCGCGAGCCAGGACGCGCCCTCCATCGGCGGGAAGTCGATGCGGGGTGCTTCCATCGATCTGAAACTATCGTCGTCCCCGCGAAAGCGGGGACCCAGGTTTTAGCCGCAAAACCTGGATTCCCGCTTTCGCGGGAATGACGGTATCAAGACTTCTTGCCATAGCCGCCGCCGCCGGGCATCTCCGCGACGAGCGCGTCGCCCGCCGGCACCACATAGGTTTCCTTGCCGGGCAGTACCTTTCCGCTGGCGAGCGCCACGCGACCTACGCGTCCGTCAGAGCCGCCGGCGCGGCCGCGCGCCGGATTGTGGCGCCGGTCGAAGGTGGCGCAGGCGACGCTGAAGGGCGCCGCTTCAGTGTTCTCGATTTCGAGCGCCACGCCCAGGCCCCCCCGCTGGCGCCCGTCGCCGCCGGAGCCTTCGGCGAATTCGCGCCGCCGGAATAGCAGCGGCGACTGCGCCTCGGTGACTTCCACCGGGATCGAGCCCACGCCGCTCGGGAACGCGGTGGTGGACAGGCCGCCCTTGTCCGGCCGCGCGCCCATGCCGCCGATGCCGATGGAGATGACGTTGAAGCGCGTCGCCGCCGGCTTCGCGCCCTCGACCTGCGGCCCGCCGGCGAGCCCGAGGATCCAGATGCTGCCCGCGCCTTCGGCCGGCACGCGTCCGCGCAGCGGCTCTTCGAAGCAGCCGAACACCAGTTCGGGCAGGGTCTGGCCGATGAGGTGGCGCGCCGTCACCGCGCGCGGCCGCAGCGGATTGACGATGGAGTCCTCGGGCGCGGAGACCGTGACCACGTCCAGCGAGCCGGCGTTGTTCGGGATGCCGGGCGCGACGATGCACTTCACGCCGAATGAGGTATAGGCGTCGGTGTAGCACTTGGGCGAGTTGATGCCGAAGCGGGAGGCGGGCGAGGAACCCGCGTAATCGACGTGGATGGCGCCGCTGGACACGGTGAGCGCGGCCTTGAGATCGACCGGCGCCTCGTAGCCGTCCAGCGTCATCGCGCCCTGCCAGGTGCCGCGCGGCAGCTTGCGCACCGCCGCACGCATCGCCTCGCGAGAACTGGAGACGATGTATTCGCCCAGCGTGTCGAGCTCCTGCAGGCCGAATTCCTCCAGCATCGCCGCGAGGCGCCGCGTCGCCACTTCGTTGCAGGACACCAGGCCGAGGATGTCGCCGCGCACCTGCAGCGGCTCGCGCACGTTGCCCGCCAGCATCGCGAACAGGGTTTTGTTCGGCCGGCCTGCCTCGAACAGTTTCATGTGCGGCACGTACAGGCCTTCCTCGTAGACCGAGGTCGCCTCGGCGACGAAGCCGCGCCCGCCGATGTCGATGACGTGGCAGGTCGAGGCGAAAAAGCCGATCAGCTTCTTCTTCAGGAACGCCGGCGTGACGATGACGAAATCAAAGAGGTGCCCGGTGCCCATCCACGGGTCGTTGGTGACCAGCACGTCGCCGGGTCTGAGCGTACGCGCCGGGAAACGCTCGAGGAAATGCGCCACCGCGGTCGCCATGGTGTTGACGTGCCCGGGCGTGCCGGTGACGGCCTGCGCGAGCATGCGGCCCCGGGTGTCGTAAACGCCGGCCGACAGGTCGCCTGCCTCGCGCGTGATGGCGCCGAACGCGGTCTTGAGCAGCACATTGGCCTGCTCCTCGACCACCGCGATCAGGCGGTTCCACAGGATCTGCCGCACCAGTTTCTGTTTCTGATTCCTGCTCACGGCTTTTTCTCCAGGAGAAGATGGCCGGCCGCGGTCACGCTGCAATGCCAGCCGCGCGGAACGAGCGTGGTGGTCTGCGGCTCGGTCACCAGCGCGGGGCCGGCGAGTTGCATGCCGGGCGCCATTTTTTCTCGTGAATACGTCGAAACAGACGCCTTCCTGCCGGAACGCGGATCGAAAACGCTGCGCTTGCCGTTGGGTTTCGCCTTCACTTTTTTCCGGTTTGAAGATTTTGTCTTCAAATCCTCCGAAACCGTCGAAACATTGACCGACCAGGTGAGGAATTCCACGGGCACATCCGCGATTCTCAGGCCGAACTGCGCTTCGTAGCGCGTTTCGTAATCCGCGCGCAGTTTCGCCGCGTCCTTTGCGGTCAGCGCGCGCGCCGGCAGGGGCACGGAGATCTCGTGCCCCTGGCCTTCGTAGCGCATTTCCACGGCGCGGTGGGTCGCGAGCTTCGCGCCGAGCGCGCCCGCCGCGACGATGGCAGTGGCTTCGTCCTGCATTTTCTTGAGCAAAAGATTCATCCGGGAAAAATCAAAGGAATCCTCCCTTGATTGCAGACTGCGAACGAGTTCAAAGGCGACCGGCGCGCGCAGGAAGCCCACCGCGGAGCCGACGCTCGCGTCGACCGGGACCAGCGCTTTGCGCATGCCCAGCCGCGCGGCGAGGCGCGCAGCGTGCAGCGGCGCGCCGCCGCCGAAGGCGATCATGGTGCAGCGCTCGGGCGAGCGGCCGCGCTCGACGGCGTGCACGCGCGCGGCACTCGCCATGTTTTCCTCGACGATTTCGCCGATGCCGGCCGCGGCCCAGCTCGCGTCCATTCCCAATGGCGTGCCGATGCGCGAGAGGATCGTGCTTCTGGATTTTCCAGAATCCAGCTGAAGCGTTCCGCCGGCGAAAGCCACCGGGTCGACGCGGCCCAGTACGACGTTCGCATCGGTGACGGTGGGCTCGGTACCGCCGCGGCCATAGCAGGCGGGGCCGGGTTCGGCGCCCGCGCTCGCCGGGCCGACCTGGATGCGCCGCATTTCGTCCAGGCGCGCGATCGAGCCGCCGCCGGCGCCGATCTCGACCATTTCGGTCACCGGCACCCGCAGCGGCAGGCCGCTGCCTTTGAGATTCCGCCAGATGCGCGCCACCTCGAACCTGCGCGACTGCTCGGGCCGGCCGCGGCCGATGAAGCAGATCTTGGCGGTGGTGCCGCCCATGTCGAAGGACAGCACCTCGTCGAACCCGTTCTCGCGCGCCAGGCCCGCCGAGAGGATGGCGCCGCCCGCGGGTCCGGATTCCACCAGACGCACCGGAAAGCGCCTGGCGGTTTCGAGCGTGGTGAGGCCGCCGCCCGAGGTCATCAGATACGTCGGGCAGGCGAAGCCGCCGCGCGCGAGCTCCCGCTCCAGGCGATCCAGGTAGCCCGCCATCAGCGGCTGCACGTAGGCATTGGCGCAGGCCGTGGAGAAGCGCTCGTACTCGCGGATTTCCGGGCAGACCGCGGAGGAGAGCGTCACCGCTACGCCGGGGAGGGCGCGCGAAATCAGATCTGCGGCCTGCTTTTCATGGGCATCGTTCACGTAGGAATGCAGGAAGCCGATGGCGACCGACTGTACGCCGGATTCTTTTACTTTCTTCAGGGTTTGAACTAAAGATTTCTCGTCCAAAGCCGTTCTGATTGTCCCATTCGCGGTAATCCGTTCCTCAACCGGAAAGCGCAATTCCCGCGGCACCAGCGGCAGCGGGAGTTCGAGATCGAGGTCGTAATGCTCGTAGCGCTTTTCGTAGCCCATTTCGAGCACGTCGCGGAACCCCGCGGTGGTGAGCAGCGCGGTCTTCGCGCCCTTGCGCTCGATCAGCGCGTTGGTGGCGAGCGTGGTGCCGTGGATCAGCACGCCGACGTCGGCCGGGCGCAGCTTCGCCTGCGCCAGCACGCGCGCAATCCCTTCGAGCATCCCCTTCTCCGGCGCGCGTGGCGTGGTGAGCACCTTGGCCGAATGTCTCCGGCCGCCGGTTTCGAGCACGACATCGGTGAACGTGCCGCCGATATCGGCGGCGAGGCGGGCGCGTTCCACGCGGGGTGCGGCCCGGCGTGCCCTCCGGTTCACTTGCCCCTGACCTCGACGCCCGCCGCCCGCTCGAGCAGCTGCACGATCGCGGTCATGTCGGAGCCGGCGCCGAGTTCGTCGTTGGCGCGCGCCCACAGGGCGCGCACGCCGGCCGACACGGGCATCGGCACGCCGGCCGCCTGCGCTTCTTCCAGGCACAGCCGCACGTCCTTGTACATCAGGCCGGTCGCGAAGCCCTGGCTGAACCTGCGCGTGAGCACCTGGTTCGGGAACTTGTCCTGCGAAGCGGTGTTGCGGCCGCTGCCGGCATTGATCACGTCGCACATCACTGCCGGATCGAGGCCCGCCTTGACGCCGAACACGATCGCCTCCGCGGTTGCCGCGGTCGCGGTCGCCGAGAGCAGGTTGTTGGCGAGTTTCATGGTCTGGCCCATGCCCGGCCGCTCGCCGATGAAGAACACCTTGCCGATGTGCCGGAGCATCGGCTCGAGCTCGGCGTAGCGCGCCTTCGGGCAGGCGACCATCACCGCCAGCGTGCCGTTCACCGCCCCCGCCACGCCGCCGCTGACCGGCGCATCCACCATGGCGATGCCGTTCGCGGCGAGCGCGGCGGCGATCTCGCGCGCCGCCGTGGCGCCCGTGGTCGACAGGTCGAGGACGGTTTTCACCTTCGTGCCGGCGATGACGCCGTCGGCGCCGATGGCGACGTTGCGCACTATCGTCGGATCGGGAAGGCTGAGCAGTACGGTGTCGGCGGCGCAGGCGACCGCCGCCGGCGATGCCGCCGCCGCCGCGCCCTTTGCCGCCAGTGCGTCGACGGACTCCCTGCGCACGTCGTAGACGGTGAGACGGTAGCCGGCGTCGATGAGGCGAGACGCCATCGGCGCGCCCATGTTGCCCAGGCCGATGAACCCGACGTGCTTGGCCATGCCGTCTCCTTCCTGCGATGGTGGTGCGGACCGGATCGAATACCGGACCGAATATACTTCAAGCATGACGACAATTCTGGGCAGCGGCGGGCATCGTTATCGCGTGGTGGAGGACTGGGCCAAGCTGCCCGAGGGCTGGGAATTCAAGGACGTGGCCGCAGTGGCGGTCGACAGCAAGGACCGCGTGTACTGCTTCAACCGCGGCGAGCACCCGATGATGGTGTTCGACCGCGACGGAAAATTCCTCAAGTCCTGGGGCGAGGGCCAGTATCCGCGCGCGCACGGCCTGCACATCGACGCCAACGACATCCTCTATCTGACCGATGACGGCGGCCACGTGGTGCGCAAGTGCACCACCGACGGCAAGGTGCTGCTGGAACTCGGCGTGCCGGGCAAGCCCGCGCCGTACATGAGCGGCAAGCCCTTCCACCGCTGCACCCACACCGCGCTCTCGCCCAAGGGCGAGATCTATGTGAGCGACGGCTACGGCAATGCGCGGGTGCACAAGTATTCGCCCGACGGCAAGCTGCTGCTCTCCTGGGGCGAGTCCGGCAACGACCCGGGCCAGTTCAACATCGCGCACAACATCGTCACCGACGCCGAAGGCTGGGTTTACGTCGCCGACCGCGAGAACCACCGCGTGCAGGTGTTCGACGGCAACGGCAAGTACGAAACGCAGTGGGTCAACATGCACCGGCCCTGCGGCCTGTACTGCTGCCGTGGTGCGCAGATGACGTTCATCATCGGCGAGCTCGGGCCAGGCATGCCGGTGAACCGCAACATGCCCAACATCGGACCGCGCCTGTCCATCGTCGATGCCAAGGGCAAAACCCTTGCGCGCCTGGGCGGCGAAGCAGGCCCGGGCCTGGAAACCGGAAAATTCATCGCGCCGCACGGCCTCGCCGTGGATTCGCGCGGCGACATCTACGTCGGCGAGGTCAGCTACACGGAATATCCGAAAGCGTTTCCGGACAG
>Ga0315912_10002096_pt1:2500-22090 | contig 22090 bp, 16 predicted proteins | sample VfabasoilMG_FD_204469 | JGI IMG/M metagenome (GOLD analysis project Ga0315912, IMG submission 204469) | Garden soil microbial communities collected in Santa Monica, California, United States - V. faba soil | ecosystem: Environmental > Terrestrial > Soil > Garden | place: USA...
ACCTGTCGATCTATCCATGGCCAGGGTGAAGGTGGGGTAATTCCTACTGGAGGCCCGAACTCACTCCCGTTGCAAAGGTAGGAGATGAGCTGTGGATAGGAGTGAAAGGCTAATCAAGGCAGGAGATAGCTGGTTCTCCCCGAAAGCTATTTAGGTAGTGCCTCATGTCTCACCCTCGGGGGTAGAGCACTGTTACGGCTAGGGGTCCGTCTAGGACTACCAAACCGTTGCAAACTCCGAATACCGAGGAGTGCAATCATGGGAGACACACGGCGGGTGCTAACGTCCGTCGTGAAGAGGAAGACAATCCAGACCGCCAGCTAAGGTCCCAAAATCATGGCTCAGTGGAAAACGATGTGGGAAGGCTCAGACAGCCAGGAGGTTGGCTTAGAAGCAGCCATCCTTTAAAGAAAGCGTAATAGCTCACTGGTCGAGTCGGCCTGCGCGGAAGATTCAACGGGGCTTAAGCCATGTACCGAAGCTGCGGATTCACGCGCAAGCGTGAGTGGTAGGGGAGCGTTCTGTAAGCCTGCGAAGGGATACCCGTGAGGGATCCTGGAGGCATCAGAAGTGCGAATGCTGACGTGAGTAACGATAAAACGGGTGAAAAACCCGTTCGCCGTAAACCCAAGGTTTCCTGCGCAACGTTAATCGGCGCAGGGTGAGTCGGTCCCTAAGGCGAGGCCGAAAGGCGTAGTCGATGGAAAGCAGGTCAACATTCCTGCACTCAATATCAATGCGATGCGGGGACGGAGAAGGCTAGCGTAGCCGGGTGTTGGTAGTCCCGGTTCAAGCGTGTAGACGGATCTTCTTGTTAAGTACGGAAGGTCAACGTCGAGGCGTGATGACGAGCGAGCTTGCTCGCGAAGTGCGTGATGCCAAGCTTCCAGGAAAAGCCGCTAAGCTTCAGTTGATGTTGATCCGTACCGCAAACCGACACAGGTGGGTGAGGAGAGAATCCTAAGGCGCTTGAGAGAACTCGGGTAAAGGAACTAGGCAAATTGGTGCCGTAACTTCGGGAGAAGGCACGCCCGCATTACGTGAAGGCCTCGCGGCTGGAGCGGAAGCGGGTCGCAGTGAAGAGGGGGTTGCGACTGTTTATCAAAAACACAGGACTCTGCAAACACGAAAGTGGACGTATAGGGTCTGACGCCTGCCCGGTGCCGGAAGGTTAAGTGATGGGGTTAGCCGCAAGGCGAAGCTCTTGATCGAAGCCCCGGTAAACGGCGGCCGTAACTATAACGGTCCTAAGGTAGCGAAATTCCTTGTCGGGTAAGTTCCGACCTGCACGAATGGCGTAACGATGGCCACACTGTCTCCATCCGAGACTCAGTGAAGTTGAAATCGCTGTGAAGATGCAGTGTACCCGCGGCAAGACGGAAAGACCCCGTGAACCTTTACTATAACTTTGCACTGAATTTTGAATTTGTCTGTGTAGGATAGGTGGGAGGCTTTGAAGTGGCGACGCTAGTCGTCATGGAGCCACCGTTGAAATACCACCCTGATAAATTCGGAGTTCTAACCTTGGCCCGTTATCCGGGTTGGGGACAGTGCATGGCGGGTAGTTTGACTGGGGCGGTCTCCTCCTAAAGAGTAACGGAGGAGCACAAAGGTACCCTCAGCGCGGTCGGACATCGCGCAGTGAGTGCATACGCACAAGGGTGCTTGACTGCGAGACAGACAAGTCGAGCAGGTACGAAAGTAGGTGTAAGTGATCCGGTGGTTCTGTATGGAAGGGCCATCGCTCAACGGATAAAAGGTACTCCGGGGATAACAGGCTTATTCCTCCCAAGAGTCCACATCGACGGAGGAGTTTGGCACCTCGATGTCGGCTCATCACATCCTGGGGCTGTAGCAGGTCCCAAGGGTATGGCTGTTCGCCATTTAAAGTGGTACGCGAGCTGGGTTCAGAACGTCGTGAGACAGTTCGGTCCCTATCTGGCATGGGCGTTTGAGATTTGAGGGGAGCTGTCCTTAGTACGAGAGGACCGGGATGGACGCACCTCTGGTGTTCCGGTTGTCATGCCAATGGCATTGCCGGGTAGCTATGTGCGGACGGGATAACCGCTGAAAGCATCTAAGCGGGAAGCCCACCCCAAGATTAGATCTCACCGGGCCCTTGAGGCCCCTGAAGAGCCGTCGAAGACCACGACGTTGATAGGTCGGATGTGTAAGCGCAGTGATGCGTTCAGCTAACCGATACTAATTGCTCGTGAGGCTTGACCATATAACACCCAAGCGGTCTGACTTCGGTCGGAACGCGCGCGGGTCTCGACAGACGAAGATCGCGACATGCAACTAAGCGTCTTTGAAATACGACTCTCCACGCGGGCTGCGCTTTAAGCGCGGCAGCGGAACCGGTTTGCCTGGCGACCATAGCGAGTGGGAACCACCCGATCCCATCCCGAACTCGGAAGTGAAACTGCTCAGCGCCGATGGTAGTGTGAGGTCTCCTCATGCGAGAGTAGGTCATCGCCAGGCTCATATCATGAAACCCCGGAAGCGAAAGCTCCCGGGGTTTCGCTTTTTTGGCGGCTTTTATAGGGGTTTCCGTCGCGCGGTGTAACATCTCGCGCATGGCGTCACCCGCTCTTGAACTCGCGCCGTCGCACCCCGACGCGGTCCGGCAATCGACCGGCACCGTCGTGATGGTCCGGCCGGCGCGCTTCGCCTCCAACGCCGAGACCAGCGGCACCAACGCGTTCCAATCGCGCCTCGCGGCGCCGATCGACGTCGCGGCGCAGGCGCTGCTCGAGTTCGACCGCGCGGTCGCGACCTTGCGCGAGGCTGGCGTCACGGTGCTGGTGATCGACGACGAGCCCGCGCCGGCCAAACCCGACGCCGTGTTCCCCAACAACTGGTTCTCGACCCACGCCGACGGCAGCATCGTGCTCTACCCGATGCACGCGGTGAACCGACGCAGCGAGCGACGCCACGACCTTCCGCAGCGGCTCGCTGCGGCGGGGTTCCGCTGCGACCGGCTGATCGACCTGTCGTCGCACGAGCTCGACGACCGTTGCCTCGAGGGCACCGGCAGCCTGGTGCTCGATCGCCAAGCGCGTGTCGCCTACGCCTGCCGTTCGCCGCGCACCGATGCGCAGGTGCTGGTGCGATGGGCCGACGAGCTCGGCTATCGGGTTGTGGCGTTCGACGCCTTCGACGCCCCTGGCCACGCGATCTACCACACCAACGTCGTGATGTGCATCGGATCCGGATGGGCCGTGGTCTGCCTCGACGCGATCCGCGATCCGACCGAGCGCGCGGCGGTCGCGTCCGAGCTCGGCGCCGGGGGACGGGAGGTCATCGCCCTCTCGATCGACCAGCTCCACGAGTTCGCTGGCAACGTTCTCGAGCTCGCGACCGACGGCGACCGTCGCATCATCGCCTCCTCGGAACGGGCCCGCCGCGCGCTGGGCACCGGGGTCGAGGAGCGCCTCGCGCGCCACGGCACGCTGGTCTCCTGCGCGATCCCCACCATCGAGACGGTCGGCGGTGGCAGCTTGCGCTGCATGATCGCCGAGGTCTTCCTGCCCCGAGGTGAACGCAACGATGCCTGAGTTCTGCCTGCAGGAGCGCTATGCGCCGGCCAACGCCTGCTTCGGCTGTGGACCGGCCAACGCCAAGGGCTTGCACGTCCGCAGCTTCCCGCAGGGGGATGCGGTGATCGCCGAATGGCGTCCCGAGCCCCACCACGAGGCGTTCCCTGGCGTGCTCAACGGCGGGATCATCGGCGCTCTGTTGGACTGCCACTGCAACTGGACCGCGGCTTGGCACCTGATGACGCTGGCTGGCGTCGAACGTCCGCCGTGCACCGTGACCGCCGACTACGCCATCGTGCTGAAGCGGCCGACGCCGACCGACGGTCCGGTCAGCCTGTCGGCCCGCATCGAGAGCGCGACCGGCACGCGCGCGGTGGTGGTGGGCGAGCTCCACGCCGGCGGCAAGGTCTGCGCCACCTGCCGCGGGACCTTCGTCGCGGTCGAACCCGGCCACCCGGCCTACCACCGATGGTGATGGGTGGCTGAGCGCCCCCTCGACCGGACCAAGCTCGCGCTGTTCGCAGCGCTGCTCGCGCTGCTGCTCGTCGATGCGGTCTGGCTCGGCTGGGGCGGGCGTCTCGAGCTCACCGCCGGCGACCGGCTGCTGGCGCGTCACGCGGCGTCGCGCGCCCCGGACCCCGACGTGGTGGTCGTCACCATCGATGAGCGCAGCCTCGAGACCTTGGCGCCGGAGTTCGGCCGCTTCCCTTGGCCGCGTTCGGCCTACGCCGAGCTCGCCGAAGGACTGGTCGCGCAGGGCGCCGTCGCCGTGGTGCTCGACGTCACCTTCACCGAGGCCGACGTCAACAACCCCGACGCCGACGCCTGGTTCGTCGAGACCTTCAGCAAGGACCCGCACCTGTTCCTGCCGATGGTGCGGCTCGATCCTGCCGCCGATGCCTCGCCCGACGCTCTGTCGCTCGACGAGCACGGCGCCGCGCTTGGCTTCGCCCGCACCGACGCCGCCGTCCCCGGCGCGCGGGTCGCATTGCAGCTGCCGTTCGAGCAGGTCGCGTTCACCCAGCGCATCGGCGCGATCAACTTCCTGCCTGACGCCGACGGCGTCGGCCGGCGCTACCACGTCGACCTCGAGGCGCAGGGTTGGCTGATCCCGTCCCTGCCGGCGCGGGTCGTGCGCGCGCTCGGCGGTCGGCCGCCGGAGGCGCGCGACGCCGACATCCATTGGCGCGGCGCGTTCCGCGCGCGCCCGCTCAACTCGTTCAGCGACGTCCTCGCCCGGTTGCGCGAGGGCGCCGATGCCGGGGTCACCGGCCGCATCGTGGTGGTCGGCTCCGATGCCCAGGGCCTGGGCGATTTCCGCGCCACGCCGCTCGATCCGCTGCAGCCCGGGGTCGAGGTGCTGGCCGCGGCGATCGAGACGTTCAAGAACGGCGACGCCCTGCGCCGCCCGCCGCCAGGCACGACCACGCTGCTGTCGTTGGTCGCGCTCGCGCTGATCTACTGGTTCTCGCAACGCGGCGCGTCTCCGTTGCGTCTCGGCGCCGCGCTTGCGGTCGCGACTCCGCTCGCGGCCGGCGTGGCCTACGCCGCGTTCGCCGACGATCGTCGCCTGCCGTGGCTGCAACCGGTGTTGTGGGGATGGTTCGGCGTGGCCGGCGGCGCGGGCGCCGACTGGGTCCGCGAACGACGGTCGCGGCTCCAGACCGAGCTGACCTTCTCGCGCTTCGTCGACTCGCGGGTGGTCGCGCAGCTGATCGGTTCCCCCGGTGCTGCGCTCGACCGTGCCGGTGAGCAACGCGAGATCAGCGTGCTGTTCTCCGACATCCGCGGCTTCACCCATTACTCGGAGTCGCGCCCGGCGGCCGAGGTGGTGGCGATGCTCAACCGCTACTTCTCGCGCCAGGTCGAGGTCGTGTTCCGCCACGGCGGGACCATCGACAAGTTCATCGGCGACGCGATCATGGCGTTCTGGGGCGCGCCGGTCGCCGATCCGCGCCATGCCGAGCATGCGGTCGCGGCGGCGCTCGAGATGGCGCGGGTCGCCGACGAGTTCGCGACCGAGCTCGCGGCGCAGGGCGCCGAGTTCGGCATCGGCATCGGCATCCACAGCGGCAACGCGGTGGTCGGGTTCATCGGTTCGGAGAACCGATTGGACTACACCGCCATCGGTGATACGGTGAACCTCGCGAGCCGCATCGAGAGCGCGACCAAGGGCGTCGCGACGGTGCTGGTCTCCGACGCGACGCGAGGCCTGAGCGGCGACGCCTTCGCGTTCGAGGCGCGCGGCACCTTCAAGGTGAAGGGGCGCGACGCCGAGGTCGACCTGTTCGAGCCACGGGCCAAGCCATGATCCGACCGCAGCTCCTGTCAGTCCTGTGCATCGCCGTGGCGTCCGCGGTCTGCGCCGGCGCGCCGACGGGGGGCTCCTCGGGCACGACCGCCGGCGCTTCCGCAGGCGCTGCCGCTGGTGCGAAAGCCGGCGCAGCGCAGAAGGGCCGCATCGTGCGCGCCACCGACCTCCGCGACCTGCCGGTCAGCGACGGCAAGCTGATCGAGGTGGTGCCGGCCAACACCGAGGTCGCGGTGCTCGAGCGCAAGGGCGGCTGGTACCGCGTGTCGTTGCCGAAGCACGACGGCTGGATTCGGCTGACAGCGGTGCGCTTCGCGACCGCGACGCCGTCGTCCGGCGGCGGGCTCACCGCCTCGCTCGGTTTCCTGCGCAGCGGCCGGTCGGCGGTGCAGACCGGCACCGTGACCACCGGCGTGCGTGGCCTGAGCGAGACCGACCTCGCCAACTCGGTGCCGGACCCGGAGGCGGTCGATGCGCTCGACGCGCTGGTGGTCGGGACCGAGGATGCGCAGCAGCATGCGCGGGCGCTCGGCCTCAAGGCCACCGAGGTCAAGTTCATCAAGCCGCCCGATAAAGAGAAGGATGGCAAGGGCAAGAAGCCCAAGGACGATGACGACGAGGACGGCGGATGAACGGCATGCTCCGCCCCGCGTTGCTCGCCCTGGTGCTGGCGCCGATGCCGGTCCTCTCTGCCGCCGAACCGCCGGGTGGCCTCGGGTCGATCGGCGCGCAGTTCGACAAGCTCAAGGGCCTGTCGGGCAAGGTCTCGCCGGCCGAGGAACGCGCCCTGGGGCGCGAGGCCGCTGCGACGCTGCTCGGCGCCGAACCCGTGCTCGACGATGCGGCGGTCCAGCGCTACGTCAACCGCGTGGGCCTGTGGATCGCGCTGCAGAGTGAGCGGCCGAGCCTCCAATGGCGCTTCGCCGTCCTCGACGACGAGGACGTCAACGCCTTCGCCGCGCCGGGCGGCTACGTGTTCGTGACCAAGGGCCTGTTGCTCTCGCTCGGCACCGAGGCCGAGCTCGCCGGCGCGCTCGGCCACGAGGTGGCGCATGTGGTGCGCAAGCACCACCTCAAGGCCCTGACCAAGGACAAGCGCGTCCAGGCGATCTCGGGCGCCGCGCTCTCGGGCCTGGCCAAGGACGACCCCAAACGCCAGGAGCAGGTCGCCCAGCTGGTCCAGGGCGTCAAGACGCTCTACGCCCGCGGTCTCGACAAGCAGGACGAGCTCAACGCCGATCGGGTCGGCATCATCTACGCGGCACGCGCGGGCTACGACCCGAGCGGGATGGTCGGCGTGCTGCAGAAGCTCGACGCGCAGGACCCAGCCACCAACAAGATGGCCCTGTTGCTCAAGACCCACCCGGCGCCGGCCGAACGGCTGACCGCGCTCGATGGGGTGTTCGGCACCGGCAAGCTCGACCCGCTGCAGGGGATCGAGGGCGCCGAACGCTACCGCGCTGCGCTCGCCAGCCTGATCGGCGGCGGCCGCTGATCAGCCCGCCGGCTGCGCGTCGAGGTCGTCGAGGAAGTCGACCGCCCGCCGCAGGTGCGGGATCACGATGGTGCCGCCGACCAGCAGGCCGATGCTCATCGCCTCCATGATCTCGTCGCGGGAAGCCCCGCTCTCGCCGCACTTGGCGAGGTGGTAGGAGACGCAGTCGTCGCAGCGCAGGACCAGCGAGGCGACCAGGCCGAGAAGTTCCTTGGTCTTGACCGGCAGCGCGCCGCCCTCGGCGTAGGCCAGCGAGTCGACCGAGAACATCCGCTTGATGACCTTGTTGTCGTGCTCGAGGATCCGCTCGTTCATCCGCTGGCGGAACTTGGTGAAGGCGTCGAACTTGTTGCCCACGGGAACCTCCTCGGGTGTCGCATCGGTCATCGGTTCATTCGCCGCTGGGGCCGGTCCGGCGGATAGTATCCACCGCGTGAATATTCACCTCAAAATTGAGTAAAGATTCGTTCACAAATCCATTGCGGTAGGCCGATTCGCACAGGTAGTTTCGGCCGCGTTTTGACCGAGCAGGTCGATGTCCGTGGGGGTCACGGACGGGCCTGGGTCTCCTGAATAACCACCTGGGGGTTCCGTTCCGATGTCCACGCACAACCGTGTTTGCGCTGCCCTGAGCAGCCTCGCCTTCGGCCTTAGCATGGTCGCTTCGAGCGCCCTGGCCGCCGATAACGCCCGCGTCTGGGTTGTCTTCAAGGACGGCAAAGGCCCGGCGGTCCAGCGTTCCCTGAACGCTGCCGGCGCCAAGGTCCATTACTCGTTCTCGGAGCTAAACGCCTACGCGGCCTCGGTGCCGGCTCAGGCGTTGAACGGCCTCAAGAACAACCCGAACGTGGCCCTGATCGAGGAGGACGCCAAGCGCTTCCCGCTCGCCCAGAGCTCGCCCTACGGCATCGCGATGACCCAGGCCAACCTGGTCTCGGACGCCAACGCCGGCAACCGCAAGCTCTGCATCATCGACTCGGGTTACAGCCTGGGCCATGAGGACCTCCAGTCGACCAACGTCGCGGGCCACAACGACCCGACCGGCGCGGGCAACTGGTACGAGGATCAGAACCACCACGGCACCCACGTCGCCGGCACCATCGCCGCGGTCAACAACGCGGTCGGCGTGGTCGGCGTGATGCCGAACAGCAAGATCAACCTGTTCATCGTCAAGGTGTTCGACGCCGCCGGCTGGGCCTACAGCTCGTCGCTGGTCGACGCCCTGTCGAAGTGCCGCACCGCGGGCTCCAACGTGGTCAGCATGTCGCTCGGCGGCACGATGTCGAACTCGTCGGAGAACACCGCGTTCGCCAACGCCTACGCGGCGGGCGTGCTCTCGATCGCGGCGGCCGGCAACGACGGCAACACCCGCACCAGCTACCCGGCGGGCTACGCCTCGGTGGTCTCGGTCGCGGCGGTCGATTCGGCCAAGGCGCATGCGGACTTCTCGCAGGTGAACGCCGATGTCGAGATCTCCGGCCCCGGGGTGGGCGTCCGTTCGACCGTACCAATGGGCACCGGCAAGACCGAGGAGTTCGCGGTCGCCGGCGCCGGCTACGAGGCCATCGCGATGGAAGCGGGTGCCAACGGCAACGCGACCGGCGCGCTGGTCGACTGTGGCATCGGCTCGGCGACCTGCGCCGGCGCGGCCGGCAAGGTCTGCCTGATCGAGCGCGGCACGGTGTCGTTCGCCGAGAAGGTCGTCGCCTGCCAGAACGGCGGCGGCGTCGCGGCGGTGATCTACAACAACACCTCGGGTTCGCTGTCCGGCACGATGGGCACCACCGTCACGACGATTCCATCGGTCGGCATCACCCAGGCGGACGGCCAGTTCCTCAAGGCCAACCGCATCGGTTCGTCCTCGAACGTCAACGTCGGCGTCGGCAACTACGCCTACTTCGACGGCACCTCGATGGCGACCCCGCACGTGTCGGCGATCGCGGCGCTGGTGTGGAGCCAGTTCCCGACCTGCACCAATGTCAACATCCGCAACGCGCTCAACGCCACGGCCGAGGACCTCGGCGCCGCGGGCCGCGACAACACGTTCGGCTACGGCTTGGCCAAGACCAAGGCGGCGGTGGACTACCTGACGCTCAACGGCTGCGGCGGCGGCGGTGGCACCTGCCAGGCCGCGGGCACGACCTGCTCGGCCGGCAGCCAGTGCTGCTCGGGCAGCTGCACCGGCAAGGGCAAAAACAAGAAGTGCGGCTGACGCGCGACCTGTTCCAGAGCTGAAACGGAGAGGGGGCCACGAGGCCCCCTCTCTCTTTGTGCCAGCGACTCGGGACTAGAGGATGGTGCGGCCGAACGCCGACTGGATCAGCCAGACCGCGAACTTGCCGGTCTTGTTCTCGACGTCGAGCGTGGGGTTGAGCTCGACCATCTCCATCCCGATCAGGCGGCCGCTGCGGGCGATCGACTCGCAGACCAGATGCGACTCGCGGAAGTTGAGCCCGCCAGGCACCGGAGTGCCGACCCCCGGCGCGACCGCGGGGTCGGAGCCATCGAGGTCGTAGGACAGGTGGATGCCGGCGCTGGCCGTCTCCAGGATCCCCATCGCTTCCTCGATGCAGACCCCGGCGCCGCGCGAATCGATCTCGCTCATGGTGTAGACCCGCACCCCGAGCTGCTTCACGAGCTCGGCCTCGCCGCGGTCGACGTCACGCGCGCCGAACACCACCACGTTCTTGGGGTTGAGCGCCGGGCGCGTCCCGCAGATCGCGGTCAGCGCGGGATGGCCGTGGCCGAGCAAGGTCGCCAACGGCATGCCGTGGATGTTGCCGGACGGGCTCGATTCGGGGGTGTTCATGTCGGTGTGGGCGTCGACCCACAGCACCGCGAGCTCGCGGCCGTGCTTGCGATGGTGACGGGCGAGGCCGCCGATGGTGCCGATCGCCTGGGAATGATCGCCGCCCAGCACCAGCGGGGTCTGCCCGGCGTCGCAGGCCGCTTCGACGTGGTCGGCGAGCTCGGCGCAAGCGTCGCGCACCACGTCGAGGAACCGCGCGCGTGCGTCGCCGACCACCGAGGCCTCGCGGGTGACCCGCCCGATCGTGCGCACCTCGCGGACCCGATGTCCCAAACGCTCGAGCGCCGGCACCAGCCCCGCCACGTGCATCGCCGAAGGCCCCATGTCGGTGCCGCGCCGGCCCGCGCCGAGATCGAGGTGCACGTTGCTGATCGACAGGTCCATTCCGCGTAACTCCTTGAACGGGCGCACATTCTACCCGCTGGGGTCCGGCCGGCCGCGGCGTTCGTCGCCGGCGTCCCGAATATCATTCGCGCGCCTGCGCTGGCGCAGCGGTTTCGCTGGATACCATCCAAACCGAATCGCGTCGTGAAGTGTCGAAGGGACCATGCGCCAACACTCTGGGGATCTGATGCACCTCTCCCGCGCCTTGCTCGTCGCCACCGCCCTCAGCTTCGCCGCTGCCCATGCCGCCGACCATGCGCCCGACGCGCCGCGGGTGCCGCGCACCGCGGCGCCGCCCAAGATCGACGGCGTGCTCGACGATGCGATGTGGGCGAACGCCCTGGTCCTCGAGCTCAAGTACGAGGTGCGGCCGGCGGAGAACGGCCCGGCCGGCGTCCGCACCCGGGTGCTGATCGCGTACGACGCCGACGCGCTGTACCTCGCCTTCGACGCCGAGGATCCCGACCCGAGCAAGGTCCGCGCGCGCCTGCGCGACCGCGACCGCGCTTTCGACGATGACTTCGTCGGCATCGTGCTCGACACCTTCGACGATCACCTGCGCGCGTTCGAGTTCTTCGCCAACCCGCTCGGCGTGCAGATGGACCTGTTCCAGGACGACGTCACCGGCAACGAGGACGAGACCTGGGACGCGATCTGGGATTCGGCTGGTCAGGTCAACGCCAAGGGCTATGCGGTCGAGATGGCGATCCCGATGCGCGCGCTGCGCTTCGCCGGCGGCGGCGGCGAACAGGTCTGGGGCATCGACATCATCCGCATGTACCCCCGCGACCAGCGCTACCAGCTTGCGGTCCGGCCGCGCGAGCGCGGCCGCAACTGCTACCTGTGCCAGAACATCCACCTGCGCGGCTTCGAGGGCATCACGCCCGGCAACAACCTCGAGATCGTACCGGCCTTGGTCGCGTCGAGCAGCGACGCGCGGCCCAGCTACGGCGCGCCGATGGCCGAGGGCGAGCTCGAGGTCGAGCCGAGCGTCGACGTGCGCTGGGGCGTGACGCCGAACGTCATCCTCAACGGCACGCTCAACCCCGACTTCTCGCAGGTCGAGGCCGATTCGGCACAGCTCGACGTCAACACCACCTTCGCCTTGTTCTATCCGGAGAAGCGGCCGTTCTTCCTCGAGGGCGCCGACATCTTCAAGTCGCAGTTCGATGCGGTGTATACCCGCAACGTCGCCGAGCCCGACTACGGCCTCAAGGTCAGCGGCAAGTCCGGCACCAGCGCTTTCGGCGCGTTCGCCGCCGACGACCAGACGCTCAACCTGATCTTCCCCGGCAGCCAAGGCTCCGACTTCGGCACGTTCGCGCTGCCGACCGAGAACCAGGTCGCCCGCTACCGGCGCGACATGGGCGAGGGCTCGACGCTCGGCGCGCTCGTCACCCATCGCGCCGGTGACGGCTACGAGAACCTGGTGTTCGGCGCCGACGGCCGCTGGCGCTTCGACAAGGTCCACACGGTCAGCGCCCAGTTCCTCGGCTCGAGCACCGTGTACCCCGACGCGATCGCGATCGCCTACGGCCAGCCGCTCGGCGCCTTCGACGACCAGGCCTACCGGGCCGAGTACGACTTCGACTCGCGCGAGTACCACGCCTACGTGGTCTACACCGACGTCGGGCGCGGCTTCCGCGCCGACATGGGCTTCATGCCGCAGGTCGACTACAAGAAGCCGGTGATCGGCGGCTCGCGGGTCTGGCACCTCACCGACGGCTTCTTCAACCAGGTCCAGGTCCAGGCTGACTGGGACAAGACCGACGACCAGGACGGCGCACCGCTCGAAGAGGAGGTCGAGGGCTGGATCTACATCAACGGCCGCTACCAGAGCTACTTCGAGCTCGGCTTCGTCAAGCGCATCGACCAAGTCTTCCAGGGCCAGCACTTCCCCCACACGTTCTACGCCGCCTACAGCGAGTTCGTGCCGAGCTCGTGGCTGTCGGCGGGCGCCTACGTCCGCACCGGCGGGGCGATCGACTTCGCCAACGCGCGGCCGGCGACGATGCAGCTGTTCGAACCGTGGGTGACGCTGCGCCCGGGCCAGCACCTCAACCTCAACCTCAGCACCAGTTTCCAGACGCTCGACGTCGCCGGCGGCCGGCTGTTCGATGCCCAGCTGCTCGAGCTGCGCGCGACCTGGCAGTTCAACGTCCGCTCCTATCTGCGTCTGATCACGCAGCACGTCGACGTGAACCAGGACCCTTCGCTGTACACCTTCGCGGTCGATGCCCGCGACCAGAGCCTGAACAACCAGCTGCTGTTCTCCTACAAGATCAACCCGCAGACGGTGTTCTTCCTCGGCTACTCGGACGGCTACCGGGCGATCGACCAGGATCCCTACGAGCAGCAGGGCCGCACGCTGTTCACCAAGATGTCCTACGCCTGGCTGCTGTGAGCCCGCGCGGCCCCGGCGCATACTAGGGCCCGTCGCCGCGACCGACCGCGGCGACGGGGGAGGCTCCGATGGCCGAGAGTTACCTGTCGTTGACCGACCATCCGGTGGCAGCCGGCGCCGCGCTGATGCGCCGCACCGAGTCGGTCGACGGTCGCGTCAGCGCCGGGAGCCCGGCGCTCGAGGTGATGACCGACCTCGCCCAGGTCGATGCGGTTCGGATCTCGCCCGGGGCGTCGATCGATGCGGCGATCGAGCGGATGAAGGCCGCCGGCGTCCGTCTGCTGTTCGTCAACAACCCGTCCGACGAACTGATCGGCGTGATCACCTCGAACGACGTCGAGGGCGAGAAGCCGGTCCGCTTCCAGCACGAGATGGGCGTTGCCCGCCGCGAGGTGCTGGTGCGAGACATCATGACGCCGCGCGAGAAGCTCGACTCGCTCATGCTCGACGACGTCCAACGCGCGCGGGTCGGCGACATCGTCGCGACGCTGCGCCACCTCGGTCGGCAGCACGCCCTGGTGGTCGAGGTCCACGGCGGGCGCCAACGCGTCCGTGGCTTGTTCTCGGCGACCCGGATCGGCCGCCAGCTCGGCGTCAGGCTCGAGGTCGGCGAGACCGCCCACACGTTCGCCGAGATCGGCGCGGCGCTCCGCTCCTGATGCTCCCTCGTCCCGCGCCGCGGCGCGCCGGGGTCGGGCCGCCGTGATCGACCTGCTGCTCGGGGCCGTCGCGATCTCGTTCTCCGCGGTTTTCATGAAGCTGGTGTCGGTCGGCCCGACCGCGGCCGGCTTCTACCGGATGCTCCTCGGCGGCTTGGTGTTGGCGCTGCTGTTGGCCTGGAAGCGCGAGCGCCCGCGGGACTCCGGTGGGATGCTGTGGATCGGCGTCGCCGCCGCCGCGTTCGCGCTCGACCTCATCTTTTGGCACCGCAGCATCATCGCGATCGGGACCGGGCTCGCCACGCTGCTCGCAAACTTCCAGGTCTTCATCGTCGCCGGCGTCAGCGTCGCGTTCCTCGGCGAACGCGGCGGGTGGCGGCTGGCGCTGGCGGTGCCGCTCGCGCTCGGCGGACTGGCGCTGATCGTGGGCGTCGACACCTTCGACCTCGGCGCGGAACGTGGCTGGGGTATCGGGCTCGGCCTCGCCACCGCGGTCTGCTATGCGTCGTACCTGCTCGCGCTGCGCGCCGGTCGCGGCGCGCATGCCGGGTCGCCGACCGCGTTGGTCACGCTGATCTCGCTCGCCTGCGCCGCGATGCTGGCGCTGGCGGTGCCCCTGGCCGGCGAATCGTTCGCGATCCCGACCGCGCGTGATGCCGCCTTGCTGCTGGCCTACGGCGTGGTGGGGCAGGTGCTGGGCTGGGTGCTGATCTCGCGCGCGGTCGACCAGGTGCCGGCCTCGCTGCTGTCGCTGGTGCTGCTGTTGCAGCCGGTCTTCGCCTACGTCTGGGACGTCGCGTTCTTCGCCCGTGGCTTCACCGCGACCGAGCTGGGTGGTGCCGTGCTGGCGCTGGTCGCGATCCAGCTCGGTGCGCAACGCCGCGACGGTCAGGCGTAGATCGTGATCGCCTTGGGCAGCAGCTCGACCTCGACCTCGCGCGCGTCGAGCGCGAGGATCTCGCCGTCGGCGTGGACCACCAAGGGCTCGTCCGACGACACCACCACGCGGCCCACGCGATGGTGGGTGACCGCCGGGTGGTCGAGGTGGGCGCCCTTGAGCACCTTGGGCACCAGGCCGAGCACGCCCGTGCGCGACATCGCCGCGGCGACCACCAGCTCGAGCAGGCCGTCGTCCAGCGCGGCGTTCGGTGCGACCACGAACGCGCCGCCGTAGCAGCGGCCGTTGGCGATCGCGATCAAGGTGATGCGCAGGTCGACCGTCGTCCCGTCGTGCTGGATGCGCACCGCGGGCGTGCGGTGGTGCAGCACCAACGCCTTTATGAGCGCCAACGCGTAGACCGGGGTGCCGGTGAGCCAGCCGATCTGGTTGGCGAGGTGGGCGACCTGGGCGTCGAAACCGATGCCGACGCCGTTGGCGAAGCACCACTCGCCGCAACGACCGAGGTCGACCTCGCGCGTCGCGCCCGCCGCGATGCGGGCGCAGGCGGTGCGCCAGTCGGTGAGCGCGAGCATCTTGACGAAGTCGTTGCCGGTGCCGATCGGGATGATGCCGAGCTTCACGGTCGGGTCACCGGCGCGACGCATGCCGTTGACTGCCTCGAAGATGGTGCCGTCGCCGCCCGCCACCAACACCTCGCGTGCGCCGCCGCGCACCGCCTCGACCACGAGGTCGATGGCATGGCGCGGCGCGCGGGTCAGCCGCATCTCGGCGTCGACCCCCAGCCGGTGCAGTTCCTTGACGATGGCGGGCGCATGCCGCGCACCCGAGCCGCGGCCCGAGTTGGGGTTCACGATCAACGTGACCTTGCGCATCAGCACCTCCGGTCGCGGACTCTAGCATCGCGCCCTCTGGCTTCGCGGCCTCCAACATCACGGCAAGGGCCCGCAGGTCGCGGTGCTAGGATAGCGACGCATCCCCGCCGGAGCACCGCCATGCCGCTGCTGATCGCGAAGCTGTTCGTGAGCTACCTGCTCGGGTCGATCATGGGCGGGCTGGTGGTCGGCCGGTTGCGCGGCGGTGTCGACATCCGCGAGCTCGGCAGCGGCAACGCCGGTGGCACCAACGCCTTGCGCACCCAGGGCAAGGGGTTCGCGGCCTGGGTGATGTTTATCGACGTGGGCAAGGCGCTCGTCGCGGTGCTGCTGGTCGCGCCGCTCGCGGTGCCGGCGTTGGGCGCGGACCCGCTCGCCGCCGACGCCACCGCCTACGCCTGCGGCGCGGCTGCGGTGGCCGGTCACGTCTGGCCGCTGTTCTTCGGCTTCCGCGGCGGCAAGGGCGCGGCGACGCTGCTCGGCACGCTCGCCGCGACCCATGCGCTCGGTCTGTTGCCGGTGCTCGGCGTGTTCGCGCTCTGCCTTGTGATCACCGGTTTCGTCGGCCTCTCGACCATCCTCGCCACCTGGGCGCTGGCGTTGTACGCCGCGCTCGCGCTCGAGCGCGGCGTGGCCGATCCGTTGTTCGCGTTCGCGGTGGCGATGGCGGTCTTCATCACCTGGACCCACCGCGCCAACGTCCAGCGCATGCTCGCCGGCAACGAGAACCGATTCGAGAAGGTGATGCTGTTCCGTCGTGGCGCGAGCGGCTGAGCCGGGCGTGACCGAGGAGCGGTTGATCACGGCGCTCGCCGACGGTGGCGTCCATTCGGGCGAAGCGCTCGCCGCATCGGCCGGCGTCACCCGTGCTGCGATCTGGAAGCAGGTCAGCAAGCTCGCCGCCCTGGGCATCGAGGTCGAACGGGTCCCGGGGAAGGGCTACCGCGTGCCGGGCGGACTCGACCTGCTCGATGCCGCGGCGGTCCGCGCCGCGCTCGACCCGGAGCTGCGCCCCGCGGTCGGCTCGCTCGAGGTCCTGCGCACCGTCAGCTCGACCAACAGCCACCTGATGGAGCGATCAGACGCGCCGCGCTGCGCCGTCTGCCTTGCCGAGCATCAGAGCGGCGGCCGCGGCCGGATGGGTCGCGCCTGGACCTCGCCGTTCGGCGCCAACCTCTACGCCTCGGTGGCCTGGACCTTCGAGGCATTGCCGCCGGGGATCCAGGCGCTGGCGCTCGCCGCCGGCACGGCGCTGGTCGAAGCGCTCGATCCCGACCGCCGCCGCGGCCTCGCGCTCAAGTGGCCGAACGACCTCACGGTCGACGGACGCAAGCTCGGGGGCATCCTGGTCGAGCTGCGCGGTGAACCGCCGGGTCGGACCCGCGCAGTGGTCGGGATCGGGGTCAACCTTCGCATGCCGGCGGCGTCTGCCGTCGAGATCGATCAGCCCTGGACCGACCTCGCCACGGTCGATGGCGCGCCGGCGGACCGCAACCGCGTGGCGGCCACGGTGGTCGGCGCGACGGTCGCGATGCTGGCCCGCTTCGAGCGCGAGGGCTTCGCGCCGTTCCTCGAGCCGTGGAGCCGCGTCGACGCGCTGCGCGACCGGACGGTGAGGGTGGTCGCCGCGGGCGGGACCGTCGACGGGACCGCGCGCGGCATCGACCGCGATGGCGCCCTGCGGGTCGAGACCCTCACCGGCATCGAGCGGGTGCTCGCCGGCGAGGTCTCGGTTCGGGCACGATGAGCGGCATGATCCTCGCCTTCGACATCGGCAACAGCTTCGCCAAGTGGGGCTTCGTCCAGGACGGCACCGTGGTCGGCGGCGGTCGCGTGCTGCACCGCGGACGCGGCCTGGTCGAAGCGCTCGAGTCGATCCGCCTCGAGCGCACGCCGCAGAAGCTGGTCGCGGTGAACGTCGCTGGTCCGGTGGCCGAGGACGTCCTGCGCAGCTGGGCGGGACGCCAGCTCAAGGTGCCGGTCGAGGTGGTGGCCGCGGCCGCTCCGGCGCGGCGCGTGCGCACCGCCTATCTGGAGCCCACCAAGCTCGGCGTCGACCGCTGGGCGGCGGTGGTCGGCGGGTTCCACGCCCACGGCGCCTGCCTGATCGCCGACCTCGGCACGGCCTGCACGCTCGACGCGGTCGACCGCGACGGGCTGCACCGGGGCGGCTACATCGTCCCCGGCATCGACCTGATGCGGGCCGCGCTCAGCGCCGACACCCATGCAGTCCAGGTCGAGGACGTCGAGGTCGCACCGGGGGTCTGGGGCACCGACACCGCGAGCGGCGTCGCGGCCGGTCTGCGCCGCACGCTCGCCAGCCTGCTCGCAGATGCGATGGCGGAGCTCGGCCCCGACGGCGCGCAGCTCGTCCTGACCGGCGGCGATGCCGACCGGGTCGCGCCCTGGCTCCACGTCCCCCATCGGGTCGACCGCGACCTGGTGCTCAAGGGCGCGGTCCTGCTCGCCGAGGGCCAGGCATGAACCTGCGCGTCGTCGCCGCACTGCTGGTCGCGGCCAACCTGATGGCGGCGGCGTGGTGGCTGATGCAGCCGTCGCCGAACACGGCGGTCCCGGGGCGGGCCGCGCCGGTCCCGCTCGACGCACCGCGCTTGTCGCTGGTCGGCGAGCTCGACCCCGAGGCGCGCAAGGCGCTCGAGAAGCCCCGCAGCGCGGAGGCCCCCGCCGCTGCGCCGACGACGGTCGTCGCCACGGTGCCCCTGGCCGGCCTGCTCTGCGTCGCGGTCGGTCCGTTCGACGATCAGGCGGTGGCCTCCGCCACCGCCGAGAAGCTCCGGACCGCAGGGGTCGTGGTCGACGTCCGCGAGGAATCGGGCCAGCTCCGGACCGGGTACTGGGTGCACCTGCCGCCGTTCCCATCGCGAGAGGCCGCTGAGCAGGTGGCGGCCGACCTCGGCCAGCGCGGGGCCGGTGAGCTGTTCATCGTCACGGCCTCCGAGCAACGCCATGCCATCTCCCTGGGGCTGTTCAGCACCCCCGAGCGGGCCGACCAGAGGGCCGCCGAGGTCGGCGAGCTGGGCTATCGCCCCCGCATCGCCGAGCGGTTCCGGGAAGGCCCGGTCTATTGGCTGGAGTACCGGGAGCCAGCCGAGATGGTCTTCGACGTGGCCCCGCTGCTGCTGGGCATGGACCCGGCGATCCAGCGCAGCGCCCGGTCCTGCCCGACCACCCCCTAGGCTTTATGATGGGTTCCGCGCTGGCGTAGCTCAGTCGGTAGAGCAGCTGCCTTGTAAGCAGCAGGTCCCCCGTTCGACTCGGGGCGCCAGCACCACCCCCCCCAAGAAAGACTCCCCGAACGCTCTGTAACGCGTTGACCCACAAGGGTTTGCACCCTCATAATTCGCGGTCTTGCGCCCGGGGAGGGGTACTCAAGCGGCCAACGAGGGCAGACTGTAAATCTGCTGGCTTCACGCCTACGAAGGTTCGAATCCTTCCCCCTCCACCATTCCTGCGCGGCGACGTGCGGAACGGCCGGGTGTCGCCGACGACGGCGTGAAGGCGGGTGTAGTTCAGTGGCAGAACCTCAGCCTTCCAAGCTGATGACGTGGGTTCGATTCCCACTACCCGCTCCAACAGATGAAGCCGAGGTTGTTCAGGAAAGTCTCTACGGACAAAGCCCATGTAGCTCAGTTGGTAGAGCACGTCCTTGGTAAGGACGAGGTCGTTGGTTCGATTCCAATCGTGGGCACCAGTCACAACAGTTCCGAAACGAGCGAAGAGATCTAGGAGAGAGCGATGTCCAAGGCGAAGTTCGAGCGCACCAAGCCGCACGTGAACGTCGGCACGATCGGTCACGTCGATCACGGCAAGACGACGCTGACGGCGGCGCTGACCAAGATCGGCGCCGAGAAGTTCGGCGGCGAGTTCAAGGCCTACGACCAGATCGACAAGGCTCCGGAGGAGCGCGCGCGCGGCATCACGATCGCGACCGCTCACGTCGAGTACGAATCGATCAAGCGCCACTACGCGCACGTCGACTGCCCGGGCCACGCTGATTACGTGAAGAACATGATCACCGGTGCGGCTCAGATGGACGGCGCGATCCTGGTGGTGTCGGCCGCTGACGGTCCGATGCCGCAGACCCGCGAGCACATCCTGCTGGCGCGCCAGGTGGGCGTGCCGTACATCGTCGTGTTCCTGAACAAGGCCGACATGGTGGACGACAAGGAGCTCCTGGAGCTGGTCGAGATGGAGG
>Ga0315912_10002097_pt1 | contig 22089 bp, 17 predicted proteins | sample VfabasoilMG_FD_204469 | JGI IMG/M metagenome (GOLD analysis project Ga0315912, IMG submission 204469) | Garden soil microbial communities collected in Santa Monica, California, United States - V. faba soil | ecosystem: Environmental > Terrestrial > Soil > Garden | place: USA: California...
AAGTACAGCACGTCGAAACCCATGCCGGCGACATAGGGCAGCCAGGCTTCGCAGTCGGCGAAAGTGCCGTGGCGCGAAAGGTCGGGCGAGGCCGAGCGCGGAAAGAACTCGTACCAGCTGGAGAAGAGCGCACGCTCGCGCTCGACCGTCAGCGGCAGTTCCCGCCGGAAGGTCTGCGCATGGCGCAGGTCGGGGTAGCGCGCGGCGACCGCGGCCCGCGCGGCGTCCATGCCCAGCGGCTGCACCTCTGCCGCCGCGGCGCCGCCTTGCGCTGCGCGCTGCAGGTCCTGCGCCCAGGCCTGCAGCAGGACCGCGTCGCTGCCGGGCCCGGCGCGCTGCGCCGCCTGCTCGATCAGCACCGCACCGCCCAGCGCGGCCAGGCGCAGGTCCTCGATGTCGACGCGCCGGCCGAAATCGTGCCGCCACGACAGGAAGGGATCGACCCAGGCGCGCACCGTGTACCACCAGCTGCCGAGGGTGTCGACGACGAAGCTCGCACGCCAGCGGTCGTTGCCGAGCGGCTGCATGCTCGCGCTGCGCCAGCCGCTCTCGCCAGCGGGCCGCCACAACAGGCTGCAGGCCACCACGTCGTGGCCGTCTGCGAAGCAGTCGGCCTCGACGACGACCTCGTCACCGAGCACCCGCTTGACGGCAAAGCGGCCATCATCGACCGCCGGGCTCAGCCCTTCGATGACGACGCGCACGCGGCCATCGGCGGCGTCGACCGGCTCGGCGTGCGGCAATGCGGTCATCGGCGAGCCTCCTGCGCGGCCTCGGGCTCCAGCACCAGCAGGCCCAGCGGTGGCAAGGTCAGGTTCAGCGCGTGGTAGCGGCCGTGTGCGGACACCGGCACCGAGTCGACGCCGCCCTGGTTGCCGACCCCGGAGCCGCCGTAGAGCGCCGCATCGCTGTTCATGCGCTCGCGCCAGCGTCCCGGCTGCGGCACCCCCACCAGGTACTCGACGCGCGGCACCGGCGTGAAGTTGGCCACCATCAGCAGCAGCCGGCCGTCGCGCGACCTGCGCAGGTAGCTCAGCACGCTGTTCTCGGCGTCGTTGCAGTCGACCCATTCGAAGCCGCCCGCTTCGCAATCACGGTCGTGCAGCGCCGGGTTCTCACGCAGCAGCCGGTTCAGATCCTCGACCCAGTGCGCGATGCCGGCATGCGCCTGATCGTCCAGCAGTTCCCAGTCGAGCTGGCGGTCGTGCGACCACTCGCGCCACTGGCCGAACTCGCCGCCCATGAACAGCAGCTTCTTGCCCGGGTGAGCCCACATGTGGCCGAGCAGCAGGCGCAGGTTGGCGCGCTTGCGCCAGTCGTCCCCGGGCATCTTGGCGATCAGCGAACCCTTGCCGTGCACCACCTCGTCGTGCGACAGCGGCAGCATGAAGTTCTCGCTGAAGGCATAGACCAGCGAGAAGGTCATCTGCCCATGGTGCCAACGGCGGTGCACCGGGTCTTCCTGCATGTAGGCCAGCGTGTCGTGCATCCAGCCCATGTTCCATTTCATGCCGAAGCCCAGGCCGCCCAGGTAGACCGGGCGCGACACCATCGGCCAGGCGGTGGATTCCTCGGCGATCGTCTGCGCGCCGGGATGATCGCGATAGACGGCCTCGTTGAGCATGCGCAGGAAGGAGATCGCCTCGAGGTTCTCGCGGCCGCCAAAGCGGTTGGGGATCCACTCGCCCGCATTGCGCGAGTAGTCGAGGTACAGCATCGAGGCGACGGCATCGACGCGCAGCGCGTCGATGTGGAACTCGTCGAGCCAGTACAGCGCGCTCGACAGCAGGAAGGAACGCACCTCGTTGCGGCCGTAGTTGAAGATCGACGAGTTCCACTCGGGATGGAAACCCTGGCGCGGATCGGCGTGTTCGTACAGGTGGGTGCCGTCGAACTGCGCCAGGCCGTGCGCGTCGGCCGGAAAATGCGAGGGCACCCAGTCGAGGATCACGCCGATGCCGGCCTGGTGCAGCGCATCCACCATCGCCTTGAAGTCCTCGGGCGGGCCATAGCGCGCGGTGGGCGCGAAGTAACCGGTGGTCTGGTAGCCCCAGGAGCCGTAGAACGGGTGCTCGGTCAAGGGCAGCAGTTCGACATGCGTGAAGCCCATGCGCTGCACGTGTTCCACCAGCGCGGACGCCGCGTCGCGGTAGCCGAGCATGCGGCCGTCGGCAGCACGGCGCCACGACCCCAGGTGCACTTCGTAGACCGCGATCGGCGCGTCCAGCGCGGTCTTCGCGGCGCGCTGCGCCATCCACGCCGCATCGTGCCAGTCGTAGGGCATGGCCTCGTGCACCACCGAGCCGGTGGCGGGCGGGCATTCGGCGCGGCGCGCGAACGGGTCCGCCTTGTCCTGCCAGTGCCCTTGGCGTGTGCGGATGGCGAACTTGTAGGCCTGGCCGGGTTGCACACCCGACAGTTCCAGCTCCCACAAGCCGCTGTGGTCGGACCGGGCCTGCGCCACCGCGGCGTCGCGCTGCCAGTCGTTGAAGTCGCCGATCACCGACACGGCCTGCGCATTCGGCGCCCAGACGACGAAGCGCGCGTCGCCGCCGGCCGCGACGCAGCCGAAGCAGCGGTAGAGCCGGCCATGGGTGCCTTCGCGGAACAGATGGACGTCCTGCTCGCCGAGGCGCGCCTTCTCGATGGCGGGGTGGCGCTTCATGCGCCCTCGGCCTGCTGGGCGACACAGGCCTGCAGCTCGTGCAGCAGGCCGGCGAAGCTGCGTTCGATCTCCGCCGCGCGGCGCATCGGCTCGTCGAGGCTGCGCGTCAAGTCCACCAGGCGATGGGCGTCCGCGCTCATGTAGAGCTGCCCCACCTGCTCGGCGGCGGCGCGGTAGTGCTCCTCGGCGCTGCGCGCATGGCGCGTCAGCTCCGCCAGCACCTGTGCGCTGGCGTGCTGCAGCTCATGCCGGTCCAAGGTGAGTGACCGGCGCCTCATCGACGGCTCCGCTGCCGCGCAGGCCCGGGGCACGTCGGATGCATCGCCCTCATGTCGGCACCCTTTCAGTGGACCGACACCTTAGGTTTTCAATCACGCAAAGTAAACTGCAATTTTGATAGCTGCCGTTTGCAGTTCTGAAAATGAGTTCCGCGCGCAGCCCCCACATCACCCTGGCGTGGTCGGACTTCCTGGTGGTCCACGCGATCGCGCGCCACGGCAGCATTGCCAAGGCCACGCTCCCGCTGGGCATGTCCCACGCGACGCTGCTGCGCCGGCTCGACCAGATCGAGACGCGATTGCAGACGCGGCTGTTCGAACGCGTGCGTGGCCAGTACGCGCTCACCGCCGCCGGCCACGAGATCGACGAGGCCGCGCGTGCAATCGAGCCCATCGCGCTGGCGGCAGAGACGCGTGCGCGCGGCAGCGATCCGCGCCCCAGCGGCGAGGTGCGGCTGAACACGTCGTCGATCGTCGCCACCCACCTGCTGCCGGCGGTGCTGGCGCAGTTCGGCACCGCGTTTCCGGACGTGCGCATCGAGCTGTCGACCTCGCGCGACCATGTCAATCTGCGGCGCCGCGATGCCGACGTGGCGCTGCGCATCGCCGATGCCGTGCCGGACTGGCTGGTCGGGCGCGAGCTGGGCCGGCTGCGCTTCAAGGTCTATGCGCGCCGCAACGGACGCTCGGCGGTGGCGCTGCGCGACGTGGCAGAGCTGAGCCGGCAGCGCCGCTGGATCGCCTTCGAACGCGACGCCATCGATCAGAAGTTCGATCGCTGGCTGGCGTCGCACATCGAGGATGCATGCGTCGTGCTGCGCGTCGACAACTTCACGCATGCGGCGGCGATGGCCCGCGCCGGCCTGGGCATCGCGCTGCTGCCCTCGTTCATCGAGCACAGCCTGGCGGACCTGCAGCCGTTGACCGCGCCGATCCCGGCCCTGGACACGCCGCTGTGGCTGGTGACGCATGCCGAGCTGCGCAACGCCCCGCGCATCCAGGTGATGCTGCGCGCCTTCGGTCCGGCGCTGGCGAACCGGCTCGCCCGCATGCGCGCCTGAGCGATCGCTATCCTATACGGCCGCCGCGCGCAGGAGCATATCTGCGGAGCACCATGCGCTACCTGCTGCCGGCGGGCCGCCTCAGCGCGCGATGACGACCAGCACGCTGCATGGTGCGATTTCAAGCAGGCTTTTTGACACGGACGCGCCTCGCCACCAGCGCTCGGCCCAACTGTCCAGGTGCCTGTGACCGAGCACGATCAGATCGGCATTGACAGCCTTGGCCACGCCCGCGATCTCGTCCACCGCATAGCCCTCGACCACCTCGCCCTGGGCCGGTAGGCCAGCCTCGCGCAGGCGACGCAGGCCGGCATCTAGCACCGCCCGGTAGTGCGTCTTCTCGTCGATTTCGACTGCCGGGCTGATCGTCCAGGGGTCGACCGCCACCTTAGCAAGCGGTGGTGCCATCACTGCCACCAGGTGCAAGCGCGCTTGACTCCATTGGCCAATCTCCCGGCAATCGAGCAGGGCGCGCTGTCCCGAATCGGAGCCGTTGTAGGCGAGCACGATGGTCTTGTACAAGACTTTGTCCTGAACGCGTTGCGCGATCGTAGGCGTCATGTCGACGTCCGGCAACGCCTAGGAGCGGGTCAGACTTGAGTCGCGGGGATTCGCATGACGGCTGAGGAGAAGTCGACCGTTGCGCGGCTGCGAGGCGGATTTCGCGGCCATGAGGGCACCTGAACGGACTGCGCGGCTGAATCCTTCTGTACCAGACTGGCGACGGGGCAAGCACGCCGGCACGTCAGGCACAAGGCCGTGTGCCCACATCGCGTGGGCCGACGCCAAGAGCGCGGCCTGAGCGGGCTGCAGCCAGCGCTCGGCCCCCAGCCCTCGCCCGTGCACCCAGGATCGCACCCCCGCTGAACACGCATCTGCAACCGCGACGGAAGCTGCCCGTCGCCACCGTCGGCTCCTGGCCGGCTGCGTGAGTTAGCCAACTCGTCAGAGACCTGACCTTCACGCCACAGCTGGTCTGAGTGAACGTCAGCTGGCTGGGAGCACGCCGGAAGAGCGGACCCGGCCAAGAGCCGGTATTGCCGAACGGCAGGTTCGGAGCAATCCAGTTCTGAGCACCAGGCAGCGGGGGGAGGGGCGAAGTTCATCACCGCATCGGACGCCCGCCACGACGACATGCGGCCACCGAACGAAAAGCGCTGCCGGACGAACATCCGATTGCAAACGGCGGCGAGTCAGGACCATTGTCTTTGTGACAACGGACACAGCCCGGACGATGGTGGCGCATTCGCTCGCATTTGCACCGCCACCCGGGCCACTGCCGCGGGCAGCGCTGACCTGACTGATTGCAGGGGGCATACATACTGAAGCCCGCGGGCTTCGGCATTATTTAGCTGATGCACTGGCGGTCTCCCGCAAGACTTCATGGACGCGTGATCGCGAACTGGGCCGCGCCCAGTCTGGCGCGAACCGGATCAATGGCTCAGGACGTTGCTGAGCAGCGCTTTTTCTTGATCCGTGAGGGCGGAGATGCACTCGTCACCCAGGAACTGCAGCAACCTGATGCTATCTGCATTGGCGACATCCAGGCCCAGGCGCTTCTGCTGGGCTGGCGGCTGGGTGAAGTTCAAGCGGATGTAATTGCTCGTGCCCAACTCCCTGGTGGCCGCGGTCACAGCCTGCATCTCCTGGGCGGCCATGACGACGTCGAGCAGAGGCTTGACCAGCGTCAGTCCGCGCTGAGGCATGCCCACGGGATCCCGTCCATGTTGCGGGTTGGCCGTCCCGATGCTGACCATCACGATGTCGGCCGTCGGCCCCCAAAGCTGCCTTGCGCTTTGCAGCGCGAGCATGTCCGGCGCATTGGCGGCGAGGCCGCCATCGACGAAGACATGGCTGGCGGCGGCATGCGCAGCGAAGTAGGTCGGCGCCGCCGACGTCGCCAGCATGGCATCCATCAGCGAAAGCCCCAGCAGATCCTTATCGGGCATCCCGCCGCTCGCCATTAAATGCAGTTTCGATGAATTCCAGTTCACTGCCGGCAGCAGCAGTGGCACCTGCAACATCCCGAGCTTGTCTATCTCTGCTTTTGGGATGGCCTCCTTGATCGCCGCGCGCAAGTTCGCAGTGTCGTAAAGGGCTTTGCCCAAGGTCTGGCGAAAGCCTTGGAACCACTTGGGCGGGAAAATCCGCTCGCCGCGATCCAAAAGCAACTGCTTGATGCGCTGCGGCTTGCAGCCACTGGCCAGCGCCGTGGCGATGATTCCCCCGATGGACGTACCGGCGAACATGTCCACCCGCTCGAGCAAATTCCCATTGCCGAACTCGCGGTGGATCCGCTCCAGGACGTGAGCGGTGAAGAGGCCACGATAGCCCCCGCCTGAAAGACTCAGGATGACCCGCCGGCGACGCAGGTTTTGCCGCGCGGCGTCGGAGATGGACGGAACGTCGAGATCCATCAGAGCGCGTGCACCGCCACGCCCCGGGCAGCGACCTGCTTCAGGTAGAGGTTGTCCGGTTCGGTGTAGCAGACCTTGAGCAGGTCGGCCGTGGCGATGAGCAGGCGCAGATCTTGTGCAAGTGGCGCTGAACCCTCAGACCCCTGGCTTTCCAGCGGCGCGAAGTTGCGCCATTCGATGAAACGCTCCAGCACCTTGTCATCGACATTCGTCAGCATGGAGGCGCCGTCGGCCCGCAAATTCGCGTATAGCGCATCGAGCAGGGAGAACCACTCGTTGCGCTCACGCAAATCGTGAATCTTCTCTGCCACCGCCGCCTTGGCGATGGCCATGGAGAGATCGCTGACGATGCACTCTGCAGGCTTGATGGTGCCGAACCACTGCATGGCCGGGGGCTCCTGGTTCGCCATCCACAGCAAGCACCGGGGCCCGAGCAGGTACCGGCTCATCAGTAGCGCCTGGCTGGCACGACGATGTCACCTCGAGCTCCAGACATCTGCGAGGAGGACAGATCGACGGCTCGACGTGGGCGTGGAAGCGACATGCAAACGTCGGCCACCGTTCGTGTGGCCCGTTCGTTGTTGGAAAGAGAGACCATGTGCTCTTCGCTAACGATCACGTAGCGCTTGCTGCCTTGCGAAATCAGGGCTACTCCATCGTGATCGGCCTGCTTGAGCACCGAGCCGTACTGGGCCTTGAAGATCGAGATCGGCATCGGAGTGTTGCGAGGCACGACTGATCCGATCAGGTGACTCAGAACTCGCAAAGCGCGACTAAGTGGGTCGCGCTCGCCCTCAGCCAGAGCTTCATCAGTGCGCGCGGAGAAATGGGATGGCATGATTGACCTTTCTGGTCAGGTTGACCTGCCATTGTTGGTCAGGTTGAATCTCCTGTCAAGGCGAGCGTCCCGGAAGAGCGCCGGGCGAGCCTCTGGCGAAGCTTCCACTGTCTGGCCGCAGACACGGCGCTGATAGTGATGCTGCTGCCCCGCACGGAAAGGGCAGTAGCGCGTCAGGCGCGGCGACAGCGCGCTTCGGTCGCTTTTCGCCAGACGGCGGGCCGCGTTAATAGTGCTCTAAGGTATTGATTAAAAAGAGATACTATGGTCTCTAGTGCATCAGCTAGATAATGCCGGCGGGCTTGATCATCATCAGGTTCTGCTTCGGGCTGAGCCCCCTGCCCAGGTAGTTCAAAGCCAATACTCCCATACGGGGGCCAACAGCTCCGTCAGGCGCAGCCTGATGGGACGGGTCTTCCAGCGCTCGTCCGTCCAGCCATAGGCGCGCACCTGCACTGGCTGGTGCTGCGCGGCATGTAGGTTCGATGGCGGGTCTACGGGGACCGCGAACTCGATCTCGATGCCATAGTGCCATACAGCTGCCGACCGCGTGTGCCGGATCCCGGCCAGTTTCCGTCACTGGCGACGGTCAGGATTATGGCTATCCATCGAGTCGGCACGGGCGGGTGAGTCGTGCGCACGGTAGGACTCGACGGCTCTACGTCCCTTACCTGCGTAAAACGATTGTCGTTGGCAGCGCGATGAAGTCCGGCTTCGCATCTCCTGGAAAACTTGCAAGCGTCGGTGCACCTGAAACTTCATCACCATGGTCGTCATGTCCGTGCGTGTCCTCCAACTTGCAGCCGGCAATACCGTTGCTGTCGGTCGTAGCAGAGCACTCAAGGTGTGGCGCGCGAGTAAACAGAATCGTTGCACTCACCATAGGCCCGCCTGCGGATCGCAGACGTGCTGACACGATAGTTCCGTCCTTTGCGGGTTCGGCCGGCTCGAGAAGAACTGTGCGCCAGCGTTTAGGCGGACGCGCTCCAGTGCTGGTCAGTGCGTCTGCAACGCACTCTCGTGCCTTCGCGATCCGCTCGAGGAGTTGCGCGTGCGTCAGACTGAAACTGAGATCGTCTGGCCTGCCATCAACGACACCGAATCGATACGGATCTGTGACGACGTCATTGATCGCAACGCGGAACATGTGTTCAAGGGCAGCCAGGTCGACCGCAGAGGCCTGACAGCTGCTGCCCGCGACCGGATGCCAATCGTAGGCAGTGCCAATCGCGCCGGAGTCGAGTGACCTTGAGACCACACCCAGCAGCTTGTCAGTCGCGTCGGATTGACGCTGCACGAACAACGTTAGGTGGTTGCCGCGCCAGTTGGCATCGATCAAGTCCACCGGCAGTTTCCCGTCCGTCAACAGTGGAGACGCCGGCGCCCGCTGTATCTTCCCGAGCCTCAGGACCGCTTGCAACTCCTGAGGCACGGCTATAGCTGTGCCAACATCCATGGCGCGAGCAGCCGTCCAGGTTGTCCAGGTTGCGCACGCAGCGACACAGGAGGCGATTGCAACGATCTTCATTCGCGATAACTGTGCAGGTCAGAAGCGATGAGCGGCTAAGAGGTCGCTCATCACTGCCCAGACTGCTTATCTGCAAACGAGCCCGTTGCCGGGGGGTGTCTTGCCGCTCGCACCCGCTGTGCAAGCCGGCGACAACGCGAGCTTCGACTGATCGGCAGGCAAGTCGACGAACTCCGCGGTGCTGGCACCCGCGTACGAGGCCTTGACGATTTCCCCCGATCGCACGGTCATGCGCGTCTTGCACTCGGCCACGCCGTTCTCGTCGGTGATCGCCGAGCACGACGCCCCGGAAGACTCGACGCTGAAAGTGACTTCCTGGCCGCGCAACGGTCCCCAACCGTTCTGCAGGCGCGCCGCGACCTTCTTGAGGTCGGGGCCACTATCGAGGAACGTCAGGGTGTTCACGCGCCAAACGGCCCACGTTGCCATGGGATCAATCTGCTGCGCTCTCGCGACGGAGCATTCGCGAGCCACCGCAACCGCTCGCGTCGTCCGCTCGTTGCCGAAGATGAGCGGGATGGAGTCACGCGAGCCGGTAGCCATGATCTGGTTGATCGTCGGAAGCGTTGCATCCGAGATGGCATGGGTATGGATGAATCCGACAGCGTCGCCTGAACGCGCCATCCAGTAGACCCGCTCGACACCCGTCACATACTGCTTCGACAGGCTCGCCGACCCCGGAACCGCCGAGCGCCAGTTCATCACGAGCATCAGTTCCTTGCCCTTGTGATGAACCGGAATCAGGGAGATCTGGTTGCCCGGCGTGTGGCCAGGCGCAGCCTGGACGCGGATCGTGGTGCCGCCGATAGTCACCGCCTGCACGCCCTCGTTGGCGGAGTCAATGGGCGTAGGCTGGTACGGCTTGCTGGCCGCGTCGCCGGAGCCGATGAGGACCGGCCAACCGTAGCCGTAAACCTGCCGCAGACGGTTCACGCCGCCGTCATGGTCACCGTGGCCGTGCGTGATGTAGATGCCCCGCAGCGGCAGGCCGAGTGCCTGCAGCGACGGGATGGCGTACTTGTCTGCATCCGACGTGTTATTCATGGTGTCGATCATCATCACGCCACCGTCTGCCGTCTTCAGGAAGTACATGCCGACGTACTTGTTCCCGACGAACCAGAGGTCGTCAAAGATCTGAATCAGCGGCGAGACTTCCTGGTCCAGGTAGGAACGAGCCCAAGTGCGCCACGTCAGATCCTCGACTTCGAAGCAGGAGTTCCTGCGGATGTAGTTGATGAGGTCTTGATCGCCGGCCGCGTTGATCGTCGCCGCATCGAGGTGCTTCTGCACCGCTGGCGCGTATGAGGTCTGCGAACTGGCACCGCTGGCGATGCCGAGGGTGAGAGCACCCGCGAGGGCAATACGGTGGATTGCTGTGAATACTTGTCTCATCTCATGTCCTTGGTGGGTAGGTGGCGCTGATGCCTGGAACGGCTAACTGGGAGGCATGCTCGCAAAGCGCGCATGCCTTCTCAAGCGAGTTTTTGGACGACGCATTCATTCTCTTTTCGACAATCTCCTCGCTTCCGTTGGAACGATCGGAGCCTCGCTGCTTGCGCGTTGAGGAACCGGGTACCGCGGTGGACGTCCCGCCAGCACCGCCTGGATGTCATTCCATGCCGTGCTGCCAACGTTGATCAGGGCTTGCTCGGTCTGCCCGCCAATGTGCGGCGTGAGAAGAAGGTTGGGCACTTCGCCGAGTGCCCGACCGCCGAAGCTGACCGGCCCTCCAATCGCCTGTTCTGCGTCGGCCACATCGAGCGCCGCGCCGGCAATCCGACCGTGCACCAACGCGTCGACCAGCGCCAATTCGTCGACCAGCCCGGACCTCGCCGTGTTCACGAGCAACGCATAGGCGGGCATGTGCGCCAGCCGTTCGGCGTTGATCAGGTGGCGAGTGGTCGGGGTCAGCGGCGCGTGCAGGCTGACGACGCCTGCGCGTGACAACAGGTCTTCGAGCGTCACCAACTCGACCTGATGTTCCGCGGCGGCGGTCGGCTGCACGAATGGGTCGTGGACCAGCACCGGCATACCGAAGCCGCGGGCGATGCGGGCGACCAGTTTGCCGATCTCACCGAAGCCGACGATGCCCATCGTGCGTGCACCGAGTTCCTGTCCCACCAAATGCTGCTTGGCCTTAGGCCACGGTGCGGCCATCAGGGCGGTGTAACCGTCGACGATCCTGCGCCCGAGCGACAGTGACAGCGCAAAGACGTGTTCCGCGACCGCGTTCGCATTGCTCCCCGGACAGTAGGTGACAGGGATGCCTCGCTCGTGCGCGGCACCGACATCCACCGTGTCGAAGCCGGCGCCGTGACGCGCGATCACCTTCAGCCTTGGGGACGCAGCGATGCGCGCCGCGGGAAACCACTCGCTGCGCAGCATCACCGCATCGACATGGTCCGCGACGGACTCGTACGCCACGGCCGTCGGCCCGAAGCCGAGCAGCAGCTCGGCCGATGCGCCCATCGCCTGCAGCACCTGCGGATGGATCGGCTCGGAGACGTAGACGGCAGGCATGCCCACCCCCGCTGTCATCGCGCGGCCAGCGCGGGCAGCCCGGCGCTGCGCAGCACGCCGTCGAGCCAAGGCGAGACCAGTTCGCCACGCGCGATCTCGGCCAGACGCTGCTGCTCCGCGGCTATCTTGGCGTCCGCCGCAGCCAGCACCACCTCAACCTGATCGCGCGGCACCACGACCACGCCGTCCGCATCGCCGAGGACCAGATCACCCGGCTGCACGGCGACACCGCCGACCGAGACCGGTCGCGCCAGCGTGCCGGGCAAGCCCTTCGTCGGGCCGCAAGGGTTGCGACCGGCCGAGAAGATCGGAAACGTGCCACCGGCCAGCGTGGCGGTGTCACGCGAGGCCGCATCGATGACGAAGCCGGCAAGACCCGCGGCCTCGGCCTGCGCGACCATCAGCTCGCCGACGAGTGCGCAGGTGTTGTCGCCCTTGCCATCGACGATGATCACGACGCCCGGGCGGGCCACCGCCAGCGCCACATGGAACATCAGGTTGTCGCCGGGGCGCACCTCGACGGTGAATGCCGGTCCGGCGACCCTCATGGCCGGGTGCACGGCCTGGATGCGCGAGTTCAGCGTGCCGCGGCGGCCGCCCACGTCGCAGAGGATGGCGCTCTGGTAGGCGCGTGCGCGCTCGACGAGAGCGGGGGAGACACGCTCGAAGTCAGCGGCTTGGGAGTAGGAGGGTTGCGTCATTTCATTGCCTCACTTGGGCATCTTGTCGGCCAGCACGCGCAGCGCCTTGCGGTTCTGGTTCAGCGATTCGTTCCACTGCGAGCCGGGCAGGAACGCGAGCACGGGCGCGTCGCCGGGGGCCGCAGCGGCGAACTCCGGGTCCTTCACGGCGTCGGCGATCGCGGCTTCCAGCTTCTTCACGATGTCGTCGGGCACGCCCTTCGGAACGGCGAAGCCGCGCTCCGACGACATCACCACGGGAACGCCGGCCTCCTGCGCGGTCGGTACGTTCGGCAGCGCGGGTGAACGCTTGGCCGAGAACTGCGCCAGTACCCTCATCTGGCCGGTCTTTCCGCCATGCAGCTCGGGCACTTCTCCGGCACTGATCACGGCCAAGTCGAGATGCCCGCCCAGCAGGTCGGTCTTCTGCGCTGCCGTCCCCTTGAACGGAATTTCGTTGGGCTGCACCTTTGTCTCGTCAGTGAGCAACTGCAGCGCGAGGTCTCCGTTCGTGCCGGTACCGTTGTGGCCGAAGGAGACCGAACCCGGTTTTGCGCGCAGCGCGTCCACGACCGCTGGCAGCCCGGTGAACTTGCTGTCCGCGCGAACGACCAGCACGGTCGGGTCGTCAACGACGCGCGCGACCAGCCGCATGTCCTCGGGCGCGTACTGCGTCTTCTTGGTCATCGGCAGGAACAGGAAGCCCGGCACGTTGACGATGCCGATCGTGTAGCCGTCGGGCTGCGCGCGGGCCAGGTGGGCATTGGCTATCTCGCCGGCCGCGCCAGGCTTGTTGTTGACGATGAACTGCGCCTTGCCGCCCAGGCGCTTCTGGATGAACGGGGCCAGCTTGCGCGCCATCAGATCGGTGCCGCCGCCCGCGGCAAAGCCGACCACGATCTCGATCGGTTTGTCGTCGGGCCAGGCGGCGAAGGCCGGTTGGGCCAGGGCGGCAACGAGGGTTGCACCGAGTGCGGTGCGCAGCCATGCGTTCACGGAGGTCTCCTGAGGGTGTTGGAACGGTCGGCCGTGATGTTCGGCGACCGCACACTCTCAGACAAGCGATTAATACGACTGCGCTTGAAGTCGTTTTACGACTGATCTCCGAAACCCGCCGGCATGTCGAAGCGCGCCTCATCCAGCACGCAGCCGAGCAGCGTGCCGACCATCGCGCGGTGGTCGTCCTCACGGTGCACGAAGCAGTAGCGCAGGCCGGGCAAGGCCGGCTCGCTGCGGAAGGTGGCCAGCGCCCTGCGCTGGATCCACGGCTTGATGAACGTCTTCGGCAGGAAACTCAGGCCGACGTCGGCCAGCGTCAGGCCGACAATGGCCATCAGGCTGTTGCTGGAAACAATGCGCTGCATGCGCAGGCCCTGCTCCGCCGCCCACGCGTCGAACGCGCGTGTAAGCCCCGAGCCTTCGGTCATCGTGATGACCGGGTGCTGCGACAGCTCGTCGAAGGACAGCGCCTTTCGACCCTTGATGCGTCCGGGCGCTGCGGCCCACGTGAACTGGACGTCGCCGACGGCGTGCGCCGTGACGTGCGGATCGTCGGGCGGGCCGGGGAGGATCGCGAAATCCAGCTCGCCGCGCGCCACCTGCCGCTCCAGCCGGCGGCCCAGGTCCACATACGGCTGCAAGGTCAGTTGCGGATGCTGCTCGCGCACCCGGGCCACCAGCCGGGGCAGCCACGTCAGCGCGCCCAGTTCGCTGATGCCGAAGCGGCAGGCGCCTACCAGCGCGGCCGGGCTGCGCACCGACGCCTTGACGCCCTCCTTCAGTTCCAGCATCTGCGCCGCAGTCGGCAGCAGCCGGTGGCCCGCCTCCGTGAGTTTGGCCCGCTTGGTGGATCGATCGAACAGCGACGTGTCGAGAAAGGCCTCAAGCTCGGCGATGCGCTTGGACAGCGACGATTGCGTCACGTACGCGCGCTGGGCCGCAAGCGCAAAGCTGCCGAGCGTGGCCGCCAGGTAGAAGGCTTCGAGTTGCTTGAGCGTCATCGCCCCGGCATCATGCCCGGCTTCGCGTGCTGCCGTGCCGATCCAGCCAAGCACGCTGCATCGCGAGAACGTCCTCGGCCGGTCGGCCGACGATGCCGGCGTATACGCTTGGCGCCGTCGCGCCCTCGGTTTTGATCAGCAGCACGCGCGATTGCACGTCGAAGCGGCCCGCGAGACGGCCCTCGGCAGACTGCATCAAGTCTTGCAACGCGGCCAGCCCTGCCGCACCCGACTCCCCCGCAAGGATGGGCACGTCGCCATGAGCGCCGAACGCCAGGACTTTCATCGCAGCCTCCGCCTGCGCGTCCGAGATGGTCATAAACAGGTCGATCGAGGGCTCGAGAAAGCGCCAGGCCAGCGGGGACGTCTCGTCGCAAGCGAGCCCTGCCATCACCGAATCGATGGTCCCAATCGCCCGCGCCGGCATCCCGGCGATGGCGCTCTGATTGAGGCAGTCGGCCTGTTCCGGCTCGACGACAATAAAGATCGGACGCCGATCGCCGTAGCGGTCCCACAAGCAGCTCCCGATACCTGCTGCCATGCCGCCTACACCACCCTGAAGGATCACGTGGTTCCCAGGGGCAGTCGTCGTCAGTCGCGCTCTCGATCAGTTCCTCCGCGATGACGCCATAACCTTGCATCACGTCCCGCGGCACCTCCTCGTACTGTCGTAGGAGGTGTCGGAGACGACCTCCCAGCCGTTGGCGTCGGCCTGTCGCGCCGCTCGTGGCGCAGGTCGCACGCCGAACGTCCCTCGCGCCGCAATGTGTCGACGTAGGCGTCCTCGTGCTGCCTGCCCCGTTCACGCATTGCGTCGAGCCGGGGGTCGGGGCTGAACTCGATCTGCAGCCGGCCTTCGCGCCGCTGCCGCTCAAGTTGCGTGAGGTGCTGGCAGGCGAGGTGGTTGGCCAGCTGGGTCGGGTCAGGTGCATTGGCGTGATCAGCCTTTCCGGCGTGTTGAGCATTGCCACCTTGTCACGCCGGTTTGGGCTTGCTGGCCATCATTCCTGCGAAGGACACCATCGACTTTCTGGGCGACGGCTTGGCCTTGGCTGTCTGCAGGCCAGGTGCAAGCGCAGGCATGCTTTGCATGGCCAGCTCCACGCCCTTCTTCTCTTCAGCAGTCGTCGAGGCCATCAAGGCGGCATATCGCACGTGCGCTTCGCGGGCACTTCGAGCCAGTTCCGTCCGGTGCGCGAGTTGTTCCGCATCCAGTTCGAATGGACACCAGAGATCTTCCCGCTCCATCTTGCCCGTGATCAGTTGCCTTCGGCAGATCTCGACGTCTGCTCGCATCTCGCGGAAGTCCCGGTGGTTGTAAGCCGCGGCGATATCGTTCATCGTGATCGTCTGGGCAGCTCGTCCACAGGCGCGCATCGTTCCATAGGAAAGCTCGACGAGCATTTCCGACAGTCGCAAGTTGCCACCGGTGTACCAGTGGAACATCGATGCGTCGCGATTGGGCACGATATCGAGCACACCGCCCATCACACGCACGAACTCTTCCAGCACCTCCCCGTAGCCTGGATCATCTTCTGCGTCCGGCAAGAGGACTGCCGGTTTCAGGAGGAAGCGCTGTCGGTCCTCCTGGGGCCGCTTCTTGAGACGATGCCCGAGAGAAAAGTTGCCCACGAACATGACCGGGATGCCGAGCTGGCGCAGGTAGTGCAAGGTCCTGGCCAGCTGCGCGTGCGCTGCGGCACTCAGCGTCAGGAACTGGAGTTCGTCGATGATGATGAGCATCACCCCGGCCAGATACAGCTGACGCTGGATGTGCCTGACCTCCTTCGCACCTCCCGACCGGTAATCCGGGGGATAACCGATCGCTCTGGCCAGAGCATTGAGGATCGCCTCCTTTGTCGCGCTGCTCTTGATCTTCAACACGATCACGATGTGGGAACGCTGTCGGGGCAGGTGACCGACCGCGAACTCGTGCGGATCGCCCAGCGCGCGCCTCATTGCGGCGGCAGTCTCCGTCTTACCCAATCCGGCCTCGGACGTCAGCATCCAAGTGATCGGATCGATCGACAAGGTCAGTTCGCCGCTGCGGGCAAGATGTTCGTACTGATCAACGTTCGCGTAGTGCGTCAGGCAATGGGCGTGGCAGACGCCGAGCATGCGACGCACCGCGGCGGTCTTTTGGCGCGACGGCACATAGATTTGCTGGAGCCTGCCCCTGACCAGAAGAACAGCCGTGTCGTCCGGCATTGCACGCAGGTCCGGCAGGGCTTCAGGCCTGATTCGGAGGCGCTCGGACAAGTCAGGGTCATTCAGGCAGCGCAGGATGCACTCCTCCCAGGGGTTTGTCGCGATCCTTGGCTGGGTCATAAGCTCTTCAACATCCTGATCTCGTCGCGGGCGTCGGTCGAGCCCGGTCCCTTGCGGCCTTTCTTGCGGCTCACAACAGCTGCAGCCACACCCGTCTTCGCCTCATAGCGCTCCTCGGAGGCTGCGATCTCGGCCGGCAGCGCATTGCGCAGAGCGGTATCCGCTTGACCACGGGCGATGGCCAGCTGCTCCAGCTCGGCGAGGGACAGGTACAGCTGCTCTTGCCCATCGCGGAACGGCAGCAGGGCCTGCACCATCATCGGCTGGCCATCAGCCTCCACCCATGCGTACCGGGACGTCAGGCTGAGTGAGTGGCCACGCAATGCCTGGCCGTTCAGCTTGCGCAGGTGATGTCCGGTGTCGCTGCTCATAAAATCGTTGCTCGAGTAGCGCACGGGACCCAGCATCAAGGCATCGTCCTTGACGTGGAAATTCACCGGCGGCAGCAGGGTGCTCACCGCCAGATCGATGGGAATGGGCTGCGCATCCGTGCGTGCTCTGGCCAGCATGTCGCGATACATCGCCAGGGGAGTGGTCTCTCGATCGATGAGCTGATCGACGCTCACGCGGGCCAATGCGCTGGACGACCGGTTCCTCTTCATCATGCGTTCGACGTACCACCTGAACATCTCGATCGGCGTGTGCTTGCTCACTTTGTACGACGGGGCGCCATGGATCGTTGGGCTCCGATCGTGTCGGCTTTCCGCCGTGGCGTTGGATTGCGGCGCATTCGATGGCGACATCGAGCGCCACAGGAACAGGGACTTCATCTTGTCGAGGGCTCGCTTATGTGCGCCCGGTCCGCGATCAAGCGCGAGCTGCGGCGAAAGACCGTACCCGGGCCATTCCTCGTCCGTGATGGGGTAACCAATCAGCATGCCGAAGAAGCTCTTGGGCACGGCCATGCAGAACAGCGCCTCCAGATACGACCAGCCGGACTCGATTTCGATCGAGCCGCCGATGCCCACGCCCATCCCGGTGACACCCTCGTAGAGCTCGGCCACGGCGATCTTCGCCAACGGCTCGTCATCGACATAGCTTCGTGCGTATTCATCGCTGTAGCAGGCGTCCCCATGCACGCGTTCACACACGTTGGTCAGCGCCATCGAGTACGAACCTTGCGAAGTGGCTTCCTTGTTGCGATGGGTTTCTGCTCCCCGGAGCACCTTCTTGATTTCTTCCCTGCTCCATTTCTGTTCGCAGCGGTACCAGTATTGGTTGCTGGTCGGATACGGCTTGCCGTCCGGATGGAAGAACACATGCTGGTCCTGTTCCTTGCGCGTGCAGCAGCCGAAGTCGCGACGCATCGCCTCGGCGTAAACGTCGTTGCGCGTGTTGCCGAGCTTGGCGCGCTGCACGAAGGACTGCAGGATGAGATCGACCATCGTGCGCGACGGGTGTGTCGGGCACCGGGTGCCGTCATTGCTGCGTCGGCCGAACGCGGACTGCTCGTATTTGACGTCCTGGCGTTCGTACTTGCCGCGCAGGTGGTACAGCGGCACCAGGACCGCACGGTTGCGAGCCCAGCACACATAGGCATAGAACCAGAAACGGAACCTGGTCTCGTTCTGCTTCGGGTCGCACTGACGCGCGTAACGATTGAGCGCCCGATCGGGGTTGTCCTCGGCCAACAGATCTGCAATGCCTTCGACGGCATCGTCCAGGAACACGACGCGCGCGGCCACGATCTGCGAAATCGACAGCGGGCTGAGCGGCTTCACAGGGGTGTGGTCGCGGCTCAACTCGCCCTGTGCCGCCTGGTCAGCAGCCCGTTTGCGCTCTGCTTCGATGGCGATCTCATCGGCAATGATCAGGTCACACACCTTGCTCAACGAGCCGAAGCTCTCCAGCCAGGGAGGAACCGTCAATGGCTTGGGTGCCGGAAGGATTTGTTTGCCAATGCCCGCTTCGAACCTGTCCTGCCGAAGAATCACCAAGTGCGCGCTCGGTGCCTTCGCATCAAAGGTGACGAAGATGATCCGGCCTCGAACGGAATCGGTCCGCAACCGAAAGTAGATGCCCTCGGCCCGCAGGCGGTCGTAGCCGCTGGGCGCGACCCATTGATCGAGCGTCGCGATCATCAAGGCAGGTCCTTCGCGAACCAGGCCCGGTGGTGCTCGAGCAGATCGATGCGCTCGGGCAGCAACGGCTGATCAACCAGGATGGGCCGCCACAGATCCACGCGCAGACGCCGCTCCCACACGGCATGGTCGAGCACCCGACCGGCTTCGCCGAACAGGGAAGGATCGGCCACCAGGCGCTTGATCACCACCAACGGCGGATCGCCGCAGCGCAGACATTCGGCATAGGCCGCATCCAGGTCCTGGATGAGCGCATCAGGCAGCCCCACTTCGGACTGGTAGCGGCTGCACAGCCGCACCAGGTTCCGGCTCACCTCTACATCGATTTCTTCGAGCGCCACCCGCCGGATGCCGATCTGCAGTTCGGCCATGTACGCCTCGTAACCGGCATCACGCAGCGCGGCTCTTCGTTTTGCCCTGGGACTGTGGGCAGCCCGCCAGTTGCCGGCCCAAGGCTGACCGTGGCGGCCAATGCTGTTCTTGATGTCCCAGTCCAGGACATAGGGCTCGCGGGCGGCGTCCTGCAGGAACAGCATCATGTCGCCGATCCAGGCCAGAACCGCATTGCCGTCCGTCAGCAGCGTGCCATCGATGCTGAATGCCGGTACCCGCGGATGTTCACGAAGACGCCCCATCCCGGCCAGGATCTGGATCGTGCCGCGAGTGCTGGGCCAAGGGCGGTCGGCATACAGCGGGTGGCAGGCCAAAGGGTGATCCACCGGCCACGGCTGAAGCAGATGCCCCTCGTGGTACTCCCAGACCGAGGGGTGGTAATCCGCGAACGCGCCGAAAACCGCCTCGGGGTAACCCATGGGATGGACGTATCGCTGCTGGCGGCGGCTGAAAAAAGCGGTCGGGCGTGACGCCGTGGGCGCCTCGTCTGGCGTGGCGAACATCGCGCTCACGTACGCCGGTCCCCAGTGGCCGTAAGAGGGTTGCCTGGAAAACACCTGCTCGCGCCAGCCGAGCATCCTGCGGATTGAAGCCGCGCGCTTCTTTTCCGAATAGGTGCTCATGCGCGCAGCCTGCAGCGCGAATCCGGTGCTATACGACCGTTCCCGAGCGGGAAACCTGCCTGCGGCCGGCTCCGGCACACCCTCGCCATTACGGTCCGAGCGCACCCCCGCGCAAGGCCGAGACCCGATCCACCGTCCATCGGCTTTGCGCTGTCCAGAAACAATGCCGTTTCCGCGGCCATGGCACGACAGCGTGGGCAGTGCCTTGCGGGCTGTTCGCCAATCAAAATTCAAGGCGTGCAATCAATAACAGGAGCGGAATATTCAGCTCATCGATAAGTGATTGTCAAACAACAACTAAATTCCCTAGCGCGCAGAATATGTACTGCCAAACTGGAGTGTTTCTGATATATGCTTCATAATTTATCTAACTATGTATCCGTCACAACATATATTGATTCCAATAATATATGTCTAAACACTTAATAGTATCTAAGCACTCAGTCGCTCATGGCTGGGCCGGTGTCATAGGCCCACGACAGTGCGAAGCCAGTGCTGCGCTGCTTCGGAGTGCCGCAAGTCCGTGTTGACACGAAGATGACGGCACGGCGATCGGCCATCGCGGACGACTTCGCTGCACGGCAGGCGCGGTCGTGGTTCGCGCGCATGCCGCGCCGCGAGACCCTCTACAGCGCGGCGGCGCGCCTGCACGAGGCCGGCGGCTACTTCCGACCTGAATCCACGTCGCAACTACTGTTCAACCACGGGCGTGGCGGTGCGCTGGTGGACCTGCCGTTGGGCCTGGATCATCTGTCGGAGCTCACTGGTGGTCTTGTCCGCGCCGACGACCGTACCTTGCGGGAACGGACCGGCTTCGGCCCCTACCTGGGACTCATGTCAGCGCCGCGGCGCGCAGCCGCGGTTGCCGCCTGCCGGGGTTCCGGCAGGCCGGCGGGTTCAGCGGGATCGAGCCCACAGGGCAGACCGATCGTCACCGTGGGCGAGTTGCGCCTGTGCACGGCCTGCGCGCGACGACAGCGCGCGCGACATGGCTTTGTGTTTTGGCGGGCCGATCACCAGCGCCCGGGCTGCTGGGTGTGCCTCGAGCACGGCACCCCGCTGGTCTACGTGCCGGCCCGACCGAAGTACCACACCGAGTGGCTGGTGGCCGATCGATGCGTAAGCGATGGTCGCCTGATCGAACTCCCCCGGCTGGCCCACCCGCATCTCGCGTTGCTGCGCCGGATCGCCCAAGTCATGGACTGGATGTCGTCGCGCGCGTCCATCGACCTCGAAGTGCTGCAGATCGCCGCACGCGATCGGCTTGTCGGTGCTGGCCTGCTGCGCAGCGAACTGGCGTGCGCGCGGGCCGAGTACGAGGCGCTGCACAAGCGGTTCACGCAGCCCTTGGTCGAAGCTGGGTTTCCTCATTTCGAAGGTCTGAGCAAGGCCTCCTGGGTGCGCCAGACTCTCGTCGATCGCCGCCAACCCCACCCGCTGCGCTGGGCCTGCCTGTTGGCCATGGGCGACGACACGGATCCGGGCAGCCTCGACCGGGCACTGGCCCAGGCATCGACCCGGGTCGTGCAGCCTGGACTCTTTGGTGCGGATGCCGATCGGCGCCGCGCATGTGCACCGGCGCACGTGTACGCGGCACTCACCGGGACAAAGACCATTGCCGAGGCTGCGGCTGACTCAAACCTGCGTCTCAACGATCTTCAGCGTTGGCTCTGGCGGGATCCGCAATTGGTCGCACATCGCAAGGCGACGAGTTTCGTGGTTCGACACCGGGCCGCTTGCCTGACCCTTCAGGGCCATGTGCGTGCTCACCCCGAGGACTTGCGCTCTCAAGTGATCGCCGCCTGCATCTGGGCCGTCCGGTGGCTGGAGACCAACGATCCCGCCGCGCTCGAAAAGCTGCTGCCAGCGACCGTGGCCATGTTCGACCGGCAAGGTAGGCTGGACTTCGGCGATCCGGCGTCGCCAGAATCAAATCTTGCCAGGGTTGGCACGGGTCCGACGACCCACGCAGACCCCGCAACTTCGCGCCGAGCCAGAAATTAGGCGCGCTTGAGGGTTCTTGTGCAACTGGCCTGCAGCTCCTCGAGGCCGGGCTTCGCTTTCCGGGGACGCGCCGGCTTCTTGGGCACTGCAATGCCCGGCGCCCTGGGCGCCAGCTCCGACAACACCACTTCGAGACCGGCCCGCTCCTCTGGCGTCATGGAGTCGACCAATGCGGCGTTGCGAATCTCGAGCTCCCTCAGCTGCGTGGCCTGCAGGGCCTGCCGGGACGCCAACTCCTGAGGCAACTCGAAGGGGCACCACAGGTCATCCCGTACCTTTTCACCCGCAGACAGCTGGGACCGATAAGCCTCGACCTCGATCCGGAAAGCGTAGAACTCCGTGCTGCTATAGGCCTCAGCGAGCTGCGCCATCGTTACGAGTGGATTGGCCCCGCGTCGCGTCGCCTTCCTGGCCTTGCCATACGCAATCACCAGCAGCGTTCTCCAGGCGCGACGGTTGCCGCCGGTGTACCAGTGGATCATGGGCGCGTCGTCTTTCAGCGTGATGCTCAGAGCGCCGTCCAGTACACGGACGGATTCCGTGAGCAGCTCGATGAAGCTGGCGTCGGATGGCCCCTCGGGGAGCAGGATCAATGGCTTCAAAAGGAATCGCTGCCGCTCTTGCGCTGGTCGCCTGAGCAGCTTGTGCCCCAGCGAGAAATTACCTACGAACA
>Ga0315912_10002099_pt1 | contig 22080 bp, 14 predicted proteins | sample VfabasoilMG_FD_204469 | JGI IMG/M metagenome (GOLD analysis project Ga0315912, IMG submission 204469) | Garden soil microbial communities collected in Santa Monica, California, United States - V. faba soil | ecosystem: Environmental > Terrestrial > Soil > Garden | place: USA: California...
AGCGTCCAAGCAAAGCCCTTCTCAGCGTGGCCGGGCCGTCCACCGCCGTGCCGTCGGCGAGCATCGCCGTCGCGTCGATCGGTTCGCCGGCGTCCGTGTCGCGCCAGCGGCCCACGAGATCGAAATTCTCGAGCGCGAACCCAAACGGGTCGATGAGCCGATGGCACGACGCGCAAACGGGATTGGAACGGTGCGCTTCCATCCGCTGCCGCAGCGTCTTGGCGTCCGCTGGCGAACGAGCGCCCGAAAGGTCGGCTTCGACACCCGGCGGCGGGGGCGGGACCGCGGCGCCCAAAAGATTCTCGACGATCCACGCGCCGCGGACGACGGGCGACGTCCGATTCGCGACCGACGTCGCTGTCAGGATGCTGCCGTGGCCGAGTAGCCCGCCGCGTTCGCTGTCGGCCGGCAGCTCCACGCGGCGGAAGTAGCTGCCGCGCACGCCGTCGATCCCGTAGTGCCGCGCGAGGCGCTCGTTCAAGAATGTGTAACGGGCCGCCAGCAGGTCGATGACGCTCATATCCTCTCGCAGCATATGCTCGAACATGAGCTCCGTTTCGCGGCGAAAGGCGGTGCGCAGATTGGCATCGAAGCCCGGGTCTTGCGGCAACGCGTCATCGAGCTCGCGCAGCTTCAGCCACTGGCCCGCGAAGTTCTCGACGAGCGCGATGGCGCGCGCGTCTTCGAGCATGCGCCGGACCTGCCGCTCGAGCACGACTGGCTCGTGCAACGAGCCCGAGGCCGCGGCTTGCAGCAGCTCTTCGTCGGGGATGCTGCTCCACAGAAAGAACGACAGCCGCGAGGCGAGCGCAAAGTCGTCGATGGAGTACGCGGCACCGGCGGTGAGCCCTTCTGGCCGAGCCTCGAAGCGATAGAGAAAGCGCGGGTCGACGAGAAGCCGCGCGACGGCCTGCTCGATACCGGCTTCGAAGCCGCCTCCCTGCCGACCTTGCTCGTAGAAGCCGAGCAAGGTCTCGAGCGCGTCGCCGGAATCCACGGGCCGCCGATACGCGAGCGTTGCGAGTCGGGTCAAGATCTCGCGCGCGCACGCCGTCTCGCTACCGGCAGGGGGGCTGCAGTAGAAGATAGCGCGCCGGCTGGGCGTGTCGCCTGTGCCGGTCGCCTCGAACGGCCCGTGGATCTCGATGTTGTCGATGCCGCCGCCGGCGTTGTAGACGCCATACAGCTCGTTGACGCCCTCGCAGCGGCGCTCGTCGAGCAATGCCACCGTCAACGTGTGCGGCCCGGCGTTCATCTGCAGAGTGAACGCGGCGGGATCGTCGACTCCGAGCGGCTCGCCGTCCAGCGTGATATCGATGCGCGGCGCAGCGCAGAAGCGTTGTCCGGCCAGCGCGCCGGGGCCGCGTGCTCGTACGCGGATCTCGTAGGTCGCGTCGAGCGGAAAGTCATGGGTGATGGCGAAGCCCCCGCGGGTTCCGAGGGGTAGGCCGTCGACGTGCGCCGCTTGGGAGCCGCCGGGAGCGTCATAGCTGACCTGCGTCGGACCTTGCGAGCGGTCGCCGACGGCCGCGCGGCTGATCTTGAGTGCGGCGTTGACGTAGCTCTCGATCAACGAAGGCGAGACCGTTAGTGCCGCGGCGACGTTGTCGAAGCCCTGGATCGCGTCGTCGGCCGGAAGCGTCGCCACGACCGTGGCGGCATCGTACGCCAAGAGATCGCGAACCGCGTTCGCGTACTCGGCGCGGTTCAACCGTGACACGCCCTTGTAGCCGAAATTCGGCGCGGCCCGCGCCGCCGCGTCGAGCCGTTGCTCGAGCGCCGACGCGAACCGGTCGAGCGCCGCGCGTGTCGGGCGCGGCTCACCGGCCGGCGGCATGAAGCCCGTGCGGACCTTGCGTACGGCATGCTCGAAGAGGTTGCGATTCTCGCGAAGCAACTCGAGCGTCACTCCGTCGAATGCCACGCCGCCGGCCCGCTCCGCGGAGTTGTGGCAGCCCACACAGTAGCGATCGAGAACCACGCGCGGATCGGCGCCGGCGGCGCTTTGCTGGTGCGAGAGGCCAAGCCCTGCACCGGCGGTCGCCAACAATGCCGCGATGAGAATCAGACTTGCCGGCGTCCGCATCGCGCTACTAGAGACTCATGCTGAAGCCCAGTTGATAACGCCGCCCGAACTCGTCGTAGAGCGCGTCGGTGCCTTGCGTGCTGCATGGCGCTTTATTTGTTATACCGGATAGCGTTAATGCTGGCAATCATCTCCAGCGCGAGGAGGTCGTGAGTTGTTGTCTACATTAATGCTATTTGCTATAACATTCTTGAGTTACTGACAAAGTAACGTGAAAAGTGCGCCAGCACATAACTGGACAATCGGGGGGAGTAATGAGAGAGAGCAAAGCGTGTTCGCTGACCCGAACAAGTCTGTACACCGCGTGTGCCGTTGCGATGGGGATCGGCGGCGCAAAATCTTACGCGCAAGAAGCGGGTGCCGGACCTATCGAAGAAGTGACGGTGACCGGATCGCGCATTCGCCACACAGACGGCATGGCAGAACCGACACCGGTCACCTCCGTTACGCCAATCGAACTCCAAATGTTCGAGCCGGGCGGCACGGTTGCTGAACAGCTCGATGCCTTGCCACAGTTTTTCGCAACCGGTACGGCCCAGCGTGGTGGTCCCGCCCTCTTCGGTGACGGTGGCGGTAGCTACTTGGATATGCGCGGTCTCGGCCGTAACCGTACCCTGGTACTGCTGGACGGTTCCCGCGTCGTCCCGGCGGACAAGCGCGGTACCGTCAACGTCGATAACCTTCCTATGGCCCTCGTTCGTTCAGTCGACGTGATCACCGGCGGTGCATCCGCTGCGTATGGTTCAGATGCCCTGGCCGGCGTCACCAACTTCGTCCTCGATCGGGAGTTCCAGGGTCTCAAGCTGTCTCTCGGGACCGGAATGAACGAACAGAGCCGGGACGGCAAGAGGTACAACCTCGGAGTCGCCGGCGGATTCGAATTCGGTGAACGTTGGAACTTCATCGGTTCTTTCGACGGTCTCCATATTGACCCGATCTATCGTGATCCCAGTGAACTCGACTCCGACTGGTTCCAGCGCTGGGGACACATTACGAATCCGGATCCGACCGGCCCGGCCCGTATCACAGTACCCTGGGCCACGCCTACAACCATGTCGCCTTCGGGTGTGATCAACGTTCCGGGTTCCGCCCTGAATGGCCTGACATTTTCCGATGACGGCACCGCCCTACGTCCTTTCCAACTTGGCGATATCGTCTCCGGCGGGCCGCCAGCTACGCGTTACACCTCCGGCGGGCCGGAATCCGTTCGTTACAGTGACGCCACTCTCTCACCTATTACAGGGAACGGCGTGGACAACCGTTCCGGTTTTGCCGCCTTGCAGTTCAAGGTATCCGATAGCTTGAGCGTCTATGGTCAGGCCTTGATCGGCCGCACGGAAAGCTTCAACACCTCACAGCAGTCGACCTTTGCCATGACCGCCCCGTGGTTTGAAACCATCTATCGGACAAATCCGTATATACCGGCCAGCGTCGCAGCCATCATGGACGCAGAAAATCGGACCTCGTTTCGCCTGGACAAAGTGGGTAGCTACCGCGGCGACCTGGAAGCGGGTGCCGGCGAGTTCACCCGCCAGGTGTTTAAAACCGAGTCCTATTCGATCGGTTTCGATTTCACGCTGGGCAATGGCTGGGACCTGCGCGGTTCCTTCCAGAACGGTGAATCGCAGAAGGGCGGTGGGGAGTACCATTCACTGCGCGTGGATCTCGAAGCGCTCGCCCGTGACGCCGTCATAGACCCGGCTACCGGCAACATCGTTTGTAATGTCCAGTTGTACAACCCCACGCCTGCGCAGTTGGCGGCTGCGCCGGAAATCCAGGGCAAGACTGCCAAAAGGGGCGAAACCGATTTAGGCACTCCGCTGGCGTCACCCATCGGCCTCGATAACGCCGTGAGTGAATGTGTTCCCTACAATGCGATGGGCGCCGGCAACATGAGCCAGGCCGCCTGGGATTACATTCACAAATCCAGCAAGACGAACGACTCCTGGGTGAAGCAGGATTTCGCTGAAGTGCTGCTGCAGGGTGAGGCCTTTGACGGCTGGGGCGCCGGCCCGCTCGGCTTCGCCACCGGCCTGACCTGGCGTGAGCAAAGCTTCCACGACGAGTATCCCGATGTCGCGATCGACGTGCTGGGTCCGCCCATCAACTCACCGTCACTGGGCATTCGTGGCATCGCCACTGCCTATTCCGGCGGTACGGCCAACCTGCATAATTTCTCCACCATCAGCCTGCTGGACGGCAAGTACGATGTCTTTGAGATGTTCGGTGAGTTGAATGTGCCGATCTGGAAATCCGGCGACGGGAATCGCAGTCTCGGTACCAACCTGGCCGTCCGCCGCTCCGACTATTCCTCGAGTGGGGAGCAGGATTCCTGGAAGCTCGGCCTGGAGTGGCAGGCGTATAGGGACATGCGGTTGCGTGCGACTCGTTCCAGGGACGTGCGCGAAGCCAGCTTTCAGGAGCGCTTCGATGCTCAAACCGGCGGCACGCTGATCGATGATCCGGTCACCGGGTTGATGGGAGTCAACGTCACCTACCGCCGAGGCGGTAACCCGAACCTCAGACCCGAAGAAGCGGATACCACGGTCTTCGGAATCGTGTACGAGCCTTCCTATGCAGAGGGCCTGCGCATGAGCCTCGACTGGTATGAGATCGATATCTCCGGCGCAGTCGACAGCATCACCGAGCAGCAGATCGTCAACCAGTGTGGTGCTGCCCAAGACGGGCCAACGGAGATCTGTGCACTGATCATTCGGGATGCCAACAACATTCCGGTCCGAGTCGGCGCGCCTTTCCTCAATCTGTCCACGTCCTATGCGAAAGGTATCGATTTCGAAGTGGCCTACAACACGGACGTCAACCTGTTCGACAGCCAACCGGAAACCCTGTCCTTGAGGGTGCTCGCCGGTAAATTGCTGGACCGCTACGACCAGCCGCCCGGAGGCCAACCCATCGACCAGATCGGCAATTCGGCCCTCAACCGCCCGGAACTTTCTGCCAATGCCACGCTCAGGTATTCAGTGGGCCCGTGGTCCGCGATCTGGCAGCAGCGTTATATCAGCGACCAGCTGATCAATAGCACCTGGGTGGAAGGTGTGGATGTGGACAACAACACTATCCCGTCATACTCATTCACCAACCTGGTGTTCCGCTTTGATCGTGCTTCGACAGGCGCTGGTAATGCGTGGTCAGCCGGCCTGGCGATCAACAATGCGTTTGACAAGAACCCGCCGATCATACCGGGCTCCTTCAACCGTGTTGGATCTCAAACCAACTCCGGTCTTGGTTACGACGAGTTTGGACGCCGAATCGAGTTGACAATGCAGATGCGTTTCTAATCCCGAGTCGCAGCGGGGCGCATAGTAAGGATAAACGGCGCGTAATGGACCTTTTGTAGAGGCCGCGCGGCGCGCGTGCCGCTTGCGGCGAGCGGTCAGTCAAGCGCGACGGCGCTTCGCAGTCGGGTCGGCACTAAGGCCATCTTCAAGGGCAGTGTGGAGTTTAGGGTCAACGCGCCAAGGCTCAAGGGTTACCCCTACTAGCCGTGGCCGGAGGCCATGCCGTCGGTGGCGCGGATGCGTCCCCGTGACGGTGATCTCCTCGAGCGCGGCGTCAGCGGGCGCCGGGGCCGCAGTGCCCCCGGCGAGCAGCAACGCGATGGCATTACGCCGAAGCAATTGTCGTTGGTCCTCGCATCCGCCGGGTTGCGGGCCGATCGGGTATGCTCCTGAAGGAAAGGGTTCTGCGGATCGTTACGATGCGACGTTGGCCCATCGCTATCGGTGTTGCCCTGGCTGCGGCTGCGGCCGGCATCATCGGCACCCGCGGCGGCTTGGGGACGTTCGCCGCTCGCGAACAAATTCTCGATCGCTACTGCGTTGAATGCCACAACGAGATCGATCTCACCGGGGGGCTTTCGTTCGAACGCCTCGACCGCGAAGACGTCTCGCGCAACGCCGACGTTTGGGAAGCCGTCGTCCGAAAGCTGCGCACCGGACTCATGCCGCCGCTCGGTGAGCCTCGGCCGGCGCGCGCCGTGCTCGACGCGTTCGCGGTCTCGCTCGAGGCGGGGCTCGATGAAGCTTGGGCGCGTGCGCCTAATCCCGGCGCTCGGCCTCTGGCACGGCTGAACCGCACGGAGTACGCGAACGCGATCCGCGACCTCTTGGCCTACGACGCGAGCGCGATCGCGAGCACCTTGCCGCCCGATGCGACGGTCGCGGGATTCGACAACAATGCCGAGGGGCTCAGCGTCTCACCGACGTTGCTCGAAGGCTACGCGACGGCGGCAATGCAAATCAGCCGCCGCGCCGTCGGCGACCGCACGATGGGTCACGGCGAGACGCGCTACACCGCAACGCCGGGTGCTGCCCAACGCGCGCCGATCGACGGCTTGCCGCTCGGCACGCGCGGCGGGCTCGCCGTGCAGCACATCTTTCCGCTCGACGCGACGTACGAGTTCGTCGTGTCGGCGGCCATTCCAGTCGCGGGCTGGGACAACCCGACAGGCGCGCTCGTCTATTGCGACGGACCTCAGCTCGACGTCACGTTCAACGGCGCGCCTGTCGCAGTCGAGAATCCGCGCCGCTTTCGCTTGCGCGTGCCGGCGGGTCCGCAGAGGATCACGGTAGTACTCGTTGACGATCGGCGCTGCGCCGGAGTCAACGAGCTCTATGCAGGCGAGGTCGCGCTCGGCGGCGCGGTGCAGGCGCTGACGATCGATGGGCCATTCGATGCTACCGGCGCGGGCGATACGCCCAGCCGCCGCGAGATCTTCGCGTGCCATCCCGCTTCGACTGCCGAGGATGCGGTGTGCGCCGAGCAGGTGCTAGCGCGGCTCGCGACGCGAGCGTACCGGCGCCCGGTCGCCGCAGGCAGCGGCGAGCTCGCGCAACTCATACGCTTCTACGCATTGGGGCGCGGCGAGGGCGGCGACTTCGAGGCCGGAATCCAGTACGCGCTGTCACGTTTGCTCGTCGATCCGCGCTTCCTCTATCGCTTCGAGCGCGAGCCCGAAGAGCTCGCGGTCGGCGCGGTGTATGCGATCGACGGCTACGAGCTCGCCTCGCGGCTGTCGTTCTTTCTCTGGAGCAGCATTCCGGACGACGAGCTGCTCGCGCTCGCGGCGGAAGGTCGGCTCGCGGAGCCGGCCGTGCTCACGGCGCAGGTCGATCGAATGTTGGCGGACGCGCGCTCGACGGCTCTCGTCGAGAACTTCGCGAGTCAGTGGCTCGCGCTGCGCGAGCTCGACAGCGCAGCTCCGCAGGATCCGGACTTCGACGACGACTTGCGCGCCGCGATGCGCCAAGAGACGGAGAAGTTGTTCGCCGATCTCATCCGCGAGCCGCGCAGCGTGCTCACACTGCTCGACGCCGACTACACCTATCTCAACGAGCGCCTCGCCGCGCATTACGGTGTCGCCGGCATTCGCGGCAGCCAGATGCGGCGGGTCGAGTGGCCCCTGGACAGCCCGCGCCGCGGGATCCTCGGCCACGCGAGCGTGCTGACCGCGATGTCGGCACCGAATCGCACGTCCCCGGTCAAGCGCGGCCAATGGCTCATGCAGAGCTTGCTCGGCGCGAAGATCCCACGCCCGCCGCCGGGAGCCGAGGCCGATCTGTCGGCCGAGGCGAGCAAGTCGGCGGGGCTCGGCGGCGACACGGTGCGCGCGCGCCTCGAGCTGCACCGCGCGAACCCCACCTGCGCGGGATGCCATGGCGTCATGGATCCGCTCGGGCTCTCGCTCGAGAACTTCGACTTGCTAGGCCGCTGGCGCGACAGCGAGGACGGCCACGCCATCGATGCCGCGGCGCGAATGGTCGATGGCACGGCTTTGACCGGCCCGCAGGATTTGCGCGCAGCGCTGCTCTCTCGCTCCGACGCGTTCGTCTCGACGTTCGCGGAGCGGCTGATGACGTATGCGATGGGCCGCGAGCTCACGGCGGCAGACATGCCCGTCGTGCGCGGCGTGGTCCGAGCCGCTGCGGCGGACGGCCATACGCTGCGTGCGCTCGTGCAGGCGATCGTGGCGAGCGACTCGTTCCAGAAACGCACCAAGACCGGTGACGCGCCGGTGCCGAACCCCGTGCACGACTGACCCCGGAGGTCCGATGCGCTACCTCACTCAGAAGCACCTGTCGCGAAGAACGCTGCTCCGCGGCGCAGGCGTAGCGCTGGCGTTGCCGCTGCTCGAGTCGATGTTCCCGGCCGCGATGCGCCGCGCTTCCGCCGCGGGCGAGCTGCCCAAGCGTGTCGCGTTCATGTACATCGCGCACGGCGCCGTCATGGACCGTTGGCTGCCGGCCGGCGCGGACGCGGACCTCGTGCTCGGGCCGACGATGCAATCGCTCGGCTCCTGGCGCAAACGGTTGAGCGTCGTCAGCGGCCTAAAGCTGCCCGCCGCTTACGTCGGCGAGCAGACCGCGGGCGCGAACCACACGCGGGCATCACGCTGCTGGCTCACGTGCGCACCGCTCGAGATGGGCCCGTCACCGACGTCCGCGGACCAAGTCGCCGCCGCGCACATCGGGCAGGAGACGCCGTTGCCGTCACTCGAGCTCGCCCTCGAGAGCGGCGAGTCGATTGCGTATCGCACGCCGACGACGCCGCTGCCGATGGAGACGAATCCGCGCGTCGTTTTCGAGCGCTTGTTCGGCGACGGCAGCACGCCCGAGGAGCGCGCCGCGCGCCAGCGGCAGTTCGCGAGCTTGCTCGACGCGGTCGCGGGCGAGGTCGCGCCGTTGCAACGCAGCTTGCCGGCTGCGGACCGCGCGCGGCTCGACCAATATCTCACCGACATTCGCGAGCTCGAGCGCAGGCTCGCACTTGCGGGCGACTCGACACTCGCCGAGCTCGACGTGCCCGACAAGCCGAACGGCATCCCGGCAGACTTCGAGGAGCACGCGAATCTCATGTTCGACTTGCTCGCTCTTGCATGGCAAGCGGACCTCACGCGCGTCGCGACGCTGTTGGTGGCGCGCGAGCTCAGCAACCGCGTCTATGGGCGTAGCGGAATCACCGAAGGGTTCCACAACTGCTCGCATCATTCGGAGGTGCCCGCCAATATCGATCGGCTCGCGCGGTTGAACGAGTACCACACGCGCGCGACGATCGCGTCCTTGCTCCAGAAGCTCGCGTCGACTCCGGATGGGGACGCCACGCTGCTCGATCATTCGCTGGTCGTTTACGGCAGCGGCCTGAGCAATGCGAATCAGCACGATCACGATCCGCTGCCGATGCTCGTCGCGGGAGGTGCGGGGGGCGCGCGAGGCGGGCGGCATATCGCTCTCCCTAATGACACGCCCGCGGCGAACCTGCTGCTTGGCGTGCTGCAGAAGCTCGACGTGCCCGTGACCGCGTTCGCCGATAGCACCGGGGCGATCGAGGTCTGACCGTGACGTCGTCGACGACAATCTGCGTCTCGCTGCTGCTCGCCGCGCTGGCCGGCTCCGCAGCGGCGCAACCGCCGCTCGCGCCGCGCGCCGACGAAGTGTCGTCGTCGCCGCTCGCCGAAGCGGCGGAGCGCGGTGACGCCGGCGCCGTGCGCACGCTGCTCGAAGCCGGCGTCGACGTCGATGCGCCGAGCCGTGACGGCACGCCGCCGCTGCACTGGGCCGTTCGCGCCGGCGACCGCGACAGCGTCGAGCGGCTGCTCGCCGCAGGCGCCGACGTTAACGCAGCGAACCGCTACGGCGTGCGTCCGCTCAACGTTGCGCTCGAAGCCGGCGACGTCGCGCTGACGCGGCGCTTGCTCGAAGCGGGCGCCGACGCCGCGGCTCGCGATCGGGCCGGCGAGACGCCGCTGATGGTTGCCGCGCGCACCGGCGATCCCGAGCTTAGCAAGACGCTGCTCGAGCATGGCGCAGCCGTCGATACGCGCGACGAGAGCTTCGGCCAGACGCCGCTCATGGTCGCGGCGCGCGAAGGGCATCTCGAGACCGTGCGTTTGCTGCTCGCGGCCGGCGCTGCGGTCGACGCACGAACGAAAGCGGAGACGCCGCCGCGCTTCATCCCGCCGAGCGAGTCGCCTTCGGGGCTCTCGCGCGGCGCCGGAATCATTCGGGCAGGTTGGCCCGATGGACGTGGCAAGCGCTTTCCGGCCGGCGGGTCGAAGACTGCACTGCTCTACGCGACTCGCGAAGGCCATCTCGACGTCGCGCGCTTGCTCGTCGAGAAGGGTGCCAGCCTCGAGCTCGCCGACGGCAACGGCGTGACGCCGCTGATCAACGCGATCGTCAACGCGAGCATCGTTCGCGTGAACCGCACGGGCACGAGCGATCACCTGAAGATTGCGCAGCTCCTGCTCGACGCCGGCGCCGACGTCAACGCCTCGGACTGGTACGGCGAGACGCCGCTTTGGGCCGCCGTCGACGTGCGCAACCTCGAGCTCGGGCGCGAGCATAACGAGCGCAGTGTGCGCGACGAGGCGCTCGCGCTGATCGAGCGCTTACTCGGCGCCGGTGCGAACCCGAACGCGCGCACTCGCGAATATCCGCACGAGCGGCGCTTCATCCTGGTCGTCGTCGGCTCCGTCTCGTGGGTCGACCTCACGGGTGCGACGCCGTTCCTGCGTGCAGCTGCCGCCGGCGACGTCGAGGTCATGCGGCTGCTGCTCGCGCATGGCGCGGATCCCAACATCGCGACCGACGCCGGCACGACGCCGTTGATGGTCGCGGCCGGCGTCAACTGGGCCGTCGCCGAGACATTCGACTTGGGACAAGACGCGTTGCTCGAAGCCGTGAAGCTTGCGCACTCCCTCGGCAACGACGTGAACGCCGTGAACTCGATGGGCATCGCGGCGATTCACGGCGCCGCGAACCGCGGCGCAAACGACGTCATCGAATATCTCGCGGCAAACGGCGCGCGGCTCGACGTCGCCGACGCGCAAGGCCGCACGCCGCTCGACTGGGCCGAAGGCGTGTTCCTCGCGACGCACCCGCCCGTGCGCAAGCCCGAGACGATCGCTTTGCTCGAACGCTTACTCAAAGAACAACGAGGATCCAAGCTATGACCGACTCGATCGACCGCCGCGCCTTGCTGCGCAACGCTTCGCTGCTGATGACGAGTGCCGTGCTCTCCAAGGCCGCGGCGGCACAAGAGGCCGCGCCGGCGCCGCAGCCGCCGTTTCCGGGATTCACGCAGCACGACGTTCCGACGAGCGGCGGTGTCACGATCCGCGCCGTCAAAGGCGGCAGCGGCCCGCCGCTGTTGCTGCTCCACGGCGCGCCGCAGACGCACTATACATGGCGCGATGTAGCGCCGCGGCTGGCCGAAAACTTCACGGTCGTGGCGGCCGACTTGCGCGGTTACGGCGACAGCAGCCAACCGCAGGGCTTACCCGATCACTCGAACTACTCGAAGCGCGCGATGGCACAGGATCAGATCGACGTCATGCGTAGCTTCGGTTTCGATCGCTTCGCGCTCGTCGGCCAGGACCGCGGCGGCCGCGTCTCGCACCGCCTGGTGCTCGATCATCCCGACGCGGTCACGAAAGTCGTCTTCATCGACATCGTGCCGACGTACTACCTCTACACGCACGTGACGCTCGCGTTCGTCCAGTCTTACCCGCATTGGTTCAGCTTGCTGGCGCCGTCGCCGGCGGGGGAGAACGCGGCCGTCGCGCTGCAGGGAGGACCAGCCAACGCCGCGGCCTCGCCGGCGCAACTCGAGTACCGGCGCAGGAACGCGACTCCCGAGGGCCGCCACGCGATGTGCGAGGACTACCGCGCCGCCGCGTCGATCGATCTCGAGCACGACGCGGCCGATCTCGACCACCGCATCCGCTGCCCCGTGAACGTGCTGTGGGCGGCCGACGGCGCGATGGATCGGCTCTACGACGTGCTCGCGATCTGGCGCGAGCGCGGCCGCAACGTCACCGGTAAGGGCATGCCGGGCGGGCACAACATGCAGGAGGGCGCCCCCGACGCAGTGCTCGCCGAGTTGCGGGCGTTCTTGCGCGCGTAGCGAGCGTGCGCGCTATTCGGCGCGCAGCGACTGCATCGGGTCGATGCGCGTCACGCGCCGCGCCGGTAAGTAGCCTGCGAGCAGTGCGACGGCGAACAGCGTGGCCGAGACGGCAACGTAGGTTGCCGGATCGAGCGCGGTGACGCCGAACAACAGCGATTCCATGAGCCGCGTGAGTGCCGCCGCGCCGCCGACGCCGAGTGCCACGCCGACGGCGACGAGGGCGAGCACCTGGCGAAGCAGCATGCCTTTCAATGCGCTGGCCGGCGCACCGAGCGCCATGCGAATGCCGATCTCGCGCGTGCGCTGTGCGAGCACGTAGGCGATGACGGCATAGAGGCCGACGAGCCCGAGCAACAGCGCCATGCTGGAGGTGATCGCGAGCAGCACCAGCGTCAGGGAAGTGCGCGCCATCGAACGCTCGTAGACGGCGCCGAGCGCCTCGACCGAGCCGAGCGGCAACTCGGGGTTCACCGCCCAAACTGCGCGCTGCAGCTCTTCGACGAAGCCTGGATCGCCGACGCGCTCGGTGCGCACGAAGTAGAACATGATGCGACTCGAGTACTGCGCGACGAATTCGGCCTGTGTCAGGTATACGGCTTCGGGCGCGCGTTGATCGACGCCGTAGTGACGTACGTTCCCGACGACGCCGACGATCGTCGATGGCGGTGAGCTCGCCGAACGGCGCAGCTCTTTGCCCACTGCTGCGTCCGGCGACCCCCACCGCGCGTTGGCGATGTTCGCCGAGACGATCGCGACCTGGCGTTTCTCGTAGACATCGGCCCAATCGAAGTCGCGGCCCGCCAGTAGCGGCGTGCCGAGCGTCGCGAAGAAGCCGGGCGAGGTGTAGCGAAACTCTGTCTCGGCGGAGTCGGTCGAGTCACCAAACAGGAACGGGCCGCTAGGGCCTTGGCCGAGCAACGGCCGCCGCGACGCGAAGGCGACCGATTCGACGCCGGGCAGCGCCGCGATTCTGTCGGCGATGTCGTTCTGCATGCGCACGACGCGCGAGAAATCGGGCACGCTGAACGGGACCCAGATGCGAAACGTCTGAAGTGCCTGCGGATCCTGGACGCCGGGATCGACGGCGCGCAACGCGACGAAGCTGCGGATCATGAGGCCGGACGCGATGAGCAGCACGAGCGCGAGCGCGACCTGCGCCACGACGAGTGTGTTGCGTGCGCGGTGCGTGTCGCGGCCGGCGCTGTACGAGCGCGCTACGCCGCGCAGTGCGTCGACGACGCGCGGGGCGGCGTGTTTCGCGATCGGGAGCAGGCACAGCAGCACGCCGCACGACAGCGATATCGCGAATGCGAACGCCGCGACGTTCGCGTCGATGCTGATGTCCAGCGCGCTCGGTAGCGCGCCGCCGGCGAGCCGCAACAGGGCCGGGAGCGCGAGCGACGCGAATACCAATCCCACCGCGCCACCTGCGAGCGCGAGGGCGGCGCTCTCGAGCAGCAGACTGCGTGCGAGGGCGCTCGACGAAGCGCCGAGCGCGGCGCGGATCGCGAGCTCTGCTCGCCGGCTCTCGGTGCGCACGAGCAACAGATTGGCGATGTTCGCGCATGCGATCAGGAGGAGCATGCCGATCGTGCTCATGAGCACCAACAGCGCCTCGTCGAGGTCGCCAACCACTCTGTCCTTGAGCGGCAGAAGGCTCGGTCTGGTCAGGCTCCCGTCTAGCGCGCCCGGCGGCAAGAAAGGGGCCGGCGCGAACGTTTCGTAGTAGATCGGGATCATGCGCGCCACGTCCGCGCTCGCCTGTTCCAGCGTCGCGCCGTCCTTGAGACGCGCGATGACCCGCTCGCCGATCGGGCCCGCGAACGCTTGCGCTCGATTTGCTCGTGCCGGCGTCAACACCTCGGCCTGCTCTTCGAGGAACTTGAACGTCGGCGGCAGCACGCCAACGATCTCGACAGGCGCGTTGTCGAGCGCCAGCGTCCGGCCGATGACGTCGCGCTCGCCGCCGAAGCGCCGTTGCCAGTAGCCATACGAGAGCATCGCAGTGGGCGGGCTGCCGGGCGCGTCGTCGGCCGCCGTGAAGCGCCGGCCGAGCAGCGGCTCGACGCGCAGCGTCGGTAGAAACTCGGCGGATGCGCGGACGGCTTGGATCTCCTCGGGATCGCCGCCGCCCGTGACAGTCGCGGTGTTCGAGAACCACAACGCAACCGACTCGAACGTGGTGTTGTTGTCTCGATATGTGAAGTAGAAAGCCGGCGAAGCGTCGTGCTCGTCGTCGTCGAGCGTCGGGAAGACGTGGCGGACGGCGACGAGGCGATCCGACTGAGGGAACGGCAGCGGCTCGAGCAAGACGCCTTCGACGACGCTGAAGATGGCCGTCGTCGCACCGATCGCGATCGCGAGCGTGGCGATAGCAGCGAACGCGAAAACAGGTGCTCGCAGCAAGGCACGAATCGTATGGCGCAGCATGACTCAAACCCCCGAAGACCGGTCCCCGTGGCGCAGCGGTGCAACGACCGTGCCGGGGTCGTCGGTGCCGGAAACCCGCTGAAATCTCTAGGCCAACCCAGCCGCTTGCTGCCGGGTTTCCCGCTGCCGGGACGCGGGCGCTCGATTGCGGGACGGCGTCTAGCGAGTCGCGGCCCAGCGCTCCCACGCCGCGTAGTCGCGCTCGCCGAACTCTTCGCCGCTGACCTGCTTCAGGATCTCGAAAGCGGGTTCGTGATTGTTGAGTTTCCCGAGCCTCAGCAGGCGCAGCGCGGCGGGCACGGCGTCGGCGCGAACGATGTCGCGATATCGCGCTTGCTCGGCAAGAGCAGACACCGTGTAGGCGGCTTTGTTTCGATCGGAGCTCGTGGGGAAATCGAGCGCCGCGATCAACTCGCGAATCGGAAAGTCGACGTCGGCGCGGCGTTGCGCCAAAAACATGAGCACCCGCATCGCGTTGTTCCTGACGCCGCCATTCGGGTCGTAGATCGCGTGTCCGAGCGCGGGCGCAAGACGTTGCGCATCGTTCGTATGAGCGAGCACGAACAACGCCGTCGCCCGTTGCGACGCGTTGGCGCTGTTTGCGGCGACGGCGTACAGCTCGTCCACGTGCTCGCGCGCGCCGGAGTTGAAACGCGGCAGATACGGTGCGAGCTCCGGCAGGTCGAACGGGGCGATGCAGTGCAAGACCGGGCAATTGCCTTCGTCGATGCGCATCGAGGCGCCGGCCATCGCCAGCCCCAACATTTTTTGCTCGTATTCGCTCCACAACGCCAACAGTCCCCCGGGATCGTCGAACTGCTGCGTCGGCTCGGCGTGGAACGGCATGCGGCGCGCCTCGTCGGCTTTCTCGACGACGTCGATCGAGGCATCGACTTGCTGCGGCGGGCCGAAGTCGAGCGTCACTCCGAGCTCGAAGTACGCCAGCGGCGTGCGCGACTCGAGCGCGGTCCTGATCTTCGACTCGATCGCGTGCATGCTCGCTTCGAGCTCACCCGCGTTCGCCGGCGCGGGTCCGCCGCCCAAGCCCGCCTGCCAGCCGAGCTCGATGTAACGCACCATATCGGCCCCGAATTCCTCGCGAGCGGCGGCCGAATCGAGTACGGAGCTGCCGTAGATGTCGATGCTCCTGACCGGCGGCGGGGCCGACTGCGCAAACGCGCAGCAGGGGACTAATGCGATGGCCGAGAGCAGCGGAAGCGTGGATACTGTGCCGCGTTTGCGCATGGCGCGATTCTCCGAGTCCACCTGCTTTGAGTAAAGAGCTCAACGACCGCGTGCTCGCTTGTGCGCGCGCGTGGGGTGTCACGATCGAGCGCACGGCCGCGACGAAGACATCGCTACTCGTGCACGGCAAGCGCGCCGGCAAACCCGTCGTCATGAAGGTCGTCAAGCAACAAGGCGACGAATGGCGCTGCGGCGAGATCGCGGCGAGGTTCGCCGGTCGCGGTGTCGTTGAGGTCTACGAGCACGTACCCGGAGCTGCGCTATTCGAGAAGCTCGACCCGGGCGAGCCGCTGGCGGCGCTGACGCTCGCGGGGCGCGACGAAGAGGCGATGGACATCCTCGCGACTCTGCTCGGCCGCATGGTGCCCGGCGATCCGCCCGAGGGCTGCCCGACCGTCGAGCAGTGGGCTGGGGCGTTTGTGCGCCATGCCGGCAGCGGCGACGAGCATGTGCCGGCGTCACTCGTCGAGCCCGCGCAGCGAATTTACTTCGACCTCAGCGCGACGCAGCGCAATCCCGCGCTGCTGCACGGCGACTTGCATCACTACAACGTGCTGTCGGATCGCGAGCGCGGTTGGTGCGCGATCGACGTCAAAGGCGTCGTTGGGGAGCTCGAGTACGAGCTCGGCGCGGCGCTGCGCAACCCCATCGACCGACCGGATCTGTTCGCGACGCTCGACGTCGTCGAGCGGCGTCTCGAGCACTTCGGTCTCGCGCTCGGCGTGGACGTCGGCAGGGCGCGCGGCTGGTGTTTCGCTCAGGCCGTGCTGTCGGCCATCTGGAGCACCGAGGACGGTCGTGACGACGCACGTGAAGCTGCGCTCGAGCTCGCTCGAGCGCTATTCGCTTCGAGCGCTCTGAAGGCCGACTACCTCGATTGAGGTTGTGCTCGGATGAGCGAAATACGACGGAAGGTGTCAGGGTTTGGCGCGCACTGTCTGCACCGACCCTCGACACTATTGTAGCGCGGCGCTGTCACGGCCGCGATCTGGCACCGGCGAACGAAACGCGCATAATTGCGCGTCCCGCGGCTCGCTTCGAACGGAGGTCGTGTGATCGAAGCTCAATCGTTGAACAAAGTTTTCGGCGATCCAAAATCCGATAAGGCCGTTAGGGCGGTCAACGACGTGACTTTCAGCGTGAAGCCCGGCGAGATCTTCGCGTTCCTCGGCCCCAACGGTGCCGGCAAAACGACGACGATTCAGATGCTGACGACGCTGCTGAAGCCGACGAGCGGCAGCGTGCGCATCGACGGCTTGGATCCCGCCGAAAGCCCGCTCGAGGTGCGCCGGCGTTTCGGCATCGTGTTTCAGGACCCGAGCCTCGACAGCGAGCTCACGGCCTACGAGAACATGGAGCTGCACGGCGTGCTGTATCACGTGCCGCGCAAGCTGCGCGTCGAGCGTATCGAGTTGCTGCTGAAGCTGTTCGAGCTGTGGGACCGGCGCACCTCGATCGTGAAGACGTTCTCGGGGGGCATGCGCAGAAGGCTCGAGATCGCGCGCGGTTTGCTGCACACGCCCAAGATCCTGTTTCTCGACGAGCCGACGCTCGGATTGGATCCGCAGAGCCGCAACCAGCTGTGGACGCACGTGAAGAACCTGAACGTGAACGAAGGCGTGACGGTGTTCTTGACGACGCACTACATGGACGAGGCCGAGAAGGCGGCGCAACGCGTCGCGATCATCGACCACGGCCGCATCGTCGCGCAGGGCAGCGCCGAGGAGCTCAAGGCGCAAACCGGCACCGACTCGCTCGAGGGCGCGTTCTTGAAGCTGACCGGCACGACGATTCGCGACGAGCGCGGTACGGCCCAGGACGCGATGCGGCAGATGGCGAAGATGTGGCAGGGGGGGCGGCGATGAACGTGATCTACGTGATGTGGCTTCGCGAGCTCAAGCGCTATTCGCGCTCACGCGCGCAGATCGTCGGCTCGCTCGCGCAGCCGCTGCTCTATCTCCTCGTGCTCGGCTTCGGCTTCGGGGCCGTGTTCCGCCAGGCGGGGCAGGGCAGCTATCTGCAGTTCGTCGCGCCCGGGGTCATCGCGATGGGCGTGCTGTTCACGTCGATCTTCTCGGGTATCGGGCTCCTCTGGGACCGGCAGTTCGGGTTCTTGAAGGAGACGCTCGTGGCGCCGGTGCCGCGGCTGACGATCATGGCCGGCCGCACGCTCGGCGGCGCGACGATCGCGATCATCCAAGGCACGCTCGTGCTCATCGTCTGCATGATTGTCGGCTTCCGGCCCGAGAGCTGGGCCGCGGTGCCGATCGCGCTCATGTTCATGGCGCTGATCGCGATTGTCTTTGCCGCGCTCGGCACGGCAATCGGCTCGACGCTGAAAGACATGCAGGGCTTTCAGCTGATCATGAACTTCCTGATCATGCCGATCTTCTTCTTGTCGGGCGCGCTGTTCCCGCTGAACAACTTGCCGGCTGCTCTGACCGTCGCGACGCGGCTCGACCCGCTCGCGTACGGCGTCGACGGCTTGCGCGGTGCGTTCATCGGCATCAGCACGATGGGCGCCGTCGTCGACATCTCCGTGCTCGCGGCGCTGTCGGCGCTGTTCATCGTGCTCGGCGCGTGGGCGTTCTCGAAGATCCAGGTCTAGCCTAGCGGCGCGCCCCTTCGAGCGCTGCGGCGGCGCGCCCGCGGTCGAAATCGCCGCTGATCGTGTCGAGCGCCGCTCGATAGGCCTGCAATACCGCATCGTCGCGCGGCATGCGCGGCGCGACCTCCGTCAATAGCGTCGCGACGTCGAAGTCCGAGCTGATGTCGTTAGCCGATTCGAGCAGCATCTGCCAACCCGCCGGCGTGAGCTCGGCATTGGCAGCCAAGGCCGAGAGCGCGAGCCGCTGATCGAAATCGCTGCTGATCGAGCGCGAGGCCGTCGCGTAGGCACGAGCGAGCGTGTCCGATTGGCCAACGCGTCCCGACGCTTCGGAGAGCACGGTGCGCAGGTCGAAATCCGAGGAGATGTCGTTGCCGGCGAGATCGAGAGCGCGTGCGACCACGTCGTCGTCGGTGTCGCGGCTCGTGAGCAGCGGCTGCAGCGCGAGCCGCATGTCGAAGTCCGACGAGATCGTGCGCGCCAGGTTCAGGTAGGCCGCCCCGGCGTCAGCCGTGCGCGGCATGCTAGGGCCCACGTGCTCGAGCACCATGCGCGCATCGAAGTCCGACGAGATCGTTTCGCCGGCGCGGAGCAGGGCGTCGAAGCCGGTCCCCGTCGGCATCTGTGCGTCGAATGCTTCGATCAGCGTCGTGCGCACGTCGAAGTCCGACGACATGTTGTCGGCCGTCAGCTTCATGAGCCGCTCGAAGTCTGCGGGGATGATCGTCGCGGTCTTCGCGTATTGCACCGAATAGACGCGTTGCGCAAAGTCCGAGTGGATCAGCTCGATCTCCTCGATCAGGCCGCCTTGGCCACGATTGTCGATGAGCCACGCGACGCGCTCGCTGGCATTGATCGCCGTCTCGCGCAGCACGATCGGCATGACCTCGGCAACGAAGCGGTCGGCCTCGGGACCCCACGGCTGCTCGTCTCCCTCGACGAAGAACTTCTTCTCGATCGTGCCGTCGCTGCTCGTGTAGAGCACGCGGCGCTCGGCGCCGTCGCGGCGCAGGGTGACGTCGAACGAGCCGCCGCGATCGAGCGAGGCCAAGCCGCTGCCGTCGGGCTCGAGATCGACGTCGCCGTCGCCCTTGACGCGCAGCGAGTAGTCGCCGTCGCTGATGCGGAAGTTCAGCGCGTTGTCGCGGAAATCCCAGCCCGCGTCGCCGTTGCGAACCGCGGTCAGGATGAAGAACAGCGCGATGCCGACCAGGATGATGTAGTTCATGAGGCTACTTGGGCAGATCGCGCGAGATGTAGTACGACACTAGATTGCCGACGCCCGTCGCGCCGAGAAGTACGGCGATCGCGCCTGGCGTGACATCGTCCCAGCCGAAGAACTCGATCAGCGCGAAGCCGACGGCCAAGCACACGAGCACGACACCCCAACGCACGGAGGCGTGCCGGCGCTGTTGCTCCTCGTTTTGCACGAGCGAGCGAATGAGCTCCTCGGAGCCGTTCGCCGCGATCAGCTTGCTGCGCGTGCGGGCGTCGACCAGCAGCTTGATGCAATAGGTGATACAGATGAACAGGATGATCGGAATCAGTACTTCGAAACGCATGTGATTGCTCGCTTCAGTGGCCGGTATGGCCTGGACCTGAAAGCAGTAGATACGAGCCCTAAGCGGCCGGTTGCAGGGCGTTGGGCAGGGCGGGGCTTGCAACCGATGGCTGGTTGGGCGTATCGATCACGGGATGGGTCCAGGGGAGCCAGCGGTCATCGAAGCCAGCGGGATCGGTTCGAGCGAGCCAGACGCCGTCGATACCGATCGGCTGCTGGTGGCCGCCGTACTGGCCGGCACGCGCGGCGCATTCGAGACGCTGGTCCGGGACCATCAGCGGCTCTGTTGGCACATTATCAACCGCATGGTCCGCCACCCCGACGACACGCGCGAGCTTTGCCAGGACACGTTCTTGCGCGTGCATCGCTATCTCTATCAGTACCGGTTCGAGAGCGCCTTGAAGACGTGGATCGGGCAGATCGCGTACTCGGTTGCGCGGCGGCATCTCGAGCGCAAGCGGATTCCAATCGCCGAGCCGGCGGCAGACGAGGACTCGGTCAGCTTCGTCGAGCGTGTCGCCGACGATTTCGACCTCGAGGCCGCGAACGCCGACGCCGAGCTCGGCGCGATGCTGCACGCCGAGATCGACGCACTGCCGCCCTTGCAGCGGACGGTCCTGACGTTGTATCACTTGGACGAACTGCCGATCGCCGACATCGCCGGAATCACCGGGCTCTCGGCCGGCACGATCAAGAGCCACCTGTTTCGCTGCCGTGCGCGTTTGCGCGGCCGGTTGCAGGCGCGCTGGGGAGTTAAGGAATGAGCAACGGAAGCGATTTCGACAGCGAACGCGAGCAGCGCGAATGGGACGCGCAGGAGAGTGCGTTGCGCGGCGAGCGTGCGGGTAGCTCTGCAGGCGACGACGCGGATGTCGCGCAGTACCGCGTCATCGCGCGCGCACTGCGCACACCGCAACTCGATGCTATTCCGCGGGACTTCGCGGGCCAAACGGCTGCCCGTGCTTTGCGCGAGGCGCGTCTCGCGAACGAGAGCGTCGAGGTGTGGCTCAGCCGCGGCCTCATCGCGCTGTTGCTGCTCGCCGGGGCGGTGGCGCTGCGCGTCTACGGCGGTGAGTCGTCGCTCGGTTTCTCGTTCAGCGTTCCGGACGCCGCTGCGCTGAACGTTCAAGCGGTCGTCGGCTGGAGTCTCGCCGTCGCAGCTTGCGTCGGAATCTCGTCGCTATTCGCGTTCGCCGGTAAGCGTTAGCCAAAGCCGGCGAATCCATTTGGATCCCATCGCGCACACTTTTACGGGCATGGCGCTCGCGGCCGCCGGCTTGCGCCGCGCGTCGCCGCTGGCTACGGCGGCTCTGCTGATCGGCGTCAACGCGCCCGACGTCGATGTATTCTCGGGGGCGTTCGGATCGTACGCACCGATCGCTTTTCGCCGCGGTTGGACGCATGGCGTGCTCGCGATCGCTATCTGGCCGGTCGTGATCGCGGCCGCCCTGCTGCTCTTCGACCGCTACGTGCGGCGCCGCGATGCGGCCGTTGCGCGCGCGCGCGCCGGCCCGCTGTTGGCCGTGGCGGCGGTCGGCGTCGTCACCCACCCTGCGCTCGACTGGCTCAACAACTACGGCTTGCGCTGGCTGATGCCGTTCGACGGGCGCTGGTTCTATGGCGACGCGGTTTTCATCATCGACCCGTGGCTGTGGCTATTGCTCGGCGGCGCCGCGCTGCTCACATACTCGCGCACCCGGCTCGCGCGCGTGCGCTGGGCCGCGTTCTTCACGCTCGCGTCGGTGCTGATCGTCGCGAATACTGGTCTCGTACCTGCGTTGTCGGTCGTGGCCTGGCTCGTCGGGATCGCAGCCGTAGTCGCCGCGCGTTGGTGGTTGGGCGCCGCATCGGCGGCAACGCTCGAGCGCGCGGCACAGGTCGGGATCGCGCTCGCGGCCGTATATATCGTCACGCTTGCCGGCGCGAGCGCCGCCGCCCGCGCTGAAGTTCGCCGAACGGCCGAGGCGCGCGGCATCACGGCCGAAGACGTTGCGCTCGCGCCATCGCCCGCCAACCCTTTTGCCGGGGGGGTCGTGGTCATGACCCCGGACGACTACTACTTGGGAACCTTCGACTGGCTAGCGTCGCCGCACGTCGCGCTGGAGGCGGCGAATGTCGCGCGGCCGCGCGGGGCATTGTTTGAAGCGGCTGCGAAGGCGCGCGACGCGCGTCAATACTTGACCTGGTCGCGGTTTCCGGCCGTCGAAGTCGAGCCGCTCCCCG
>Ga0315912_10002100_pt1 | contig 22074 bp, 18 predicted proteins | sample VfabasoilMG_FD_204469 | JGI IMG/M metagenome (GOLD analysis project Ga0315912, IMG submission 204469) | Garden soil microbial communities collected in Santa Monica, California, United States - V. faba soil | ecosystem: Environmental > Terrestrial > Soil > Garden | place: USA: California...
AAATTCGCGCTTCCCAGCAGTCGTAGATATACCAATAGGCCGGGCGGGCTCGCGCGGCACACGATTACGTCATGGAACTTGGACAGCTAAACCGGCTTCAACGGGCTCGAGCGGCGATCTTGTCCGCGGCCCTCGTGTTGGGGGGTTGCGGCGGCGGCGACGCGCCCTCGTCTCCCCTGGCCGCCCACGAGGTGAGCCAGCCCGCCGGCTGGGACGACGAGCTGAAGATGCCTGTCCCCGAGGACCTGAATCCGGATCCCCACGTGCTGGAGGTCGAGCTCGAAGCGCGCGTCGCGGACGTCGCGCTCCTGCCCGGGACCACGACGCCAGCCTGGACCTACAACGGAACCGTGCCGGGGCCGATGCTGCGCGCGACAGTCGGCGATCGCGTCATCGTTCACTTCAAGAACTCGTTGCCAGAAGCAACGACGATTCACTGGCACGGCATTCGAGTGCCGAACGAGATGGATGGCGCGCCCGGCGTGACGCAAGAACCAATTGCGACGGGCGGCGAATTTCGTTACGAGTTCGTGCTCAAGGACGCCGGCACGTATTGGTATCACCCGCACACGGACTCGTCGACGCAAGTCGGCCGCGGCCTCTACGGCGCATTCATCGTCGACGATCCAAGTGATCCGAAGGAATTCGGCGACGACGTCGTCTTGCTGCTGTCCGACATCGGCCTCGACGAGAACGGCCAGCTCGTGCCGGCTGACAGTGGCGGCAATTTTGGCGACCTGTTCGGCCGCGAAGGCTCGACATTGCTCGTCAACGGCAAGGTGCTGCCGACGCTGAAGGTTCGCAACGGCAAGCAACAGCGTTGGCGCGTCATCAACGCGTCACGCGCGCGCTACTACAACCTCCGGCTGCGCAATCACCGCTTCATGCGGCTCGGCGGCGACAACGGGCTCGCGGCGCGATCGGCAGACGTCTACAACCTCATCGTGACACCGGGCGAGCGCGCCGACGCTGTGTTCACGCCGGCGGACCCGCCGGGCACGCGTAACCTGCTTCGCTGGGTGCCGACCGAGCGCGGCTACGGCAGCACCTACAACCGCTCGTCCGAGCCGATGCTCAACATCGAAACCGTCGCCGACGCGCCCGTGCTCCCCGAGCCGATTCCAGCGGAGCTGCGCACGATCGAGCCCATCGACATCACGAACGCCACGCATCGAACGCTCGACCTCACGATCGCGATCGCTTCTACCGTCGAGATGGGCGTGAACGGCGTGCCGTACTGGCAATCCAAGCCGTTCGACATCGCACTCGGCGACACAGAGGTTTGGCGCATCGTCAATAACACGGACTTCTCGCACCCGTTCCACTTGCACGGCTACTTCTTCCAGGTGCTCGACGAGAACCGAGTGCCGGAGTGGAAAGACACGGTCAACGTGCCTAACAAGTCCGAGCTCACGATTGCCGTGCGATTCGACGAGCGGCCAGGCGCCTGGATGTACCACTGTCACATCCTCGACCACGCCGAGGCCGGCATGATGGGCCATCTGGTGGTTCGCGACCCCAGCGCGCCGCCAGCGGCCGAGCCGCCGCCCGCGCATCACCACTGATCAGGACCCGGCGTACTCGGCCACCTCGACGAGATTGCCGTCGGGATCGCGGAAATAGATCGAGCGCAGCTTCCCGAGCGCGCCCGTGCGCGGCACGGGACCTGCCTCGAGCGCGATGTCCTGCGCGCGCAAGTGCGCGATGACCTCGTCGAGCGGGACCGCGGCGATCAAGCAGAAGTCGCCGGAGCCGAAGGTCGGCCGCGCGGCCTTCGTCGGCGTTACCGTCCCCCGGTCCTGAAGATTGATCTTTTGCCGGCCAAACGTCAGCGCGTAGCGCTGCTGGCCGTCAGGCCCGCGAAACGTCTCGCGCTTGAGTCCCAGCGCGCGCTCGTAGAAGCCCGTCGTCGCCTCGATGTCGGCAACGGTCAAAACGAAATGATCGACGCGATCTACTAGCAACTTCACGTGCGGGCGCTCAGGGCGTCGGGCCCGCGGACGCGGGCGGCGGCGAAGTCTTGTCGCCGAGCAGGCGGCGGCCGAGCACGAGCAAGATCTTGTAGCGCGCCGAGCGCCGCATCTTGTACGCCGCGCGCACGCCCTTCACCGCGGTCCACTCATCCAGGTTCTTCTGGATCGTCTCCGGGTAATTCTCGACCAAGTACTCCTTGACCGTGCGCTGCGAGCTGTTGGATGTGTCGACGCCGCAGTCGGGGCACCGCCACTTGCCGCTGTAGACTTTCGTCGTGCGCTCGATGCTCAAGCAAACCGTGCAGACGGTCCAACCGTCGATCGGCTCACGTTCCTCCATTAGGATCTCGTAGCTCATCCGATCAACGCGGCCCGCCGCCGTTGCGCCATCGCTCGATGAAGGCCGCGAACTTGGCGCGGTCGTAACTCTTGTCGCCGTCCTCGAGAGGCAGCGTATCCTGCGAAGCGAGCAACTCGCCCTTCTGTGACAATACCCAGAAGTGCGGCGCGCCGGCGGCCTTGGGAAGCGTGGCGAAGAATTCTTTGTTCATGTTCTCGTCGCCGACGTAGACCTTCTGCACGACGAACACGTCGTGCAACGCCGCATCGAGCGCCGTCTCGCGGTCCAGGAACGCGGCCAAATAATGACACCATTTGCACCAGTCTCCGCCCGAGATCAGCAGCAGTAGCTTGTCCTCGGCGGCGGCCTTGGCGACCGCCGCATCGAGCTGCTCGAACGCGCTCGCTTGCGGGTCGTAGCCGATGTCCTTCTTGGGCTGCGCCGGCGCGACGCCTGCGCAGAGCACCAGCGCCGCGGCGGCCAGAACGCTCGCCTTCCTCATGGGCCCCTCCGCTTGGCGGCCGTGCCTTCAAGGCACTAGACCATGCCATTCCCGGCGCCGTCAATGAGCGCGCATAAGTTCAATCGCTCAAGATTTTTCATTGCCAGTAGGAGAAAATATCGCGGCGTCAGTGAGCCTTGCGGCGGCGCGGCGCGCGAAAAGCAATGAGAACTAGCACCGAGCGGACTCTCACGACCCACGTCGGAAGCCTTCCTCGCAGCGGCGGGGTCAGCGAGTTTTTGTACAAGAAGGACGCCGGCGAACCGTATGACCAAACCGCGTTCGACGAAGCGGTTGCGGCCGGCGTCGGCGATGCAGTCGCCAGGCAAGTCGCGGCCGGCGTCGATATCGTCAGCGACGGCGAAACGAGCAAGGTCGGCTACGCCACTTACATCAAGGATCGTCTCTCCGGATTCGCGGGCCATCAGTCGCGCCCGCCGCATCTCGACCTCGCGCCCTATCCGGAGCTCCGCGAAGCGCTCGGGCGGATGCTCGGCAAGCAATCGTTCAAACGCGCGGCGTGCGTCGGGCCCGTCGAGCTCGTAGATCGAGCAGCGGTGCAGACCGACATCGCAAATCTCAAAGCCGCGCTCACCGCGCACGACGGAGCGGTTACCGAAGCGTTCATGAACGCCGCATCGCCCGGTGTGATCTCCGCGTTTCAATCGAATCGGTACTATGCGAGTCACGACGAGTACGTCGATGCGATCGCCGCGGCAATGAAACCGGAGTACGACGCAATCGTCGCCGCGGGTTTCGTCCTGCAGCTCGACTGCCCCGACCTCGCCATGGCGCGCCACACCGGATTTCAGGAGCTGGACGAGGAGGTATTCCTCGCTCGTGCCGAACATCAGATGGAAGCGTTGAACTACGCCGTGCGTGATATCCCGCCCGGGCGCATGCGCATGCACATCTGTTGGGGTAATTACGAGGGCCCCCACGATCACGACATCCCGCTCGAAAGGATTCTCGCAATCGTGTTGAAAGCCAAGCCGGCCGGGATCCTGTTCGAGGCTGCGAATCCGCGGCATCGGCACGAGTGGAGCGTCTGGCGCGACGCGAAGCTGCCCGACGACAAAATCCTGATTCCGGGTTGCATCTCCTCGACGTCGAACTACGTCGAGCACCCGCGCCTCATCGCCGAGCAGCTCTGCCAGTACGCCGAAATCGTCGGGCGCGAGCGCGTCATTGCCGGCTCCGACTGTGGCTTCGGATCGTTCGCAGGGTATAGTCGCGTTGACCCCGCTATTGCTTACAAGAAGCTGCGTGCCTTGGCAGAAGGCGCCGCGCTCGCGACGGACAGGCTATGGCGAAGCAAACACTAGACCAGCAGGTGAGCGCCGCCGAGCCGACGGCAGCGGAAGTGACCGCGGCGCTCGAGCGCATTCTGCGCAGCCGTTGCTTCGCGCATGCTTCGCGAGCGTCCGATTTTCTGCGCTTCGTCGTCGAGAAGACGCTCGCCGGCGAAGGCGCTCGGCTCAAAGGCTATACGATCGCGATCCACGTTTTTGGCCGGCCGGCCGACTTCGACGCGAAAACCGATCCGCTCGTGCGTGTCGAGGCGCTGCGCCTTCGCCAGCGTCTCACCGAGTACTACGCCGGTGAGGGATCGGCGGAGCGCGTGAGGCTCGAGCTACCGCGCGGCGGCTACGTCATGAAAGCGAGCTATGCGGGGCCCGAGCCGCAGCTCGTCGAGCTGCAAGAGCCGTCGCCGCCTCGGCGAACCGGCGTAGCAGCGTTGTGGACACGCATGCGCCTCGCCGCGGTCGCAGCCGCGGCGCTGCTCGTCAGCGTCGGCACGGTCCCGATGCAACGGCAGGCGCCGTTCGTGGATCCTGCGACAGCAGCCTCGATGGCGGCACTGTCGCACCGCACGCAGATCACCGTCGTGCCGCTCGAGAACTTGAGCGCTGGCGCGAAATCCGATCGACTCGCCGCCGCGCTGACGGAAGAAATCATGCTGCGGCTCGACGGCCTCGACCTATACGTCATCGCCACGCAAGCCAAATATCGTCAGCCGGGCAAGGTGCTCGCTGGCGTACCGCGCGTGGAGCACAGCTACGTATTGACCGGCAGCGTGCGTGAGCTGCCTGACGGAGCGCGCATCACACTGCGCATCATCGAAGCGCAGTCGGGAGCACAACTCTGGACCGCAGCCTACGACGAGCCGCCGAGCATCGGAGCGCAGCCGGAGCTGCAGGCCAAGATCGCGCGGGACGCGGCCGCCGCGGCCGCACTGTTCGGCCCCGTGTTCGATTCGGAGCTCGCGCTTGCCCGCAATTCCGCGCGCGCAGTCGAGCTCACGGACTGCGAAACACGTTACCGCGCCTTCCGCAGTGCTACGGATCCCGCGCTGTTTCCAGACGCATTTGCATGCTACCGAGATCTGATTGCGCGGAAGCCGCAGCTAGTGCGTGCGTGGGCCGGCATGGCAATGCTGTACATCGACGAGCACGTGTACTACTCGGGCTCGGCCGACCGCGGCGCGGCGTTGTCTCGCGCGCAGGCGGCCGTGCAAACGGCGCTGGAATTGGACAGCGGAAACGGCTTGGCGAACGCCGCGCTGACGCGTTACCAGTACTACGCGGGCGACCCCGCGTTCGTGCGCACAGCCGAGCAAACGCTCGCACTCGACCCGAGCAATCCTGAGATGCTCGGCCTGTTCGGCATACTGCTGACCGCGTATGGAGATTCGACACGTGGCCTCGAGCTCGTCGCTCGCGCAGCCGAGCTCACACCGCAGCCGCGCGGCGGCGCCCTGGAGTTGGCGCGCGTATTCGCCGATCTGCAAGGCGCCAAGCCCTGCGAAGCGCTGGCGGAAGCACGCGGAATGAAAGCGAACAAGTGGTTCATCGCGCACATGGTCACGGCGGCCGCCGCCGGGCTGTGCGGCGATGCCAAGGCCGCCGCGGAGGCCCGCGAGCGCCTGCTAACGGTGGCACCGAGCTTCGAAGCCGAAGCCGTGGGCCTGGTCGACCTCTGGCGGTTCAACCCGCCGCTGCGCGACGCCGTGCTCGACGGTCTGCAAGCGGCCGGGCTCGAGCTGGGCCGCACTCCACGCTGATCGGGTCGCGCGCTACGCGAGATACGGGCGCGTCAACTCCTCGGACACCTGCCACAACCGCGCCGCAAGCGCAGGATCTTTCTGCAGCGCGCTCGGCTCGGCCGGGTTGCAGTCGACGAAATAGAGGCCGGTGACCTTCGCGAGCGAGGGATTGCTCGCGAGATAGCAGCTCGTAGCGGCGCCTTGCGCCGGCGACTCGAACGAGAAGCCGCCGCCACCCCCGCCGGCCGGTGGGCGGAAATTCATGTTGCGCATGATATTCGTCGCCACTACGCCGGGATGCAGCGAGTTCGACGTCGCGCGCGTGCTCGACAAGCGCTTCGCGAGCTCGAACGAGAACAAGCCGTTCGCGAGCTTCGAGTGGCCGTAAGCTTGCCGTTCCCAGCCTTGCCCCGACAGATTGTCGAATTGAATGCCGCCCGCCGGGACTTGCGCGTGCGCCATGCTGCCGACGACGACTACGCGGCCTTGCGGCGCCGCGGTCACGCGGTCGAGCAGGCGGTTCACGAGCACGAAGTGGCCCAAGTGGTTCACCACGAACTGCATCTCGAGGCCGCGCACCTGTTCGAGCTCTGTCAGTAGAACGCCGGCGTTACAGACGAGCGCGTCGATCGGAGTATCGAGCGCGCGAATCGCGTCCGCGCAAGCGACTACGGAGTCGAAGTCGCTGAGCTCGAGCACGACGGGTGTCGCCTTGCCTTGAACGCTCGCGCACGCTTCGCGGCCACGCTCGGGCGTGCGCGCCGTGCCGATCACGTGCGCGCCGCGAAGCGCGAGCACCCGCATCGTCTCGAGCCCGATCCCGGAGTTGCAGCCCGTCACGACGATGGTCTTTCCCGCGAGGTCGATACCTTCCGTGACTTGCTCGGCCGTCGCGGTGGCGCCGAACGAGCTGCGCGGCACTTCTTGCGCGGTGGCGCGCCCGGCGTACGCGGCCACTGCGACCAGTGAGCTCCGCGCAATGAATCGGCGGCGGTCGATCGTCATCGGCAACTCCTGCACGTTACGGAACGTCCCGACACATGGGACGTCCGAAACTGTACTTCAGGCCGATGCGCGCAAGCGCGTGAAGATTTGTCGATGGGCCCTCAGCGACCGCGCAGGATTGGCGGCAGCAACGGCGGGTTCACTTCCGCGGTTATTCCCAGCCGCACCGTGCGCACATCGTCGTCTAACACGATCGATGCCGCCTCACCGCTCAACGCGATCAGCCGCGGCTCGCTCACGACGAATTCCTGGTCGCCGCGCCGTTCGTAGATGCTGACCTCGAGCAAGATGCGATCGGGGGTCTGCACGCGCGGCACGATCGAGAACCGGAGATCGCCGAGCTTGAGATCGTTGACCTCGGGGACGAGCGTGCCGTCATCGACCACGACTTTCGTCGCGAGCGATTGATCCTCGTCCGTCTTCGAGTCGACGGCGACCGAGAGATCCATGAGCACCTTATCGGCGGCAAAGGTCGAGGTCGTTACGAGCAGCGCGCCGCCCGTGACCAGCGCGCCGACCACGCCGAGGACCTGCCGCAGCGAGAGGTTGACGCGCCTCGGCTCGGCCACGACGGGTGGAGCGACACGCAGCTCGGCCACGTCCATCTCGAAGACGGCGGCGAGCGCGCGCGCCGACTCGTACGAGGCCGCTCCTGTCTTCTCGATGCGCTGAATGGTGCGCAACCCCAAGCCGGTGACCTCGGCCAGGTGCTCCTGGCTCCAGGCCCGGCGTGCGCGTTGCGCTTTGATGTAAGAAGAATCGACCTTCATGTCCATGCTGGGCACTCCGAAACATCGGAGCGCCTAACCTCGCTAACCGCAGGCTAACCTGCAACGAACTTGGGCCGCCAGTCTAGCGCCACACGGCCGCCAGCGGGCCGCAGCGCGTCACAGGTCACTTTACGCTGCAGCTCCAGTTCCCGGCGTCCTTGAGGTCGCCCGACCCATCGTACTTGGCATAAGCCGGGTACGCGCAGAGCGGCCGCGAGAGGCCGGATTCGCGGCCCGTGGCTGGCATCTCGGCAGGGGCGATGTCCTTCTCGCGCCACTGCTCGAGGGCCCCGAGCGTGTCGAACGTGTCGACGCCGGGACCACCGCGGCAGTGGCCCATGCCGGGGACCATGAACAACCGCATCCAGTCGGCCTGGTCGCGGGCACCGGCGCTGGCGTCGCGGTCGCCGCCCAACTCCTTGCGCACGCTTTCGTAATAGAGGACCGTGTTCTCGGGTGTGATGCCGGTGTCGCGCCAGCCGGCGTAGAGCAACAGCTTGCCGCCCTGCGCCTTGAACGCGCGCAAATCGGGATCGACGGCATCGACGAAGCCCGTCGCCGCATCGATGATCGGTAAATCACGGTCGAGGTCGAACTGCCGCCAGTCGTAGTTGGCGTTCTGAAAGCCGAGGATCTTGATCGAGTCCGTCAGATTGTCGCCGGGACCTTCGGGCCGGCTCGCGAGCGCCGGGATTGGGTTGCCGATGTTCTGCCCCGAGAAGACCAGCTTGCCGTCGCTCGTGTGCAGACCTTCGTAGAACGTGCGCACGGTCTTGAGCTCGCCGGGCGTGAGGCAGCTGTCGCCGGATTTGCCGGCCGGGCACGCGAGCGTCTTGACGTCGAACGAGCACTGGCGCGGGTTGTTCAAGAACCCCTCGCCGAGCGTGTCGCACTGCTTCATCACCGCGTCGTTGACGAGCTTCGCTTTCGCTTCCGAGAGCGCCTCGTCGGGATGGCGCGCGAGCTCGATGCTGCGATAGGAGCCGGCCGTGTGCATGTGGATGTGCCGATTCGCGAGCGCGCCGGCGATGATGCCGTCGTAGTCGCCGGGATACCGCTGCGCGGCCATGACGCCTTGCCGCCCGCCGGTCGAGCAGCCTTTGTAGTACGAATAATCGAGCGGCTCCGCGTAGAACACGTCGATGAGCTTCTTCGACTTCACGGTCATGTCGTGCAGCGCGCGATATGCGAAGTCGACGATCTTCTCGGGATGCCCCAGCGCGAACATGCCGTTCGGCCCGTCGGCCGCGGAGTGCCCCGTATCGGTCGCGGCCGTCGCATAGCCGCGGCGCAGCGCCGCTTGCATGTCGGCGTAGCCCTGAATCGAGCCCGCCCAGCCACCGTTACCGACGGCGAGGAACTTGCCGTTCCAGTTTTCGGTCGGCAGCCAGATCTCGACGTTGATGTTCGAGTCCGGCGTCGGCTTCAGCACGAGCGTCACGCGGCAGTGTTGCGGGATCGGCTGCGGCGGCGGGCCGGATTGTGCGGGCGGATTGGCCGGTGCGTTGGCGGGCTTGAACAAGCCTGCCGCAACGTCGACGGCGCTCGTGATGGTCGCGCGCTCGAGCTCGATGTTCTTGAGCTCCGCGCACGGCATGTTCAAGGCTCCGGCGGCTGCGATGACGATGGCAAGCATGGTTCCCCCTTCTTGCGGCGCGCGCTCGAGGCGCGGGATCTTCGGCGTCTCCGGCTACATTGGCGCCGGCTCAGGCCGCGGGTCAAGGACGGCGCGGTACGGCTTGAGGTCCGGCGCGGGCGCCCTCATCGTGAGGCTTATGGCCGAAATTGACACCATTCGCTGCTCGAGCTGCGGCGCGACGAACCGGGTGCCGCGCGAGAAGCTGGCGCAAGGGCTCACGCCGAAGTGCGGCCGCTGCAAGCAGCCGTTGGCGGCTGCCGCGGCTTCGCCCCTGATCGTCACCGATGCAACGTTCGCCGCCGAGGTCGAACGTTCGCCGCTACCGGTGCTCGTCGACGCCTGGGCCGCTTGGTGCGGGCCATGCCGCATGATCGCGCCCGCGATCGACGAGCTCGCGGCCGAGCTTGCCGGGCAAGTGCGCGTCGCGAAGCTCAACGTCGACGAGAATCCCGCGACGGCCGGCCGCTTCGACATCCGCAGCATTCCGACGTTACTGGTGATTGCCGGCGGCCGTGAGGTCGACCGCATCGTCGGCGTGCAGCCGAAGCACGCAATTCGCGCGCGGCTCGAGCGCTTCGTCGCGAGTACGCGCCGCTGAAGCCCGCTCAGCTACGGCTCGGCAAGATCAGCACGAACGCGATTCGCAGCTTGCGTTCCGGGCCGATCTGCGGCGAGTCGGCGTAGTAGCCGAAGCCACCTTGGACCGAGAACGGAAACGGCCCGAAGCGCGTGACCTTGCTAATCGAGAAGTTGATCGGCACTGTCCATTCGTCTCCGTCCGCGGCTTCACGGTCGTACACGCTCTCGCTGTTGACGGTGTAAGACACGCCGCCCGGTGTGGCGTACGAAAGGAACGGTTGGAGGAACGTACGGTCGACGTCGGGGCGATCTTCGTCGCTGGCAGCCGCGAACGACCAGAGCTGATTCGCCAGGAAGCCGTATGTCCAAGGTCCGTTCTGCTTCAGCATCACGACCGTGGGGCCGGCTTGCCATTGGCCGCTGCCGATGGTCGGATCGTCCGACATCGGCAGCCCGACGGCCGGACCGATTCCCCAGGTGAAGCCCGAGGACCGGCGCGGAGAGAAGAACGCGGAAAACGTGATATCGCCGACGCCGAACGTCGAGTCCATTCCCGGTGAAAGCGACGGCTGGCTGACGAACGGCATGATCCAACGCCCGATCAGGTTCCACTCGTCGTTCAGCTTGAACGGCACCACGGGTTGCACGTTCAGCACCGTGCGCGTCGCGTCGTCGTCGCCAACTCCCCGTTCCCAGTTGAACTGAAACGGCACCGAGACGAGATCGGCAACGGGATTCGCGAGATCTTTCGCGAGCTGCGCCGTGTCCGCCGCGGCCGCATCTTGAGCCTGTGACGCGGCCGCGAAAGAAATGCTGCCGCAGAGTGCGGCCGCGACAGCAAAGATCGAGCGCTCGCCGACTCTTATCGGACCACTCCTGTGTTGGGCCGCGGCGTCAGTCGCGCGCGAACGCCCCGGCCGCTTCCTTCTCGAGATCAAGGTAGCTCTCCTTGCTCACGTCGATGCCAACGCCGAGGATCGTGCCGTCCGTGAAGGTGCCTGGGTTCCGATAGTCCTGGCTGACGTTGTCGCCGCTGTCGAAACCGATGCAGAGACCGTCGCCGGACAACGTGAACTTGCCGGCTTGCGTCTTCAGCGGACCCTGTGCGACGACCTTGTCGTCGACGTACAGCTTCGCGGTGCCGAGCGACTCGCCGTACTTGCCGCCCTTCTCGCGGACGAACTCGACGCCGATCGCGTGCTTGCCGGTCGGCAACCCGTTCGAAGAGAGCTTCTGCTCTTCTCCGATGCCGAGGAAGTTGTAAACGTAGTGGAGCTTGCGATCCTTGATGAACAGCGAGTGGCCGCCGAAGCGCGAGCCGTGCGCGAACAGCACGCCGTTCGATTTCTCCGTGAGATCGACGTCGGCGATGATCTTGTACGACCGGCCCCGCACGTTGACGGCCACGCCTTCGGGAACCGGCGCCGTGCCGGGATAGTAGACGTAGCGCGTGCGCGCCGGCTCGGCCTGCGGCCGCTCGAGACCGAGCAGCTGCACCGCGGTGCGGTCGTCGAGCGGCAGGACGAAGTTCTTCTTCGCCTCGTCGAACCACACCTTGACGAGCTCCTTGACCTTCTTCGGATACTTCGCCGCGACGTTGTCGGCTTCGGCGCGATCCTTGTCGACGTGATAGAGCGCCCACTGGTCTTTCTCGAACTTGCCGGCGCCCGACAGCGGCGCATGCATCGCCGAGACGCGCCAACCGCCCTGCCAGAGCCCGCGCGTGCCAAGCATCGTGTAGTACTGGCGTTTCTTCTTCGTCGGCGCCTTCGCCTTCTCGAAGCTGTAGCGCATCGACACGCCGTTCAGCGGATATTGCTTCACGCCGCGATACGTCGTGGGCATCTTGAGCCCGCAGACGTCGAGGATCGTCGGCACGATGTCGGTGCTGTGATGGTACTGATGCCGCACTTCGCCCTTGGCCTTGATGCCCTTCGGCCAATGAATCACGAGCGGACAGCAGGTGCCGCCCGAGTACTGCGAGTAGCGCTTGAACATCTGGAACGGCGTGCTGAACGCGACGGCCCAGCCCGTCGGATAGTGGTTGTAGGTGTCTGCGCCGCCGAGCGTGCTCAAGTACTTCAGGTTCTCCGAGAGCTCGTCCGGATAACCGTTGAAGAATTTGTTCTCGTTGACCGAGCCGTTCGGGCTGCCCTCGCCGGACGCGCCGTTGTCGGCGCAGTAGAAGATGATCGTGTTGTCCAGCTGGCCAGTCTTCTCGAGATAGTCGACGATGCGGCCGACCTGCACGTCCGTGTACTCCGAGAACCCTGCGTACACCTCGGCCATGCGCGCGAACAGCTTCTTCTCGTCGGCGTTCAGCGTGTCCCACGGCCGCACCATGTCGCCTGGCGCGGTCTTCGCGACTTCCTCAGGCTGCGGGTTGATCGGCGTGAGCTTCGTGCCTTTCGGCATAACGCCCTTCTCGATCATTCGCTCGAGCACCCACTCGCGATAAGCCTCGTAGCCCGAGTCGAACTTGCCTTTGTACTTGTCCGCGTATTCCTTCGGGCTGTGGTGCGGCGCGTGATTGGCGCCCGGGCAAAACCACATGAACCAAGGCTTGCTCGGGTTGCTCGCCTTCTGATCGCGGATCATCTTCAGCGCCTGGTCGGCGAGGTCCTTCGAGAGGTGATAGCCGTCCTCGGGCGAGTACGGCTGCTCGATGAAGTGGTTGTCCTCGACGAGATCGGGATACCAATTGTTCGTCTCGCCGCCGATGAAGCCGTAATAGCGGTCGAAGCCCTTCGCGAGCGGCCACTCGGAGCGGCTGCCGCCGCCCGAGATATCCTCCTCGGGCACGTTGTGGTTCTTGCCGAGCCAGAACGTGCTGTAGCCGTTGTCCTGGAGCACTTGGCCGATCGTCGCGCACTCCGCCGGCAACCGCCCCGCGGCGCCCGGGAAGCCGTTCGAGGCTTCCGTGATGCACGCGCTGCGGTTCACGTGGTGATTGCGGCCCGTCAGGAACGTCGAACGCGTCGGCGAGCAGAGCGCCGTCGTGTGCCACTGCGAGTACCTGAGGCCGTTGTCGGCGAGCTTCTGCAGCGTCGGCATCTCGATGCCGCCGCCGAACGGCGACCAGGCGGCAAGACCGGTGTCGTCGTAGAGCACGATGAGCACGTTCGGCGCGCCTTTCGGCGCTTTCGGAAGCTCGTAGGGCCCCCAATCCGCTTTGGATTTCCGTACGTCGAGATTGATGACGCCCTTGAACTTCTTCGCCATGGAATTGCTCCCCGCAGTAACTCGAAACAGTCGTGACTCGAACGTCGGCCCCAACGTAGCGAACGGTCAGTCCATGCGCGTCGCGAGCTCAAGCCGTTCCTTGCCGCTCGGCCCCTTGTGCGCGCCGAACGCGAACGTCACGGACTCGATCGTCCCGGTGAACGGGAACGCGCCCTTCTTCTCGTAGTCGGCGCACACGGGCGAAACGCAATCCATGCCGACGTCCATCGTCTCCGTGCCGCAACGCTGCGGGACCTGCTCGTCGATACGCCCCTTTGCGACCTGCTTGCCGTCAATCGCGAGCGTGACGGCCGCGGGCGCCCCGGGCTTCGGCGAATCCGGCTTGAAGGTGAGCTCGATCGTGTGCTTGCCCGGGGAGAGCACCTTCGGCGACGTCACGTCGTAACGGCGAATCGTGAAGAAGTTGTAGTGGAAGCGGACCTTACCTTCCCACAAGAACAGCGACCAACCCGCCGCGTCGCCGCCGAGCGCGAAGATCACGCCCTCGGCTCCGCCCTTCGGTATTTCGACCGGCACCGTCATCGTGAACGGCACGCCGACGAGCTTCGGCCCGCTGCCCTCGGGCAAGCGCACCATGCCCGGATAGAACGTGACCGTGTCGCGCCCCGCGAAGAAGCTCGGCCGCAGCGTTACGTCGAGCCGCTCGGCAAATCGATCGTCGAGCGGCAGCACGTTGTACTTGGCCGCGTCCGCCATGAAGAGGTCCTGGAGCTCGCGCAGCTTCTCCGGCTCTTGCTCCGCGAGATCCACGGCCTGACTGAAGTCCTTCTCGATGTGATAGAGCTCCCACCGGTCGCTGTCCCACTCCCACGAGCCAGACGTCTCCCACGGCAGGCGGCCGTGCCGACACGCCGCGATCCAACCGTCGCGGTACATCGCGCGGTTGCCGAGCATCTCGAAGTACTGCTGCTTGCGCGCGCTTGGCGCCTTCGCGTTCTTCGCTTCGAACGTGTACGCAAAGCTCACGCCCTCGATCGGACGTTGCACGTAACCGTTGACGTGCGTCGGCTCCGCAATCCCGACGACTTCCATCAGCGTCGGCATCAAGTCGATGCAGTGATGGAACTGCGAGCGGATCTTGCCGTGATCCTTGATGACCTTCGGCCACGACACGACCATGCTGTTGCGCGTGCCGCCGAAATGCGACGCGACTTGTTTGGTCCATTGGAACGGCGTGTCGCCGGCCCACGCCCAGCCGACGGCATAGTGAGGCGACGTGCCCGGCATACCCCACTTGTCCATGAAACCAATCGCCTCTTCCATCGACGGCTGACGCCCATTCAAGCTCATGAGCTCGTTCGGCGTCCCGACGAGCGACCCTTCGCCGCTCGAGCCGTTGTCGCCCAAGATGTAGACGACGAGCGTGTTGTCGAGCTCGCCGAGCTGCTCGATCGCGTCGACGACGCGGCCGACCTCGTAGTCCGCATGCTCGAGAAAGTCGGCGTAGTTCTCGGCCTGGCGCGCGAACAGCGCGCGGTGCTCCTCAGGCTGGCTGTCCCACGACGGAATTTGCTCGGGGCGCGGCGTGAGCTTGCTTCCGGCCGGAATCACGCCGGTCTTCAGCTGCTTCGCGTGCACCTTCTTCCGATACTCGTCCCAACCCATATCGAACCGGCCCGCATTACGGCCGCGCCAGTCGAGCGGCGGTTGGTGCGGCGCGTGCGCGGCACCGGTGGAAAAATAGGCGAGGAACGGCCGGCTCGGGGCGATGGCTTTCTGCGTGCGGATCCACGCCATGCACTGATCGGCGAGATCGCGCGTGAGCTGGTAGCCGTCCTCGGGGCGCTTCGGCGGCTCGATCGGCTCCGTGTTGCGCAGCAGCGAGGGATAGAACTGGTCCGTCTCGCCGGAGATGAAGCCGTAGAAGTAGTCGAAGCCTTGGTTCGTCGGCCAGTTGTCGAACGGACCCGCGGGGCTCGTCTGGTTATCCGGAACGTTGTGGTTCTTGCCGAACCACGCGCACGTGTAACCGGACTGTTTCAGGAGCTCCGCGAACGTCGCGCAGCTCTTTGGGATGATGCCGCAATAGCCGGGATAGCCCGTCGCCATTTCTTGAATGACACCCGTCGCCACCGAGTGATGGTTGCGCCCCGTCAACATCGCGGCGCGCGTCGGTGAGCACAGTGCCGTCGTGTGGAATTGGTTGTAGAGGAGCCCATTCTTCGCGAGCCGCTCCGCCGTCGGCGTGCGCACGAGCCCGCCCGTCACGCTCGGCCAGCCGAAGCCGACGTCGTCGAGCAGCACGAGCAGGATGTTCGGCGCGTCCTTCGGCGCCACCTTGACCGGCGGGAAATCAGGCTTCGAGTCCGTGGCGAACATCCCGATCTCGGCGTTCGGGAAGCGCCACTCCGGCTCGGGCAAATGATTGCGGTCGAAGTGCAACGGGAACCGTTGTTTGGTCATCGGCGCTTCTTCCTCGCGTGAATTTCCACTGTCGCAAGCTACGCGGTTACGCTCGGGCAGAGACATGGGACGATGGTCCGATCCAACTCTGTGTGCGCGTCCGCCGAGTGTCGCTCGGATGCTGGTCGTCAGTCGCCGCGCGGTTGCGAGAGCTGCTCCAGCGCGTCGTCCACGGTGAACGTGTTCGGCTTCTGCACGGGCGGGAACTCTTTGAACGTCGCGACGAACTTGGCGACTCCCGCCTGCGCTGCGTAGATGAAATACGCGTTATGCATGAACCAGTCGTAGTACGTGTTCGACGTGATGTCGGCGAATTCATACGGGTCGGTGCGCAGATTGAAGACCTTCGGCATGCGCAGCGCCGTAAAAGGCTCGGCCCAGACCTGCATCGTTCCATGGCAGCGCTGCTCCATGAACACGAGCTTCCAGTTGTCGTAGCGCATCGCGAGGAGGTCGCCGTCGTCGCTGAAATAGAAGAAGAAGTTGCGGGGGCTCTCTTTCGTTTCGCCCGTGATGTACGGAAGCAGGCTGACCCCGTCGATGTGGTTCTTGTACGTGCGGCCGATCGCTTTGTAGCCCTTCTTCAGCTTGTCCACGACGTCCGGGGCGCCGGCCATCTCCAAGAACGTCGGCAGCCAGTCGTGGTGCTGCACGATGCCGTTTGCGATCGAGCCGCCGGGTACCTTGCCGGGCCAACGCACGATCAGGGGGATGCGAAACGCGCCTTCCCAGTTCGTGTTCTTCTCGCTGCGAAACGGCGTCATACCGCCGTCGGGCCACGAGTTGCGGTGCGGGCCGTTGTCCGTCGAATACATGACGAACGTGTCGTCGGCTAGCCCGAGCTCGTCGAGGTAATCGAGCACGTCCCCGACGTTCTTGTCGTGGTCGACCATCGTGTCGTGATACGGCGATTGCCAGCGGCCCGCTTGGCCGAGGCTCCTCTTCTTCGTATGCGTGAACAAATGCATGTGCGTCGTGTTCAGCCACACGAACCAGGGCTTCTTGGCGCGGTTCTGCCGCCGGATGAAGTCCTTCGCGGCCTCGACGAACTCGTCGTCGCACGTTTCCATGCGCTTTTTCGTGAGCGGGCCCGTATCCTTGATTTTTTGCTTGCCGACCTTGCCCCAGCGCGGCATGACGGTCTTGTCGTCCTCGTCCGTAGCCCACGAGTGGATGACGCCGCGCGGCCCGAAATGCTCGCGGAACTGCGGCTCCTTCGGGTAGTTGTCCATCTCCGGCTCTTCCTCGGCATTCAGGTGATAGAGGTTGCCGAAGAACTCGTCGAAGCCGTGATTCGTCGGCAACATCGAGTTCAAATCGCCGAGGTGGTTCTTGCCGAACTGGCCCGTCGCATAACCCTGCTCCTTGAGCAGCGCCGCGATCGTCACGATCTTCTCCGACATGCCGATTGGCGCCGCGGGAATACCGACCTTCGAAAGGCCGGTGCGGTACACGCTCTGACCCGTGATGAACGACGCGCGACCGGCCGTGCAGCTCTGCTCGCCGTACGAGTCCGTGAACATCATGCCTTCCTTCGCAAGGCGGTCGATGTTCGGAGTCTGGTAGCCCATGAGGCCGTGGGAATAGCAACTCAAGTTCGAGATGCCGATGTCGTCCCCCCAGATTACGAGGATGTTCGGCTGGGTTCGCTTGGCGGGCGTGGTTGCGGTCTTCGTTGGCTTGGCCGCCTTCGCTGACTTGGCTGACCTGGGCATGGCTCGTCTCCTTCTCGGGTTCAGAGGTGCATGTCGAAGCGAGGTCGATCGGCACACGCGAAGCGTGGCATGCGTTCCAGAACCATAGGAAACATTCCCGAGCTGGCACCATTGGGCTTAAGCCCTACCGTTGAGCTCGCGGACGAATGCGCTCGACGACCAGCCGGCGGACGCGCGTCACGCTATCGGCGAGGCCGAAGCAGCCTCGCTTTTCGGAAGGTTGAAACCGCGCACAAAGTCGCGCTGCCGGTCGTGAAACCATGTGTGTCACTGCTGCTGGCAGGGACGCCGAAACCATGGACTACGTTGGAATCGACTACTGCGTGGATCTTGCGTGCTCGAGCTGCAAGGGAACCACGCGGTTTCGTTACAGCCGCCTACTCGAGCTGCTCGAGTCAGGAGGCGCAGTCGCTTGTGCCGCCTGTGGGCGCGCGACGAATCACGATTGGACGACGGTCTCGAAGGCTCAGCAGTTGTTTCGCGCCTACTCCGATCGAGCGCGGCTTGTCCTCGAGGCCACCTACCGCCCGACGCGGGCTTGGTGAGTCACTGATTCGGTAGCGGCGCGTCGAGGGCGGCGCGCTCGCGGGCGACGTCGCTTTCCGGCGCCTTCGGCTGCTCGCCATTCTCAGGCGAGGTCTCGACGACGGCCGTTGGTGGGGCGGATGCGACGGTCGACTCACGCACCCAGAACCGTTCAACTGCATATCCGGCGATCACGGCGACGACGACGCCGGTGAGAACCAACGCCACCCGTCCCCAAATCGGACGCGCCACCGCGCGCTGTGACCGCGAGGAGGTTCTGCGCCGCGCTGCGTCGGGGCCAACCCGCCCGCGCTGCGCTCCTATTCGGAAGCCCGTAGACCCTTGGTAATGCGCGCGTTCGTACGAGCCCAACGCTTCAAGCGGCGGAGCAGCCAGGTTTCCCTCGGCACGCCCATCTGCATCGAGCGTACGATCGCGCTTGACGTTGCGCTCGATCTCGAACGTCAAATGCTTGAATGCTTCCGCTTTGGTGAGCAAGCGCTCAGCGCTGCCTTCGAGCGTCGCCCATTCGTGCTGCAGCTCGGTCAAAGTCTGCGCGGCCGTCGCTGCCCGCTGCGCGACATCGAGCAACCGAGCTCGCTCCGCGTCGAGAGACGTCAACGCGCCGAGCATTCCCTGCCGTGAGTACAGCTGATAGCGGCTGACGTCGGCCGAAGTCATTTCTCCGGGGACCAACAGCACTTCCTTCGTTTTCGGCCAATCGATCGAACCTTCGGCGTTCAACGCCTGCAGCACGACGTCGGCCACCAGCAACGGTGAGCACGGGTGTGCCGTTCGCTCGTCGAGCGGTGAGCCTACATGCGTGAAGTCGGAAAGGCGGAAGCTCGCCGGAAACGCGCGCTCCGCGGTCAGTGTGCTCGAGACACGCCCGAATAGCTCGGATACGGCGTCGAGAGAGTTGGCGACTGCGCCGAGCGGCAAGCGTTCCCGGATCAGACAACCGACCGCAATGTAGGCGCCGCGATTCGCCTCGGCATCGTTGGGATTGATTTTCAGAACGCGGCTGTACACTACGAATCGCTCGCCATCGATGACGATGGACTCGACTCGCTGGCACTCGGCGACCGCGGGCGCTTTGTCGAGGTACGCTTCAGGCGACCCGGGCAGGGTCGCGGGGCCGAGCTCGACGAGCTCGAAGCCACGGTGGTTGCTGGGCGTCCCGCAGACGAAGAAAGCGACCCCGGACATCACTTACCAAGCTGCTAAGAAATTCTTGATCCTGCCCCAGACGCCGACTTTGACGTTCGGGTAACCCTTCAGCTGGCGCTGCGTGAAGGACTGGTAGATCCAGCTGATCAGATATTCGACGTACCGCTTCTCGATCGACTTCAAGCGCGCGATCGACTCGCCGCTCTCGCGCTTCTCGAGAACGACCTCGCCTACGCTGAACGGCAAGTACTGCGCTTTGATCCGCGGCGACGACATGATCGTCGACCGCGTCTGCGGGAAATTCGTCCGAAAATACTGGCGATCGGACTTGTACTCGTTCTGCACGACGTCCCACTTGGCCGCGATGAACAAGATGCTCAGGTTGCGCAAACCGATCCCGGTATCGCTGAGCAAGTAGCGGATCAGCGTATCGAACAGCACGTCCTCCTCGAAGGTGCCGCGGCCGAGGCGGTTCCTAGACGCATCGGAGATGAACAGGAAGCGCTTGTTGACGCCGCCGAGCCGCAGGTAACGCTCCAAATGATCGTTGAGCTTCGGCTGCTTTTGGTCCACGGTCGGAACGATCGAGCGGATGTCTTCGCCGGCGATCTCGATGAAGCTGAAGTCGAGCTTCGGCCGCCCGCGCTGACCGAAGCGCACGTTGAATTCCCGGAGCACGCCCTTCTGGGTTCGTTCCGGCAAATAGCCGGCGGCGATGTTGTGCACCCACGCGTTGAGATAGGCCTCGCTGGCCGTCTTGCCGTCGCGACTCGTGCGATCGAAGTGGATGTTCTCGTCGACGTGGAGCCGGTGAACCAGGAAATTCTGGAGCGTCGATTTACCGCTCGCGACTCCGCCGACCGTGAATAGAAAGTTGCCGGTCCGTCCGTCGATCGCCGAGCCGTCAACGACGTTCTCGAACCTCGTCATGTCGATGCGGCTCGGCCCCGGCTCCACGATGGTTCCGACGTGCGGGTTGACGCGCATCTCGCGTGGCGAGCCCAAATCTCTGTGCTGCGGTTCTGTAGCCATATCAGTACCAATTGTCCGGCCGAACCACGAGCAACGTGAACAGCGGCACGACGCCGTCCAACACGAAGCTCACCAGCAGGGCGATGACGATCGCCGTCGGGCTGATCCGGTTGACGAAGTTTCGCCACGTGTACTGAATCGAGCCGATCTCGTCGGCCGTGTTGTTGATGGTCTGCAACTCCAACTTGCCCGGCAACAACTCACGGGCGCTGACGGCATAGCCGTCGAGATCGCGAGTCATCAAGTCGGTCGTATCGGAGGAGTATTCCTTCTGCCGCATTTTGCCTTCGTAGAACGACTTGACCTTTTCGATGTCCGCTCGCAGATCGACGAACGGCGCGGCGGGATCGGTCTTGAACTGTGTTTGCGCTTGTTCCTCGATGAACGCGTCCAAACGATTCGCGTACGCTGCGAGTTGCTCGGACGGCGCCGTCGGATCCGGTGCGCGCAACGGAGTCAAATTGACGCCGAGTATCTTGATGACGTCGGCGTAGTGCTCTTGCGCGAGCTCGCCGAAGCCCGGGTTCCTCTGGTCGACAATTTGCGTCTTCAAGTTCTGGCGCGCGACGTCGAGGCGCCGACGCTTATCCTCGAGCGCGGCGACCTGCGGCACCTCGCTGATCGCGCGCAGGATTTTGCTCGTCTCCGAGTCGAACACGCGCCACGCGGTCTCTTGCGTCTGGCCGACGATGTCGCGCCGAATCTGATAGGAGTAGATTGCGTTGGTGTTCGCCAAGAAGCTGATGATGACGACGAACGACATCATCACGAGCGTTCCCCAGAGGCTGGTCCCCGCGCGCTTGCGTTTGCGCAGCTCGAAGTTCAGGCCGACGAGAAACAGCGCGATGGCGACCGCGAGCACGAGCGCGACGAGCTTCGGCAAGTCGACCGAGAAGCCAATGTAGGTAGCCCAACCGCTGACGAGACAGGTCAGCCAAACTGCGAGCGAGAACAGGACGTCTAGAAACGTGCCTTGTCGCGGCCTGTCATCATCGGACGCTAGCGTGATGAGAAAGTCGCCCTGCCTTTCGTCCGCCATTTGCCCCCCTCTTGTTATCGAGAACGGTGAGGCTGTTTCGAGCTCGGAACTACGAGCTGTTTCCACGCTAGCACTTTGCCGGGGGTGTGGCCATATCGGGGGCAGGCTCCTCGCGGGGGCGCGATCGATGGACCTGCGCGCAAGCTAGCGCGGTCCAGCCCCCGCGGCATTACCGGCGCCTTACAAGCCCGTAACGTTGACGGCTCGACCCCAGAGCTGGCCCACGATGCGCGTGGCGGAGCGCGCGTCGCCGGTTGTCCAGAAGAGCTCATTGGGCTGCAAATCGATGCGGCCGATCAGCGACTCCGGCAGTCTGCGCACGACTTGCCTCGCGACGGCCTCACCCGTGTCGATGAGCTGCACCTCCGGTCCCACGGTCTGCGTGATGAGCGTACGCAGGAACGGATAGTGCGTGCAGCCGAGCACGATCGTGTCGGCGCCGCGCGCGATGAGCGGCTCGGTGTAGCGCGTCACGAGCTCGCGCGTCGCGGCGCTCTTGAGGTCGCCGGCTTCGACTTTCTCGACAAGGCCTGGGCACGCTTGCGTGACGATCTCGACTTCGCCGGCGTATTGCTCGAGCAGCGCCGCGAACCGCGCGCTCTCGAGTGTGCCGACCGTCGCGAGCACACCGACGACGCCGCTGCGCGTGGCACAGACGGCCGGCTTGACGGCTGGCTCCATCGCAATGATAGGCAGCGTGAAGTGTGCACGCAGCGGCGCGGCCGCGGCGGCCGTTGCCGTGTTGCAGGCGATGACGATGGCCGCTGCGCCATGACGGATCAGAAACTCCGTGAGCACGAGCGATCGCTCGCGTATGTAATCTTGCGTCTTGTCACCGTAGGGCACATGCCCCGAGTCGGCGACGTAGAGGAGCGGCAAGCTCGGCAGCTGCGCGCGGATGTGCCTCAGTACCGAGAGACCGCCGACGCCGGAATCGAAAACTCCGATCGCACTGTTGTTCTGCACCGGCGCGACTCTAGTCCGGACGCATCGGTTTCAGCAACATGGAGCGCGCGCCGCGACGCCGACGCGTGGCGCATCAATCGCTCACGTAGTAACGGACTTGCACGACTGCCGACCGTGCAAACGCGCC
>Ga0315912_10002101_pt1 | contig 22073 bp, 22 predicted proteins | sample VfabasoilMG_FD_204469 | JGI IMG/M metagenome (GOLD analysis project Ga0315912, IMG submission 204469) | Garden soil microbial communities collected in Santa Monica, California, United States - V. faba soil | ecosystem: Environmental > Terrestrial > Soil > Garden | place: USA: California...
CGAAAGGACGCGGTGCAACGGCAGCTGGACGACCGCATAACCCGGGAGACCCGTGCGGTGGCGCGAGGCGAGTGCGACGAAGAGCTCGGGCTCCTCGCTACCGCGCGGGATGAACTCGCTGTCGATGAGCGGCTCCGGCGCCGTGTCCGGCGCGAAGTCGACGACGGCGTACCCCACGAACGGCGCTTGCCCGAGCATGCGTACGTGCTCGAACTCGCCGGCCACGAGATCGTACAGGGCGTAGTAGTCGAGCGGCGCGGCGCTCGGCTCCGGCGGGGGGAGCAGCGGCGCCGTGGCTTCGCGGTTCGGGGTGACGAACAGTGCGACGCCGCGCGGAGCGAGCAGCCGACGCACGCGCGCCACGACGGCGCGCGCGTCGAACGCTCCGAGATTCTCCACCAGCACGCAGTCGAAGCCCCCCTCGCGTGAGGCGAGCGTCTCGTCGCTGAACGTCGAGAACGAGAGCCCCGGCGCGGCGGCGCGCTCGACCGCTTCGGCGACGCGCAGGGGAGCAGGATCGCAGACGTGAACGAGGCGCGCGCCTCGCTCGAGCAGGAGCCGCGGTGTGCTGGCGAGCGCGCTACCGAATACCAGCGCCCGCCGCCCTTCGATGAAGGGCTCGATGAACGCGGCGAGCGCGGCGCTGGACGTAAGTGAGCCGGTGAGCATGCAGGGCGCGGGAGGCTAACACTACTTCCGAAGGCCGCGGGTGCCGGTGGACAGCGCGGCGAAGACGAACCAGGATTGCACCCAGGTTTTAGAGGCAAGTCGAGAGCGATGTTTCGAAAGACGCTCGTGGTCGATGGCTTGACGCCCGTCGGGGCCTACCAGGCTCTGCGCGCCCGTGCCGAAGGCGGCTCGTTTCTGCTCGAAAGCGTGGTGCCGGGCGAGCGCTGGGGGCGCTACTCGATCCTCGGCTACCGACCGCGGACGCAGCTCGTGGTGTACGGCGAGGCGGGGCGCGACCCGTTCGCGCGGCTCGCCGAGCTGTTCCCCACGGGCGAGCCGGAGGAAAACGACGTTGCCACGCGCTTTGCGCGCGCGGCCGTCGGGATGATCCCGTACGACATCGTCCACTACGCGACCAAGGTGCCGGCCTGGCCCGATTCGCCCGACATGCCCGTCGCACGGCTCTTGCGCGATTTCACGGCCGTCGTGTTCGACAACCTGACGCACACGGCCGTGATCGCTGCGCACGATCCCGGCGAGCTCGAACGCGCCGAGCGCGACCTCGGCGCGGCTCCGGCGCTCGACCTCGCGCCACCACCCGACCCGAGCGCGCAGCCGCCGGACGTCGACGTGAGCATGAGCGACCAGGAGTACGGCGCCGCCGTCGAACGGGCGAAGGAGTACATTCGCGCGGGGGACGCGTTCCAGATCGTTCCAGCGCGGACGTTCTCGACCCCGGCGCGGGGCGCCGACCCGTTCGACGTCTACCGCGCGCTCCGCGTGCTCTCACCCGCTCCTTACATGTACCTGCTCGAGATGCCGGCCACGGGGCAGGCGGGTCCGGTGGCGATCGCCGGAGCGAGCCCGGAGACGCTCGTGCGGGTGGAAGCCGGGCGCATCGCGCAACGCCCCATTGCGGGGACCAAGCCGCGCGGGCGAACCCGACAAGAAGACGAGCGCCTGGCTCAGGAAATGCTCGCCGATCCGAAGGAGCGCGCCGAGCACGTCATGCTGATCGATCTCGCGCGCAACGACGTGGGTCGCGTGTCGAAGCCGGGCACGGTGGTGGTGCCCGAGCGGATGTTCGTGGAGCGCTACAGCCACGTGATGCACATCACGAGCGAGGTGCAGGGCGAGCTGCAGCCGGGGCTCGGGCCGTGGGACGTGCTAAGGTCCACGTTTCCGGCGGGCACGCTCACCGGCGCGCCCAAGGTGCGCGCCATGCAGATCATTCGCGAGCTCGAGCTCCGGCGTCGTGGCGCGTACGGTGGTGCCATCGGCTACGTCACGCGCGGCAACGACCTCGACTTCGCCATCGCCATTCGCACCGTCGTGCTCGCGGGCGATCGCTTCGAGGTGACGGCTGGCGCGGGCATCGTCGCCGACAGCGTGCCGGAGCTCGAGGCGCAAGAGACACGCAACAAGGCACGCGCTGCTCTGGCGGCGATCCACGCTGCCAAGCAACGCCGCCGCTAGCGCCGTGCGACGAAAGGCCGCATGGGCGAGCTCCACCGCTTCGTTCACGGCCTGGTGCACCCGAAGCTCTGGCTCGCCCTCGGCGTGCTCTCGTTCGTCGCCTTTCTTCTGACGGCCCTCCTCGTCCCGCTCGCGCTGGCGCGCATGCCGAAGGACTATTTCATGCGCGACCCGAGCGCCCCCAAGACGCCGCTCGTGCTGCGCGTGCTCAAAAATGCGTTGGGGGTCAGCTTGATCCTCCTCGGCCTCGCGATGCTCGTGCTCCCGGGGCAGGGTCTCGTGACCCTGGTGCTGGGGCTCGGCCTCGTGGACTTTCCGGGTCGCAGGCGCGCCGAGCTCGCAGTCATCGGGCGCCCGGGAATTCTGAAGAGCGTCAATCGGCTGCGGCAGAAGCTCGGTCGGGAGCCGCTCGAGCTGCCACATCGTGGCTGAAACTTTGCGCAAGGGCTGGCGACGACTCGACGGAGCGCACCTGGCGCGGGGGCGCGCGGGCGGGCTAATCTTGTGTGTATGTGGACCTCGCTTCGCGTCGCACTTTTCTTCTCGGCCGCTTCGCTCTCCATCGGGTGCGACTTTTTCTCGCTCGGCGACGACGACGACGAGTCCGCGGGCGGCTCGGCCAACGGCGCCACCGGCGGCGCGACGAGCATGGGCGGCACGCCCGCGCTCGGTGGCACGGGGGGCAGCCCCGCGCTGGGCGGTACGGGTGGCGCCGGCACGGGTGGTGCGGGCGGCGCTGGCAGGGGTGGAACCGGTACCGACGCAGGGATGGGCGGGACGGGCGGGATGGGCGGCAGCCTGGCCGGCGCGCCGAGCGGCGGTACGGCGGGCGGCGCGGGCGCTTCCGGTGCGGGCATGGCCGGCGACATGGCGATGGGCGGCATGAGCGCGGGCGGCCTCGCCGGCATGGCCGGCTCGGCGAGTGGAGCAGGGGGCAGCGGGCCCGTGACGTGCGCCACGTTGAACCCCGATTCCGAAGCGCACGGCGGCCACTGCTACCTGCTCGTCGATACACCCGTCACCTGGACCAACGCCAAGAACGCCTGCATGGCGCTCGGCGCGCACCTCGTGACGATCAGCTCCGAGGCACCGCTCACGCAGGCCGATTTCGACGCCGAACAGGACTTCGTCTACGTCGAGCTCGGCGGTTCGAAGGATACCTGGATTGGCCTGAGCGACGGCCACATGGACAAGGATTCCGCGACCGGGGATCCGTTCGAGTGGGTCAACGACGAGCCGCTCACTCTCAGCAACTGGAACGAGAACGAGCCGAACCACTACATGAAGGACTGCATGGACGGCAGCGATTGCTGGGAGCACTGCACGTTCATGATGATGGACCCCGCCGGCAAGTGGAACGACGAGCTCTGCGAAATGACCAAGCAGTACGTCTGCGAGTGGGACATGGGCGGCTGACGCTGGGCGTGCGGCGCTTCGCTGCCGCACGGGTCACCGAACCTCAGCCGTAGCGGCCTTCGACGTACTCCGCCGTACGTGGGTCCGCCGGGTTCAGGAACAGATCCTCGGTGCGGCGGTGCTCGACGATCTCGCCCATCAGCATGAAAATGCTTTCGTCGCTCGCGCGGCGCGCCTGCGCCATGTTGTGCGTCACGATCACGATCGTGTAGCGCCCGCGCAGCGTCCACATCAGCTCCTCGATGCCGCGCGTTCCCTCCACGTCCAGCGCCGAGCACGGCTCGTCCATCAGGATGACTTCGGGCTGGGTGGGGATCAGCCTTGCGATGCAGAGCTTCTGCTGCTGCTCGAGCTGGAGCTCCGTCGCGGGGGCGTTCAGGCGATCCTTCAGATCTTGCCAGAGACCGACTTCGGTGAGCGCGCTCTCTACCGCTTCGTCGAGCATCGGCTGCTTGAGCTCGGCGCGCGTGCCGTGAATGCGCAGTCCGAAGACCACGTTTTCGTACACCGTGAGCGGCAGCGGATTCGGACGCTGGAACACCATGCCGACGGATTTCCGGAGCTGGATCAGCGAGACATCGGCGTCGTAGATGTTCTTGTCGTGAATGCGGATCTCGCCCGTGGTCCGCACGTAGCCGTAGCGCTCGTTCACCCGATTGAAGCAGCGCAGAAGCGTCGTCTTGCCGCAGCCCGAGGGCCCGATCAGCGAGGTGATGAGCCCGCGCTTGATGGACAGGCTGACGCCCTTCAGCGCCTGGAAGTCGCCGTACCAGAGACAGAGGTCGCGGGTCTCGAGGCCGCCCTGTGGCGCCTCCGCCGCGGGTGCGTTGGCGAGTGCAGCCGTCATCCGAAGATGCCGTTCACGTAGTCGTAGGTCTTCCGAGATTGCGGCTGCTCGGAGAACACCACGTCGGTCGCGCCCTCTTCGATGATCTCGCCGTTCCAGAGGAACATGGTGCGGCCGGCCAGGCGCCGCGCCTGCTGCACGAGGTTCGTGACGAGCACGATCGTCATGTGCTGCTTGAGCTCCTTCAGCACGTCCTCGATGCGCATGGTCGTCACCGGATCGATGGCGATCGAGAACTCGTCGAGGCAGAGCACCTCCGGCTCGTGCGAGAGGGCGCGCGCTATCGTCAGACGCTGCTGCTGCCCGCCGGACAGCTTGGTCCCGAGCGTGTGCAAGCGATCCTTCACCTCGTCCCACAGCGCGGCCTGCCGCAGGCAGCGTTCGACCAGCGCAGCGAGCTCCTGCTTGTCGTGGAAGCCGGCGGCGCGCGGAGCGAACGCGACGTTGTCGAAGATGCTGAGCGGCAGGCCCACGGGCAGCGGCGCCACCATCCCCACCCGGCGGCGCAGCGTGTACACGCTCGGGATCTGGCTCACCTCGACGCCGTCGATGACCACCTCGCCCGATTGCCGAGCTCCCGGCACGAGCTCGATCGTGCGGTTGAGGCATTTGAGCAGGCTGCTCTTGCCCGACTGGGCCGGGCCGATGATGGCGAAGATGTCGTTCCTATCGACGTCGAACGAGACGCCGTGAAGGACCTCTTTCGAGCCGAACGATAGACGCAGGTCGCGCACCTGAATCTTCGGTGGGCCGAGCGGGCGGACCGGAGGGGGGGCGGCCGACTCGTGCATCACCATTTCTTCCGGGCGCGCAGCTTGACCCGCAGGCCGATGGCGAGAGCGTTGACGAGCAGCACCGTGCCGAGCAGCACGACCGCCGTGGCGTAGGGTAGCGCTTTCGGCGCCTCGGTCACCTGCGTCGTGATGGTGAACAGGTGCATCGAGAGCGCCATGCATTGATCGCTCAGGCTGTAGGCGAAGGGGTCGCCTTCCTCGATGCGCTTGAAGAAGACGGCTCCAGTGAACATGATCGGCGCGGTTTCTCCGGCCGTACGCGACACCTGCAGGATGACCCCCGTCAAGATGCCGCTGATCGAGTTCGGCAGCACGATGCCGCGGATCGTCTGCCAGCGAGTGGCGCCCACGTTCCAGCACGCCTCGCGAAACGAAAGGGGGACGGACGCGAGCGACTCCTTGGTGCTCGCGATGATCACCGGTAAGGTCATGATCGCGAGCGTGAGCGACGCTGCCAGAATCGAGCGCCCCATGCCCGCAAACAGCACGAACGCTCCCAGGCCGAACAGAGCGTGCACGATGCTCGGAACGCCAGCCAGGTTCACGACGGCCAGGTTGATGATGCGTGTGAGCCAACCCTGCTTCGCGTACTCGTTCAAGTACACGGCAGCGAGCACGCCGACCGGCGCCGCGATGACCAGCGAGGTGGTCACGAGGTAAATGGTGCCGAGCAGCGCCGACCACACCCCGCCCTGGCGCATGCCGCCCGTCGGATTCTTGGTCAAGAAATCCCAGGAGAGGAGCGGCCAAGCCTCGACGAACAGGTAGCCCAGGATCGCGAGCAGGGGCACGACCATGGCGACAGCCATCAGGCCGAGCACGACGCGGACGATCGCCTCCTGGCGGTGCTTGCTGCGGATCAGCGGCGTTTCGGCGAAGGTGGTGGCCATGGCTCGTCGGCGCGCCTCAGCGCTTGCGCGTCCCCTTGACGATCAAATCGGCGATCAGGTTCACCGAAAACGTGATGCTGAAGAGCAGGATGCCGATGACGAACAGCACCTGGTAGTGGTTCGACCCGACCGAAGCCTCGCCGAGCTCGGCGGCAATCGTCGCCGTGAGCGTGCGCACCGGATCGAACGGGCTCTTCGGGATGTTGACGGCGTGGCCGGTGGCCATCAGGACGGCCATCGTCTCGCCCACGGCACGCCCGACGCCGAGCAGCACGGCCGCCAGCAGGCCGTTCTTGGCGGCCGGGAGCAGCACGCGATGCACGGTTTGCCAGCGCGTCGCGCCCATGGCGAGCGAGGCCTCGCGATAGGAGTCGGGGACCGCCTTGAGCGCGTCTTCCCCGATGCTGACCATGATCGGCACGCTCATGAGCGCGAGCAGGAGCGCGCCATTGAGCACGTTGAGGCCCACGGGTACGTGGAAAACCTCCTGAATCAGCGGGTTCATGACCGAGATGCCGATGAACCCCCAGACCACCGAGGGAATCGCGGCGAGCAGCTCGATGACGATCTTCAGCGTCTCGCGCAGCCGCTGACCGCAGAACTCGGACACGAACACGGCCGCGCCGAGCCCGAACGGCACGGCGATCAGCATGGCGAGCCCGGTCACGCTGAACGTACCGGCGATCAGAGCCAGAACGCCGTAGCGCACGTTCGCGTTCGAGGTCGGGTACCACTCGGTCGAGAAGAAGAACTGCACCAGGTTCAGCTCGCCGAACAGGAAGCCCGTCCCCTCGCGCAGGACGAAGAAGAAGATCCCGAACACGAACAAGATGGCGCTGATGCCGCACAGGCGAATCACCCACTCGAGCACGGCCTCCGAGGCCATGGCGAAGCGACCGCGCCGCGGCCCACCCGGGCTCCCCGCCGAGGCGGAGACCGGGTGGCTGCTCATGACGCGCGCCGGAGGGAGGTTCATCGCCCGTTCACCCATCGGATCGTTCTCCTATTTGGGGAGCGGGACGTATCCCGTCTTCTCGACGACCTTCTGGCCGGCGTCGGACATGGCCCAATCCAGGTATTTCTTCACGGCGGGCGAGGGCGCGCCCGGCGTGTACATGAAGAGCGGACGCGAGATCGGGTAGGTCTTGTCGTGCACGCTGGCGATGCTCGGGAGGACGCCCGGCTCGCCCTTGACCTTCGCCACCTTGAGGATCTTCACTTCGGGTGTCGCGTAGCCGAGGCCGCTGTAACCGATGGCGCCCGGAGTCTTGGCGACCTGCTCGACCACGTCCTTCGACCCGTTCATGTCGAGCGACCCGGATTTGAAGTCTTTCTTCTTTCCGACCACCGTCTCGCGGAAGTACTGGTACGAGCCGGAGTTGTTCTGACGGCTGATGCGGATGATGTCGTCGCTCTTCGCGCCCGGAATGCCCTTCACGCCGAGCTCCGACCACTTCGCGAGCTTGCCGCCTTCGCGATAGATCTCGCCGAGCTCCTCCATGGAGATGGACTCGAGCGGGTTCGACTTGTGAACGTAGACCGCCAGGCCGTCGAACCCGACGATGAACTCGGTCGGCATCTGGCCGATGCCGGCCTTGGCCTTCTCGAGCTCTTCGGGCTCCATCTTGCGGCTGCTATTGGCGATGTCGGCCGTCTTGTTGATGAGCGCCGCGATGCCGACGCCGGAGCCGCCACCGGACACCTCGATCGAGAGGTGCGGCTCGAGCTTCGCGTACTCCTCGGCCCAGGCCTGGGCGAGGTTCACCATCGTGTCGGAGCCGATGTTCTGAATCGATTGCTTCTTCGCCGGCTCCGCGGCGCCGCTCGCGGCCCCTTCGGATGCCGGCTCGGCCTTCTTCTTGCAACCAGCGCCGAGACCGAGCGCGAGCACCGCGAGCGCCCCGCAGGCGAGCCCCTGCGTGAGGGCCCGGCGGGTGCGAAGCAAGGGAAGAGAGAGTCGTCGCATGGAGTGGTTCCTTGTTCTTTCGGAAGTCAGCCGTCGCCGAGGACGGCCTCGACCAGGTCGTTCACGTGGGCCTTGAGGAATTCGAAGGCTTCTTGGTAGGCGGCCTGGACTTGCTCGGGCGTCCCCTGCACCTCCGACGGGTCGGAGATGCTCCAGTCGAGGCAAACCGCCTTCGTGGGCGGCGGAGGGAACACGCGCTGCGCGGCCTTCGCCAGCGAAACCATCACCTGGTAGTGGTCGAAGTACGGCACCTGGTCGATGGATTTGGGCGCGTGGTGGCTGATGTCCATCCCGCGTTCACTCAGGAACCGCACCGCGCGCGGGTCGATCGGCTGGCGGTCGAGCCCGGCACTGGTGAACACGAACTTCGGCTGCCGCAGTGACGCGCCGATCGCCTCGGCCATCTGGCTGCGGCAGTGGTTGTGCTCGTCCACGAACAGCACGCGAATCACCTCGCTGCCCGAGTGCTTCACGTATTCGCCCGTGCACATGTAGAGCGTTTCCTGGCAGATGCTCTTGGCCTGGTCGGCCACGCGCTCGAGCCGGTTGACGATCGTCATCAGCGGCGAAACGGCTTGCAGCGGGATCTGCCGATTCTGGCTCAGCTGCATGATCTCGTCGTTCAGCGCGTGGCGCAGCCGGTCGACGCGTTCCTCGGCCTCCATCGTCGTGCGGGCGAGGGCCGTATCCTGGGCAAGGAACGCCTCGACGGCGCCGTGGAACATCGGGATCGCGATGTCGGCGATCTCCCGGTAGCGCTCGATCGGCACGTTCACGTCCATCGCCGAGAGCGCGAGGATCTGGCGCGCGACGCTTTCGGCGTAGTCCCCGACCCGCTCGAGCTCCGAGTTGATCTTGATGGTGACGTACGCAAACCTGAGCGTTCCGGCCACCGGCTGCTGCCGGACGATGAACTCCAGGCAGAGCCGGTCGATCTCCTTCTCGAGCTCGTCGATGCGCTGGTCGCGGATGATGACGGAGTAGGCGAGCTGCCGGTTCTTGTTGGCGAGCGCTGACAGGCACCCCTCGAGCGCCATGCCGCAGAGGCCGGCCATCTCACGCACCTTGCGACGGATCCGGTCCGCGTCGCGCTGCAGGGTCTCCTCGAAATGGGTCATGCGGAGGCTCGGTGCGTTGGCGGGCCCTACTTCACCGATCAGCCGGTGACAGTCCAGTGACAAGGTCGTTACGACCGTGGAGAACGTATCGAACTATCGAAATTCACGTGCTAATTTCGTGACACCAACGTTCAAGAGTCATTGGAATCGCAACTTTTCGAGCGTCAAAGCCAGCCGGCGTCCCGGTAGAACGCCATCGTGCGGTGCACCCCGTCTTCGAAGCTCACTTCCGGCTGGAAGCCTAGATCGCGGCGGGCGCGGCTGCTGTCGCACACCCACTGCTCGAAGAGCTCGTTCAGCTTGTCGCGCGTGAGCATCACCGCGCGGTTGGTCGCCTTGCCGTAGAGCTCCGAGCCGAGCGCTGCGGTCTCGACGAGCCGGCGCGGCAGGTGAAAGCGAAAGCGTGCCTTCTTGCCCATCGCCCGCTCGGCGAGCACGATCAGCTCCTCGAGCGTGTGCACGCTGCCGTCGTCGACGTGGTACGCGGACCCGCTCACGAGCTCGCGATCCAGTGCGGCGACGCAGGCCGCAGCGCAATCGGAGCCGTAGATCATGCTGAGCTTGTTCTGGGTCGAGCCGAGCAGCGGCAGGACGCCGAGCTTGATGGACTTGAAGAACGTGAGGATCTCGCGATCGCGGGGGCCGTAGATGGCGGGCGGACGCAGGATCACGACCGAGAGCTGGTCCTTGTGGGCGAGCACGGCGCGCTCCGCGGCGAGCTTGCTCTTGCCGTAGGCCGTCACGGGGCGGGGCTCGGCGTCCTCCGGTACGGGGGTGCCGCTCGCATCGCTCGGCCGGAGCGCGGCGAGGCTCGAAACCAGCACGAAGCGCCGGATCGAGCCTTGGTGCGCGAGGGCGGCTTGCACCAGATTCTCGGTGCCGCCGTGGTTCACGCGCATGAAATCCTCGGGCCCCTTGGCCTTCACGAGCCCGGCGGCGTGCACGATGCCGGTCACGCCTTCGAGCGCGCGCGTCACGCTCGCGCGATCGTCGACCGCGCCCTCGGCGAGCTCCACGTTCGGGAGCGTGCGCAAAAAGCTCGTGTCGCTGCTGCTGCGCACGAGCACGCGCACGGGGCGACCCGCGCGCGCGAGCCGCTCGACCACGTGCGAGCCCAAAAATCCGCTGCCGCCGGTGACCAGTGTCGTCATGCGTGGAGCCGCCCGTTCCGAGGAGCGTTCTTCACAGGGTGCGCTCGTAGACGCGGTAGCGCTTGTAGATCTTGCCGCCCATGAACTTGATGCCGACGTTCACGGGGCCGTTGTCCTCGTCCGTCCAGGAAAGTTCGCCCCACTGGATACCGATGTCGCGGCCGGCGCGGTTCATCTTCACGTAGGTATACGCGCTCAATGCGGCGTACTTGCGGTTGTTGCGGTACTTCTTGCGGATGCCGAGGATGATGAGGCGCGCCGTCTTCGGTCCGACGACCTTCAGGCGCCACAAGAGCTTGGCGATGCCGCCTGGGAACAGCTTGCCGTTCATGTCGCGGATGAGCTCGTTGATGTTGGGGAGCGCGATGGCCACGGCCGCCGGCTCGCCGTCCACCTCGGTGATCAGGCTGAGCTCCGGGATGGCGATCATCTTGAGGTCTTCGCCCATCTTGACGATCTCGGCCTCGCTGAGGGGCACGAACGACCAATTGTCGCTCCAGGCGTCGTTGAACACGTCCATCACGACGCGCAGGTCCGCCTCGGGATTTTTCATGTCCATGTGGCGCGACTTCACTTCGGGGAGCGCGGCGATGTCGTCGTGGGCTTTCTGCGCGCGCTTCGGCACGTCTCCCACGGAGTAGCGCCACGCGTAGAAATCCTTGAGCTTCGCGAGGCCCGCCTGCTCGATCAGGCCACCCTGGTAGGGGCGGTGGTGCTGCATGAGGATCATCGGCGGCGTGTCGAAACCCTCTACCAGGCAGCCGAGCTCCTCGTTGATGGACATCGAGATGGGTCCGCGCATGCGCTTCATCCCGCGTTCGCGCAGCCAGCCCGCGGCCGCCTCGAGCAGCGCGCCGGCGACCTCCTCGTCGTCGATCGTGTCGAGGAAGCCGAAGAAGCCCGCGTCGTCCTTGTGGCGCGCGATGTGCTCGCGATCGATCTGCGCGCTCACGCGGCCGACGCAGTACCCGTTGCGGTGCGCGGTGAAGAGCGTCCCTTCGGCGTGCTGGAACAGGGGATTCTTGCGGCTCAACCGCGCCTTCATGTCCATGTCGAGCGGACGCACGTAGTTCGGATCGTCGCGGTAGACGTAGCTCACCACCTCGAGGAACGGCTCGAGTCGCCCGCCGAGGGGCGTTTCGCGGATTTCGACGCTCATGACGCGCGCCGGAAGTAAGCCTAGGGGGTCCGACGTGTCAATTCCGGGCGAATGCCGTGCCCGAGGGCCGCGGCGTCAGCCCTGGATCACGCCGTATTTCTTGCCCACGATGCGGAACGCCTCGAGCGCGCGGTCGAGGTGCGACCGCTCGTGCGTCGCCATGTAGCTCGTGCGCAGCATCGCGCTCTTCGGCGGCACGCCGGGCGAGATGAACGGATTCGTGTAGATGCCGTGGTCTTCCAGGAGATCGCGCCACATGCGGACCGTCCGCAAATCCTGCCGGATGTAGATGGGGATCACGGCGGTCTGGGTATGGCCGAGCTCGAAGCCCATGCCGCGCAGCTGGTCACGCATGTAGGTGAAGTTCTCGCGCAGCTTGTCGATGCGCCAGGTCTCCTCCTGCATGAGCTCGAACGCGGCCATGGCCGCGGCGACGGACGGCGGAGCCGCGGCGGCTGCGAACATGAACGAAGGCGCGAAATGGCGGATGTAGTCGAGCACCTTGCGCTCGCCTACGAGCCAGCCGCCGATGCTCGCGAGAGATTTCGAGAAGGTGCCGCCGATCAGGTCGACCTGATCGGCGACGCCGAACATCGCCGCGGTGCCGCGCCCGCCCGGCCCGATGACTCCCAGGGCATGCGCGTCGTCCACGAGCAGGCGCGCCCCGTGCTTCTTCACCACCGGGACGATCTCGTCGAGCTTGGCGATCTCGCCTTCGGCGCTGAACACGCCGTCGGTGATCACGAGCGCGCCCTCGTCGGCCTCGAGCTTTTCGAGCGTCTTGTCGAGCGAATCGGCGTCGTTGTGCTTGTAACGCACGAGCCGCGCGCCGGCGGCCTGGCCGAGGCGCGCGCCGTCGTACAGGGAGGCGTGCACGTTGCGGTCGATGACGGCAACGCTGGACTTGTTGCTGAGCAGGGCCGCGCAGGTCGCGAGGTTCACCTGGTAGCCGGTGGTGAAGACGAGCGCACTTTCCCGCTGGAACCAGGCCGCGAGCTTCTCCTCGAACTCCTCGTGCATCTTCATCGAGCCGTTGACGAGGCGTGAGCCCGTCATGCTCGTGCCGAAGCGATCGATGGCCGCCTTGGCCGCCTCACGCACCTTGGGGTGCGTGGTGAAGCCGAGGTAATTGTTCGAGCCGAGCATCACGACGCGCTTGCCGTTGATCACGGCTTCGGGCCCGTCGTTCAGATCGAGCGGGCGGAAGAACGGGTAGATGCCGATCTTCTTGGCGTTGTCGGCCGCCATGAACTTGCGGCACTTCTCGAACAGGTCCTTGCCGCCGATGCCAGCGAGCGTGTTGCGCTCCTTCATCGACTCGTCCATGTCGGTCGAGCCGTGGGTGGAGGCGGTACCGTTCGTCGTGCCGCCGTTCGCACCGTTCGTGGCAGGCTTCGTCTCCGCGGGTTCGGGGCGCGCGGCAACGCGCTCGCCCACGTCCTCGTCGAGGGCCGGGTCGATGTTCGGCAGCTCGTAACCCTGAATCAGCACCTTCCACGCGTCGCGCACGCGGGATCGCGCATCCATCAGGCCCTCGGCGGCCTTCATCACTCGGTCGTCCGAAACCCAGCGCATCAGCGCCGGGCTGAACAACGCCTTCTTGCTGCGTGAAAGGAGTTCTTGTCTCAGGCCCACGATTGCCGGGGAAGCTACGCGACCGCCCGAGGTTCGTCAAACTCGAGGGCTCCGTCTCCACCTCTCCCTTTGCCCGCACGGTTCGACGTTGCCGCGCGGAGGCCGCGCTACGGCCACGCGTCGTGACCGTCGTCACCCATCACGATGGAGTCGAGGTAGAGCCCCTCGGGCGGAGCCGTGCGACCGAGCAGCTCGCGCTTCTTTTGCGCGAGTGCCTGTTCGATCGCGGAGGGCGAAAGCCGCCCTGAACCGATGTCGACCAGCGATCCCACGATGATACGCACCATGCGATACATGAACCGATTGCCCTCGACGACGATTTCGCTGAGGCGTCGGTCGTCGCGACATTCCGTTCGCACCTCGATGCGAAAGAGACGTCGCACCGTGTCGGTGCGCTGATCTCCGGCTGCGCGAAACGCGATGAAATCGTGCTCGCCCAGGAGTGGTCGAGCTGCATCCCGCATGCGCTCGTGGTTCAACCTCTCCACGATCCGCCAGCTCCTCCGATGCTGAAAGGGGTCGGCGACGCGACTCTCGAAGAGCACGTAGCGGTAAGTCTTGCGCAACGCGACGAAGCGCGGCTCGAGGAGCGGCGGCACGGCCGCGGCGCGGGTGACCCGGATCTCGGGCGGGAGCTCGCGGTTGATCGAGTGGAGCCAGGCGCGTGCGGGAAGGTCCCGCGCGGTGTCGAACGCGACGCGTTGGCCGAAGGCGTGGACGCCGGCGTCGGTGCGGCTCGCGCCGCGCACGGGCGTCGCTTCGGGCGCGATGACACGCACGGCGCCGTCGAGCTCCCCCGCGACGGTGCGTGCATTCGGTTGGCGCGCGAACCCCGAGAACGAAGCGCCGTCGTACGCGACCGTGAGCAGCACGCCGTGCGCGTGCCGTGCGACCGCCGCCGCGCCCGGGGGCGTCTTTTCGGTCACCGCTCGGACGAGGCGGCTCGGCGGGCTGCCGTCACGGCGAACCGCCGACGGACGCGTCGCCGAGGGGCGTCATGCAGCCGGCCGCGACCGATTTGGCTCGCTCTGCCTGCACCTCTGGTGAGTTGCGCTCGCCGGCGTTGTTGATGTTGTAAAGCGATAGGTCGGGGCAGGCGGCGGTCTGGCCGTCTTCACTGCAACCCGGAACGAAGAGCGTCGCGAGCGCTCCGAGGAGGAGCAGCCAGGCGGCGAGCGCGAGGGGAGCCTTCTCCGTCATCTCTTCTCAGGCAGGAAGTTCAGCGGAACTTCGGCATCGACGCAACCGTTTTTCGGCGAGGGGAAGGTCGTGGCCCGATAGATGTTGAGCACACACTGCGAAACCAACGGGCTTCCGAGGGTATCCTTGCTGATGCTTGCCCCGCACACGGCGCCGCCGACGCCGACACACAGGCTCACGCTCAGCTTGCCCTGCAGCCCTTCCTGCTGGGTGAGCGCCTTCTCGTAGCAGCGCTGCGCCTGGCCCGCGCGAGCGCGGAGCACGGCGGAGAAGCTCGGTGCCGCATCGCCCGCGCACTTGCCGCAGCTGCTGCAGTTGGTGCCGATGCCAGGGCCCGTCGCCTTCTTCGTGGTCGAGACCCCGGCGTCTTCCGTGACGGGAGGAGGCGGCGGCGGAGGCGGGGCCGGGACGATCTGATCGACGGTGGGCTCGGCGGGACCCGAGGCGACCGTCGCGGACGGTGCTGCGCTCGCCTTGTCCGACGAGCCGCCGACCTTCCAGTAGATCAGGCCGCCCATCATGAGCAGCATGAGGATGACTGCTGCGATGAACTTTCCGCTGCCGTGCGTGGGGGGAGGAGGGGGTGGCGTGGTGGACGGCGGCATGGTGATGGGGTGTGCGGAGCCGCGACTATATAGTGAGGCCGGCCCCTCCGGACCAGCTTTCGACGCGCCTCAACCCACGCGAAACAACGTAACACAACTATCGCCCCAGGCTCGGCGATCGACGACCGCGAGGCCGGGCATCGCCGTCGGCTCGTCCCGGTCGGCATGCTCGAGGACGACGCGACTGCCCGGGGTGAGGCCACCCTCGCCCGCGAGCCGTGCGAGGAGCGCGCAGGCGGCGTCGAGGTCTGCCCAGGGTGGGTCGCAGAGGACCAGCTCGAATGGCCCGGCCGCGAGCGCGTTCGCGAGCGCGCGGGGCAGCCGTATCGGAATCACCAGCGTCCGCGCCGCAAGCTCGAGTGTTTCGATGTTGTCTCGCAGGCTCGCGAGAGCGTGGCGATCGTGCTCGACCATGACGGCTCGCTCGGCCCCGCGCGAGAGCGCTTCGATCGCGAGCGCGCCGGTCCCCGCGTAGAGGTCGAGCACGCGGGTCCCGTCGAGCGGCCCCAAGATCGAGAACAGCGCCTCGCGGACGCGCGCGGCCGTCGGACGTGTGGTTTGACCGCGCGGGGCCGACAGGCGGCGCCCGCCGAGCTGGCCCGCGATCACCCTGAGCGAATGGCTCACGTCGTCTCGATCTTGGACCAGAGCTTCTGGCGCATGCGCTGGCGGTTCTTGTCGCGTCGCGTGATGAGCTCGGCGACGCTCACCGCGGCCAGCAGCTCTCCCTCCTGTCCGAGGGCGGGCAGGACGCTCGACCCGACCAGGTAGGTGCCCGGGATCGGCCCGCGCAAGGGCTCGCCGGCGAGCCCGCGGTACCCCGGTGGATCGACCACCCACTGACGTCGCATCGGCTCCGCTCCGGCGGCCGAACCCTCGAGGTGAATGCGGTCGATCTCTCGGCGTCCGCCTTCGCTCAGGTCGTGGAGCGGCAGGCCGTCGTGCACCGAGTCGACGAGCCGCACGTGCTCGTCGAAGAAAGGTAGCGCCGTGCGCAGCGTGTCCACGACCGCCGCTCGAGCCTCGAGCACGGTGAGCGGCCCGCGCGCGGGCAGCAGTGCCTCGGCGACGAGCAGCGCTTCCCCTTCGCGCACGGGAGCGCCCTCCGCGAGGGCGGTCGGGTCGAACCATTGCAGGTGCACGGGCGGTTTTCGCGGGTCGCGCGCCGAGCCCGGCGGCAGCACGAAGGCCTCGGGGGGCAGTGCGACGGGCAAGAGCGCGCGCCGAACGACGGCGCTCACGACGAAGCGGCCGACCTCGGGCGAGAGCCGCGGCCAGTCGCGCTCCGCTGCACGCGTGACGCCCTTGCCTTGCGACAGCTCGGCGAGCGCCTCGCCCCATTGGTCGGTGATCACGGCGCCGGCTCCGGTGACCTCGTCGTCCCCGTCGAGCACCACGCCGTGCACCGCACCACGCTGGATCACCAGGCCTTCGGCGCGACGGTCGAGCGCGCAGACCCCGCCGTGGGCCACGATGCGTTCGGTCAGAAACGATTCGAGCTCGAGCTCGCCGCCCTCGAGCGCCACCGTGCCGCGTGCCCAGGCGCCGTGCAGGCGCGCGAAGGCGAGCGCCGGCAGCTGCTCGGCGGAGCCCGCCAGGTGTCCGGCGAACGCGGCCGGCACGGCGGCGATCTCGCGGAACAGGTGCCCGCTCGGAAACTTGGACAGGAGGTCCGTCGTCCGCTCCCCCGCGCTGAAGGGGAGGAGCGCCGCGGCTTGACCGGTCTGGAAGCGCTCCCAGAGCCCGCCGGGCGGCCAGATCCCCTCGCGCTCGAACGCGCTGTCGGTGGCCGCGTTCACCTGGGCGACGGTCGTGTAGAGCTCGTCCACCAGCTGGCGCACCTCCGGGAACTCGCGTTCGACCTCGCGCGAGAACACCTCCACGTCCGGCGGGAGCTCGAGCCGAGCGCGGTCGGTCAGCACGGCCAACATCGGATCAGCGGGGACGGCGCGCCGCCGGAACTGCGGACTCTGCGCGAGCTCGTGGAGCACGCGGCGCCAGACCGGGGTGGCACCGAAGAGGAGCGTGAAGCTCCGCCGTCCGAGCAACCGCCCGTCGAAGCGGTAGGTCAACGGCCTTTGCCCTTGTCCGAGGAGCAGCACCCGAAAATCGCGCCGTGAGAGCAGCGCTGCCACGACCAGGCTTCCGAGCGAGCGGCCGAGGATGACGGCGTCGTAGAAGCGCGAGGTCATGGTCTCGAAAGGCGCGGCACCGTTCAGCCGCGCGGTCGCTGCGCGGTGTTGCTCGGGGCGATGCGCCCGTCCGCGATGTCGCGGAGCACGCCGACGAAGACCTCGTGCTCCGCGGCGTGGATGCGCTCGCTCAGCGTGCTCAGGGTGTCGGAAGGCTGAACGTCGACCGCGCGTTGCGCGATGATGGGCCCCGAGTCGACGCCCTCGTCCACGAAGTGCACCGTACAGCCCGTGACCTTCACGCCGTGCTCGAGCGCCTGGCGCTGAGCGTCGCGCCCCGGAAACGCCGGCAGGAGCGAGGGATGGATGTTCACGACCCGGCCCGGGAACGCTCGCAAGAGCTCGGGGGTGAGCACACGCATGAACCCGGCGAGCACGACCCAGTCGACGCCATGCTCGCGCAACGCCGCCACGAGAGCGCGATCGAACGCCTCGCGGCTTTCGAACGTCTGGTGGCGAATGGCGAGCGCCGGGATGCCGGCCCGCGACGCCCGCTCGAGCGCCATCGCATCCGTGCGATTCGAGATCACGCACGCGACGCGTGCGCGCAGCGTGCCGCCGTGAATCGCGTCGAGGATCGCCTGCAGGTTCGTGCCGTTGCCCGACACCAGGACGCCGAAAGCGGGGGACATCCCGCCCGTCATAGCATCAGCGTGCGGGCGGGAGCGAAAGCGCGCGGTCCGGCGCGAACGGCCCGAGGGCGATGCGGGGGCGCTTCCCGAGCACCAGGGCGGCGACGACCGCGGCGGTGACCGGCGCGAGCAGGATGCCGTTTCGGTGGTGGCCGCTCGCGAGCCAGAGGTGCGGCGTGGGGGTCCCGCCGATCAGGGGTAGCTGGTCCTGCGTGTAGGGGCGGAAGCTCGACCAGCTCTGTTTCACACCGGCCGTGGCGAGCCCCGGTACCAGCTCGATCGCCGCGTCGAGCAGGTCGCGAACCGCGCCGGCCGTGACCTCGCGCCGGTAGCCGACGAATTCCATCGTCGAGCCGACGAGCACGCGACCGTCGTCGCGCGGGACGAGGTACGCGCGCGGTCCCACGATCACGCTCGTGAGCAGCGGCTCGGGCGTCTCGAGCTCGACGATTTGCCCCCGCGCCGGGACGACGGCACCCGGGGCGATGCCGAGGCCCTCGACCAGCGTCGTCCAGCTGCCGGCGGCGACGATCACGTCGCGCGCGGCGACCACGCTCCCGTCGTCGAGCATGACGCCCGTCGCGCGCCCGTTCACGGTGGTCACTCGGCGCACGTACGCACCGGAGCGAAACTCCACACCGCTGCGTGCGGCCGCGATGTGCAGGGCGCGAAACAGGGCACGCGGGTCCACGCGCGCGTCGGCGTCGAACGCGACCGCGGCTGCCATGCCGGGGCCGAGCGCTGGCTCGCGCCGCGTGAGCGCGCGTCGGTCGAGCAGGCGCGGCGTCGGCTTCTGCCAGGCGGTGCGCTTCGCCACCCGCCGGGCCTCGGCGAGCGTGCGGGTCACCTCGAGCGCGCCGCATGCGCGGAAGCCCACGTCGATGTCCGTCGCCCGCCGGAGGTCGCGCACCCAGCCGGGGTAAAGTCTTCGACTCTCCCGGGCGAGGGTCACGAGCGGGCCCTTGCTCTGCGCCTCGAGCTGCGCTCCGAGGATTCCGGCCGCGGCGCTCGAGGCTTCCGCGCCGGGCACGCTGCGCTCGAGCACCACGACGCGCCGCCCGCGCCGGGCGAGCTCCCAGGCGCAGGCGGAGCCCATCACGCCGCCGCCCACGATGACGACGTCCGGCGCTCCGCCCTTCGGGTTCACGCCGTGGGCTCGCGGGTCGGAATCGGACGTAACAACCGCACTAGGCCGAGCAGATTGAACCCCGCGAAAGCCACGAGCAACCCGAGCAACCCGAGCGCCCAGCGCAGCGCGGCCGGCGATTCTCCGTCGAGCAGGAGCCAGGCGTCGTCGGCCGGCCGTGTCAGCCCCGCCTCGCCGACCGCGTCCCGCAGGCCGCGCTGGCGGATCCCGAGCTTCGACATCGGGATCAAGCGGCCGACGAACGAATCCGGTGGCACGAAGCGCGGCCCTTCCTCGTTCGCGGGGACCCTGATCTGCACCCACACCTTCGGGTTGCCCTCGACGCTCGCGAGTCGGTACGTGTCGTGCTCGAGGGGGCGCGCGTAGCGGATCGCGCGCGTGACGGAGAGCTGCCCCTCGCCGTGGACCCAGCTGTCGCCGAGCGTGGGCTCGAGCTGCGCTGCGGTGAGATCTCCGAGATCCCTGGGTGTGCCGGCGTGGAGCGAGTAGGCGACGTCCGGCAGGACTGCGAGCGCGAGCGCGAGCGAGGCGAGTGCCCCCGTACCGAGGGTCACGAGCGTCGCGCGGCGCCACGGCCGCCGGGGCGAGGGTAGCTCCGCCAGCTCGCGATCGGCCGCGGGCGGGGGGGCCTGGGGGCTCGTGGAGGAGGGAACGGAGGAGGTCACGAGAAGTGGGACAACCAGGGCGCGCTGGTGTTCCGGTAACGCTGCACGGCGAGCATAACACGCAGGAAGTCCTCGACTTTCGGACTCTCGCGCCGCGGCCCGGGGAGTACTATTCTCGTGATTCATGGCCAAGCCGGTGAAGAAGATCATCTGCCCGTCCTGTGGCTTCGCGAACAGCGCGCCCCTTGCCAATCACCGTTGCGCCTCGTGCGGCGCCAAGGTCGAGGACGTCAAGCGAGCCCTCACCCGGGAGGAGGAGCTCGAGCGGCGCTACCAGCAGGAGTCGTTCAGCCCCACGTGGTTCATGGTCTCGATCGCGATCATGCTGGTGACCACGGCGGCGTTCGTGATGGGGCTGCCGATGGTGATCCCCGCGCTCGACTTCGAGGGCTCCGCCGGAATGATGGTCTCGATTCCGGTCTGGTTCTTCGGCGGCATGCTGATTGGTCTCGTCTCGCCCGGACGCACGTTCATCGAACCGATGATCGCGGTGTTCCTGGTGGCGATGCCGACGGCGTTCATCCTGTATTCGAACCAGACCGTGAAGACGATGCCCGCCTTCATGTACGTGCTCCTCTCGGCCCTCGGTGTGCTGTTCACGCTGATCGGCGCGTACGTCGGCGAGCGCGTGCAGATGGGCCCGACGCCGAAGGCTACCGACTGAGCGGCTCGCGGAGCCCTCGGCCGTTGCGACTAGGTCTCCGCTTCGTCTGGCTGGGCGCGAGCGTTTGCGCGCTCGGCGCCTGCGAGGAGAAGGAGCGCGCGACCCGCTCGGAAGCCGCAGCGGTGAGCCGCGCGATTGATGCGGTTCGCACGGCGGACAACGCACAAAAAGCGGCACCGCTCGGGGTGCTCCGCGCGGTGCCGTGCTCGGCCCCCGAGGTGTGCGCCGTTCAGAGCCATTGCGTGGCCGCCTACGAGAAGCACGTTGCCGTGCTCGGCCTACTCGCCGAGGCGACCGCGAACGTGGCCACGGCTCCGCCCGAAAGCCTGGCCGCGACGCTCGGCAAGGCTGAGCGGGGCCTCGCCGAGGCCCGAACTCTCACCGACGACTGCGCGACCCGCCAGGGCGAGATGGTCCGGCGCTTTCACGTCGGCCGCTGATTCCTTGGCGCCGACGCCGCCCGCCTCCCTTTGCCGGGTGCGATTTTGCGGGGGACGTCCCGCGCCGCGCGGCGCTGCGCGGGCGCGACGGCGACAGGCGGAGATGGGCGAGGAGCTAGGGTCGTCCCGGGCCACGGGGCGCGGACGCGAAGGCGGAAACCGGGCGAGGAGGTTAGGTCGCCCAGCACCACGCTGCGCGTACGCGAAGGCGGAAACCGGGCGAGGGTTAGGTCGGGCGGCGTGGTGCTCGGCAGCGGGGCTATGCGCTCACCGGGCACTCGAGCGAGCGCCCGCTTGGTTTCCGTCTCGCGGAAGCCCATCTGAGTCAGGGCGCGGAACGCTTTCGCAAAAACCTCGGCGCTGTGCGGAGCCGGCAAGGCACCGTACGGCGTCCCGTCGGCGTGTCGGAAAGCGAGGACTCCCGACGCCGAGCCTTCCACGACGAGCTGTCCGTGATGGGTGGCCCGATGGTGCGCCGTGCACAGCGTCACGAGATTCTCGAGCGTGTTCGCTCCGCCCTCGGAGCGAAGCTCCAAGTGATGCACGTCGACGAAGACCGCCTGCTGGCACCCCGGCACCCGGCAACACCCGCCGTCGCGGCGCATCACCCGACGCCGGAGCGCCGGCGGGATGGTCTGTTTCGCATGGGGCACGGCCGCGCCCACGTGGGCTTGTTCCGTTTCCCCCACGTGGGCGTGTCCCGTTTCCCCCACGTGCCCCACGTTCTGGCCGTCGCATTCGGCCATCTCGACGATCTCGGAAGACACCTCGACGAGCTCGCCCCGCCCTTGTTGCATCCCGCGCCGGCAGTGCTCGCAAACTGTGAGCGCCACCTGATAGCTCGACCGGCCGTCGTCCCGCGGCCCTTCGAGCGCTCGCCGGCAGAGCAGCAAGACGGCCGCGTCATCGTCGAGCGCCTCGCCCGCCTCGCGCCGCATTTTTGCCATCGCTTCTCGAAACGTCGCCAGCGCTTCTCCCGACACCTCGAGCCGGAGCACGTGCCGCTTGGCGCCTCCGTCTGGAGCATCCTCCGGCAGGTTCCCTGGCTTCTGGCCGGAGACCAGCTCTTCGATTTCCCGGATGGTTCGGCCGCGAGCTGCCTCGAGCCACGCTCTCTCGGTCGCCCGGGTCGCCACGCGACTGAGCTCCCGCACCGCGGAGAAGCTTAGCCTCCCGTGCTCGAGCTCGGTTGAGAGCAACGGCAGCTCCTCGAGCGCGTCTGCGACTCGGAGCTTCTCCTGGACGAGCCGGGGGCTGTAGCCGAACAGCCGCTCCACGTACTCGCGAAACGACCCATACCCGAGCCGCACGTGAACGCCCGACCGCTCGGCCCGCAAGAGCCACCGCCCTTCCTCGTAGTCGAGCCCGGCGCGTGTCGCCGCCAGCCGAACGAGCTCTTCGTGGGCT
>Ga0315912_10002102_pt1 | contig 22066 bp, 16 predicted proteins | sample VfabasoilMG_FD_204469 | JGI IMG/M metagenome (GOLD analysis project Ga0315912, IMG submission 204469) | Garden soil microbial communities collected in Santa Monica, California, United States - V. faba soil | ecosystem: Environmental > Terrestrial > Soil > Garden | place: USA: California...
GGTTGGGCGGCCGCAGTGTCAACCGGTTGCCGATAATCGTGAGACCGCGCTCCTGATTCGTCCCGGCAAACGCCGGGCTCACCGCGCCCATCGTCTGATGCGTCACGACGGTGCCTGCGTCGTTCACCGTGAAGGAGCCCCAGTACGAGTTGTACGAAGCGAGCGCCGAGCGCGCCTGGTCCGGCGTCGAGGCTTTGCCCTTGAACGCCGGCCGGTTGTTCCACGCAATCGTCACACCCACATACCCCGACGGGTCGTACGTGATGAACCCGAAGCGGCCGCCGCTCGCGGCGTTGGGGCCGGCCACCACCTGGCCTGTCTTCGAATCGCGCGTTTCCTCGCCCACGAGCTTCCACACGCCGGCGAGCCGGAGGTTCGCAGCGCGATCCGCCAGGACGTCCGGTGCGGCGACGAGCGCGATCACGGCAACGCTGAGCGAGAGGACAGGCGCCCGCATTCCTTTACCCTCCACATGACGAGCCGACGGAATCGAGCGACATCACGTTGATGCGATCGACCTTGTTCTGCCGGTTCAGCACACCCTTCACCTGCACCTTGTGCCCCGCCAATGATGCGCCCTGCGCCGTGACGCTGAGCAGCGGAAACGACTGCGCGCCGAGCGCCTGCGCGCTTGAGAGCGCGAGTTCCTCCGGCGTCGTCCCCTTCACGATCCGCGCCCGCACCGGCCGCGGCGCGCTCGCCCTGACCAGCGCCCACGTGTCGTTGACCTGCGGCGCCAGGCAGCCCACGGCCCGCACGATGGTGAGGTTCGTCAACGGGCGCGGCCCTCCAGGACCCACCAGCTGGATCCCGCCGACTGCGCCGGGGCTCAGCTCACGTGTGCCGGCGGGAAGACCATTGGCCTCGAGGAGATAGGCAAGGACGTCGGCGTACATCTGAGCGTCGAGGCTCCCCGGGCGATTGCCTGGCATCGTGGTCGTGATGAACGTGAAGAGCGGCGCGAGGGTGTCTTCCCGCCACCGATCGAGAAACGCCTTGTCCATCAACCCAGGGCCGTCCGCCTCCAGCCCCTCGTGGCACTGGGCGCAGCGCGTCTCGTACGCGACGTGGCCACGCTCCGCCTGCGCGGTCGTGTACACGCCGTCGAGCACGCTCACGGGAGCTTGCGCGAACACGGCCGCAAGCCCCGCGAAGCAGAAGAATGCCGCGATCAGGTATGGCTTCAACAGGAGCTAGATTCTGACACCGGCGAACTTGGTCTCGTGCACCGCCGGATCAATCTTCGTGAGCGTGCCTCCGTGCACGGCGGCCACCGGCACGAATCGCTGCTTGGCCGTGCGCGTCCCGCCCTTCTGGTCGAAGAGCTGGAACTGCCCCTGCTGGAGATCGATCACCGTGACGTCGGCGGGCGCGCCGGCCGCGAGCGTACCAACCTGTTCCGCGAACTTGAACACCTTCGTCGGCGTGAGCGTGACCTTCTCGATGACCTGCTCGACGGTGAGGCCGAGATACAGGTACTGCGTCATCTCCCAGGGGAGCAGGATGCCGTTCGGCATGTCCTTGCCCACGGCGCCCATGTCGGTCCCCAGCAGATCGGGAATCCACCCCTGCGCGAACGCCTTCTCGGACACCTCGAACATGTGGTGCGAGTTCACCATCTGCCCTTCGGTGAAGATGCCGCGATCCTTCAGATCCAGGATCTGCGGCAGCACCTTGTCGGCCTGCGTGGGACCGCCGAAGAGGTTGTCCACGCGCGGCGTCGGGATGGTGAACGTGTGCGTCAGGATGTCGCCGCGCTTCAACAGGTTCAGCAATTCCCGATCGGTCGTCCAGTGCAGCATGATCGGCAGGCCGGTTTCGTCCCGCACCATGCACGCGCGCTTCAGGCACTCGAGGTCATGCGTCAACTCGTTGTGGTCGCCGTTGATGCGCACCTTGATGGCGACGATCTTGTCCTTGTTGTTGTTGATGGTGTTGATCGCCCCTTTGACGTTGATCGGCTGGAACGTGGGGCTCAGGTACAGCTCGTTGCCGAAATTCCCCACCTGGGAAATGTTCAGCATCGCGTAGATGCGCGTCGGCGCCGGCTCCATGATGAACTTGCGCAGGCCGGGGAACGTGCTCGCCCCGGCGGATCCCGCGTCGATCAGCGTCGTGACGCCGGCCGGCAGCCCCACCGCGTCCGGATCGACGGAGATCGGATACACGTAGCGATACAGGTGCGCGTGCACGTTGATGAGGCCCGGGGTCACGAGCTTCCCGCCCGCGTCGAACACCTGCCTGGCGCGGTTGGCCGGGATGTTCGCCGCCACCGCGGCGATCTTGCCGCCCGCGATGGCGACGTCGAGCGCGCCATTCAACTTCTGCGATGGGTCGATGACGCGGCCGCCCCGGATCAACAGATCGTAGGAAGCGGCCGCTTGTCCCGCGGCGCCCAGTGCGCTCGAACCGAGTGCCGGCACGGCAACCGCCGCGGCCCCGAGTGTGCCCAGAAATCCGCGGCGGGTTGAGAGGCTCATTGAAGGCTCCTAGAAATCCACGTTCGCGCTGATCTTCGCGAGCCGCGCCTGGTGGATACCGGTGGGCACCTGCCAGGCCGCGTAGTTGTTGTTCATCGTCGTGACGCCGCTCGAATTGAACGCGTTCGCGAGGTCGAAGTTCAACGACGTGCGGTACTTGCTGAACCGGAAGATCTTCGAGAAGCGCAGGTCCAGCAGGTTCGTCTGCTCGCCATACATCGTGCCGGGTTCGACGATGTTCACCGTCACGTTGGCCGCGCCGCCCGAGAGCGGACGCCCGAGCGACGGCTGCACCTGCGCGTTGGTCGCCACATAGTTCGCGATGATCTGCGGCCCCGGCAGGCTGCGATAGGTCGCGGCCACCTGCACGTCCACCTTCGGCACGAGATACGTCCCGAGGAACTTCACCTGCGTGAGGAACGCCGACTCCACGTGGCAGAACCGCGGGCTGGGATTATCCAGCTTCGTCACGACGTCGCAGTTGTCGGTCGTCGTCTTCCCCGTGCTCATGCCGCCCTGCAGCAGCATGCCCGCCTTCGGCCGGATGTTGAAGTTCACATCGACACCGTTCCAGTGCTCGATCTGCTTGCCGTAGTTGCTGGCCAGCGTGAAGAAGTTGCTGACCTGCCCCACCTTGTCGGGATTGAGATTGTAGTTGTTGTCCACCACGTAGCCGCCACCATCCGGCAGCCGCGGATCGACCGGCGCCGTGAAGCTGTACTTGGTGTAGTCGGACGGCGACACCAGCAGGTTGTCGGTCACCGTGAAGTTGCCATACCAGCGGCGGAAGTAGCCCACTTCCATGCCGACGCGCGGCATCAGCTGGTGCTCCACGCTGGCCTCGAGCTCCCACTGGTCGGGCCGCTTGTCCCACCCCTTGAGCATCGCGGGATCGGACACCGTGCTCGGGATCGGCTGGCCGAACCGCAGGTCGCTGATGATGCCGCACTCGCCGTTGGCCTGCGGGTTCAGCAAGTCGCACTGCGGGATGTAGTCGTTGTTGATCCCCAGGTTCCCGCGGTCGTTCCACGAACGGGTCACCGAGTTCGCCATCGCGTTCACCGGATTGCCGAGGTTCGTGTAGGTGCTGCTCAAGCGCTGCGAGATGACGTAGCGACCCAGGTTGAACTTGAGGGCGGTGTTGCCGTTGCCGAAGAGGTCGTAGACCGCTCCAAGGCGCGGCGAGATGTCCTTCCACCCCAGGTAGTCGTTGTCCTGGAACGTGATGTTCCGGTTCGGCACCCACAGGCCTGGGCCGAGGCTCTGCTCCGGGAACACCAGGTTCAGGTAGTCGAAGCGCGCGCCCAGATTGAGCGTGAGCCGGGAGAGCGTCCAGCGGTCCTGCGCGTAGATCCCCAGCTCCGCGTCAAGGTTGCTCCGGAAGCCATACGGCGTGGCGAGCTGCGTGATCTGGTTCGGCACGCTGTTGTTGAACCGGTAGCGCACGTTGGCGTCGATGTTCGTGTAGTCCTCGCGGCGCGTGCCCCAGGTGTTGAGGAAGCCGGTCTTGAAGGCGTGCGCGCCGGTGATGTACGACACCGAGGCCTGCGCGGACGCGATGTAGCCCTTCACGCGAATGAACGGCCCCAGGCCGGTCTGACCGGCGCCGCGATACAGCATGTTCGGGATCAGGCCGCCCTGTTCGGTGACGGCGATCAGCGTCTTGAACACGTCCGGGATCGGCTCGCTGAACGCCAGCTCGGTGCCGCCGTTCGGGTAACGATCCTTCCAGCCCTGGATGATGTCCGAGAACTTCGCGTCAACCAGCCACTTGCTGCTGATCGGCGACGTGTAGCCGATGGTCAGGAACTCGTTCTCGGGGAAGTCGTACTTCGTGGCGGACTCGGGTGCCACCGTCACGCCCGTCGCGTTGAGACCCAACTGCTCCCACACACGGTACTGGTGCTCGAAGAAGCCCGCGACCTTGTGCTTCTGCGCGATCTGCCAGGTGAGGCGCGTGTTGGCGCTCTTCTGAATCAGCGGCTGGAACGCCGGCCGGTCGAGATCGGGCTCGTAGTCCCACCGCGTGGGATCACCGGCCGCCTTGTTCTCGAAGAGGCCCGCGACGTAGCTCTGGTTCGACTGCCACCGCGCGGCCGAGTAGAACCAGACCTTGTCCTTGACGATCGGCCCGCCCAGGCCCGGGTTCACGTCATAGACCTGCTTCAACGAGTTCGGCGTGCGCAGGCCAGCCGCCTTGAGTTCCTCGGTGTAGTTGCTCGACTGCCACCCCTCGGTCACGCCGGTGGCGAAGATCGATCCCTTGAAGACGTTGCCGCCTTCGCGCGGAATCATGTTCATCTGCACGCCGCCAAACGCCTGCTCGGCCGCGCCCGCCGAATAGCTGACGGCCACTTCCTGCGTGGACGTCATGTCGGGAATGAAGTTGCTCAACTCGCCGTTGCCGGAGGTGGCGCTGATCGACATGCCGTCCACCATCACGCGCTGGTCGCCCAGCCGGCTGCCGTGGATCGACAGCGTGTTGAGATTCAGGTTGTTCGTGCCGCCGTAGTCGAGCGGCCCGGTCATGCCAGGGATCAGGCTGGCGAAACTGTGCTGGTTCCTCCCGGTGGGGATGGCGTCGAGCACTTCCTTCCCCATCGTGACCTGCTGCGTCGTGTTCTGGGTGTCCACGACCGACGCCTCGCCGGTGACGGTGATGGTCTCTTCGAGCGCGCCCACGCGCATCTCGGCGTTCACGGTGGCGTTGAACGTCCCCGCCAGCTCGATGCCGTCGCGCCTGAACGTGTTGAAGCCGGGCAGCGTGAACGTCACGCTGTAGACGCCGGGCCGGAGATCGACGACCTTGAACTGGCCGGCCCCATCGCTGACGACGGAGCGGACCTTCTCGATCAAGGCGGGGCTGGCCGCCTCGACGGTGACACCGGGCAGTATGGCGCCGGACGAATCGCGTGCGACACCCGAGATGGATGCCTGCGCAGACGCGGCCGCGGGAATGAGCACGAGACACACGAGGGCGAGCCAGATTCCCTTCACAAAGCGCACAGGCTTTCTCCTTCGCCGGAAAGGCGCGAAACCCGACAGGTTGGGCGGGGGGAGTGTGGGACCGCGCGAACAGAGGGTCAATACACGCGATCAGGTGTGTCGCCCTTTCGCGGAGCGCGCGCTATGCTCCGTGCCGTTTATGGCTACTCAGCTGACGCGTCGTGTCGCAGTGTGTGCGGGAGTCCTCGCAGTGTGTGTCGGTGTGGGTTTCGGCCTCGCGGCGCAAACGCGCGGCGGCGCGCAGGCGCCGATGTTCGAGGTCGATCCGTTCTGGCCCAAGCCGCTGCCGAATCACTGGGTGCTCGGCGCCTCGGTCGGCGTGTGGGTGGACGCGCGGGATCACGTGTGGATGATTCACCGCGGCGACAACCCGAACACGCTGAAAGGGCAGGAAATGAAGCCGCCCTTCAGCGAGCATTGCTGCTCCACCGCGCCGCTCGTGCTCGAGTTCGATCAGAAAGGCACGCTGCTCCGCCACTGGAACCCGGGGCCGAACGATCCGTGGATGGACCAGGAGCACGGCATCCACATCGACTCCAAGAACAACGTGTGGCTGGGCGGCGGTGGTGGCGGCGACTCGCAGATCCTGAAGTACTCGATGGACGGCAAGTTCCTGCTGCAGGTCGGCAAGAAAGGCGCGCGCCTGCGCGCCGGCGCCGCGCGGCCGATCAACGATCCGAACAGCCTCGACATGGAGAGCTTCGGGCAGCCCACGAAGATCGTGGTGGATCCGAAGACCAACGAAGCCTTCGTCTCCGACGGCTACGTCAATCACCGCGTGGCCGTGCTGGATGCCGACACGGGAAAGTTCAAGCGCGTGTGGGGCGCCTACGGCAACAAGCCGGACGACACGCCCGTAGCCGGACCGCTGAACCCGCACCGCGGCAACCAGAACGCGGCGCAGCCGGCCGACCGCGGCGCGGCGCACGATCCGAACGCGCCGCCGCAGCAGCAGTTCCGCAACCCGGTGCACTGCGTGATCATTTCCAAGGACGACCTCGTGTATGTGTGCGATCGCCAAGGCGATCGAATCCAGGTGTTCACGAAGGACGGCAAGTTCGTGCAGGAGAAGCGCATCGAGCCGAACACGATGAACGCCGGCTCCGTGTGGGACGCGGCGTTCTCGAGCGATCCGCAGCAGACGTTCCTCTACGTCGCCGACGGCGAGAACGCGAAAATTCACATCCTGCGGCGCGACACGCTCGACATCCTGACGTCGTTCGGCGAGGGCGGGCGGCAGCCGGGCCAATGGCACGGCGTGCACAACATCGCCACCGATTCCCGGGGCAACATCTACACGACCGAGACCTACGACGGAAAACGCATCCAGAAATTCGCCTACAAAGGGCTCGGGCCGGTGACGGCGCGCTATCAGGGCACGCCCTGGCCCGCGTCTGCGAGGTAGGATCGCGGGCGGATGCGCGCGTGGTTCCTGGCGATCAGTGCCGGCGTTCTGCTGCCGGCCGTCGCGGCGGGCGCCGATGCCCCGCCCCCCGTACGCTACGCGCTGGCGGCGTGGTCCACTGAACAATCCGGCGACGTGCTCACGATCGCCCAGGACCTCGACGGCTATCTGTGGCTGGGCACGCCGGACGGTCCCGTCCGCTTCGACGGCGCCCACTTCCAACGCTGGTCGCAGATGGCGGGTGCCTCGATGCTGGCGCGCCCGACCGGCGCGCTGGCCGGCTCGGCGCAAGGCGGCCTCTGGGCCGGCGTAAGCGGCGCTGGAGGCGTGGCGCGCATCACCCGCGCCGGCGTCACGCTCTATACGCCCGCCGACGGCGCGCCACCGGAAGTGAACGCGCTGCTCGAGGATCGCCGCGGCACGGTGTGGGCGGCCGCCAGCCACGGACTGTTCCGCTTCGCCGGCAACCGCTGGTCGCGCGTCACCGGCGCCGACGGCTACCGCGGCGAGCAGGCCTTCACCGTCTACGAGGATCGCGCCGGACGCGTGTGGGTCGGCGCCGCCAACGGTCTGTATCGCTACGACGGCACGACGCTGCACCTCGTCGACGCCGCCGCCACGTACGTGGACAGCATGGCGGAAGACGACGCGGGCAACCTGTGGGGCACGGACCGCTCGGAGATCGTCCGGCGGCTGGGCACGCGCACCTCGCTGCGCCTCGATCCGCGCATCCGCCTGCCGCTGCCCGGCTGGCGCATCATGGCGGACGGGCGCGGCGGATTGATCGTCGCCTCGTTCAGCGGCGGGCTGTTCCGGATCGCCAACCCCACCGCCGCGCAGCCGCTGCTCGAGCCGATCGAATACGAACAGCGTCAGCGCGGATCGCCGCGGGCGCTCTTCCGCGATCGCGACGGCACCCTGTGGGTGGGCATGCGCGGCGGCCTGCTGCGCCTCTCCGAAAGCACCTTCCAATACACCGGTCCGCTGGAAGGCTTGAATCGCGACGGCGTCCGCACGGCCGCCGTCGCGGCCGACGGCAGCATGTGGATCGCCACCACACAGGCGCTGAATCGGCTCACCGACAACAGCCGGCAGTCGTTCGCCATCTCGCTGACGCGCGCGCTGCACGCGGATAAATCAGGCGCGATGTGGCTGGCCACCGACGACTTCGTGGGCCGCTACGCCGGGGGCCGCTTGATCAAGGAGCGCATCCCGGACGTCCAGGCAAGCCGCGTGAACGGGCTGACGACGCTCGATGACGCGCTCTGGCTGTGTACGGCGTTCGGCGGCGTGCAGTCGTGGGAGCACGGCACGCTGACGTCCCGCCGGCAGCCGAACGAGACCGGGCGCCAGTGCTCGAGCATCCTGGCCGACCGGCAAGGGCGCGTGTGGGCGGGGTTCGGCGGCGGCGGCGTGACGCTGCACGACCACGGCACCGTGCGCGCGCTGAGCGAACGCGATGGGCTGGCGCCGGGCTCGGTGTGGCAGATCGTCCAAGGGAACGACGACGCCGTGTGGTTCGGCACGGCCAATGGCGTGAGCCGCTATCTGGACGGCCGCTTCACGTCCATCACCACGGCGCACGCGCCGATCTCCGGCGTGGTACCGGTGCTCGTCGTCGACGGGCAGGGCTACGTGTGGATGGGCCTCCAGTCGGGCGCGGTGCTGATGCGGTTCCCGTCGAGCGAGATGGACCGGATCGAGAAGGAGCCCGCGCACCGGCTCGCCTACACGCTCTACGACGAGAGCGACGGCCTGCAGCCCGGCACGCAGATGTGGCAGAACGGCGCCGCCGGCGTGCGCGACCTGGCCGGCCGGATCTGGGTGGTGGACGGCGCGGGGATGACGATCATCGACCCGCGGCAGCTGCGCGAAGCGCGGCGCGCGTCGCCGCCAACCTTGGACGCCGTGACCGTCAACGGCGAGCGCGTGAACCCGGCGGCGGTCCGGCGCTTCTCGAACGGCAGCACCGTGCAGCTCGAATACGCGGCGTTGAGCCTGTCCGGCACGTCGAAGCTGCGCTTCCGTCATCTGCTCGACGGCACCGACGCGGACTGGGTATACGACCCGAACGGTCCACGCGCCACGTATGCCGGCCTGCGGGCCGGCGACTATCGCCTCCGCGTCAGCACCACCGAGGGCGGGCCGTGGACCGAAGCGTCGCTGTGGGCGTTCACCGTCGAACCGCCGTTTTATCTGAGCCGAGGGTTCCTCATCATCACGGGCGCCGTGCTGCTCGGCGGCATCGGCGCCGCCGCACGGCTGCGCGTCAGGGCCGTGCGCGCGCGGTACGCGCTGGTGATTGCCGAGCGCACGCGCGTGAGCCGCGAGATCCACGACACGCTGCTCCAGAGCCTCGCGGCGCTCGCGCCGGAGCTCGAGGCACTCGCCACACGCGTGCCGTTACAGGACGACGGCATGACGACCGAACTGCGCCGCCTGCGCCGGCAGGTGGACCGGTCGGTGCGCGACGCCCGCGAGTCGATCCTCGAGCTGCGCCGCAACCCGATGGGCACCCCGCGTCTGGCCGACTCGCTGGCGCAGCTGGCCGACGACATCGAAACCCGGCACGGCGTGCGGCCGGCGGTGACCGTGTCGGGCCGCCGCCCGGACAACGCGTCATCGGACGTGGACCTGCAGCTGTTCCGGATTGCGCAGGAAGCCGTCACGAACGCCGTGCGCCACGGACGCCCGACGCGCATCGATGTCAACGTGTCGTACGACGACCGGCAGGTGGCGCTGACGGTGAGCGACAACGGCTGCGGCTTCGACACGCACGCGCAGAAGGGGATCGCGCGCGACAACGAGCACTTCGGCCTGCTCACGATGCGGGAGCGTGCCGAGCACGTCGGCGGCGGACTTCGCATCGAGAGCGTGCCGGGCACGGGAACCACGGTGCACGCCGTGGCGGGGTTGACGAACGAATGGCTGTAGCGAAGGGACGCATCCGGGTGCTGTGCGTGGACGACCATCGCCTGATCCGCGAGGGCGTGGCACGAATCGTGGACGTCCAGCCGGACATGCAGGTGGTGGCCGAGGCCAGCAACGGCGAACACGCGGTCGCGCAATACATCACGAACCGGCCCGACGTCACGCTGATGGATCTGCAGCTCCCGTTCACGAGCGGCACCGAGGCCACCCGCCGCATCCGGGAAGTCGATCCCGCCGCGCGGATCATCGTCCTGACCATGTATCACGGCGACGAGGACATCCATCGCGCGTTCGAGGCGGGCGCCATGGGCTACGTGCTGAAGGACACGATCTCCGACGATCTCATTCGCGTCATCCGGGAGGTGCACGCGGGGCGTCCCGTCGTGACGCCCGAAATCCAGCAGGCGCTCGACGAACGGAAGCGCCAGCCCACGTTGAGCCAGCGCGAACGGCAGGTGCTGGAGCTCGTGGCCGAGGGGATGCGCAACAAGGAGATTGCCGCCGCGCTCGGCATCAGCACCGACACGGCCGGCATGCACGTGAAGAACCTCTACACCAAGCTCGACGTGCACGACCGCACGGCCGCCGTGGCCAAGGCGATCCGCCGCGGCATCATCCGCATCCAATGACATGAGGAGGCTTATGCGTCGCGTTCTTCTCGCTGGCGTGGTGACGATGGTCGGGATCGGCGGCACCGCTCTGCCTGCGCTGGCGCAGGCCAAAGCCTCGGCCGAGGCGTCGGCGGCCGCGGCCGCCAACCCGAAGTGGGCAGGGCCGAAGATGCCGTGGGGGCATCCGGATCTCGAGGGAATCTGGACGAGCGACGACATGCGCGGCGTCCCGACGACGCGGCCCCAGGAGTTCGGCACGCACCGCTACCTCACCGACGAGCAGTTCGCGGCGCGCATCAAGGAACGCGCGGACGCCCGCAAGGTGGACAACGCGCGTACTGGCACGTTCCGCAATGAAGAGGGCTCGCGCAACTTCGGGTACACGTCGCTGCTGATCGAGCCGGCGGATGGCCGCTTCCCCGCGCTGACGGCCGAGGCCCGCACACGGCCGGCGCCCGGCGGCACCGCGGGGCTTGGGCCGTTCAACACCATCGACGATTTCAGCCTGTGGGATCGCTGTATCACGCGCGGTGTCCCCGGGTCGTGGCTGCCCGTAGTCTACGGCAACGGCACTCGCATCATGCAGACGCCCGACACGGTGATCATCGCGCACGAGATGGTGCACGAGGTGCGCGTCATCCCGCTCGACGGCCGGCCGCACGTGGGCAGCGGGCTTCGTCAGCTGATGGGCGATTCACGCGGCCACTGGGAAGGCAGCACCCTCGTGATCGAGACGACCAACTACACCGATCGCATTGCCGCCGCCGGCGGACGCGTGCGCTACAGCGACGCGTTGAAGACGACGGAGCGGATCCGGCGGATCGATCCCGAGATGGTCGAGTTCGAGATTCGCGTCGAGGACCCGAAGACCTACACGGCGCCCTGGACGCTGCGGATGACGCTCACGAGCCAGCCCGGCTACGAGATCTACGAATACGGCTGTCATGAAGGCAACCGCGCGGTGCCGAACTCGTTGAGCGGCGAGCGGGAATACGAGCGGCAGGCCGCCGAGAACGCCCGCAAGGGGCTGCCTCCGCCCGAACGCGTGTTCGAGAAGGTCAACGGCGAGGATCGCGGACGCTGAGTCCGTACGAAACCGTTCTCGGCCCTGCGTTCGAGTCGCCGCACGCGCACGTGCGCCGGGCCCATCTGGCGCCTCTGCGGGCCGAGGGCACGATCGACGTCGAACACGGGCTCGGGTCGCTGGCGCGCCTGATCATCCGGCTGATGAAGCTTCCCGCCGCGGGGCCGCACCAACCGGTACATCTGGATGTGACCAAAGAGGGCGCGGGGCTCGTGTGGACGCGCCGCATCGGCGACACGATCCTGCGGACACGGCAACACGCCACCGCCACCGGAATCCTCGAACGCTCCGGCCTGGGGCGCATCTCGTTTGTGCTCACAGTTGCTGACGGCGCGCTGCTCTATGAGCAGACGGCATTCGTCGTGGCCGGCCTGCCCGTGCCGCGGTGGCTCGGCCCGAGCGTGCGCGCCGTGGTGTCTCCGACCGCGACCGGCTGGCACGTGGAGGTGACGGTGACGTGGCGCGGCCAGCCCGTCTGCCGATATGCTGGGGCCATCCGCGCGACATGATCACCGCGATCTGGCTGCTGGTCCTGCAGGCCTCGCTGGGCGCCGTCGACACGCTCTACGACCACGAGTACCGCTTGCGGCTGGCGGACCGGGCGCACTCGCGCCTGGAATTGCGGCTGCACGCCGCGCGTGATTTCGCCTACGCGGTCATCATCGGAACCCTCGGATTCGTCACGTGGCAGGGCGCCTTCGCGTAGATGCTCGTCGCGCTGCTCGCGCTCGAGATCGGCATCACGCTCTGGGACTTCATCGAGGAAGACAATGTCCGGCGGCTGCCCGCGGGCGAGCGGGCGATGCACGCGGTCATGGGCATCGTCTACGGCGCGTTTCTCGCGTTCCTGATCCCGCAGGTCCTCATGTGGTCCACGTTGGCCACCGGCTTCGGTCCGAGCTACCACGGCTTCCCCGCATGGATCCTGCTCGTGCTGGCAACAGGCGTGCTCGCGTCGGGCGTTCGCGATCTCATCGCGAGCGCGAAGCCGGTGGCCGCGTGAACGACGAGTTCAGCCCCTGCCGCCGCTGGTTCTACGCGGCCATCTACAACGCCGTGTGGGGCGTCGCGGTGGTGATGTATCCCGCCACGCTTCTCCGCCTGACGCGCGTGAACGCCACGGGCGCCGTCCCGCTGGTGCAGGTGATGGGCATGATGGTGGGCGTGTACGCCTATGGCTATTACCTCGTGGCGCGCGAGCCCAAGCGCTACAGCGGCTTCATCTGGATCGCGCTGGCGGGCAAGACACTCGGCCCGCTGGGATTCGTCTACAGCGCCGCGACCGGCGCTGCCGTGGAGCTTCGGCTGGGTTTGCGTGTTCAACGACCTCGTCTGGTGGCCACCCTTCTGGCGATTCGCGCTCGCGCTCGCGAGGGAACGCTGACCTTCAACGGCTGATCTTGCCGGCGCTCGAACGCATCTCACATGATGGCGATCGAGGGCCGGCGCGATGCAGTCTCAATCACCAGGCGATCGTCCTGATCTGACGGCCGGCGTTCCGGCCGCGTCGATTCCCGAAGGCGCCAGCCTCGCCGGCAAGGTCGGCAAGAGCGACGTCCTCATCGTGCGGACCGGCGGGCGGCTGTACGCGGTCGGCGCATTGTGCACGCACTACCGCGGCGCGCTCGCCGACGGCCTCGTGGTCGGCGACACGGTCCGATGCCCGCTGCATCACGCCTGCTTCAGCCTGACCACGGGCGAAGCGCTGCGCGCGCCGGCGCTCGATCCCCTCAAGTGCTGGCAGGTCGAGGAGCGCGAGGGCAAAGTCTTCGTCGGCGATCGAATGAAGGCCGCTGCGCCGCCGGCAGCAACCGGCGAGCTGCCCGCGTCGGTCCTCATCGTCGGCGGCGGCGCCGCTGGACTCGCGGCGGCGGACATGCTCCGGCGCCACGGCTACGGAAACCCGATCACGATGCTGAGCGCGGACACCGACGCGCCGGTCGATCGGCCCAACCTCTCGAAGGACTATCTGGCGGGCGAAGCGCAGGAAGACTGGATTCCGCTGTGGCCAGCGGATCTCTTCGAGAAGCAGCACATCGATCTGCGGCTGTCGTCGCGCGTTGCGGCCATCGATCCCGCGGGCAGGACCGTGATGCTCGAGAACGGCACGCGCGTGAACTTCGGCGCGCTGCTCCTGGCCATGGGTGCCGAGCCCGTGAAGCTGACAGTCCCGGGCGACAGCGGCCAGGTGATGTATCTGCGAACGTTTGCCGACAGCCGGGCGATCATCGCGCGGGCGGCCGGAGCCACACGCGTCACGGTGATAGGCGCCAGCTTCATCGGCCTCGAAGTGGCGGCGTCCCTTCGCACGCGTGGCATTCAGGTGGACGTCGTCGCGCCTGATAAGGTACCGCTCGAGCGTGTGATGGGGCCAGAGGTCGGCCGCTTCGTGCAGAAGACGCACGAATCGCACGGCGTGGTGTTCCATCTCGGCCAGACCGTCGCGTCGATCGACGGGACCACCGTTCACGTGAGTGATGGCAGCACGCTGCACGCCGACTTCGTGGTGGCCGGAGTGGGCGTACGCCCTGCGACGGCACTGGCGGAAGCGGCGCACCTCACGGTAGACAAGGGCATCGTCGTCGACGGCTTTCTCCAGACCAGCGCCGCGGGCATCTTCGCGGCGGGCGACCTGGCGCGCTGGCCCGATCCGCATACCGGCGATCGCATTCGCGTGGAGCACTGGGTGGTGGCCGAACGGATGGGGCAAGCGGCGGCGCGGAACATCCTCGGGCAGCGCGAACGGTTCGACGCGGTCCCCTTCTTCTGGAGCCAGCACTACGACGTCACGATCCGCTATGTGGGACACGCCGAGCGCTGGGACGAGGTGCGCGTGGACGGCTCGCTCGACGCCCACGACGCGTCGGTGACCTACCTCCGCTCAGGTGAGCCATTAGCGGTGGCGACGCTCGCGCGCGATCGCGAAAACCTTCGAGCCGAGGTCGAGCTCGAACAGGCAGTCCGACAGATTTGATGCCGCCTCTGGCCGTTCGCACACGAACGTCGCCTTGCGCCGGTGGTCGCCGGATCGACTGAAACCGGCGCAAACCACTGGTTTGCAAGGCTGATTCGCCCCCTCGCGCCGCGCGGCGGCCCCGCCCCTGAAACGGCGCGCGTCTTGCTCTGAGCACAGGCATCCGCCCGCTGCGCCCTGATGCGCTCCGGAACACATGCGTCACGCCGACGCGCCGTGTTCGCAACGACCACGACGTCACTCCGTCTCCTTGGCGAGATCGCCTCGACACGAGCGGTCGCTACCGTGAAGAGGCAGGCCTGAAGGCCTGCAGCACACGAACGCGAGAAGAAGGGTGACAGCAATGACCAGAGGACTACCGAGAATCGAGCCCGAGAGCGCCACCGCGCTCGACATGTTCCGTACGACCGTCGCGCGCCATGGCGACCGGCACCTGGTGCACTACTTCGACCAGTCGATCACGGTCGATCAGATGGACGCCATGTCCGACGCGCTGGCGGTGGCGCTGCAGCAGCGAGGCACCGAGCCGGGGGATCGCATCGCGATCTACCTGCAGAACGTGCCGCAGGTCATGATCACGGTGCTGGCCGCCTGGAAATGCGGCGCGGCGGTCGTGCCGTGCAACCCGATGCTGCGCGAACGGGAACTGGCCAAGATCCTCGGCGATTCCGGCGCCCGCGTGCTGATCTGCCAGGACGACCTGTATCGCGACGTGGCGCACGCCGTGGTGCGGTCGAGCCTCGTGCTGCACACGCTCACCACGTCCCCGCTCGAGTTCCTGGCCGACGAATCGGCCCCGCCGCGGGCGCTCATCGGCGCCGCGCGCGCGCGGCGTGACGACGTGCCGGATCTGCTCGAGGAGATCGCCTCGCACGCCGGCGAGGTCCCGATGCCGATCGACATCGCGCCGCACGACGTGGCGTTCATGGTCTACACGTCGGGCACCACGGGCGAGCCGAAGGCGGCGTTGAACACGCACCGCAACGTGGTCTTCGCCACGACGGTATACGAGCGGTGGATCGGCCTGACCGCGGAAGACACGATCCTGGGGCTGGCGCCGCTGTTCCATGTCACCGGGCTCATCGGCCACGTGACGCTCGCGATGCTCACGGGCAGCCCGCTGGTGCTCTTCTACCGGTTCGACGCCGAAGAAGCGTGCCGGCTCACCGCCCGGCACCGCGCCACGTTCACCGTGTCGTCGGTCACGGCGTTCATCGCGCTCCTCAACCACGACGCCATGGCCACGTCGGACCTGTCGTCGCTGACCAAGGTCTACACGGGCGGGGCGCCGACGCCGCCGGGCGTGCTCGCGGACTGGCACCGCCGCACCGGCACGCGCATCCAGCCGATGTACGGCCTCACGGAAGCCACCTCGCCCACGCACATGACGCCGCACGGCGTGGTGCCGCCGGTGGATCCGCGCACCGGCGTGGTATCGATCGGCGTGCCGGTGTTCAACACCCAGGTGCGCGTCGTCACCGATCGAGGGACGGACGCCGCGCCGGGGGAAATCGGTGAGCTGATGATTGCCGGGCCGCAGATCGTTCCGCGCTACTGGAGACGGCCCAAGGAGACGGCCGCCTCGATTCGCAATCGCGAGCTGCGCACCGGCGACGTTGGCTTCGTGGACGACGCCGGCTGGTTCTACCTGGTGGACAGGGCCAAGGACATGATCATCGCGTCGGGCTTCAAAGTATGGCCGCGTGAAGTCGAGGAGGTGCTGTATCTGCACCCGGCGGTGCGCGAAGCGGCCGTGGTCGGCATCCCCGACGCCTACCGGGGCGAGACGATCAAGGCCGTCGTCAGCCTGAAGCCGGGCCACAGCGCCACGCCCGACGAGATCACGAAGTTCGCCCGCTCACAGATGGCGGCCTACAAGTACCCGCGCGTCGTCGAGATCGTGGACGACCTGCCGAAGACGGCGAGCGGCAAGATCATGCGTCGGCTGCTCAAGACGAAGACCGCTGCGCCCGTTGCCGAGTCGCCGGTCTTGTCGCGACGCGCCTGCTGGCCTGGTTTGCCGTCCGGAGCCTTGGGAACCGCGCCGGCCGTCGCCTATCTCAGTCCGCGGTGAACAGGGCCGACAGGCGATCCGACACGAGCGCGCCCGAGTCGTCGAACACGTCGCGCACGTCGTAGCGCGGCAGCTCCCAGCGGCCGCGAAGGTCGGCGGGCTTGACGATGGCCCGCACCTTCGTCGTGGCGCTGGCCAGCCCCAGCGACGCGGCCACACGCGTGGTCGCGTCGTTCCAGCTGCCGTCGATCCCATAGGGATACGACGCGTGCACCTCGGCAAGTCCGCACGTGCGGCGCAGGAAGTCCGTGCACGTCCCGAGATCCACGCGCTGCTCCGCCTCGCTGAGGCGGCTCAGCACGCGGTGACTGTGGCCGTGCACGCCCACCTCGATCCCCGCGTCCTGGCAGCGCCGGAGGTCGGCCTCGGACATGTACAGCTTCGAGGCAATCGCCGCGTCCTCGCCGATCAAGCGCTCGAACAGCAGCTTCAGCACGACGTCGAGCTCGGAGTACGGCAGATCGAAATTGAGCAGCCGCTTGAAGCGGCGCGTCGCCTCATCGTCGTACGGATAGAGCTTCAACAGACCCGGGTGCGTCAGCGGCTGGAGCGCAACCGGCGGACGCGACGCCACCAGCTCTTCGAACGCCTGGCGGAAGCGGTCGAGCCCGAGCTGCGCCTGGAGGAGATGGACCCGGTGCACGTTGAGCACGCTGCGCTCGAGGAGCGGCGCCGAGCAGCAATACACCGTGGCCGGCACGTCCCACCGTTGCAGCAGCGGCAGCGCGTGCTCCACCACGTCCTTGAACCCGTCGTCGAAGGTCACCACCGCCACCGTCTCCGGCAGGTTGGCGGCGGGGTTCATCAGCTCGCCCATCGTCGTGCAGACGAAGTTCTGCTTGAGCAGCCGGAGCTGGGAATCGAACTGGTCGGGCGTGATCGACTTCGTGCCCTTCAGCCAGCTGCCGGTGGGATGGCAATAGTGATAGCTGACGATCAGCGCGTAGCGTTCAGCGATGCGCGTCGGCAGCGTGTTGAACTCGAAGTCCACGCTGCCGGGCACGATCTCCACGCCGGACGACGCCGGCAGCGGATTGACGACCGCCCACCGCTCGGGAAGCACGTGCAGCAGGCTGTCGGCCGCGTCGTCGTACATCGCAAACACCTCGGTGCCGGGCCTGACGCGGCCCTCGAGCCGCGCCAGCGCGAGCGCCTGGTATTCGTGGGTGGACACCAGCACGGCGTCCACGGCGTCCCATTGGATCGCGTCGAGCGACGCCGTCCGGTAGACCCGCAGATCGCCAGGCTCGCCGGGCTGGTCGTCGAGCGGCACGAATGCCGCCACGTCCAGGCTGGCAATCCCCTCGACATACTCGTAGAGGCACCGCGTATGCCCGCGCGTGCCGACGACCACCACGCGCGCGCGGCTTCCCGTCCAGGCCGCCAGACGCTGCTCGAGCTCGTACTTCGCCCGGTACTCCCGGTGCCACTCGGCGATCTTGTTCTCTTCCTTCAGCCAGGCGTCGCGCTCGGCCGTGTCGTAGCGTGTCAGATGCCGCGCCGTCACGGCCTGCCACTCCGCGTCCAACGCCCGCGCGCGATCCGCGGTGAGCCGCGCCACCATCTCGGGGTTCGCGTACTGCGGGCAGTCAATCAGCAGCCCCTCGACATAGAGGAAGTCGATGGCGGTACCGAACGCGCAGATCAGCGCGTCGATCGGGGTCTCCACGATCGGCTCACGATTGATGTTCAGCGAGGTGTTGAGCACCATCGGCACGCCCGTGAGCCGGTGGAATTCACGGATCAGCCGGTAGTAGTTCGGGTTGATCTCCGGCGTCACCGTCTGCGGGCGCGTGGTGTGGTCCACGTGCGTGATGGCGGGGACGCGTGCCCGCTTCTCCTCGTGCACGTCCACGACCATCAGCATGAAGGGGCTGTCGGCCTGCAGGTCCAGCCACTCGCGCGCGTGCTCGGCCAGGACGCTCGGCGCGTACGGGCGATACGGCTCGCGGAACTTCACGCGCCGGTTGAGCGTGTCCTTCATCCCGGGATCGCGCGGGTCGGCCAGGATCGATCGATGTCCGAGCGCGCGCGGCCCGAACTCGGACCCGCCTTCGAACCAGCCGATCACCTTCCCTGCCGCGATGTGCGGCGCCACGGCTTCCGGCTCGGCGGGCGCGTAGGCAATGCCGTACCGATCGAGCAGGCGCGCGATCGGCTCGCGCGCGTACGACCGCCCCGTATACGGCGTCGTCATCGACACCTTCACCCGCGTACGTAGAGGCGAACCTTTAGGTTCGCCTGCAGGTACGCCCTTCGCGACATCCTGGAAATAGCCCCACAGCGCGAGCCCGAGCGACAGTCCCGTGTCGGAGCACCCAGGCGGGATCCAGACGTTCTCGAATCGCGACCGCTGCAGCACCCGGGCGTTGGCCAGCCCGTTCAAGGCGGTGCCGCCGGCGATACACAGGTTGCGGCTGCCGGTCTTCTCGTAGGCGTACTCGGCCATCCGGACCATCTGCCGCTCGCACTCCTGCTGCACGTCGTAGGCGGCCCGCGCGAAGTAGGGATCCAGCACCTGCTCGCGGTCCTCGCAGCGGCGGACATCTGCCGCGACGATCCGCGGCAGCGGCGGGCGGCTGAAGAACGCGCTGTAGTCCGACGACATCCCGTGGTCGCGGGCCTTGAAGTCGAGCACGGGCCCCGGATGCGCCGCGCCGTACGGCGCGAGGCCCATCGTCTTGCCGAACCCTTTTTCCGGTCCGTACGGCAGCACCGATCCGGTGATGAGCGAGTAGAGCCGGCCGATGCCCCAGATGTCGCCGCGCTCGAGCACCTGCGCGCCCGCGGACGTGAAGTGATAGAGCGTCTGCGTGTTCAGCCGCGAGCCGAGCGAGTCCACGACGAGCACCGCGGCCTCGTCGAACGGCGAGAGATGAAAGGCGGCGCCCGCGTGGCCGTCGTGATGATCGAGGACGCGGATGCGCTCGCGCGGATAGCGAAGGCGCAGCTTGAGATAGTCGTGTTCGAGCTTCCGATAGCCGGGCCCGCTGTTCATCCAGCGCGGCAGGCGGGCGTAGTCGGTATAGATGAAGTCGACCTGTTCGAGCGATTCGAGGCCGAAGACCTCGAGGCAGTACTGAATGCCGCGGAGCGGAAACACGTAGGTGTGCTTCGTCCGTGTGAGCCGGTCTTCCGCAATCGAGACGTAGGCGATGTCGCCGCCGGCACGCGGCACGCGAATCAACGATGCGCTGGCTTCATAGTTGGCGAAGTTCGGAACACCCAGGACGTAGACGAAATCGGACAATCGCTCCCTCGACCGGCCAGTGTAGCAAGTTAGACTAGGGCTCCGTGAAGATTCTCTTCTTCGGGCGGCACTTCACCTACTTTCGAAACTTCGAGTCAGTATTGCGGGGCCTCGCCGAGCGTGGCCATCACATTCACCTGGCAGCGGACCGCGACGAATCCACGGGCGGCCTGCAACTGGTCCAGACGCTGGCCGCCACGTACCCGAACCTCACGTATGGCGAGGCACCGCCGCGCGCCTCCGACGACAACGCGTGGGTGGCGAATCACCTGCGGCTCGGCCTCGACTACCTGCGTTATCAGCACCGGATCTTCGACAACGCGCCGACGCTGCGCAATCGCGCCAAGGACCGGACGCCGGCGGTCTTCCTCACAGTGGGCCGCGTGGCGCAGACGTTCGGCGAACCCGTGCGCCGCCTCTGCGCCGGCATCGTCCGCCGGCTGGAGCGCTACATCCCCGAGGACCCCGCGATCGGTGAGTTCATCTCGTCGCACGCCCCCGACGTGGTGCTGATCACGCCGCTCATCAACCTCGGGTCGTCGCAGATCGAGTATCAACGCGCCGCACGACGGCTGCGCATTCCCACGGCGCTCTGCGTGTGGAGCTGGGATCACCTGTCGAGCAAGGCGCTGATCCGCGACGCGCCCGATCGCGTGTTCGTCTGGAACGACGTGCAGCGCCGCGAGGCGCTGGACCTGCATGGCCTGCCGGCGGATCGGATCGTCGTCACAGGAGCGCAGAACTTCGACCAGTGGTTCAACCGCCAGCCGTCACGCGACCGCGCCGGCTTCTGCGCCCACGTCGGGCTGCCCGGCGATCGGCCCTTCGTGATGTACGCCTGCTCCACCCTCTTCGATCACAGCCCCCCCGAGGCGAAGCTGGTGGTCGAGTGGATCCGCCAGCTGCGCGCCAGCCGCCTGCCCCACCTGCAGAACGTCGGCATCCTCGTGCGGCCGCACCCGTCGCGGATGTTCGAGTGGGACGACATCGACCTGAGCACCATGGGACCCACGGTGCTGTGGGGGCGCAATCCGCTCGATCCGGTCTCGAAGGCCGACTACTTCGATTCGATGTACCACAGTGCGGCAGTGGTCGGGCTCATCACGAGCGCCTTCATCGAAGCGGGGATCGTCGGGCGCGAAGTGCATACGGTGCTCGACCCCGAGTTCGAGGACAACCAGCTCGGCACCGTCCACTATCACTACCTGACCAACACCGCTGGCGGCCTGCTGATCGTCGGCCGCGGCTGGGACGAGCACCTGCAGCAGCTCGACGCCACGTTGTCCAGGCCGAGGCAGGACGTGATGAAACCGTTCATCAAGGCGTTCGTCCGTCCGCACGGCCTGGAGGTGGCGGCGACGCCGCGGTTCGTCGAACAGGTCGAGGCGATGGCGGGTCTCCAGGTTCGGCCGGGGCGGCGCGACCTGCTCGCATTCGTGTGGCGCCGCGTCATCGACCGCCTGCGCGCTGCCCGCCACGACGAGCGCTACGACCGCTGGATCCTGTCGGAACGCGAGCTCGGCGTGAAGATCCGGAACAAGGAGCATCGCGAGCGGAAGCTGGCCGAGCACCACGCGGCCAGGAAGGCGCGTCAGGCCGCCGAGAAGGCCGGGAAAGCGGTACACTGAGGGCTCCGATGAACACCCGCTTGGTTCTCGCCGCGGGACTGCTGCTGGCGTCGGTGACGGGGCTCTCCGCCCATCACGTCGTCACGCAGTTCTTCGACACATCGAAGCTGGTCACGCTGCACGGCACGCTGACCCGCGTCGAATGGCGGGAACCGCACGTCATCCTGCGGCTCGAAACCCGGAACGGCAACGGCTCTCCCGTCAGCTGGAGCGTCGAAACCCGGAACCCGCAGGGCCTGGCGCAGGCCGGGCTGAATCGCGAGTCGTTCAAAGTGGGCGACCGGTTCAGCGCCACCGTGTGCGTGGCGAAAGACGGCACGCGGTGGGCGGTGACGCACGAGATCAGCCGTCCGGGCAGTCCGGCCGACGTCGGCGTCGGCGGCTGCTAGCGAGCGGGCCGGACGGCCCGCCGAGCGAGGGTCCATGGCACGAACGGCCGTCCTGCTCACCACGATCGTCCTCCTCGCATCGACCACTTGGGCACAGAACACGCGCGCCACGGTCTACAAGCTCGAAGAGCTGCGCGGGCCGCAGGTGGACGCGCTCGACCGCGAGCGGACCCTATTCATCCTGCCCGTGGGCATGTTGGAAGTGCACGGGCCGCACCTGCCGATCGGCAACGA
>Ga0315912_10002103_pt1 | contig 22053 bp, 9 predicted proteins | sample VfabasoilMG_FD_204469 | JGI IMG/M metagenome (GOLD analysis project Ga0315912, IMG submission 204469) | Garden soil microbial communities collected in Santa Monica, California, United States - V. faba soil | ecosystem: Environmental > Terrestrial > Soil > Garden | place: USA: California...
AATGGTTTCGCCCAGCCGGCGCGATTCGGCGCAATGCCGCCGCTCACCAGCAGGCCCGCGCCGCCACGCGCCCGCTGCGCGAAGTATTCGGCCAGCTTGGGAAAGTCGGCGACCTTGTCCTCGAGCCCGGTGTGCATCGAGCCCATGACGATGCGATTCGCGAGCCGCGTGAACCCGAGATCCAGCGGTTCGAACAGTCGCGGATACGGCATCGAGGCTGCTAGCGCGTGATCTGCGCCATCAGGCGCCTGGCCAGCGCGTAGTCGGGCGCGATCAGCAGGGCACGCTCCAGGGCTTCACGCGCGCCCACCACGTCGCGCTGGTCGTAGAGCGCACGGCCGAGAAATGCATAGGCCTCGGCGGCGCCCCACTCCGGCGTGGTCGACGCCGCGGCACGCGCGGCTTCGAACATCGGCGTGACGGCGCGCAGCTTTTGCACCGCGGCGTTCTTCTCGGCCACATCCTTGCCGGCACGATCGTAGGCCACGAGCGCCTCGACCAGCCGTACGCGTGGATTCTTGGGCGCGATCTTCACCGCCTCTTCGATGCGCGCACCGATGCGCCCACCCGTGAACGGGATGGCGCTCATCTCCCGGCCTGCGAGCGTGCACGCGGTGGCCAACGCATATCCTTCGGCGCGCAGGTGCAACGCTTCCGGGGTTTCGTCGAGTCCGTACTTCACGACGGGCAGCGTCGCGATCGCGTTGTCGACTTCCTCGCCGCAATCGTCGGCGGCATCGCGCGCCTGCGACTTCTTGCCGCTGGCCAGTACCTGTGCCAGGCGGTAGTGCGTGAGCGCACGAAAGTAGGCCCGAATGCCCGCGTCGGCCGCCTTCGATGCGTCCTCACCCTCGACCGGCTTGGGCTTGAGTGCCGCGAGCACGCCGTTCAGCGCGCGTGCGTCGTCGGTGTAATACGCGTACTGGATGCGGCCTTCGATGTCCGCCCAGTCGATGGCCGCGGGCTGCGCCAGCGCCGACGAGATTGCCCCGCCGGCGATCAGCCCTGTAGTCAGAAGTGCCTGGAAACGTTTCGTCCGTGTTTTCCTGATCACAACTCTCGCAAGCCCGCCGTGATGGGCAGCCGCGCCGCCCGGATGCCCGGCAGTATGCCAGCGATAAAGCACAGGATCAGTCCATAAATGATCCCGGTGATCATCAGCTGCGGGGTCACGGTGAAAGCGAAGGTCATCTGGCTGAATGAAGCCCAATTCATGGTCGAGCTGTGCATGCCGTTCAGGAAAACCAGGGCAAGTACGCCGCCGATCAATCCACCGACCGCGCCCAGGATCATGGCCTCGACCAGCACCGAGACCACTACCGGGAAGCCGCCGAAGCCCAGCGCGCGCAGCGTGGCGATCTCGCGCACGCGGTTGGCCACCGCGTTGTAGAGCGTATTCAAGGCAGCGAACAACGCCGCGATACCCATCATGATGGCGAGCGTCCAGCCCACGTAGTTGATGATGGTGGACATGAGTTTCTGCTGATCGGCGTAGAAAGCGCGCTCGGATTTCACGTCGACCCGCACGCGCGGATCCTTGGTCAGCGAATCCTTGAGCGTCTTGAGCGCCGCGGCGCTCTCGAGTTTCACGCGGATCGACTGGAAGCTGTTGCCGCGGCGCCAGGCCTGCTGCACCACGCGCGTGTCACCCCATGCTTCCGATTCCGCGATGCCCGCCTTGTCGGAGAAGCGGCCCACCACGTTCCAGTTCGCGCCGCCCCAGCGCACGGTCTTGCCGACGTCGAGCCCGTCATATTCGGCGACCACGCCGTTGCCGACGATGACCTCGTTGGTGCCCTCGCGGAACAGGCGTCCTTCCTCGAGCTTGAAACTCTTGCGCACCAGCGGCGCCATCGGACTCACGCCGCGCAGCGGCAGGTTGGTGCTCGCGTCCTTGCCCTTCATCTTGCCGTCCACCAGCACGTAGAGCTCGGGTGACATCACCGGCTTGCCCGCCTGGTCCTTGCCGATACCGGGGCCGCTCGCCTTCCTGATGCCGGGCGCATCGCTAACTACCGTGACCGTGTCGACGCCGAAACCGCCCGACAGCTCGTTGGTGGAGCCGGCGCGCATGATCATGGCCACGTCCTCGGAGCCGCTGCCCTCGAGCGCTGCCTTGAATCCCGCCGCGATCGACAGCAGCGCGATCAGCACCAGTGTCACGCCACCGATGCCCAGCACCGCCACCAGCGACGAAGACCAGCGTTGCGGAATGTTCCGCAGGTTCATGCCGGTGACGGCGACGACTTGCGCGATTGGATTTGCCATGGGAATTCCTCAGATTCTTCGTAAGGCGTCGACGATCTTGAGACGCATCGCGGTGAGCGCCGGCCACAGGCCGGTGGCAAGGCCGAAAGCGATCATCAGCGTGATGCCGACGAGCATCGTGCCCGAGCCGATGTGGAAGGATGGGAAATAGTCCTTGATGGCGACTCCGACTCCACCGGCCAGGAGCCATGCCAGGCCCAGCCCGACCAGGCCGCCGGCCAGGGTCAGCGTCAGCGATTCCAGCAGCACCAGCGTCAGGATGGTGTTGCCACCGAATCCCAGCGTTTTCAGCACGCCAATCTCGTTGGTCCGCTCGCGCACCGACTGCGCCATGGTGTTCGCGGTGACCAGCAGCATCGTGAAGAACACCGCCACGGCCACCGACACCAGGATCGCGCCGATGTTGCCCACCTGCTCCAGCAGCCGCTTCACGAACTCGCGCTCGGTGGCCGTCTTGGTTTCGAACGGCGAATTCTCGAATTGCTTGTCGATGCTCGCCGCGATGGCATCGGAGCGCGACGGGTCATCCACGCGCACGACGATGGTTCCGGCCGTGTCCTTGCCGAACTGCAACGACTCGCTCCAGTAGGCGTACTGGAGGAACGCGGCCACCTTGCTGACGCCGGTGCCTTCCACCTGGTAGATGCCGACGATGTCGAATTGCCAGGTATCCGAGCCGTCCAGCTTGCGCCAGATCTGCGAGCGCACGGGTACGCGGTCGCCCACCTTCCAGCCCTTCTGCTGCGCCAGCGCCGGTCCGATGATGAGCCCCTGGCGATTCGTCTCCCAGGCTTTGATCGCTTCCGGCGAGAGCTTGATCTCGGGATACACCTGCAGGAACGCCTCGGGTTCCGTGGCCTGCATCTGGATGGGTTGCTTGTCATCCTTGTAGATGCCGCCAAACCAGTTGAACGGCACGGCCGCCTTGACGCCCGGCACCGCGCGGATCTTCTCGTAGTGCGCGCGCGGCAGCGGCACCGTCATGTTGATCTTGCTCATGCTGAGGATGCGATCCGCACCCACGACATTGACCACGCCGGCGAGGCTGGTGCGCAGCGCGTCCAGCATGCCGAACATCAGGAACGCCAGCAGTATCGAGATGAACGTGAACACCAGGCGCAGCTTGCGGCGCTTGAGGTTCGCCCAGACGATCGGTAGCCAGCGAAACATGCTTCTTTCCTCAGATGCGACGCAGGGCGTCGACAATTTTGAGCCGCATCGCGGTCAGTGCCGGCCAGAGGCCGGTGATGATGCCGAAGGCCAGCATCAGCGAAATCCCCACGATGAAGGTGCCGGTGCTCAGCTGGAATACCGGGAAATAGTTCTTGATCGCTTCACCCATGCCGCTCGCGAACAGCCAGGCGAGCGTCAGCCCGATCAGCCCGCCGGTGAAAGTCAGGAACAGCGACTCGAGCAACACCAGCACCAGGATCGATCGGCCGCCGAACCCGAGGGTTTTCAACACGCCGATTTCGTTGGTGCGCTCGCTCACCGACTGCGCCATGGTGTTGGCGGTGACGAGCAGCATGGTGAAGAACACCGCCGTCGTGACCGACACCAGGATCAGTCCGATGTTGCCGGTCTGTTCCAGGAACTGCTTGATCATCGCGCGTTCGGTCGAGGTCTTGGTCTCGTTAGGCGAGTTCTCGAACATGGCGTCGATCTTCGCCGCCAGCGCATCGGACTCATCGGGATTGGCGACGCGGAGCACCATCCACCCGACCTGGTCCTTGCCGTACTGCAGGGACTCGTTGAAGTAGTCGTAGTTGAAGAATGCGCTGGCGCGATCGATGCCGGTGCCGCTGGTTTCGTAGATGCCGACGATATTGAACTGCCAGGTGTCGCTGCCGTCACCCTTGCGCCAGATGTCCGAGCGGATCGGAACGCGGTCGCCCACCTTCCAGCCGTAGAGGTTGGCGAGCGTCGGACCGATGATGATGCCCTGCCGGTCGTGCTTCCAGGCCTCGAACTCCTCGGGCTTGATCTTGAGTTCCGGGTAGACCGCGGTGATGGCGTCCGGCTCGGTCACCTGCACCTGGATCTGGTTCTTGCTGTCCTTGTAAACGCCACCGAACCAATTGAATGGCGCCACCGCGCGCACCCCCGGCGTTGCCTTGACCTTGGTGTAGTGAGAACGCGGCAGCGATACGGTGATGTTCACCTTGCTGAGGAGCATGAGGCGATCGGCGCCCGCGAGATTGATGGCCTGCGAAAGACTGGTGCGCAGCGCATCCAGCATGCCGAACATCAGGAATGCCAGCAGGATGGATATGAACGTGAACGTGAACCGCAGCTTGCGCCGCATGAGGTTCGCGCGCACCAGCGGCAACCAGCGGAACATCAGGTCGTCTCCCGCTCCAGGCGGCCCTTCTCCAGGTGCAGCGTGCGGTTCGCACGTTCGGCAGCGCGCGGATCGTGCGTGACCATCACGATGGTCTTGCCGTGTTGCTTGTTCAGCGCCTGCAGCAGGTCGAGGATCTCGTCGCCCGACTTGCGGTCCAGGTCACCCGTCGGCTCGTCGCACAGCAGCAGCGTCGGATCCGTGACGATGGCGCGCGCGATACCCACGCGCTGCTCCTGGCCGCCCGACAGTTCGCGCGGCTTGTGCTTCATGCGATCGTAGAGGCCGACCAGCTTCAGCGCGGTGTGCACACGATTGAGGCGGTCCGCACGGCCGAGACGCGTGAGCAGCAGCGGCAACTCGACGTTGCGCTCCGCGGTGAGCACCGGCAGCAGGTTGTACATCTGGAACACGAAGCCGACGTTGTCGGCGCGCCAGCGGCCGAGTGCGCCTTCCGACAGCCGGTCGATGGCCAGGCCCTCGACCTCGATGCTGCCCTCGCTCGGCCGGTCCAGGCCGCCGAGCAGGTTCAACAATGTCGTCTTGCCCGAGCCCGACGGGCCCATGAGCGCGACGAAATCCCCGCGAGGCAGGTCCAGGTCGAGCTTCTCCAGCACCGGCACCACTTCGCTGCCGCGCCGGTACCGCTTGGCCACGCCGCGCAGTTTCGCGACGATCGGATCCGCCTTGTTGTATTCCACTGCTGCCATTTTGCAATTCCTCCGAAAAACCGCGCTCTAACTATTACCTTCGTCCTTGAGCTTGACCTTGCCGCCATCCTCGAGGCCCGCGACCACCGGCGAGACCAGCTCCTCGCCCGACGTGACGCCCGCGAGCACCTCGGTATTGCCTTCGCTTTCCGGGCCGAGCGTCACCGCGCGCCGCTCGACGCGGCCGTCACTCACCACCCAGACGAACGCCGCGCCGTCGACACGGTCGATGGCCACGGACGGCACGCGGATGCGCGGTCCCTGCGGCGTATTGGCCTGCTGGACCGGCTGATCGTCGAGGAAGCGCACCTTGATGCCCATGTCGGGCAGGATGTGCGACTCGAGCTTGTCGAAACCGATACGCACCCGCACCGTCGCCTTGGTGCGATCCGCCGTGGGCACGATGTTGATGACGTGCGCCGCCAGCGTCTGGTCCGGATACGCGTCGAGCGTGGCTTCGACGCGTTGATTGGCTTTCACGCGATTGATGTACGCCTCGTTGACGTCCACCTCGACCTCGCGGGAATCCATGTCGACGATGGTCGCGATGCCGGTGCGCGTGAATCCGCCGCCGGCCGACATCGGCGAGACGATCTCGCCGGGCTGGGCGGCCTTGGTGATCACTACTCCCGCGAATGGCGCACGCACCTGCAGGTCGTCGTAGTCGATGCGACGCATCGCCACCTGGCTTTCCGAAACCTTGACCTGGGCTCGCGATGCTTCGAGCCGCGCGTCGAGCGCATTCACTTCCGCCTGCGAGGTATCCAGCGCTGACTGGCTGATCAGTTGCTGCTTGACCAGTTGTTCGTTGCGCGTGAGCGTGCGACGCGCGTCGGCGAGACGCACTTCGATTTCGGCCAGGTTGCGGCGCGAGGCTTCGAGCTCACGTTGCGCCATGACCAGGACGGTCTCGATGTTGACGGGATCCAGCTTGGCGAGCACCTGGTCCTTTTTCACCGACATGCCTTCTTCGACGTAGATCTCCTGGATCTTGCCGGTGACCTTCGAGGAGACCGTCGCCATGCGGCGCGCCACCACGTAGCCGGAGGCGTTCAGCACGGAATTTCCCAGACTCGGGCCAGAGCTCTCGGCTTCCGCCACCACCGTGGTGACCTCGGTGGTCGTGCCGCCCAGCCACATCCACAGTCCGGTGCCTGCCGCGGCAAGCACAGCAACCGCGGCGCTTATATATAGGAGTCGCTTTCCGAGGCCCGAATCCTCAACCGGGGCCGAACGATCGATGCGCAATGAACCGAGTGAATCTGAGTCGAGAGGCATTCGCGGTAAGTTCCTGAATTCCCTGTCACTTCTGCGCCGAGATCAGCGGCCTGATCGAGGCTGGCGGGAAGAGTAATGGAAATCAGGAAGGGAGACACCTGTGAGATGTCATGCCATGGAAGTGAAATTTTCCGGCATGGAAAAAGGGACGGTCGTCAGCACACTCAGACACAGGAAGTACGAATGCCAGCGCCCTGGCGAAATCCTCCCCGCAGAGCCCGCGCATCGTCGCCAGGTTGCCTGCGACAAACCGCAGTCTCGCCGGCTGCGCCTAACTACGAACCGTCAATTTCTGCATGAGCATGCACGCGGCATCGCAGGCGCGAGATCAGTGGAAAATATCCATGATTCATCGCTACCTGCAATACCGCCGGCGCTGAATCTCAGTGCATCGCTCCCTCGATCGTGAACGCGATCGTGACGCCAAGTGCGATCGCGTTGAATGGCGGTGGGCAAAAGACTGAGCAGGTCGCTGCCGCCGCCAGGGTCGCCGCCCTCCCCGCCTTTTCCATGTTGCCATTCTGGAATTCAATACGTGCCTCGCGTGCACTGAAGAGCGCTTCAACGAGCGGCGCCTTTTTCGCAATGCTGCCGATGCCTTTTGCCGCTTTGATCAACTCGGCGTTCTTGGCGAGCTTTGCCGCCAAAGCCTCCCGCGCTTTCCTGGACATATGCTCTGACACCTTGACGACCTTTCTTCCTTTGCTGTCCACCAGCCAGACACCTACTTGTCTGACCGGGGCACCCTCGAGAGTCTCCATGTAGATATGCGTAAATTCTCCGCCAAGCGCTATGCCCGAAAGGATGGCATGGGAGTCGAATTGCAGGTCCATGGGGCCAATCGCATGCATGCCAGGCATGCCAGGCGTCTGTCTTGTTGCAGTAACCTCGATCACCTGGAGATTGTCCGGGTCACCGACTTCGGTGCAGTTCTGGCTGCCGGGAGGGTCGCAAACGACGGTGCCATCAGGAACCATGTTCGTCCCTGTCGGATCGGAGTAGTTGCGCGGATCATTTCCCGCATATGCGTATGCGTTGAGATCATCCGCATACCCGATCGGGTCGGTCTGCAAGAACCTTCCCAGCTGCGGCGAGTAGTACCGCGCGCGGAAGTAGTAGAGCCCGGTCTCGGGATCGAATCGCCGCCCCGTGAAGCGGAATGGCTCGCCCGACGAGGAAGCCGGCGGCTGTGAAGTCAGGTTGCCGTACACGTCATACGAGAGTTGCTGTGCGATCGTGCCGTTCGGATTGGTGGTCGCAATCACCGATCCCTGATGGTCGACGTGGTAGTACGTCAATGTCGGAGTCGGAGTCGAACTACCTTCCTGCCTGGCGATACGCTCATCGACACCTGGACCCGTGATGTAGCGCCGCAGAATCGTACCGGCGCTGTTGTACTCGGCGATCTCCTCGTCACCATCGAGCAGGTAGAAGGTCACCGTGCCACCAACATCCTTTGAAAGTCGTCGGCCCATGGCATCGTAGTCATAGGAATTGTTGGAGCCGCCGGTGACATTCGCCGTGCGCAGACGATTCTCGGCGTCGTAGGTATACGTCTGCAGTGCAGCGGCCGGACCCCAGGTCAGCAGGTTGCCGTTGAGGTCATAGCCGGGTGACGTGCCCGTGGTGCCAAAGGTCAGCGCGCCATATCGGTTCAGCTTGTCCGGCGTGTAGGCGACAGGCACTGCGATTGGAGTGCTCGTCACTGTACTCGGCAGGTAGAAATCATCACTCGCAGCGATGCTGTTGAGCTGACCCGAATTGCTGTGACCATGGTCGAGCGTAACGGTAGTGCCGTTCATGACCTGGGTCAGCACATCCAACTGACTATCGGCCTCGAAGGTGTAGTTGACCCGGTTGGTCGCCTGACCTGCGTATCTCAGGTCGCTGCGGCGAGAGAGCACGTCGTATTGATAGAACGCCATCTCATTCGCGGTCGTGCTGTTCTCACGCACGTATTCCATGCGGTTCTGGGCGTCATATGAATAGTGCACGAAGTAACCGTCGGGCCAGGTAGTACGCGAACGATTGTCGGCCTCGTCGTACTGGTATCCCACCTTCCTGAGCTGGCCGTTGATCAGGTTTTCCTCGTACGACTTGCGGCCGACGGCATCGTAGTCGGATGTCACCGAGTGCGCGGGAATCGCGGGAATGCTGCCATTCGCCGGGCTGCTCAGGGATAGCACCTCGTCAACCAGGTTGTATCCATACACGACGGTCGCCTGCGCGGGCGAGCCGGTGACGGCCTTGCTGCTGAGGCGGTTGGCGGCATCGTAATTCCAGGTGATGGTGTCGCCCTTGCGCGTACGAAGCGTCAATCGATTGTCATTCGGATCGAATGTCGACTTCTCGTATGTCTGACCACCGCTGCAGGTCGGCGTGGAGGCGGCCGTGACGGGCGTGCTGATCGTGCAACGGTTGCCCGTCGCGGGATCAGGGAACAACGTGAATGCCCGGCGATCGTAGCCATCGTAGACATAGTCAGTCTGGTTGTTGTTGGCATCCTCGATCAGTTTCTGCTCGCCGTTGAGCGTGTAGTCATATCGCGCGTAACGCGCGTACTCGCTCGCCGGGTAGTTTGTGCCATTCCAGGTCGTCGCCGCCGTCGGCGCGTTGGCGGACGGCGCTGTCGATGTGCCAGTCCCCGTGAGCCAATTGCTGCCACCCAACCACGTGGCAAGCGTCTGGCCCGCCGCGTCGTAGACCGTGGCGGTCTGCCGGCCGTCCGGGTCCTGCACGACACGTGTACGTCCCAGGGCATCGTAGGCATAAATGGTCTGGTATCCGTTGCTGTCCGTCTCCGACAGCAATTCACCCGTGCGGTAGTAGGCCCGGCTCTCTCCCTGCCACTGCGCGGCAGCGAAAGCGGTGGGACATTGGCCAGTGGTGAGCGCCGTGCCTGCATTCGGATCAGCCTGGGCGGCTGATCTTGCGCGGTAGGAGCCTACGGAGAGTCCATCCGCGTCGTAACAATGACGCGTGCGGCCGCCGAGCGGCTCCAGAATGCTCGTGAGGCGGCGCAACCGGTCGAACTGATATGTGGTCGTGTCCGCCGCGCCGGGTCTCGATCCATCAACCGTCGATACATTGCCAATGGCATCGTAGGTGATCGTCGTGGTGTAGTTCAGCGCGCCGGATTTGGTCGCGGTGGTGCAATCTCCGCCCGCGGTCGCCGGCGGGACATAGGTAGTCGAAGGATCGCGTGTCCCGCCCGACAGGTTGTACCGGTCCGCGGAGTTGTATGCGAACGAGGTCACGCGGTTCTCGGCGCTCTTGACCTTGTCGATTTTCGCCACCAGGAAACTGATCGAATTCATCGTGGCGTAGCAAAGATCCGACTGGCGGCTGCCGCTGATGCCGCCGGTCTGTGCCGTCACCGCGGGGCCCGTGATGCGTTGCAGCTGGCCCGTGCTCGTGCGGTACGCGAAGCTATCGACGTTATTGTTGGCGTCGGTTTCCGTGGCGACCTGGTTGCAGATCTTCAGGTTTTCGCAGGTCCGCCGCGTCGCGGGCTCCATGTAGGTCTGCGACTCGGTGATCGGGCTCAACCCGCTTCCGGGCTTGGCGTTCTGCACCTTCGACAGAGGGTTGCCGCGCACGTCATAGGTGAAGGTGTCGAAGTTGCCTTCCGGGTAGGTAGACTTGACCCGCTTTCGCGCGTCGTTGTATTCGTGCGTCGTCGTGCGCCCGATCGGATCGATCTCGATCGTGCGGCTTCCATTCCTGTCGGCGTAGGTCCGCGACGACGCGCCGGTCGCATCCACCACTTCGCCGAAGCGCTCATCCTCCCGGCCGAGATTCGCGGTGTACAGCGTGGTCAACCGACCCAGCGGAGCGGCGGCTTGTTTGACATGCCACATCTCGTCGTACTTGAACGTCATGTACGGCTGACTGCTCGAGGGCGTGGACCATTTGCGGATCACGCCCACGGGACCGTTCTGCGTCACCGCCGGATCCGGCGAGTCCGCATCGGCAACCCACGAGTAGGTACTCACGCCGCCATCCGCCCCCGTCACCGACAACGTATCGGGACACTCAGGCATGGACCAGGACTCTGCGCTGAACCAGTCCGTCACCGCGCAGGCGGAATCCCAGGACTGGTACCCCGGATTGAATGTGACCGTGCGTGTACCGTCGGTGACCGAGCGAATGTACCCGAGACCGCCGAAACCGCTTTCCGGATCGTAGTTCACCGTGAGCGTGCGACCGAGATTGTTGGTCACTGTCTGCAGTTTTCGACGGAAGATCGAAGTCTGCGGGAAAGTGATATCCGTGTACGCAAACGTCGCGGTCGCGCCGTCAGGCGCCTTCCATTCCTGTACCGTGAACCTCGGCCCGTACACCAGGTACGAATTTCCGGCATTGACTACGGTACCGACCCCGGGAATGAATTTGATCTCTTCGCCTTTCGCGCCCTTGTAGGTCAGCGTCGTGTTGACGTAGTCGAAACGTACCGCAGCGGACCCCAGCATGAACGGCGCCGAGCGCGTGAAGTTCGAGGCGATCTGCGCGGACTGTGCGTTGATCGGGGCGTCGAACGTGCCATCCGGCAACCTGGCGAATACCTGCGTGCTGCCGGACAGGTGGACGGCAAACGAGTTCTTGATGAACGAATTGTTCAGGTGGTAGGCCGACATGCTCGCGGTCAGGCTCGAGCTCAGGCGGTTGGCGAGCGAGACGTTTCTGACGACATCGTACGCGGTGTAGATATCGGCAATGGCCGTCGACGCCCGCAACCCGGAGGTCGCGCCCAGACCTTCGAGGCCGTTGTTTACCCATTCGGCGGAGATCTCCAGATTGTGGCGCCACCCACCTGGCAGGCGTGACTGGAACGCGCCATTGCCGCCGAAGTTGCACATCAGGGACGTGGCATAGTTGGGTCCGAACCACGTGCTGCAGCCGACGCTACTGCGCGAGGAAGACGAGTAGCTTCGAGTGAACGACAGCGACTTCGGAAAATCGCCGGTCCCGAGGACGAGATCCGCCGGCGGCTTCAGGCTGACCGATCCTTCGACACTGTCGAGCGCGAATGCGTTCTTGCCCCGGAGCGAATACTCCCCTTGTTTGACGGAATCCAACGCGGCCGTCAGAGGCTCCTCGCCCGCTACGGACGACGAACCCTTCAGCTTTTCGCCCACGGTGAACGACATCTTGTCCGTGCCGACCGCCATTTCTGCGCTGGGTCCCATCAATATCGTGCCACCACTGATCGACACGGAGCCCGGACCGGAATTTCGCGGAACGATGACCTGGAAGCCATTGTTGGCGTACCACTGAATATTGCTTCTGCGCGTAGCGTCGTAGAGGCCATTGGTCAATTGGGTGTTGGCCGTCGACCAGTTGGCATTGTTGACCCGCAGGAATCGCTGGCCGGCGTCATTGGCGCGCTTGAGCAGCGCGGGGCCGGTGTAATTCTCCCAGCCATCCTCACCCTGCTGGACCACCGAACCTTCGAGCGCGGCATTCAACAGCGTCATCGTCTCGAATGCGGCCGCGCGACTGGCGCTATCCGCAGTCTTGCTCGAGGCCGAAAGCATGCTGACGATGTTCAGGGATGCAGACGTCGAATCCAGGCGGTACATCGCATACACCAGGCCCATGGTGTGATGCTGATTGAGCGCCGTCTTCGATGCGCCCGCGACAATTGCATTGGCGGCCTGGCTCTGCACCAGGTACTGCGCGCCATTGCCGCGGTGTGATTCACGGACCGGGTATCCGGTGGCGCCGGTGACGACGAAGCGCTTGGGCTTCCCAGCGATCAGGGACTGGTAGCTTGGCCCCGTGTTCCCCACCGACCAGACGACCGTGATGACATTGGTCCACGCGTCGAGGATGCTGGAGTTGAAGCCGCCGCCGGAGTACACGTACTCGCGGCTGGAATTGCGGTGATCTTCACCGGCATACAGCGCCTGGGAGTCATCCCCGAAGGTGCCGTTGAGCGTCGCGGTGCCACCCGCATCGCCCGCATAGGGATGATTGACGGTGAGCGTCACGATGTCCTGGGTATTGACGTCCGCCGCAAAAGTGGCTGTCGAGCCAATCTGCACGTTGTCCGCATACAACTTGGTGCTGCGGGTCCAGGTATCGATGGGCCCGAATGTGCTGACGTACAGATCCTTGCCGTATGCCTCGTCCGCATAGAGCGCCTGATCCAGATTGAGCAGCTGCACCCGCAGCGTGGTTCGAAATGCGTCCGGGACCTCGCCGGTCCAGGTCACGAAACTGTTCGGCGTCGGGTACGGCAACGTGGTGGCGACAACAGGTGAAAAGTTCGGATTGACGATGACGCCGCCGATCACGCTCTCGAGCGAGGCGTAGGGCTGCAGGTTGCTCTTGATCGAGGTTGCGAGTGAGGTCGCGTAGCCCCCGAGGCGCGTGTTGAGCTGGCCCTCGTTGAGCGTCTGGATGTACGGAACGGCGCTTCCGCCGGAACCATAGTTGCCCGTGGACGCACCCGTCGTCAGTGAAGTCCGCGCCAGGCTACCGCAGGTCGGCGATGCGGCCGTGCCGCAGCCCATGGCCGCAGGCAGGTCGATGCCCGCTTTCAGCGTGTGCACCTTGTAGCTCGGATCATAGAGCTTGCCGCCGACCTCTACCCACACGTGCATCAGCGTGACCGTGGTCAGGTTGGTCGTGGTCGTGATGTTGCCGCAAGCCGTCTGTCCGTTGACCGTCGCCGGGATTCCACCGTCGGCCAGCAGTGTGCAGGCGGCGCGCGCATTGACGCTGAACGTCTGCGCCGCCTCGTTCAGGTTGTAGACCAGCCCGCTCCACTTGCCGAATTGCGTGGCGTCCAGCGTGATCGTCCCAAGCTTGTAGTTAGCCGTGACCCCACCCTCGCGCAGGATCTTGACCATGAGCTCGGCCTGGTCGAACGGAGTGCCTGACTGGTCGATCACGGCACCACGGGCGCCCTTGCCCAGGCCGAATCGGAACTCGGTGTCGATGTTCGTGCGGACGTAGTCGAACGCCTGGGCGGCGAAGTCATCCACCGGGAGCCGCGACGGCGACGCACCGTTGCCGCCACCGCCACCGAGGGCGCGAGCCAGCGCCTTGATCTCGGGCGCGGCCGTGCTGCTGTAGAGCACGCCGTTGGTGTGAGCAGTGCCAAGGCCCGAGTAATAGTTGTTATAGGCGTTTGCAGGATCCAGAAGCGGGCCGGTGACGACCGAGACCGATGGAGGAATGGCCCATGCAGCTGATGTCGCCAATGCGCACAACGGAACGATTGCCTTGCGCATCCACCGCCGTCCGGTTGCGCGGCTGGTTGCCTGCGGCTTCGCATTACCCATGACAATTCCCTCGAGAGTGCCCATCGATGACTTGGTCTTGAAGTTCATGAATGCTTCCTACTGGATCCGGACGGCTTTCGACGCGCTGCAACCCGATGCATTGCAGGCCTTCACCCAGTTCGGCTTGTTCGACTGCGGGTTGTCGCAGGGCGGGAAGTTCACGGTGGCCGGCTGCGAGGTCCAGGTGGACTCCACCGCCGTGCCGGATTCGCGCACCTTGAAGTAGGTAGGCGCAGATCCCCCTGACGCTGCCGTCCACCAGACATTCCAGTGACACTGGCTGCCCTGGCTGGCCCAGGCATCGGCCGGCGTATTCGGGATTCCGGCGTTTGTCGTGAAGTTGATCGAGGAGATCGGGCCCAGGTTGCCCGCCGAGTCGCGCGCGCGCACCTCGAACGTGTACGCCGTCTGGGGAGTCACGATCATGTTCACCGAGAGCGTGTTGCCGCCCACGATCCAGGTGGACGAGGTGGTCAGGTGGTAGTTGTAACCCGCCACCGCGAGGTTGTCGGAGGCCGCATCCCAGTCGAGGCGCGTGGTGTCGGAGCCGAGCGCGCCGACACGCAGGTTAGGCACGGCCCCTGGCGGAGTGGTGTCCGGCGCCAGCGGCGTGGTGAACTGCAACGAGGTGTAGTTGCTGTAGTTGCCGGCGGCGTCATACGCGCGCACGTACACCGTGTGCGTGAAGTTGTCCTGCAGGCCGGTGATCCCCACGGACCTGACGCTCACGCCGTTCCAGCCGCCCGAGTTCAGCGCCCACTGGTAGCCTGCAACGCCGAAGTTGTCGGTCGAGGCATTCCACGAGATCGTCGCAGACGTCGGCTGCACATTGCTCACGTTGAGTCCGGTCGGTACAGAAGGCGCCAGCTGATCACCGCCAGTCGAGCCGAAGTTGGCTTCGCCGCTGCAGCCACCGCCGTTGCAGGCCTTCACCCACTGCGGCTTGTTGCCCTCCGGATTGCCGATCGGGCAGTTGATGCTGATGCTGGTGCTGGTCGTCTGCTGAACGTTGCCGTTGGTGTCACGCACGTCGTAGCGGGTGGCACCGGATACCGCGCTCCAGCTCGCACTCCAGGCGCAGTCCGCCACGTGGTTGAATGTGAGGTTGGTGGGTGCGGCCGGAGGCGCAATGGTGGTGGTGAAACTCGTCGACACCACCGTGCTCAGGTTGTTCGAGTTGTCGCGCGCGCGCACCTCGACCGTGTAGCTGGTCTGCGGCGCGAGACCGCTCAGGAACGCCGTACGCGTGAGCCCCGTCTCGGTCCATTGCACCTGCGTCGTCAGCCGCCACTGGTAGGCGCCGACCGCCACGTTGTCGGTCGACGGACCCCAGTCCACCTGGGCGCCGAACGCACTGACGCTGGCCACGGAGATCGAGCTCGGCGGCGTTGGCGCCGACACATCGAGCGTGGTGAAGACAGGTGCGGTGCGCACCACGCTGACGTTGCCGGCCGCATCACGCGCCTGCACCTCGAAGGTGTAGGCGGTGGCCTGGCTCAGGCCGGTCAGGTTCAAGGTGGTGACGTTGCCCGCGTTGGCCCAGCCACCGCCATTCAGGCGGTAGTTATACGCGGTGACCGCGACGTTATCGCTGGACGCACCCCAGGTGGCCGTCGCCGTCGTGCCGCCAATCGCACTGATTGTGACCGCGCCCGGCTGCGAGGGCGCCGTACCGTCGAGCGTCGTGAACGCGCTCGCCGTGCGCACCGTGCTCGGATTGCCGGCCGCATCGCGCGCCCGTACCTCGAACGTGTAGCTCGTGACCTGCGCAAGGCTCGAGAGGTCGACCTGCGTCACGTTGCCCAGCGGATTCCACGCGCCGCCATTCAGGCGGTAGTCGTAGGCCGTCACGGCGACGTTGTCCGTAGAGGCACCCCATGCGGCACGCGCCGTGGTGGCCGTCACGAGGCTGATCGTCACCGCACCCGGCTGCGAGGGAGCCGTGATGTCCGAGGTCGTGAAGTTGGGCGCCGCACGAACCACGCTGGTATTCCCCTGCGCATCGCGGGCGCGCACCTCGAAGGTGTACACCGTCGCCTGGGTGAGACCGGTCAGGTTGGTGGTCGTCACGTTGCCCAGCGGCTGCCACGCACCTGCGTTCAGGCGGTAGTCGTAAGCCGTGACCGCCACGTTGTCGGTGGATGCGCCCCACGTCGCGGTCGCCGTGGTCGCGGTGATCGCGCTGATGGTGACCGTGCCCGGCTGAGTGGGCGCCGAACCGTCAAGCGTCGTGAACGCGCTCGCGGTGCGCGTCGGGCTGGTATTGCCCGCCGCATCGCGTGCACGCACCTCGAAGGTGTAGCTGGTGAGCTGAGTGAGCCCGCTCATGTCGAGCTGCGTCACGTTGGCCAGCGGCAGCCACGAGCCAGCATTGAGACGGTAATCGTAGGCCGTGACCGCGACGTTGTCGGTCGAAGCACCCCATGCCGCACGCGCCGTGGTTGCCGTGACCAGGCTGATGGTCACGGCACCCGGCTGCGTCGGCGCGGAGCCATCGGCCGTGTTCAGCGTCGCGGTGCGAACCGTGCTCAGGTTGCCGGCTGCATCGCGGGCACGCACTTCGAAGGCGTAGCTCGTGGAGCCGGTGAGCCCCGTGATGCTGGCGGAGTTGGTGGTCACCGTGTTCCAGGTGGCCGCCGAGTTCAGCCGCCACTCATACGCGGTAACGCCGACGTTGTCGGACGACGCACCCCAGCTCGCGGTGGCGGTGGTCGCCGTCACGGCCGAGAACGTCACCGTGCCCGGCTGTGTGGGCGCCGACAGATCCGACGTCGCGAAGTTGCCGCTGCGAGCCGTGCCGACATTGCCCGCCGCATCTCGCGCCCGCACGTTGAACGTGTAGGTCGTTGCGCCGCTGAGGCCGCTGAGCGAGACGTTGGTCGAGTTGCCGAGGGCGATCCAGTTGCCCGCGTTGAGCGAGTACTCGTACGAAGTCACCGCGACGTTGTCGGTCGCGACGCCCCAGCTCACGAACGCCGCGCTCGCCGTGACCGACGAGAAACTCAGCGTGCCCGGCTGCGACGGAGCCGTCGTATCGCCGTTCTGATTGGGCGTGAACTCCGCATTCGCGCTGCAACCCGAGGCGTTACAGGCCTTCACGTAACGCGGCTTGTTGGCTTCGGGATCGCCCTGCGGGCAATTGATGTTCGCGGTAGTCGCAGTGACCGTCTGCTCGTTGCCGGTGGTGTCGCGCACGATGTAGCTCGTCGCGTTGAGCGAAGCATTCCAGTCCGCTCTCCACGAGCAGCTCGCCTGCAGGAACATCGTGGGTCCGGTCGGCGTCGGCGGTATGCCGATCAGCGTGGTGAACGCCCCGGTCTGCGCCGAGGCGCTCCAGTTGCCGGCGCCATCGCGCGCCTGCACTTCGATGGTGTACTGGGTGGAGGCATTGAGCCCGAACTGGGTACCGGTGAGCACGTTGCCCACCGTGTTCCACGTGGACCCGACAGTCGGTTTGAAGCGATAGCCGGTCACACCGACGTTGTCGCTCGCCGCGGTCCAGTTGACCGTGGCCTGGTATGCCTGAACCCCGCTGACCGACGGGCTTCCGGGCGCGCCGGGCGCCTGGGTATCCGGCGCCGACAGCGTGGTGAAGCTGCCGCTGCGGATCGGGCTCACGAGACCCACGGCGTCCATCGCGCGCACGTCCATGCTGTATGTCGTAGAGACGCTCAGGCCTGTGAGCGTGACCGTGGGTCCTCCGACCGTGATCCACTGACCACCGTTTACGCGATAGTCGTACGAGTACACACCGACGTTGTCAGTCGATGCCGGCCAGGTCACCGTGGCACCGTTGTGCAGGATGCTGCTGAACACGAGCACGCCCGGCTGTGTCGGCGCCTGCGTGTCAGGCGGATTTGCAAAGTACGAACGCGCACTGCAGCCGTTCGCATTACAGGCGCGCACCCAGTACGGCTTGTTCGCCTCCGGATCTCCGAACGGGCAGCTGATGTAGAACTCGGTGTTGGTGGTGGGGTACTCCGTGCCCGACGGGCCGGTTTCCCGCACGATGTAGCTGGTTGCTCCCGCCACCGCGCTCCAGGTCGCGCGCCACGAGCAGTTCGCGTTCTGGTTCATCCCGAGGCCGGTCGGTGCCGTCGGCACCGGGCGCAGCGTGGTGAACGTGGTCGAGCCGACGACGCTGGGGTTATTGGCGCGATCGCGCGCGCGCACCTCCACGCTGTAGTCAGTCTGCGCCGTCAGGCCCGTCAGGTTGGCGAACAGCGTCGTGCCCGTGCTCAGCCACGTGGAAGACGGCAGCACGCGGTACTGGTAGTCCTGCAGGTCGAAGTTGTCGGTGGTCACGTTCCAGCCCACCGTCGCGGTGGTTTGCAGGATCGCGGATGCGTTGACGCCCGTGACCTGGGCCGGCGCCGTCAGGTCGACGGTGACCGGATTCGTGAACGTCGCGTAGCGTCCGCAGCCGTCGGCGCTGCAGGCGCGAACGCGATAGTAGTAGCGCCCCTCGGCGCGGCTCGTCGCGTTGTACAAGAGCACATTTGCACTGACCAGCGGCGTGGTGCCATAGGGGCCGTTGTTCAGGGATTCGTAGAGTTCGTATCGTGTGATGGCGATCGAAGTCGAGGGCGCCGTCCACGTCACGGGGAAGTTGCCTGGGTTGACCCAGCTGGCGACATCGGTGATTCCCGGCGCCGGAGGAAGATTGAGCGTGAGAACGGACTTGCGATTGCCAGCGGCGTCGAGCACGTAGTCAGTCTGCTTGCCGTCCGGATGACTGACGGTCTTCAGGCGACCCAGCCGGTCATATTCGTAGACCACCGTTCCGGCCAACGCGACTGCGCCACTCAGAGCCGCCAAGATCAGAACGCCAATGAGCGCTCGCGACTTCGCCACCGAGATACGGCCAAAGCTGATCAATCGCATGTTGTTCCCCGTGAGCAAGAGAGCGTCGACGCAGTCCCGCCGGGACGGCGCGAATCAATTGATGAAATCGGGATGAAAAAAGGCTTGAGGCCGCGCGGTTGCGCGGTCCTCATGTACAGACCCTGGCCCTGCCGATCGGCAGGTCCTGACCAGACCCTTCCCTGCACGTGCGTCCTTTCTCGCCTTGCACGTTTGTTCGTGTGCCAAGGGAAGCATCTGTCGGCAAAGCCTGACTTGTGACACGCCAGTTGCCCGGAGCTGTGGAAAGTCCTCCCGGGCACGCGTCTCGCGCGCATGAATATCCCGGCGTCGGGCGGCCCGCTAACTACACGGATCGCGCTGGGCGGGACAAACTTTCAGGATTGATAAGGAGTTAGGCGACTTGCATGAAGTCCGGCGGAGCGGCCATGTCACGAGACGCCCACTCGTGACATCATCAAAAAAAATAATTTCCGCGCCAGGTGGCCGGACCCGGTCTTCCGATTGCCAATGGTCCGCTGCACCATCATGCAGCAGCGGATAGCTAGAACCAGATGAATATGACCAGGCTGATTCCTGTCAAAACAAGAATCGTACCCACCGGCAGCCTTTCGGCCAGCTCGCGCGAGTCTTTGCCCAGCTGGTTTTCAGGCCGGCTGACAACGCGCCAGATTCTCCAGTTGATGAAAAAGATCAGGAAGAACATGGGATACGCATGCGCGCGATACGGCAGACGCATCAGCCAGGAAAAATACCCATGATTGCCCGCTACCTGCAGGACAGCCAGCGCTGCCATGCAAACGATGAACGAGGCGAACGTCAATGCCGGCGTGTCATCCCAGTTCTTGACGCGTTCCTGGTACCTCTTGCCCATGAACATGAGCGCGACGTAGTAGACCGCAATCTTCCTGGCAAAGGCGCGCACTAGTCAGACATCATCTTTCCGACCGAAATTCCGATTCCGACGCCGAGTGAAATCGCATTTAGAGGGAATGGGCAGAAGATTGTGCAAAATGCCGCCGCCGACTGGACGATTGATATCGTCGCATCTCCTTTGTGGCCCGACTGCCATTCAGCACGTGCCTCCACCAAACTATAGAGCCCTTCAACAATAGGGACCTTGTGCGCGACATGGCCGAGGCCTTTCGCCGCTTTGACCAACTCCTGGTTCTTGGCAAGCTTTGCGGTCAATTCCTTCAGCTGTCTTGCGCTGAGATGTTCGCCCACATTGACAACCCTGTTTCCCTTGCTGTCCACCAGCCAGACTCCTACCTTTCTGACTGGAGCAGTCTGAAGAAGACTTGTCAGCGCCTCCACGGCCTCTCCTCCCCGGGTAATACCGAAAAGGTCGGCATGGGCGTCGTGACTGAAAAAGTCCGGGTTCCCCTCGTGCACCCCGGTGACGATTGTCGTGGGTTTTGGCCTGCCTGTTCTTGCGGAAACGACGATTACGGGAACAAACCCGTCCCTGGTCCATTCCTGGCAACCGTCGGCGTCGCAATGGACGTCGCCCTCGTTAAGCGCGTTCATCCCTGTCGGATCGGTGTTGCCCAGCGGATCATTGCCTGCATAGGCATATGAGTTGGGACTGTCCTCATACCCGACCGGGTCGGTCTGCAAGAACCTGCCCAACTGTGGCGAGTAGTACCGGGCCCGGTAGTAGTAGAGCCCGGTCTCGGGATCGAATCGTCTCCCGGTAAAGCGGAATGGCTCGCCCGTCGCGTTGGCCGGTGACTGCGAAGTCAGATTGCCATAAGCGTCATACGCGAGCTGTTGGTCGATCGTGCCATTCGGATTCGTGGTCGCAATGACAGAACCCTGATGATTGACATGGTAGTACGTCAAGGTCGGGGTGGGAGACGTGCTGTTTTCCTGCCGCGCAATGCGTTCGTCAGTTGCCGGTCCGCGGATGTAGCGGCGGAGCATGGTCCCCGCGCTGTTGTATTCGGCAATCTCCTCGTCGCCGTCCAGCAGATAGAAGGTGGTATTGGTTCCGCCCACGTTCTTGGAGAGCCGGCGTCCCAGGGCATCGTAGTCGTAGGAATTGTTGGTGCCCCCGGTGACATTCGCGGTGCGCAGCCGGTTCTCTGCGTCATAGGTATAGGTCTGCAGCGAAGACGCGGGTCCCCAGGTCAACAGGTTGCCGTTGAGATCATAGGTGGGCGCAGTCGCCGCACCGCTGATCGTCAGTGCGCCATATCTATTCAGCTTGTCCGGCGTGTAGGCGGTTGGGACAGCGATGGGCGTAGTCGTCACGGTAGCTGGCAAGTAGAAATCATCGCTCGCCTGGATCTTGTTCAGCTGGCCTGAAAGGTTGTGGCCATGGTCGAGCGTGACGGTGGTGTTGTTCAACACGTGCGTCAACACGTCCAGCTGGCTGTCGAGCTCATAGGTGTAGCCGACGCTGTTGGTGGACTGGCCCGCGAAGCGCAGGTTCTTCCGACGCGAAAGCACGTCGTATTGATAGAACGCCAGCTCACCCGCTGTCGTGCTGTTCTCGCGCGCATACTGCATGCGGTTGAGCGCGTCATACTGGTACGCGACGTAGTAGCCGTCGGGCCAGGTCGTCCTGGTGCGATTGCCGGCTTCGTCGAACTTGTAGCTCACCCGACGCGTAGTGGGCGTAGTGGTCGGGAGCAGGTTCTCTTCGTAAAGAAGCCTTCCCGCGCTGTCATAGTCATACGTTGTGCTATGTGCCGGAATGCTGGTTCCCAGTGCCGGGCTCGTCACGGACATCTTGTTTCCCACCAGGTCGTACCCGATGGATACGGTCGGCAGCCCCGGTACGACACTCGAGATCAATCGGTTCGCAGCGTCATAGGTCGTCGTGGCCGTGTCGTTCTTGCGGGTACGTTGCACCGTCGGGTTGATTCCGTCGCCGTATTCGGTCTTCTCGTAGGTGGGTACGTTTGGCGCCGTGCCGGCGCAAGTGGGATTGCCCGTCTCCGTCGAGGGCGCCGTGCACAGCGATCCGTCAATGGGATTCGGAAAATACGTGAATCGCAACCGATCCTGCCGATCGTATTCATAGCGGGTGGTGTTGTTGTTGGCATCAACCACGGTCTGCACCTGCCCGTTGGGCGTATAGGTGGTGGCCACGTATCGAATCAGTCCGGTGGCCGCATAACTTGCCGGGTCGTAGCTGCACGCAGTCGGCGCAGTTGAGAGAGTCCAGGTCGTGCCACCTTTCCAGCTGCACAGCGGCTGTCCGGTCGCATCGAAAACCGTCGCCGTCTGCCGCCCATTGGGATCCGTCACGATGCGCTGACGGCGCAGCTCGTCTAAGTCGAACTTTGTCTGA
>Ga0315912_10002104_pt1 | contig 22043 bp, 16 predicted proteins | sample VfabasoilMG_FD_204469 | JGI IMG/M metagenome (GOLD analysis project Ga0315912, IMG submission 204469) | Garden soil microbial communities collected in Santa Monica, California, United States - V. faba soil | ecosystem: Environmental > Terrestrial > Soil > Garden | place: USA: California...
GAGGGTGCATGGGAGGGCCTCGGCCCACCCAATGCAGGCACCGTGCCAGGCGTGCTCGAAAGCCGCGCGGCCGTCGTTGGTGCCATGGTTGCCACCCATGGATCTGGGTCGAGACGCGCTGCTGTGCGCCGCAGCGGCGCTGGCCGGAGCCGTCAACTCGATCGCGGGGGGCGGGACCCTGCTGTCGTTTCCGGCCGCGATCGCCTGGGGACTGCCGTCGATCGTCGCCAACGCGACGAACTCCGTGGCCTTGCTGCCCGGATCGCTGGCGTCGGCCTGGGCGTACCGCCGTGAGCTCCGCGCGAGCGCTCGCCTCGTCCGCCTGCTGGTACCACCCGCGGTCGTCGGCAGCGTCGCCGGAGCGCTCCTGCTCCACGTCACACCGGTGCGGGTGTTCGATGCGCTGATCCCCTGGCTGGTGCTCGGCGCGACGCTGCTCATCCTCTTTCAGCAGAAGGTCGGCGGCGCTCGAGCCTCGTCGCCCCCGGGGGCAGCTAGTTCGCCGAAGCGAGCTCTCGCCGCGGTGGCTTGCCAGCTTGCCGTCGGCGTGTACGGTGGCTTCTTCGGAGCCGCGATGGGCATCGTGATGCTCGGTTTTCTGTCGCTCGTGGTGGTGGGCGACATGCACGACAGGAACGCGCTCAAGAACCTGCTCTCCGTCGCCATCAACGGCGTCGCGTCGATCTACTTCCTCGCTGCCGGGCTCGTCAGCGCGCGGGCCGCCGTGATCATGACCGCCGGCGCCGTGGTGGGCGGCTACGTCGGCGGGCAGCTCGCGCGGCGGATCCCTGCGCACGTCGTGCGAGGCCTGGTCGTCGCGCTCGGACTCGGTCTCTCGGCGCTCCTCGCCTACCGGGCGCTCGACTCCGGCGGCTGAGCTGCCGCGGAGGCGGCGATGCGGAACCGGTTCCAGCTGGAGTCCATTTCTGCCATGCTGAGTCTCCCCATGCGAAACAGGCCCCTCTCAGGACTGGCGCTCGCCGCCGTATCGATCGCCGCGTGCTCCGCACCCTCGACACCTCGATCTGCGTCGCCCGCGCCGTGCGCAACGACTCCTCCACGGGCCGACTGGCTCGATCGAAGCGTCTCGGCCGACGAACGTGCCCTCCGCCTGATAGGCGCGCTGACCCAAGCGGAGAAGCTTACCGTCGTCACGGGCTACTTCGGAGTGCAACAGGAATGGAACGCGTACCGCTTTCCCGAAGCGCGGCCCCAATCGGCGGGCTTCGTTCTGGGCGTCCCGCGCGTCGGCCTCACCGCGCAGTGGCAGTGCGACGCCGGCAGCGGCGTCGCGACGCAGGGTGTTGCGCCGCCGGAGCTCGAACGCACGCTGTTGCCCTCGGGCATTCTCACCGCCTCGACCTGGGATCCCGGCCTCGCCGAGCGGAGCGGCGCCATGATCGGCAGCGAGGCGCGCGCGTCGGGCTTCAACGTGATGCTCGCGGGTGGAGTGAACCTGTTGCGCGAGCCGGGCAACGGTCGGAACTTCGAGTACGGCGGGGAGGATCCGCTGCTCGCAGGGACGATGGTCGGCGCGCTCGTGCGCGGCATCCAGTCGAACCACATCGTCGCGACGGTCAAGCATTTCGCGCTCAACGATCAGGAGAGCGGCCGGCGCTCGGTCAACGTCATCATCGACGAGGGCGCGGCGCGGCTCTCGGACCTGCTCGCCTTCGAGCTCGCCGTCGAGCGCGGCGAGCCCGGCTCGGTGATGTGCAGCTACAACGCGGTGAACGGGGCTCACGCCTGCCAGAACGCCTGGCTCCTCAACGACGTGCTCAAGCGCGACTGGGGCTTTCGCGGCTACGTCATGGCGGACTGGGGCGCGCAGCGCGATACGGTGCTCGACGCCAACCACGGGCTGGATCAGGAGACGGGGGTCTCGCGGGCCGGCGAGTACCAGTGGCTCGACAAGCTCGCCGCGGCGATTCACGCGGGCAAGGTCCCCGCCGCGCGCCTCGACGACATGGTCCGGCGCATCGTGCGCACGTTGATCGAAAAGGGTGCCGTCGACGACGCCGTGCGCCCTTCGCCCATCGATTTCGACGCCCACGCCCAGGTCAGCCAGGCGGACGCGGAAGGCGGCATCGTGCTCATGAAGAACGAGGGCGTGCTACCGCTCGCTGCCGCGGCGAAGAGCATCGCCGTGATCGGCGGGCACGCCGATCGGGGAGTCCTCACCGGCGGCGGCTCGGCGCAGGTCTATTCACCCGGAGGGAACGCGGTGCCCGGGCTCAGCCCCGAGCGTTGGCCCGGGCCCGTCGTCTACGCGCCGTCGTCGCCGCTCGAAGCGCTCCGCGCCGAGCTGCCGCACGCCACGCTCGGCTGGAACGAGGGGACGGATCGTGCGGCGGCGGCGGCGCTCGCCGCGCGCTCGGAGGTGGCCGTCGTGTTCGTCACGCAGTGGACCGCCGAATCGATCGACGTTCCGCTGACGTTGCCCGGCGAGCAAGACGCGCTCGTCGAAGCCGTGGCGCGCGCCAACCGACGCACCATCGTGGTGCTCCAAACGGGCGGTCCCGTGCTGATGCCCTGGGCCTCGCGCGTGAGTGGCATCGTCGAGGCGTGGTACCCGGGAAGTCGCGGAGGTCGGGCGATTGCCCGCGTGCTGAGTGGCGCCGTGAATCCCTCCGGTCATCTGCCGGCGAGCTTCCCGAAGAGCCTGGAGCAACTCCCGCGTTCGCGTACCTTCGGCGTGGGCGCGACGCCCGATGTCTCGTTCGACGTGCGCTACGACGAGGGGGCCGCGGTCGGCTACCGCTGGTACGACCAGCGCGCGCTCGAGCCGCTCTTTCCGTTCGGCCACGGCTTGAGCTACACGACGTTCGCGCGCGACGGCCTCGCTGCCAGGGTCGAGGCGAGTGAGCTCCGCGTGACCTTCCGGGTCACGAACAGCGGCACGCGCCCGGGCCAGGACGTTGCGCAGATTTACGTGTCGCCCGTCGCGGGCGGCTGGGAGAGCCCGAAGCGGCTCGGCGCGTTCGCCAAGCTCGAGCTAGCGCCCGGCGCGAGCCGCGAGGTCAGCGTGACCGTCGAGCCACGGTTGCTCGCGCTGTGGGACGCCGCGCGCCACGGCTTTCGTATCGCTGCTGGACAGTATCGCGTCACGCTCGCCAGCTCGGCACGCGATCCGGGCCAGAGCGTCACGCTGGCCCTGGCCGAGCGGCTGCTCCCGGCAGGCGCCGGGTCCGCGAGCTTGCCCCACTGACGCCCGGGTGGGACTACTTCGCGAGATACATGCTGAGCGAGTCCCGCTCGTTGGCCGCGGCCCGCGCGACGTCCTCGGTCACGATGCCCGTGTGAACGTAGTCAGCCAGGCAGCGCTCGAGGCTGAGCATGCCTTCGCGTCTGCCACCCTGGAGCAGCGTGCCAATCTGGGCCGTCTTCCCCTCGCGCACGACGTTGGCGACGGCGTGCGTCGCGCGCAGCACCTCGAGCGCCGGCACGCGCCCGCTGCCCCTGGCGCGGGGCAAAAGCTTCTGGACGACGACGGCGCGCAGGGCCTCGGCGACCTGCATGCGAATCGAGGGACGCTGCTCGGGCGGGTACGCGTCGATCACTCGCTCGATGCAGCCTGCCGCGGAGCCGCTGTGGAGCGATGCCAGCACGAGGTGCCCCGTCTCGGCCGCCGTGAGCGCGAGGCGAATGGTCTCGGTGTCGCGGAGCTCGCCCACCATGATCACGTCGGGGTCGGCGCGCAGTGCGTCGCGGAGCCCGGTGACGAAGTCCGGCACGTCGCGGCCAATCTGACGCTGGCGCACGAGCGACTGGCTCGTCTGCGAAAGCGCGAACTCCACGGGATCCTCCAGCGTGAGCAGCACGATGGAGCGCCGTTCGAGCGCCCGCCGGCAGAGCGCGGCGAGCGTCGTCGACTTGCCCGCCCCCGTCGCCCCGCAGAGGAGCACGAGCCCGTGAGAAATCTCGGCCAGATCGTCGAGCGGGAACGGCAAGCCAAGCTCTTCGAGCGCGGGCGCCGTGCGCGGCAGCAGGCGGATCGCTGCCGCCCACCCGGCCCCCGTTCGGTACACGCTGATGCGCAAGCGCTGGCCGCTCGGCAGCTCGGCCCCGAAGTCGTGAGATGCGGCGGCGCCGGGGGCGTGCGGGTCGGACCCGAGCGACAGGTAGCTGCCCAGGCTCTCGCGCGAGCCGGAAACGCGTTGCAGGCGGCCGTCGACGCGGAAGTACGTCGGCTCGCCGTCAGCGAGATGGATGTCGCTCGCGCGCACGCGCGCCGCTTCCTCACATAGATCGTGGAGCCGGGGGTGGAGCACCAGACCGGGCGCAACGGGCGAAGCTGCAGCGGGGCGTGGCTCGGCTGGTGCCAGCGCGGGCCGCGGCGACGCTTCGCTCGCGGAGGGCGCGAGCGCGCCACGACGGAACGTCACCTCGAGTCGACGCGCGGCATCGAGCGCAAGCACCACGCCGAACGGTCCGAGCCCTTTCGGATGATGCTCGAAAGCCGCGCGCCCGGTCGCTTCGAGCTCGCTCGAGCGGTCGGCGCTCAGCAACTCGCCGAGCAGCTGGCGCAGGGTGGTGTCCGGCGTCGCCGCCATCGTGAAGCGCCGCGGCGCACCGGCGGCCAGCACGACGGGAACTTCGTCGCTCACGAGCCGGAGCTCGTCAGCGCCCTGCTGCACGATGGCCGAAAGGATCTGGTCGACGCCGGGCATTCGCGGGCTAAACGCCCGGCCGAGTCGTACCATTCCTTCACTTCCTTCACTACGGAAGCGCCGAGAAGATGGCGCGCCGGCCGCGTTGCTCGACGGCCAGCATGAGCGGGCGCGTCGCGACCGTCACCAACGTGCTGATCGCGGTGGTCTCGAAATCGGGGCACAGGAGCTCGCCTGTCATGAAGCCGGAAATGGCGACGTCGCAGCGGGAGCTGTCGAGAGGCGCGCCAGCGTCGTCCAGAAACGCTAGCTGCTCCGCCCCGTCGAAGGTGATGCCCTCGGCGCCGTTCGGGAGGCTACCCGAGCAGCGCGTCCATGACCCGGCGAGCAGGCTCTGCAGCGTTTCGACGGCGTCTAGCCGCACGAGCCCCGCTTCGGCGCTGCCGCACGCCGCGCTTCCGGCCCGCTGCATCGACACGAACGGGCTCGCGAGCTCTCCGAAGGACTCGTCGGTTCGAAGCAGCAGGCGCGCCCCGCGCTCGTCGCCCGCCACGAGCGCGCCGTTCCAAAGGAAGCCACTCGCCGAGCTCGCATAAATCCACACGAGACCCGGCTTTTCGTGCATGACGCTCCCGTCGCTGACGATCAGGTCACTCTCGTGACCGAACCCACCGCGAGCGACGACTTCGCCCTCGTGCTGCACGAGGTCCACGACGGAACCGTCCGCTCCGATGCGGAAGCCCACGGTGTCGTCCACGACGGGCTTCTGGCAGTCGACCCAGGTTCCGATCGCCGCTTCACGCGCTTTGGACTCGCTCGCGAACGGCGTGTACTCCCCGGCAAGGTTCGCTTCCGGTGCATCGCCGCAGGCGGCGCGCATGACCGCCGGCGCCGTGTAGAGCGACGGCACCACGACATCGAGCTCCTCGAGCTCCCAGGGCCGACTGGACCAGGCGGCGATCTGGTACCCGACATCGAGCGAAGCTTCCACGTCGGTCGGCGATTCGTCGTTCGAGAGCGTGAGCTTCACTGACAAAATCGCCCCGGAGCCCGACGACCCGGCCGGTGCGACGCCGTCGGGCAGCTCGGCCACGGGCACCACGAGCAACGCGGGCCTCTGCGCTTCGAGTCGCAGCTCCGTGACCGAAGCGTCGATGCTGCCGTCGCTCGTGAAGACGTGCGCAACGACACCGAAATGCCCGGGCCCGCAATTGGAATCGAGGTGGGCGCTCTCGATCCTCTCGATGTCGACGGTGAGCGTCACAGGCTCTCCGCTCGCGAGCCAGGCGCCAGGCACCTCGTGCTTTCCGCCAACGAGCTCGAAGAGGTCGTCACCCGACACCTCCAGGATGGGGATGTGCGCATCGAGCGCGACGTCCAGCGGGGTGTTGTCGCACCCGCCGCTGCTGTTCGAGTCGGTTCCGGACTGCCCGCCAGCAGTCTTGGGGCTCGGGGCGGGGGCGCCGCCTTCGGAGCAAGCCAGGCCGAAGAGACAGGCGAGCGCGACGCCGAGCGTCGATGAGAATTGCTGTCGGTTCATCGGGGGACCTCGTTGACTTCAGGGTGAGACACCCGTGCCCCTCGGACAACCCAAATTGACTCTTTTGCGCACATTTCGTGGCTCGTATTCGGGTCCGCGTGTGCTAAATTGGGCAAGTGGACCAGGCGGCGAGCCAGCTTTTGCGGGCAATTCGTGGAAAGCGCTCGCAGGTCGCCTTTGCGCGGCGGCTCGGGTACCGCGGCAACCCGCTGACGGATTGGGAACGGGGCGAGCGGTTTCCGACGGCTGCGGAGACGTTGCGCGCCGCGACGCTGGCGCACATCGATGTTCTGGCTGCGACAGCTCGCTTCTCGCCCCGCGCGCGCTTGCGCCGGCGCGAGAACGACTTCGACGTCGCTGCTTGGCTCGGCGAGCTCCGCGGCAGCGCCACGGCGAGCGAGCTCGGGCGTCGCGCGGGCTACTCGCGCGACGCGATCGGGCGCTGGCTTCGGGGCGACGCTCACCCACGCCTGCCGGATTTTCTGAAACTGCTGGATGCGATGACCGGCAGGGCGGCGGAGTGGGTAGCCGAGCTGGTTCCGATCGAAAGCGTCCCTTCGCTGGCGCCCGCCTACCGCGTGGCCGTCGCGGCCAAGCAGCTGGCGTTCGAGCTCCCGTGGACGGAGGCCATCCTGCGCGCGCTCGAGACGACGAGCGGTAGGCGTCACGGTGGAGCAACGGCGACGTGGATCTCTCGCTGCCTCGCCATCGACGTTGCGGAAGCCGAAAAGAATCTGGAAGCCCTCGCCGCTGCCGGCGCGGTCGAGCGCGACCGCGAGCGTTTCACGGTGCGCGGGACGAGCAGCGTCGACACGCAGGGCGGCCAGCAAGCCTTGAGTCGGCTCAAACGACATTGGTCGGCGGTAGCCGCCGAGCGCGCAGCCGCCCCTCGCACGGAGGACTTCCTCGCCTACAACGTCGTGTCCGTGTCACGAGCAGATCTCGAGCTGGTGCGCACCAAGCTTCGGGACACGTTCCGTGAATTGCGTACCCTCGTCGCGACCTCGAAGCCCGAGGAAGTCGTCGGGGTCATCAACGTGCAGCTCGTCGCGTTCGACCCGGAGGCGTGAACGGCCGCGCGCGAGACTTGACGCCCGAGAGCCCCAGCTCGACGACCGCGTATGGGAAACGCCGCGAAGAGCAGGCTCGCTCACGGTCTCTGGTTCTCGACGCTGCTCGGTTGTCAGGCACCGTGCGCGACGCCCGCAGCGGCACCGAGCCCCGCCGCTACCGCGGCACGAACCGCCGCGGCACCGCCGGTCGTTACCGCGACCACGCCGCCTGCGCCCCCGTCGCCCGCCGAGCTCGAGCGTCAGATGGTCGAGCGGCGCGCGGCGCAGGCGGTCGTGTGGGGCATGCCGCTCGTCAACTACGACCTGATGCTCGAGGAGATGCTCGGCAAGACGGCGGGCAAGGTGAACCAGGTGATCTACTGGGGCCGCCCGCTCGACTGGCACAACCAGACGCTCACCCCGAACCCCGACACGCTCTACTTCATGGCGTTCTTCGACACGAGGGAGGTGGGGCCGATCGTCCTCGAGATCCCGCCGGCCGGGCCGGACGGCGCGCTCAACGCGAACATCGTGAACGTCTGGCAGGAGCCGCTCGAGGATGCGGGCTTGCTCGGCGTCGACAAGGGGAAGGGTATCAAGCTCGTCCTCCTGCCTCCCGGCTACAGCAAGAAGGTTCCCACGGGCTTCGTGCCCTTGCAGCCGAAGACGTTCGGCAGCTACGCCCTCATCCGCTCGACCCTCGCGAGCCATTCCGACGCCGACGTGGCCAGAGCGGTCGCCTACGGCAAGCGCCTCAAGATCTATCCGCTGTCACAGGCGAACAAGCCCGCGCCGCCGTTCTTCACCGACGTGGGGGACACGCTCTTCGACTCGACCATCCGCTACGACGAGAGCTTCTTCAGCAACCTCGACCACGTGATCCAGCGCGAGCCGTGGCTCGAGCGCGATCGGTCCATGATCGACACCCTGCGCTCGCTCGGCATCGAGAAGTTCAAGGCTTTTGCTCCGGGTCCCGCCACCAAGCGAACCCTCGCGGCCGGCGCCGTCGCGGCGCACGCGTGGCTCGAGGCGAGGTACGACGCCGGACTGCCAGCGTTCTTCGACGGCGGACACTGGACCTATCCCGCACCTCCCGAGCTCGTGAAAGCCGCAGCGACCGACTTCGCGGATCCCGAGCGCCTGCCCGTCGATGCGCGCGGGCTCGCCTACCACTACGCGTACATCGGCATCAAACGCCTCGGCACCGGGCAGTTCTACCTGATCTCCATCAAGGACAAGCAAGGTCGCGGCTACGACGGAGCCAAATCGTACCACCTGACGGTTCCAGCCAACGCGCCGGTCGAGCAGTACTGGTCCGTGACGGCGTACGATCGCGAGACGCACGCGCTCATCAAGAACGTGCCCCGGGCAAGCCGCGCCTCGAACAGCAGCGAGCTCGTGAAGAACGTCGACGGCTCCGTGGACGTCTACTTCGGCCCGAAGCCGCCCGCCGGCAAGGAGTCGAACTTCATCCCGACCGATCCCGCGCGGCCGTTCGAGCTCATGTTCCGCCTGTATGCTCCGACGAAGCCCTTGTTCGACAAGAGCTGGAAGCTTCCCGACGTCGAGCTCGTTCCGTGACGCCCGCTGACTCACTTGCATGTGGGATCGCGCCAGCGCCGTAGCGCGGACGCACCGCTCCCGCGCGGCGTCGCGACATTGCATATGTGCTACACTGCGGACGCCGCGCAGGGAGTCCATGTCGACAACGAGCCACGCGTTTGATCGCCGCAGCGGGCTTTCGCTCGTGCTGTGCGTCGGCATTTCTGCGTCGGCGTGCGGCACCTCGGGGACCAGCCCGGGAGCGGGCGGCGTCGGCAACGCCGCCGGAGCCACTGCAGTCGCGGCGACCGGCGGGGCGGCGGCGGGAACGGGCGACGCCGGGCGACCCGCAGCGTCGGCCGGAACCGCCGGCGTGATGACCTCGGGCTCGGGCGGCAGCGCAGCCGGCGCGGGCAAGGCCGGAGCCGGCTCGGCAGGCGCCGCTGCGGGCGGCGGCGGAGCGAACGGAGGGACGAGCGCGCTTTCCGGCGCGGGCGGCGTGACGGCTGGCTCTGCGGGATCGTCGGGCGCAAGCAGCGGCAGCCTCTGCACGACGAGCGCGTGGCCCACTGCGGATCCAGCAGTCCGGGGTGCGTTCGAGACCGTGACCGAGACCAACGTCGGGCCGGCCGCCGGCATGGGCGCCGACGGCGGCGCGCCGGTGGCGTTCACCCTGTTCCGCCCGAAGGATCTTGGCCAGGGCGGGCTCTGCCATCCGGTCATCACCTGGGGCAACGGCACGGGCTCGAGCCCGGGCCTCTACAAGGTGCTGCTCGATCACCTCGCGTCCCACGGCTTCGTGGTCATCGCTTCCGACAGCCCCAACGTCGCCGACGGCGACCCACAGCCCATGGTCGCAGGCGTGACGTGGGTGCTCGAGCAGAACGACGACCCGACCAGCGTCCTCTACGGGCGCATCGATGCCACGCACGTCGGAGCGACCGGGCACTCGCAGGGCGGATTTGCGACCACCACGGCTGGCGGCGACAGCCAGGTCACGACCATCGCCCCGCTGTGCGGCGCGTCGAACCAGCGGAACCTCCACGGTCCCGCGTGGCTCTTCTGTGGTGGGGGCGACACGACCGTACCGTGCAGCACCGTCCAGCGCGCGTACGACTCCATCGAAAACCAGCCCGTGATGCTCGCCGACTACCTCGCGGCCGATCATGTCAACTGGGTCACCTTTCGCGGCACGACTCCGGGCCCGGTGGAAGTGGCCACGACGGCGTGGATGCGCGTCCACCTGATGGGGGACAGCGCGCTGCGAGCGTGGTTCTACGGCCCGGATTGCAAGCTCTGCACGGACACGGCCTGGCAGGTGAGCCAGAAAATGATGGACGAGTAGGCCCTGCGCGGGGGCGAGCGGCACTCGACTTCTCGTCACGACGAGGTCGTGCGGCGCCGGCGCGCAGCCGATTCGCCCGTCAAACGCCGTGTGCTTTGAGCCACCCGAGCAGGCGCTTCCAGCCGTCGGCGGCGGCTTCGGGCTGGTAGCTCGGGCGGTAGTCGGCGAGGAAGGCGTGGCCCGCCTTCGGGTAGACGTGGATGTCGGACCGCTTCGCGGCGTTGCTGCCGGCCTTGAGCGCCTTCCTCATGTCGTCGACGCTGGTCAGCGGGATGCCCTGATCCTGGCCACCGTAGAGGCCGAGCACGGGCGCGTTGAGCTGTGCGGCGAGCTCGAGGGGGTGGCGCGGACGGAGCGCGTCGTGGTCACCCGTGAGGCGGCCGTACCAGGCGACGCCTGCCCTGAGCTTGGTGCTGTGCGCGGCATAGAGCCAGACGATGCGCCCGCCCCAACAAAAGCCCGTGATGGCGAGCTGCTCGGCGTTGGTGTGGCCGCTCGCCGCTGCCCACGCGACGGTCGCGTCGAGATCGGCGAGCACCTGCGCGTCGGGCACGCGGTCGACGACGCCGCGGATCTCCGGAATGCCGGGGAGCTTCGTGACGTCGCCCTGGCGCACGAAGAGCTCGGGCGCGACGGCGAAGTAGCCGGCCTTGGCGAGCCTGCGGCAGACGTCGCGAATGTGCTCGTGCACGCCGAAGATCTCCTGGATGACGAGGACGAGCGGGGGCTTGCGCGGCCTCTTGCCCGTCGCGGCGGGCATCGCGCGGTACGCGGGGATGTCGCCCGTGCTCGTCGGGATCTTCACGTCACCGGCTTCGAGTCCGCTCGCCGACGTGCTGATCGTCTCCGCCGAGACGGGACACACGGCGAGGGCGAAGCCGCTCCCGACGACGGACGCGAGGACCTGGCGCCGAGTCGGTGTGGCTGCCCGTCCCGTGGGCGGTGTGCGTTGGGTCATGCGCCCCTGCGTCAACTCACTGCGGGATGGCGTGCACGAGCGGCGGAACGATGCGTTCCGACCGGTAGACACCGATGTTCTGCGGGAGGCGAAGTTCCCACACGACCTTGCCGTCGGCTTTCGTTACCTCGAACACGCGGCTCTCCGGCTTGTCCTTGCCGATCATCCCACCGGCGACCAGGATGTTGCCGTTGGCGAGCCGGTCGACGTCGCCCCAGAACGGCGAATACCACTTGGTCTTGTACCAATCGTCGGGAGGGGTGAAGTTGCCCGGATATTCCCAGCTCAGCGTGGCTGTGCCCGCCTGGGCGTCGATCACGTACTCGACCGCGCGCGAGTGATACGTACCGCCGGCGACGGTGTCGACCGAGCCGCTGTACCCTCCGTTGTCGTAGAAGAGGACGGTGTTGGTATCGGGGTAGAAATCCGGCGAGTGCGCGTCGCTGAACTGCGAAGTCGCCGGCACGAAGGTGAAGTCGCCCTGACCCTTGCTCCCGTACTCCGCCGGGATCAGCCACTCGTACGTCGGGTTCATGTACGTGGTCTTCATCAGCCCCACCCAGCGACAGTTCACGTAGACGGTGTTTGCCTCGATATCGATGTTGATGGAGTTCGCGTGGCACCAGTCGCCCGTGGACCCCGAGGGCGCGGCCAGGTACTTGGTCCACTCCCACGTCCACACTTCCTTGCTGTCCGCGTCGAGCTCCCGGAACACGGGGTTCTGTGTCGTGCCGACAGATTCGTTGATCACGTAGTGACCGTTCGAGAGCTTCTGCGTCTCGTGGTTGACGTTCTTGCCAGGGAGGCAGGCCGCGTGCTCGCACTCCCAGATGACGTTGCCGCCCCAGTCCACCTCGCGCGGAGGCACGCCGTTCGTCGTCTGCTCGTTCCAGGTGGGGCCGATCACGACGCCCTTGTCCGTGCGCTGGGTCGAAACCGCGCCGCCAATGTCCTTGCCGGGGCCGTGAACGAAGTACCAGACGGCGTAGCCTTCCTCGTCGTAGATGACGGCTGCGGGCGGCAGGGCCGAACGCGGGCGGTTGTCGGCGGTGCTGCCCAGTTCCGTGTTGACCAGCGTCCAGCCGGGCTGACGGCTCGCTTCGTTGATCATCACGGTGCCGTTCAGGACCTGGGCGGGCGGCTTGCCCGTCGTGAACGTTCCCTCGCCGCTCGCCTGCCCGGAGATGCCCTTTATCTTGTAGGCCTTCTCCGAGCGCATGCCGATCACGAGCACCTTGTGCGCGGTGACCATCGTGTCGTCGGAGATCTCCCACTGGTAGGTGTCGACGCCGAATTGCACCACGGAGCTCGCGGGCGTCTCGGTCGTCCAGCTCACGTAGCAGGAGAGCACGCTGTTCGGATTCGGCTCGATCGTGAGCGTCAACGCGCCCGTCACGACGCTGCCGGTGCCGCCGTTCGCGCCACCCGCGCCGGAGCCGCTTCCGGCAGCACCGCCCGTCGCTGCTGCACCCGCACCCGCACCCGCGCCAGCACCCGCCACGGGCGCGGAACCGCTGCCGCCTGGCATCCCAGCCGCACCCGCAGCGCCGGAGCCGCCCGCACCGGCGCCCGAGGCACCCCCCGTCGTCATCATCGTGGTGCCCGCGCCGCCGCCCGTTGCGTTGGCGCCGCTGCTACCACCCTTGCCCGTGGCTCCGCCCGTGGTGCTCGGGGTTCCGCCCGTGCCACCGCTCGACGGATCCGTACCGTTCGCGCCACTGCTGCTGCAGCCGATGATCAGTGACAGCACCGAGCTCGCAGCGATTGCCCTCGTTGGACAGTAAGACATCGTAGAAACGCTCCGACGGTTGGCGCCCGCGGCCAAGCCAAAATCGCCAGGACTCAAGACAAAAATGCCGGCGAGACCGGGCTAGTAACTCGGCGCGCGCAGCCGAGGCAAGCTCGGCGTCGCGATCGCAAAAATTACTATGCGCGCATCGACGCGCAACCTCCGTTTCGGTCAGGTGACACGTCGCACCCCGGGCGGCAGCTTCGGGCGGCCCGCGCGGTCTCGACCCCGGGAGACCGCCCCGAGAGCCGCGCCTCGGACGGGGACGCAAAAAATCTCGCCCGGGCCTGTAATCCAGTTCGTACGAAACGGCCAGTCCGCACGGAGCTCTGCCCCGGCGCCGGCGCACACGCCAGACAGCGAGCGACACCCGACGGGCGGGTGGCGAAGAGAGCGGCTCGCGAAGGCGAGCTACGACTTCGGCTGCGGCACGATGCGCAGGTACGGCTTCGGCTGCTTCCAGCCGTCCGGGTAGAGCTTCTTGGCTTCGTCGTTCGACACCGAGCCGGCGATGATCACGTCGTCGCCCGGCTTCCAGTTCACCGGCGTCGCGAGCCGATGTTTGGCCGTGAGCTGGAGCGAATCGATCACGCGCAGGACCTCGTCGAAGTTACGACCCGTGGTCATGGGGTACACGATCATCAGCTTGATGCGCTTGTCGGGGCCGATCACGTAGACCGTGCGCACCGTCTGGTTGTCGGCGGCAGTACGCCCCGCCGCGCCGCCTTCGATGGAAGCGGGGAGCATGTCGTAGAGCTTCGCCACCGCGAGCGTCGGGTCGCCGATCATCGGGAAGTTCGGCGCGGTGCCTTGCGTCTCCTCGATGTCTTTCGCCCAGCCCGCGTGCGAGTCGACCGGGTCCACGGACAGGCCGATGAGCTTCACGCCGCGCTTGTCGAACTCGGGCTTCGTGCGAGCCACGTAGCCGAGCTCGGTCGTGCACACGGGAGTGAAGTCCTTCGGATGGGAGAACAACACGGCCCAGCTGCCTCCGAGCCATTCGTGAAACGAGATCTTGCCTTCGGTGGTGTCGGCGCTGAAATCGGGAGCGAGGTCGTTGATGCGCAGTGACATGGGCTAATTCCTTTCGGTTTTTCTTCGCGCGCGGGCGCGACCGTGGGGCCGCAGGGTTGCCCGAGCGTTCGCCGGGACCCGGGACCTGCCACGACCCCGGCCGCGCCGCCAGCGGCCGATCGGTGCGAGCGCCTCTTACTGCGCGAGCTGAATCGACTTCGGGTTGTTGTTCACGTCGAAGGTGACGTTCTTCAGGCTGACCGAGCCGCTGGTGTTGTCGTCGATCTCGGTGCCGATCTCCATGCGGGTCACCCACATCGTGTCCGAGTAGCCCTTGCCCTTCAGGAACTCGAGGAACGGCTTCACGTCGAGCGTACCGGTGAAGTTCTGCTGCGGGCCGTTCTCGACCGAGAACTGCCAGTAGCGCCACTGACCGTTCGCCCAATTGTCGTCGTGATGGCAGAGGTTGTAGTTCTTGCCGCCCGACGAGACGCTGCCCGACTCCGTGCACTTCCAGTTCACGAAGCGTGTCGCTTCCCAGCCCCAGAACACCATGATCTCGGCGTACACGACGGGGTTGGCGCTCGTCACCGGGTTCTCCTGGCTCAGCCAGAGCTCGAAGTTGAGGTTCCAGGACGTCGGCGACTGGAGGTTGATCGCGAAATTGTCGAAGATGACGTTCGCGGTCGTGATGTCCTTGATCTGCTTCGGGAGCACCATCGTGGACGAGTAGGACGGCGAGGTGGCGAGCGAGCTTCCCGCGCCGAAGGGATGAATCCCGAACTCGATCTCCGGGTAGTCAGGCTTCGCCGCCGCGCCGCCGCACATCGGGCGGTTGAAATTCCAGCCGACGCTCTTGTCCTGGTTGACGAAGACGCTCATCTGCGTGCCGCTGCAGCCGAGCTCGTCGGAGCCCCACTTGTTGTTGATGATGCGCATGTCGCCGAGGTTCAAGAATTCGCGCTTGCCGGACTTCATGTCGCCGGGCTTGGCGAGCGGAACACCCATCGCGTCGGTGATGGGACCAGTTCCAGCCATCCCGCCCGTGCCAGCGGACGGCGGGGAGCCGGCGGAGCCGCCCATGCCCCCGGGCGAAATCGAGCCAGCGGTCGCCCCCATACCGCCCGCCGAGACGGACCCGCCCGTGGCGCCCACGCCGCCCGCCGAGATGGATCCGCCCGTGGCGCCCACGCCACCGGTCGTGCCACCGGTCGTGCCACCGGTCGTGCCGCCGCTGCCGCCACCCGTGCCGCCATTGGTTGCGGCACCGCTGCTGCCGCCCTTGCCCGCGTTCGTGGAGCCGCCCGCCGACGTCATGCCGCTCGAGCTGCCGGCGCTGCCACCTTGGGTCTGACTCCCCGAGCCGCCCTTGCCACTGTCGCTGTCGTCGTCGTCACCCGCAGGTGCCTCCGAGCAATGCACGAGCAGGGAACAAGTAGCGAGGCAACCACCGAAGCGAATCCATCTCGACCAGGGCATGCTGATTTTCCTCTAGGGGCGGGTGGCTCGGAGGTGCGAGCCAAGGACGACAATTGTTCACTCTAACATCGCGCGTGCAAGCGCGGGAGCGATGCGCAGATCCTCCGCACATTCGCGCGTTTGTGACCGGAGCGCGTGCCGCTCGAATCCAAAACTTCCGTCGACACTGCGCACACGAGCGCGGCACGCGACGCGCGTCAATGCGCGGCGCCGTGGCTTTCGTTGCGCGCTTCCGCATGCGGCTCGACGCGGGCATCTGGTCGCTCTGCGGCGCGCGCCGCGGGAGGCGCGGCACGCTCTTCGTCGGCGTGGCCGGCGGCAGCTTGGCGGCGCAGCATGCCCGCGAGCGTCTGTTCACCCGCCGTTTCACGCGGGTCGCGCGCAGGGTCGCCGGACGCCGGCTCGGCGTTGCTCGGAATCGGCGTGCCGAGCGCGAGCTCGAACGCACGCAGACGCTTGGGCTCCGTGTTGCCGTTGACGTTGACGATGCTGATGCGGCCGAAGCCGCGGCCGAGGTCGTTGCGGAAGTCGTACACCGCGCCGACCACGAGCACGCGCTGCTCGCGCAAGAGCTTGCCGAAATGGCCCACCGCAAAGTCTACCTGCTGGTTGACGTTGGCGACCACCGCGTCCGCCCAGGCCCTGCGCTCGGGGAGCTTCGGATTCGAAGCCGGCAGCTTCATTCCGGAAAGCTCCGCCTTGATCGGCGCGTCGAGCTCGTCGAGCTTGCCCATCGCCGCCTTGACTGCACCGCACCCGGTGTGACCGAGCACGATCAGCACCGGCGTGTGCAAGTGCTCGAGCCCGTACTCCACCGAGCCGTGGGCGTTCGTGAGCTGATTGCCGATGTTGCGGATCGTGAAAACGTCGTTCTCGGGCGTCGCGTCCCAGGCGCTCGACTGCACGCGCGAATCGGAGCAGGTCACGACGGTGGCGCGCGGCGCTTGTTTTTCGGCCAGGGCAGCGAAATGCTCCCTGCCGAGGGCCGCGTTGGCAGCGTTGTCCGTGAGGAGGTCGCCCATGTAGGCGCGGGCCTTGGCGAGCGGCTCGTCCTTCTCGACCTCCCACGCAAATGGGATCCCGTAGCGCGTGCCGGGCTCGCTGGTCTCCGGAGCCGCCGCCCGCACCGGAACCGCGGAGGGGGGAGGGGCCGGCGCGGCGCTCGGAGCGGCGTGAGGTGCGCCTTCGTCGGCGTGCGCGTCCCCCACGAGCTTGCCGCACCCGAGGGCGAGCAGTGCGAGCGGAATGACGGCTGCGAGGTGGCGCATGCGGCCACCTTGATAACGGTTGAGAGCGGGGATCCTTGAGCGGCCCGCGGCCGTCACGCTGTCAGCGGAAGGAGCGGCGACGCCGGAGGCCGAGCAGGGCAAGCCCGGCGGCGCCCAGCCCCGCGAGAGACGCTCCCTCGGGCTCCCTGGCAACGCGGCAGCCGCAGCCGATCGGCTTTTCGGGATCCTGGCCGAGGGCGTGGCCGGCGGCTCCCGTCACCGTCGAGGTCCCGGCGGTTGCAGTGGCACCGCTTCCCCCGCCAGCCAGCGAGGGCATGCCGCCGCCCGCCGCCATGCCGCCGGCGCTCGGGCCGACGCCCGCGCCGCTGCCACCTACCGGAGCGGCCCCGCCGGTGCCCGGCACCCCGCCCGCGGCCACGGCGCCGCCCGCAGCCGTCATGCCACCGGCGTCCGCGCCCGCCGTCGGCCCCACGCCCGCCGCACTCGCCCCACCCAGACCCCCCATGCCACCCATGCCGCCCAGGGGGGGTGGCTCGACCATCACGACGACCGGCGGCGTGCAAACACCCGTGGGCTGCGTCGTGACCGCGCCGTTCGCGTAAGCGCCAACGTCGGGCGTGCCCGCGCGCGCCTTCGGATTGAAGCACTTCTGAACGCCGCCGAGGCTCTTGATGTAGTCGATGTTGACGGAGTACTGCCACCAGCTCGCCTTCGCGATGCTGCCGACGAGCGTGGGCGTTCCGGCCGAGAGGCACTTCGGGTCGAACCCGATATCGTCCATCGGCGCGCCCGAGCCCGTCTTACCCTTGCCGATGAGATCGGTCGCGGCCACGGTGAGCGTGTAGTCGCTATCGGGCGCCGTGAAGTAGCCGACGCTGCCGGCCTTGCTCACGTTGCTGGCCATGTCCCAGCCCAGCATGGGCTGGTTGATGATGGCCGACACGCCGGGGCCGGTGCCGGTGTTCACGAACACGTTGTTCATGAACGTGACGCCCGTCTGGGTCGAGCTCTCGGCATCGGCGGTGAAGTAGACCTCGCCCGGGTTGTTCGGGCCGGAATCGCGGGTGTCCTGCGCGTTGTGGTAGCAGGTGTTGTTGATGAACTTCGTGCCGTGGCTCTTCGTGAGGCGCAGGCACGACCCGCCGTTACGGAAGGCGATGTTGTTGATGAACGAGTCGTCGTTCGCTTCCTCGTCGACGATGAAGCCGCTGCCGTCGGTGAAGTACATGGCATCCATGTTTTCGAAGGAAACGTTGCCCTCGATGCTGCTGCCGATCGACGCATAGAGCGTGACGCCGCTCGACCAGGAATGCAGCGTGCTACTGCCGTTGTGCGCGGAGATGCTGTTCTTCAGGCGGAAGTTCGACGCGCTGTAGAACGTGAAGCCCGTGCGGCCGTTGCCGTCGGCCAGGCAGTACTGGATATCCCAGTTACCGTTCGAATCCTGGACGTGGTTTCCGGTCCAGCCGTTGCCGAAGCCCGTGCTCCAACCGCGCGACACGATGCCCCTGAACTTGATGTACTGCGCCGTGGCCGAATACACGCCGCTGTCCTCGTTGTCCTCCGTCGGACCGACGCCGGGCCCCTCGATGATCGGCGTCGAGCACTCGTCGGCCTGAAAGGTGATCCACGCCTCCGCCGTGCCGGAGTTCGGGATGCTCAGCGGCGTCTTGTAGACGCCATCCATGAGGACGACGGTGTCGCCGGGCATGGCGAGGGCCGCGCCGCTCGCGAGATCGCACGACATCTCGCGCGCCGTGCACCCGCTCTTGAACGCGCCGCTCGGCGAGACATAGTAGGTCGCGGCCAAAGCGGGCGACGCGAGGGCCAGGGCGGCGAGCAAGGCAGGGGCAAGAACAAGGGCGTTTCTCATGGACGGTGACCGGCCCGCGCAGCGTGGCCTATCGGACCATCCTGACCCGAAACTCGGCGGCCGGCCGGTATTTTTTCGCCGGCGCTCTTGGCTAGCGACAATTTTTCACTCGCCGTAGTACGAGTAATCATCCGAACGCGCAGCGTTGCGACCACTCGCACATGCAAACTCCCCGTCGTGTTTTGATCGTCGCCGCCCATGCCGGAGTTCGGGGCAGCACGTCTCGGTCGCTCGCGCGGGGTGGCTTCGTCGCGCAGGCGTGCGCGACCGTGCAGGAGGCGCAGGTCGCGTTCGCGCTCGAGCCCGTCGCCGTGGTCGTGCACCTCGGGCTCAAGGATGGCGACCCGATAGCGTTCGTACGCGCCGTTTCGAAGCGCAAGCCGAACCTGCCGGTGCTCGCGCTCTGCCCGCGCGGCGACGACGAGCGCGTGGTGGCAGCCGTACGCGGCGGAGCGCGGGGCTGCCTGTACGTCGAAGACATCGACGCCCGGCTCGCGCCCGCGCTCGACGAAATCCTCGGCGGCGGCCGCCCGATGTCGCGCGGCATGGCCGGGCTCTTCCTCGAGACGGTGCGCCGCACGCGCGTCTCCTCGCAGCAGCAGCAGGCCGTGCGCCCCTTGACGCCACGCGAACGCGCGGTGCTCGCGGAGCTCGGTCGCGGGGCGAAGTACGAGGACGTGGCCGTGAACCTCGGCGTCTCGTTGAACACGGTCCGCACGTTCGTACGCTCGATTTACGACAAGCTCGGCGTCGATTCGCGGGTCGACGCAGTGCTACTCGGGATCCGGCTCGGTCTGATCAAGGGGACGCCGCTGCCAGCGTCGAGAGCGCGCTGAGCTCGCCGTGACGCTCGGGTCGATCCTGCTGCTCGCGGTCGGTCTGGCGATGGACGCGACGGCCGTCGCGACGGCGCGCGGGATGGCGGCGAGGCGGGTGACCGCGCGACACGCGCTCCTGGTCGCCGGCTTCTTCGGTGGTTTCCAGGCGCTCATGCCGCTCCTCGGCTACCTCGTCGGCGCTCGGCTCGAGGCCGTGATCGGCAGCTGGGATCGTTGGGTGGCCGCCGCACTCCTCGGCGGCGTGGGCGGGAAGATGCTGTGGGAGGCCTGGCACGCGGACGAGGACCGGGTAGCAGCCACCGAGCAGGACCTTTTCGGGCTCAAGGTGCTGCTCGTGCTCGCAGTCGCCACCAGCATCGACGCGTGGGCGGTGGGCATCACGCTGCCTATCCTCGGCGCACCGCTCGCGCTCTCCGTCGTGGTCATCGGTCTCACCACGGCCGCGCTGAGCGTGCTCGGCCTGTTCGCCGGGCGCCGTTTCGGCGCCGTGCTCGGCAAGCGTCTCGACGTGCTGGGCGGGCTTCTGCTCGTGGGGATGGGCGTCAGGCTCGTGCTCGAGCACGCGCCTTGAGCGCCCGCCGTGCTGCCCCCGGCCGCCGGCGCTATGCTCCGCCCATGCAGCAGCGTGAGCTCAGGCGCTCGGGCGCGGCTTTCGGGGTCGGCGTGGCTGCCCTGCTCGTGGCCGCGGCGGCGCACGCCGTGTTCCCCGTCTTCGGCCCGAACGACGTGAAGACCGTCTTCTTCATCAACAAGAGCGACGATCTCAATCGCGTCGACTACCTGATGCGCCTCGACGCGACCTGCTCGGCGCGGGACGACGAGGCCATCGTGCCCTACTGGCACGAGTTCGAGCCACCGCCGCCGGAGCGCACCAAGGAGCTCAGCATGTTCGCGAAGGTCGGCTACGGGGTTTCCTCGCAGAAGCTCGTGAAGAAGGGCCCGGACGGTGGCGACTACCTGGTGCGGCTGAAGCAGGTGGGTCGCCCGATCGGTATCGCCACCAAAAAGGGCAACGACGGGCGCTGCGTCGCAACGGCGCGCATGACGATCGGGGGCGTCACCGCCGAGCTCCTGTCCGTCTTCGTGAAGCTCGGTGGCCCGCTCTCGGTGGATTACATCGAGATCAAGGGCCGCGACTTTCGCACCGGCAAGCCAATCGTCGAGCGCCTGAAGCGTTAGAGCGCATCGCGCTCTGTTGAAAACTGGTTTGGTGCCCCCGCATCGGTGCGCGCCGCGCGACCCGCGGAGATGGGCGAGGACAGCGGCGCCTCCCCGGACCACACCGCGCGCGCGTGAAGTTGCCAGGCGGAAACCGGGCGAGGAGGTTGGGTCGTTCCGGGCCACGCCGCGGGGCGCGACGGCGGCCGGCGGAGATGGGCGCGGAGGTTGGGTTGTCCCGGACCACGCCCCACGCGCGTTCTGCCGCTGGAGAGAGTGGTGGGCGGCGTGGTGCTCAGCAGCGGGCTATGCGCTCACCGAAGCGCCGCTATCTCACCTTGTCGACGACCGCCCCGCCGCCCGAGCCGTTGGGGCCTTCCGAGCCTGGTACGAGCTCGAGGAGCGTTAGCCGCATGAGCTGCTCGAGACTCATGTTCGAGCTCTCGGTCACTCGAGCGAGCGCCCGCTTGGTCTCCGTCTCGCGGAAGCCCATCTGAGTCAGCGCGCGGAACACTTTCGCAAAAATCTCGGCGCTGTGCGGATGCGGCAAGGCACCGTACGGCGTTCCGTCCGCGTGTCGGAAAGTGAGGACTCCCGACGCCGACCCTTCCACGACGAGCTGTCCGTGATGGGTGGCCCGGTGGTGCGCCGTGCACAGCGTCACGAGATTCTCGAGCGTGTTCGCTCCGCCCTCGGAGCGAAGCTGCAAGTGATGCACATCGACGAAGACCGCCTGTTGGCACCCCGGCACCCGGCAACACCCGCCGTCGCGGCGCATCACCCGACGCCGGAGCGCCGGCGGGATGGCCTGTTTCGCACGGGGCAAGGCCGCGCCCACGTGGGCTTGTTCCGTTTCCCCCACGTGGGTTCCCACGTGGGCGTGCCGTGTTTCCCCCACGTGGGCGTGCTCCGTTTCCCCCACGTGCCCCACGTTCTGTCCGTCGCATTCGGCCATCGCGATCATCTCGGCGGAGACCTCGACGAGCTCGCCACGCCCCTGTTGCATCCCGCGCCGGCAGTGCTCGCAGACCGTGAGCGCCACCTGATAGCTCGACCGTCCGTCGTCCCGCGGCCCTTCGAGCGCCTGCCGGCAAAGCAGCAAGACGGCCGCGTCATCGTCGAGTGCTTCCCCCGCCTCGCGCCGCATTTTTGCCATCGCTTCTCGAAACGTCGCCAGCGCTTCTCCCGACACATCGAGCCGGAGTACGTGCCGCTTGGCGCCTGCGTCAGGAGCATCCTCCGGCAGGTTCCCTGGCTTCTGACCGGAGACCAGCTCTTCGATTTCCCGGATGCTTCGGCCGCGGGCGGCCTCGAGCCACGCTCGCTCGGTCGCCGCGGTCGCCACGCGGCTGAGCTCCCGCACTGCGGAGAAGCTCATTCTGCCGCCCGCGAGCTCTGCCGAGAGCAACGGCAGCTCCTCGAGCGCGTCTGCGACCCGGAGCTTCTCCTGGACGAGCCGGGGGCTGTAGCCGAACAGCCGCTCCACGTACTCGCGAAACGACCCATACCCGAGCCGCAGGTGAACACCCGACCGCTCGGCCCGCAAGAGCCACTGCCCCTCCTCGTAGTCGAGCCCGGCGCGCGTCGCCGCCAGCCGAACGAGCTCTTCGTGGGC
>Ga0315912_10002105_pt1 | contig 22041 bp, 20 predicted proteins | sample VfabasoilMG_FD_204469 | JGI IMG/M metagenome (GOLD analysis project Ga0315912, IMG submission 204469) | Garden soil microbial communities collected in Santa Monica, California, United States - V. faba soil | ecosystem: Environmental > Terrestrial > Soil > Garden | place: USA: California...
CCTTGCCGATGGCAACCAGCAGATAGGCGGCGGGGTAGGCGATCCGTTCCGGGTGCAGTGCGGCGAGCGTTTTCGGCGCGACCTCGCCGAAGATCAGAACCAGCGGCGTCAACACGAGGGGCGCGACGGCGAGTCCCAGCTCCCCCATCAGTCGCAGCGCGATCACCGCGCCGACCGACGCCGCGCCGAAGTTGACGAGGTTGTTGCCGAGCAGGATCAGTCCGAGCAGCCGATCCGGGCGCCGCAGCAGGGAATCGACGAGTATCGCGGTGCGGTGACCCTCGCGCGCCATGTGCCGCAGGCGGTAACGGTTTAGCGCCATCATCCCGGTCTCGGAAGCCGAGAAGAACGCCGACATGGCCAGCAGTACGGCGAGCGTGATGTAGAGGTGCGTCAGGGAAATCTCTTCCACGAAGGTCTGCCTTGGGGCGAGTGGGGGGCGCCAATTGTCCCTGCAAGCCTTCGCGGTCCGCAAGTACGCTTCTTAAATCAATGGGTTACAGAGAAAGCAGGCCTCCCGGCAACGGCCCGCGGGGTCGGGTCAGACCCGGTGGAGAATGAGTTCGAGGACGAGCTTCGTGCCGAAATAGGCGAGCAGCAGGCAGCCGAAACCGCCCAGTACCCAGCCGAGCAGTTGCCGTCCGCGCCAGCCGCGCAGGGTGCGGCCGGCGAGCACGATGCCGAACAGCAGCCAGGCCAGCACCGCGAACACCGTCTTGTGCGCGAGGTGCTGGGCCAGCACGTTGCTCACGAAGATGAAGCCCGTGGCGAGCGACAGGCTGAGCAGGAAGAAACCCAGCGCGAGCAGCTGCATGAGCAGTTCTTCCATGTCCTGCAGCGGCGGCAGCATGCGCAGCGCGGGCGCCGGTTGCCGCGCGTGCAGCAGGCGGTGCTGGATCGCGAGCACGATTGCCTGTGCGGCGGCTATCGCGAGCAGCGCGTATGCGCCGATCGACAGGACGATGTGAATCCGCAGGCCGGCCGTCTCACCCGCGTAGAGAATCCGCTGGCTGGGAAAGGCGAGTTCGAGCACAAGGCCGATCGCCGCCGTCGGCAGCAGCACGACCGCCAGTGCGTCGAGCGGGCGGAGGCTCGCCGCGGCCGTGACCATCAGCGCAACCGCCCAGCCCATCAGCGACAGCGCGTTGTAGAAGCCCAGGTTCAACCCGGCATCGATGAAGATGGTCCGGTGCAGGACCACCGCGTGGAGCAGCAGAGCCACGACCGCGCAGGCAACCAGGCGCGGCCTCGCGGCGGCGAGCTCATCCGGCGCGCGCAACGCGCGATGTCCCCACCACGCGGCGGTGAGCAGGTAGATGAGGAGCGCGGGGAGGGCGAAGGGCAGTGAATTCATGGTGGGCGGCGGTCGGCGGTCAGGGAATGATACGTCAAAGGCGCAGGCGGTAGGCAGTAGGCGGTAGACGGTAGACGGTAGACGGTAGACGGGGAGAACATGCCGCTTCGCGGTCTACTGCCCGCGCTTCAAGAACTCATTTAGAATCCGCTACACCTCAGCTGTCATCGGTACTTTATCCGTGTTTGAGAATCTTACAGCCCGCTTCGATCGCATCCTCAAGGATCTGCGTGGCCACGCACGGCTGACGCCGGAAAACATCGATGCCGCGCTGCGCGAAGTGCGCATGGCGCTGCTCGAGGCCGACGTCGCGCTGCCCGTGGTGCGCGAATTCATCGACGAAGTGCGCGCAAAGTCCGTCGGCGCGGAAGTCTCGTCCAGCCTGACGCCCGGCCAGGAGATCATCCGCGTCGTGCGCGACGAACTGGTGCGCATGATGGGTGACGGCGCCGCGATGCTGAGGCTCGACGTGCCGCCGCCGGCAATCATCCTGATCGTCGGACTGCAGGGTGCGGGCAAGACCACGACCGTGGCGAAGCTCGGTCGCTGGCTGCGCGACGAGCGTCGCCGATCGCCGCTGCTCGCGAGCTGCGACGTGTACCGGCCGGCGGCGATCGATCAGCTGGCCCGGCTCGCGGAGCAGGAGCAGCTGGACTTCGTCCACCCGGAACCGGGCGCGGCGCCCGTGGCAATCGCGGAAGCGGCGCTGCAGCGCGGCCGCGCGCGGCTCGCCGACACGATCCTGATCGACACGGCAGGCCGCCTGCACGTGGACGACGCCATGATGGCGGAGGTCCGCGCCCTGCACGCCGTGCTCAATCCCACCGACACGTTGTTCGTCGTGGACAGCATGACCGGTCAGGATGCGGTCCGATCCGCGGCGGCCTTTGGCGCGGCGGTGCCGCTGACGGGCGTGATCCTGACCAAGGTGGACGGCGATGCCCGCGGCGGGGCGGCACTGTCCGTGCGGCGCGCGACCGGCGTGCCGATCCTGTTCATGGGCACCGGCGAGCGCGCCGATGCGCTGGCGCCGTTCCAGCCGGAGCGCGTGGTCTCGCGCATTCTCGGCATGGGCGACGTGCTGTCGCTGATCGAGGACCTGGATCGGAAGGCCGACAAGGAGAAGGCGGCCGATCTCGCGCGCAAGCTTCGCAAGGGCAAGGGGTTCGGGCTGGATGACTTCCGCGATCAGATCCGGGAGATGCGGGGCATGGGTGGGCTCGGCGCGATGCTGGACAAGCTGCCGGGGGGACATCGCCTGCCGCCGGCGGCTGCCGCGAGCCTCGACGATCGCGAACTGGTGCGGCTGGAAGCGATCATCGACTCAATGACGCCCAAAGAGCGGCGGCGCCCGGAAATCATCAACAGTTCGCGCCGGAAACGCATCGCCGGCGGTTCCGGCACGACCATCCAGGACGTGAACCGCCTGCTGAAGCAGTTCACGCAGATGCAGAAGATGATGAAGAAGGTGGCGAAGGGCGGGATGGCGAACCTGCTGCGCGGCCTCGGCGGCGGCATGCCGCCCCGCGGCTTTCGCGGTTAGCAGCGTTTCACGCCCGGGCGTCCGTCCGGGTGACCAGGTACAGCAGCGTCGTGATCGCGATGCAGGCGAACCAGAACAGGCTCCACTCGGCGATGCTGAGGGAGAGGAACGTCCAGTCGACCTTAGCGCATTCGCCGGAACCGGCGAAGGCCATGCGCACCGCGTCCGACAGCGGGAATGCGTCCAGCATGTAGTCGAGCCCGGGGCCGCATTCCGGCACCTGGTCCGGGGGCAGGTGCTGCAGCCACACCTGCCAGGCGGCGATCCCCGCGCCCGTTCCCGCCGCGGCGATCATCCCGGTGCCGTACAGCCAGCGCCACGCGGAACGCGGTCCGTGCACGGCGCCCGCGGCGGCGACGAGGCCCACGGCGATGAAGCAGAGCCGCTGGAAGATGCACAGCGGGCAAGGCTCCAGTCCCTTCGCGAATTGCAGCCAGTAGCCGAAGGCGAGCAATCCCGCGCACAGCAGCAGCACGGCCGCGTAGAAACCGCGCGGGTGTTCGTCCAGAAATTCCGCCGCGTTCATTCCCGTCTCCTCAGGTGCGGGAAGATTCTAGATGATCCGCGAGGAATCCGGGCACGCGCCGATCCAGCCAGTACTCCGGCCTCCACGGCCAGCGGCCGCCCACGAACCCGACATGTCCGCCGTGGCGCGACAGTTCCATGCGCACGCAGTCCGCGAGTTCTTCCGCGCCGGGCAGGGCGGCCGGCGTGAGAAAGGGATCGTCCCCGGCCTGGATGATCAGCGTCGGCGTACGGATCCGCCCGAGGAACTGCCGGGAGCTGCTGCGCGCGTAGTAATCCTCCGCGTCGTGGAAGCCGTGCAGCGGTGCCGTGATCACGCCGTCGAATTTCCGAAAGCTGTCCAGCGACTCCAGATCCGCGACGGGCACCGGCGCCGCGCGACCCCGGTACTTGTCGCGGAACTTGCGCCGCAGGCGGCCTAGCAGGTGCCGCTCGTAGACGCGGGAGAAGCCGCGGTTCAGCCGTTCGGCGCCGTCGGCGAGCACGAGCGGCACGGATACCGCCACGGCCGCGCGCAGCGAGACGGGGACATCGCCCTCGCCGAGGTACTTGAGCAGCGCGTTGCCGCCGAGGGAGATCCCGATCGCCGCAAGCGATACGCCGGTTTCGCGTTCCGCGAGCGTCCGCAGCAGGCAGCCGATGTCGCCGGTGTCGCCGGAGTGGTAGCTCCGCGGCAGCCGGTTATGGCGCCCGCCGCAACCGCGGAAGTGCATGAACACGCAGCGCCAGCCGCGCTCCGTGACGGCCGCGATCAGGCCGCGGGCATAGTGCGAGTACAGCGATCCCTCGAGACCGTGAAACAGCACGACGATCGGTCCGTGCGTTCCGGGCGAGCGGTGCAGGTCCACGAAGTCGCCGTCCGGCAGCGTGAACTCCTCGTGCACGAGCGGCGGCAGCGGCGTGCGGCGCACCAGGGCGGGCCACAGCGTCTGCGCGTGCGGACCGGGTAGCCACCAGGCCGGCCGGAAACCGCCGGCCTCAATCGTGTCCGCTGGCATCCAGCCTGAGTGCGGCACCGCCCGGCTCACCGATGCGCAAGGGTTCGGCGGCATGATCGAGTTCCACCACGGCAAGACCCCGAACGCTGGTGTCTGCGGCGCGTGCCGAGGCAATGACGCGCCCCGCGATGGCTCCTGCGGCAGTGACCAGTGTCGTGCCCGGAGTCGATTCGGCCGAGGTCGTGAACCGGCGCAGGCCGCGCTTCAGACGCCCGCGCGAGTGAACGCGCGTCACGATCTCCTGCCCGGGGTAGCAGCCCTTGGTGTAGCTGAGTCCGCCCAGGTGTTCGAGGTCCAGTTCCTGCGGCAGGAATTCCTCGCTGAGCGCCGCGCCGATCCAGGGCAATCCGGTCAGTGCATCTTCCGCGATCCAGCCGGGCGCGTGTTCCGGCGATGGATTCATCGCGGCGAGGGTGGCAGGCATTGCGGAGAGCAGTGCGCGCACGCCATTGGAACCGGGCAGCGACACGATCGCGACGTCCCCCTGTTCCGAGTACTCCCATTCGTGCGCGGCCATCGTTGCGGGCGCGAACACGCCGGCCACGGCGAGTCCTGCACCGCGATCTCCGAGTTCAACGCGGGAGCGCAGGATGTACAGGCGGAGTTTCTGGACGACGCGGGCGGCGATGTCGCGGCACAGGATCATCCGGAAGCCGGAATTGCCGCGCGCCAGGAGAAAACTCGCGATGACGCGGCCCTTGGGCGTGCACCAGGCCGTGAACCGCGCCTGTCCCGGCGGGATCCCGAGCACGTCGCCGCACAGTTGCGCGTGCAGGAATGCAGCCGCGTCCTCGCCGCGTACATCCAGCACGGACAGGAATTCGAGCGCCGCGACGCGCGCCGGCATCAACTCACCGCTTCGGATCGCAACCGGCGCAGGCGCGGGATCAGCGCCCGGTAGTCGGCGTCATCCGGCTCGGAGCGGCCGGTGATCCACGCGAGCAGGTCGAGGTCGGGTTCTTCCAGCAGGCGTTCGAAGGCGCGCTGATCGGCGGCGGACAGCCCGGGATAGTCGGCGTCGAGGAAGCCCTGCAGCAGCAGGTCCATCTCGCGGATCCCGCGGCGGCAACGCCAGCGCAGGCGTGACAGGTCGTTCATGTGCGGACTACCGGGGCATCCTGTAGGGCCGGGGGCATCCGGCCGGCTTTGCTGCCTTACATCGTACGCGACACCATGAGTTTCTTGATCTCGGCAATGGCCTTCGCCGGGTTCAGTCCCTTCGGGCAGGTGTTCGTGCAGTTCATGATCGTGTGGCAGCGGTAGAGCCGGAACGGATCCTCGAGCTGGTCCAGCCGCTCGCCGGTGTTCTCGTCGCGGCTGTCGATGATCCAGCGGTAGGCCTGGAGCAGGATCGCGGGGCCGAGGTAGCGGTCGCCGTTCCACCAGTAGCTGGGGCAGGAGGTCGAGCAGCAGGCGCAGAGGATGCATTCGTAGAGGCCGTCGAGCTTCGCGCGGTCCTCCTTCGACTGCAGGCGCTCGCGATCCGGCGGCGCGGGCGTTTCCGTCTGCAGCCACGGCTTGATCGAGGCGTACTGCGCGTAGAAGTGCTCCAGGTTCGGCACGAGGTCCTTCTGTACTTCCATGTGGGGCAGGGGATAGACCGGCACCTCGCCCCCGCAATCCGAGATCGCGCGCGTGCACGCCAGCGTGTTCGTGCCGCCGATGTTCATGGCGCAGGAGCCGCAGATGCCCTCGCGGCAGGATCGGCGGAACGTGAGTGTCGCGTCGATCTCGTTCTTGATGTAGATGAGCGCGTCCAGCACCATCGGGCCGCAGCGATCCAGGTCTATCTCGTAGGTATCGAGCCGCGGATTCCCGCCGGCCTCCGGATCCCATCGGTAGATGCGGAACACCTTGCGGTTCTTCGCGCCGTCGGCCGCCTTGTGTTCGCGTCCCTTCCCGATCCGGGAATTCTTCGGCAATGTGAATTCAGCCATGGTTGTTCAGTCCTGTGTGGAAATCGTATCTCGCAGAAAAGAAAACACCGTGTGGCTGGTCGCGAGATACGAGATGCGCTTCACGAGATACGGTTCCTCAGTAGGTTCTCTTCTTCGGCGGCACCACTTCGACGTCCTTTGTCAGCGTGTACATGTGCACCGGCCGGTAATCGAAGCGCACGGTGCCGGCTTTCGGCTCCAGCCAGGACAGCGAGTGCTTCATCCAGTTCTGGTCGTCGCGCTCGGGGAAGTCCTCGCGCGCGTGCGCGCCGCGGCTTTCCTTGCGGTTCTCCGCCGCGCGTATGGTCACCATCGCGCACTGGAGCAGGTTCTCGAGTTCGAGCGTCTCGGCGAGGTCCGTGTTCCAGATCAGGGAGCGGTCGGAAACGCGGACCTCGTCGAAGGAGCTGTACACGATCGCCAGCTTGTCGATGCCTTCGCGCAGCGTCTCGCCGGTCCGGAACACGGCGGCGTTGCTCTGCATCACGCGCTGCATGTTGCGGCGGATGGCGGCGGTCGGCGAATCGCCGTTCGCGTTGCGCAGACGGTCGAGGCGCACGAGCGCGGCATCGGCGGCATCCGCGGGCAGCGCCGCGTGCGCGGCGCCGGGCTTGATCGTTTCCGCGGCGCGGTTCGCGGCGGCGCGGCCGAACACGATGAGATCCAGCAGGCTGTTAGATCCCAGGCGGTTGGCGCCGTGCACGGACACGCAGGCGGCTTCGCCGATGGCCATGAGGCCCGGCACGATGCTGTCCGGATCGCCGTTCTTCAGCGTTACGACCTCGCCGTGGTAATTCGTCGGCACGCCGCCCATGTTGTAGTGCACCGTGGGCAGCACCGGTATCGGCTGCTTCGTGACGTCAACGCCGGCGAAGATGCGGGCCGACTCCGCGATGCCGGGCAGCCGTTCGTGGATCACCTCGGGGCCGAGGTGCTCGAGATGCAGGTGAATATGGTCCTTTTCCGGACCGACGCCGCGGCCCTCGCGTATCTCGATCGTCATCGAGCGGCTGACGACGTCGCGCGAGGCGAGGTCCTTGTTGTTCGGCGCATAACGTTCCATGAAGCGCTCGCCCGCGGAGTTCGTGAGATATCCGCCTTCGCCGCGCACGCCTTCTGTGATGAGGCAGCCCGCGCCGTAGATCCCGGTCGGGTGGAACTGCACGAATTCCATGTCCTGCAGCGGCAGCCCGGCACGCAACACCATGGCATTGCCGTCGCCGGTGCAGGTGTGCGCGGACGTGCAGGAGAAATAGGCGCGGCCGTAGCCGCCGGTCGCGAGCACGACCGCGTGTGCGCGGAAGCGGTGCAGGGTGCCGTCGGCAAGGTTCCACGCCAGCACGCCGCGGCAGGCGCCGCCGGCGTCCATGAGCAGGTCCAGCGCGAAATACTCGATGAAGAACTCGGCGTCGTGCTTGAGCGATTGCTGGTAGAGCGTGTGCAGGATGGCATGGCCGGTGCGGTCCGCGGCCGCGCAGGTGCGCTGCGCCGTGCCCTGGCCGAAGTGCGTGGTCATGCCGCCGAACGGGCGCTGGTAGATGCGGCCGTCCTCGGTGCGCGAGAACGGCACGCCGTAATGTTCCAGTTCGATCACGGCGGGAGCGGCCTCGCGGCACATGTATTCGATCGCGTCCTGGTCGCCGAGCCAGTCCGAGCCCTTGATGGTGTCGTACATGTGCCAGCGCCAGTCATCCTCGCCCATGTTGCCGAGCGCGGCGCTCATGCCGCCCTGCGCCGCGACGGTGTGGCTGCGCGTGGGGAACACCTTCGTCAGGCAGGCGGTCTTGAGTCCCTTGGCCGCCATGCCGAAGGTGGCGCGCAGCCCGGCGCCGCCGGCGCCCACGACGACGACGTCGTACTTGTGCTCCGTGATCGGGTAGGCGGCGGTCACCGGGTCGTCCTCAGCGGAGCGCAATCAGCAGGACGGCGACGATCGCGGCGAGACCGACCAGCACGGCGAGGAACTTCACCAGGACGATGCACGCGATCTTCTGCCACTCGGGATCGACGTAGTCCTCGATCACCACCTGGATGCCCAGCTGCGCGTGATGCAGCAGGCTCGCGACCAGCAGGATGATCAGCACGACCGTCAGCGGCGCGCGCAACCAGTTCTGCACGACGGCGTGATCGGTAACGTCCATGCCGAGAACGGCGAGGATGAACCACAGTCCCAGCGGTACGAGCGCAACGGCGGTGAGCCGCTGCTGCCACCAGTGATGCGTGCCCGACCCGGCGGAGCCGAGGCCGCGGACGCGCGCGAGCGGCGAGGCGAGACTCATGCGAAACAGGCTGCCCAGCAGGTCGCGGCCGTGAGCGCGATGCTGGCCGCGAGCACCGCGTAGCCGGATCGGTAGGTCGTGCGGAGCTCCAGCCCGAGGCCCGCGTCCCAGAACAGGTGCCGGATGCCGTTGCACAGGTGGAAATAGAAGGACAGGGCGATCAGCAGCAGGACGGTGCGCCCCGGCCACGAATCGAGGAGCGCGACCAGGCGCTCGTAGCGGACTGGGCCGGCGGCGATCGCGAGCAGCCAATAGCAGATCAGCAGTGCGCCCAGCGCCAGGAACACGCCGGTGGCCCGGTGCGTGATCGACAGCACCGAAGTCAGCTGCGGCCGGTAGATCTGGAGGTGCGGGGACAGCGGGCCAGGAATGCGTGCCATCGAAATGTCTCGCCTTGACGGTCCAGCGTCGGGAAATTTCCGCCGTTCAGCGCGTCCCGCGCTGCCGGCGCTCAGAAATCAATGCAGCGGCCCCGCCGCTCCCAGTCGCCATACCGCGTCGGCTCCGGGCCGGCCGGCCCGCCGATTTCCTTCGGCTGCGGCTGCGGCGCCGCCTGGACCGGTACTGTCGCGGGTTCACTCTGCGGCGGCGGTGTCCGGATCGTGCGTTTCATTGTCATTTTTTTTGTGCTGACCGCCGAAAGCTAGTATGTTTTTTCCTCCCATCGATTGCAAGCCGGAGCGCTGCACGTGAACGGGGCAGGGAGTGCCTTCGAACGACCATTCCGCATCGCTTACCGCCCGTCCCCGCGCGTCGTCATGCTGCTGGCCGCGATGCACCTCGGTGCAGTGCCCACGGTCCTGCTGAGCGGCATCCCGGGCCCCGTCAAGGTGGTTGCTTCCATGCTCGTGATCGCGGCGCTGATCCGCGCGTCGCGGGAATGGCGGCGCGCGTTCCGCGATCCGGATCCGCCGATCCTGCAACTCAACGCGCGCGACGAATGGCGGTTGCGGGAGGCGGGCGACGAGCGTGCCGTGTCGATGGGAATGGATTGTCTCTCGGTGCCGGGTCTCATCATCCTGCACGTCCGCGATGCGGTGCGCGGCGATCGCTTCTTCGTGCTCGCGTCCGACAACGCGCCCGCGGACGTCCTCCGGCGGTTGCGCGTCCGTCTTCGCTATCCCGTCGCGCGATCGGAGTAGCCGACGCTCAGGTGCCGCGGTGGTGAATGCGCCAGGCGATCCACAACTTGCGGATCGGCGTGAGGGAGATGCGCGCATGTCCGATCAGGGCGACGTCCCGCTGCATTTCTGCGCACAGCACGGCCGACAGCCCGGCCATGATTCGACAGAATCCCGCGCGCACCGCGCCACGCCGCGCGAACTCATCGACCGCCGTCGCAAGCTGCGTTTCGAGTTCCGCCAGTCGCGTCGCCCGGGATTCGGGCGCGGCCGCCGCCGGATGGCCGGTCGCGAGCGATTCCACGGCATCGACGAGCACACCCGTGCGGATCACGACGTCGAATGCATCCGACGCCGTCACGCCGCAGGCCCGCGCGGCCGCCTCCCAGATTGCGCCGCCCGCCGCGGTATCCGGACTCTCCGCGGCCGCGAACCGCTGTAGGCCACGGATCCCGACCCCGATTTGATCGATCACGTCCTGCAGTTCGATACCGACCGGATGGCGGGCTTGCCGCGCCGCGGCGCGGGCGAGTTCGTCCAGCCACCAGGAGCGACGCAGGGCCGCCACAGCCGGCTCCGGCGTGTCTTCGGCGATCCGGAGAATTTCGGCGCGCAACGCGAACAGCGCGTACAGCGCGCGGCGTTCAGCCGGCGGGTGAAACAGCGTGGCGTAGTGGAAGTTCGATCCGGCGGGCGCGGCGGCGTCGCGGCAGAATTCGCCGGGACTCACGCCTGCTCGAGCCAGGGTGGAAGTCCGGCAGGCGAGTCGATCAGGGCGTCCGCGCCCCAGTCGGCAACATTTTCTCCAGCCGGAATGTAGCCGTAGGCGGCGATGACCGTGGCCGTGCCGGCGCCCCGGCCGGCTTCGACGTCGCGTCGGGCGTCGCCCACGTAAACGGTTCGCGCGGGGTCGCATTGCAGCAGGCGGCAGGCGTGGAGCAGCGGCTCGGGATGCGGCTTCGCGTGCGGTGTCGTGTCGCCGGAAACGACGCAGGCGGCACGTTGCGCCATGCCGAGCGCATCGAGCAGCGGAGCCGTGAACCGCGCCGACTTGTTTGTGACGATGCCCCAGCGGTAGCCGTCGCGCTCGAGGTCGTCCAGCAATCCCGCGATCCCCGGAAACAGCACGGAGTCGCGCGCGACGTCGGCGGCGTAGTGCGCGAGGAAGCGTTCGCGCAGCGGGCCGAAGGCGGGCGTGCCGGGCTCGATGCCGAAGCCGAGCTGCACCAGTGCGGCGGCGCCGAGCGAAACGGCTGGGCGAATGTCCTTCAGCGGCAGTGCCGGCCGGCTTTCTTCGACCAGCAGCCGGTTCAGGGCGCGGCCGAGGTCGGGCGCCGTGTCCGCGAGCGTGCCGTCCAGATCGAACAGGACATGGGTGATCGCGCGGGCCATGCGCGGGTTCAGGTGGACAGCCGCGCGTGCAGCAGGTAATTGACGCCGGGATCCGCGGACAGCGCGGCGTGCTCCGCCCACGGCAGGTATTGAAGCCCCGAGATATCGACGACTTCGAAGCCGGCGGCGCGCATCCACGCCGCGAGTTCGGAGGGCCGGATGAAGCGCGCGTAGTGGTGAGTGCCCCGCGGCAGCAGGCGCAGCAGGTACTCCGCGCCGACGATCGCGCCGAGCCAGGCGCGCGCCGTGCGGTTGATCGTGGAGGCAATGATGTGGCCGCCGGGCCGCAGCACGCGCGCGGCGGCGGCGATCAGCGCAGCGGGATCGGGCACGTGCTCGAGCAGTTCCATGCACGTTACGGCATCGAATCCGCCCCGGTTGTTTTCGGCGAACTGCTCGAGCGTCATCGCGTGGTAGTCGATCCCGGAGCTGCCGCCGACCGCGTGCCGTTCCGCCGCGGCGATCGCCGCGACGCTCGCGTCGATGCCGGTGACGCGGGCGCCGCGCGCAGCCATGGCCTCGCAGAGCAGGCCGCCGCCGCAGCCGACGTCGAGCACCGATTTGCCGCTCAATCCGATGGCACCGTCGACATAGCGCAGGCGCGCGGGGTTGATGGCGTGCAGCGTGCGATACGCGCCCGCGGGATCCCACCAGTCGGCGGCGTGCCGATCGAAGCGGGACAGTTCTTCGGGATCGAGATTGGGGTTCGGGATCATGGACGGTGCAAATCGCGCGGCGCGGTGTCCGGGGCCGCGCGCAATTTGAATTCTAGCACCTTGCCCGTATAATCTTTCGCGGCGCAACAGCGCTGTTTTTCAGCCAATTACAACAACAATCAGGGCCGGCACGGATCGATTTCCCGGCCCGAAGGGATCCCCGGCATGCTCGGTCTCTGTGTGCGCTCGGTGCGCCGTTGTTCGCTGGTTCTCCTGCTGCTGCTCTGCCACGGCTGCGCGACGACGGGCGGCGCGACGGATCCGCGCGATCCCCTCGAAGGTTTCAACCGCTCCGTCTACGGTTTCAACGATTTCATGGACGAGCACCTGTTCGATCCCCTGGGGCGCGCTTACCAGGCGGTGCTGCCGGACTTCCTGGATCGCGGCATCTCGAACATGTTCGGCAACCTCGGCGACGTCGGCGTCATCGCGAACGACATCCTGCAGGGCAAGCTCGGCCAGGCCGTGTCCGACATCGCCCGCGTCGTCTTCAACACGACGATCGGCATCGGCGGTTTCTTCGACGTGTCCTCGCGCATCGGCCTGCCGAAGCACAACGAGGACCTGGGCCAGACGCTGGGCCGCTGGGGCGTGGGTCCCGGGCCTTATCTCGTGGCGCCGTTCTTCGGGCCGATGAGTCTCCGCGATGCCGCCGGCTTCGGCGTGCAGAGCACGTTCCTGTACCCGGTTTCGTACGTCGGCAACGACGGCTACCGGGCGGGCCTGATGTCGCTGAACTACGTGGATTTCAAGGCGGACCTGCTGAGTGCCGGCCGCATTCTCGGCGAGGCGGCGCTCGACGAGTATGACTTCGTCAAGAACGCATACCTGGAACGCCGGGAAAACCTGGTCAAGGACCGCGACTTCGCGGACGACCTCGAAGAGTCCCTGGACTAGTCGGTCGAACCCGCGTCTGGCCCGGCGGCGGCTGCCGCGGCGGGCGCCGGTGAATCCGGCACGCTGAGCCTGGGATCGGAGATCCCGATGGCGCTCGCGAAGCCGACGAGTTCCCGCTGTCGCGCCAGCGACGCTTCCAGATCGCCGAGTCCGGACACGGCCCGTTCCTCGAGCAACCGCTGGTAGATCGCGCTGGCCAGTCGGCCGGCATCGGCGGAACCCAGCGCGGCTGCCCGTTGTTCCGCATCGAGCATTGTCCATTCCGACTGGAACGAACCCATGCGCGGTGCGGACCAGTTGCGATCCTGCAGGAACTGGCTGATCAGTGTCCGTCCCGCCTCGGCGCGGGGATCTTCCGAGACCGGCGCCGGTGCCGTCGTTGGCTCGGGCGCGGCGGCGGCTACTGTCGCCGTATCGGCGGCGGGCCGCGAAGCGACGTACCAGATTGCCGCCGCGGCCGTCCCGACCAGCAGCACGATCGTGATCCAGCGTCCGGGACCGACCTTTGCCGTTGCCGGCGCGGAGCGCGCGGCGGGCGTCGCGGGCCGCTGTTGCGGGGGCGTGATCTGCGTCGTCGATTCGGGTTCGTCGGTGCTCTCGGCACGGCGGCGGCGCGATCGTGGTTCCGTGGCGTCGCTGCCATCACCGCCGGGCGGCTTGATGGGCGGCGGGAACTCGAGATTCTTGACCGCCACCTCGCCCGCGAGAATCGCGGTCACCAGTTTCGACCGGTCGCGCCGGTACTGGTCGCGGCCGAGCTCGCCCTTGGCAAAGGCACGGGCCAGTTCGCGAAGCGGCGTTCCCTGCGTGCCCAAGTCGCGTCTCCTCAGCCGACTTCGTCCAGGACCACGCGGAACCCGGTCGTCCCGTCGGCACCGCCGGCGTTCGGCCGCGCGGTGGAGATCTCGCAGCTCGAGATGGCGTCCGAGTAGGCGCCGCCGCGCGCGGTGGCGCCGCTGCCGTCCACCACGAGTTCCTGGACGTTGCCGACGAAGTTCTTGAGGCCCCACTTGTTCTGCGCACCGCTCTTGACGTCGGCGATGCCGGTGCCCTTCAGCACCTTGTCGCCCATGGTCACGCGGCAGTTCATCTGGCCCTTGATGTCCTTGAACTCCGGCGAGTCCGGCGTCATGGCCCCGCCCACGGTGGCGGCGTATTCCCACTCGGCTGTCGTCGGCAGGCGGTAGGTCTTGCCGGTGCGCTCCGACAGCCACTTCACGTAGTCCTGCGCCTGCTGCAGCGATACGCCGGTGACCGGATCATCGTGGCGCGACTTGTCCATCACCGGCTTGCACTTGCCGGACAGCGCGCAGTACTTGCTCCAGTCACCGACCGAAACCTCGTACTTGCCGATGGCGAAACTCTTGGCGACGGCGCCGCCGGCGGGCACGACCACCATCGGCGGTCCGCGCCAGCCGGTATTGACGAGGTCGTAGCAGATGGCGCGCGCGCGGGCGCCGTGGCCGGCGAGTCCCTGCGTGCACGGGTAATCGCTGGCAACCGGTTTCCACGGCGCCGCGGCGGCGGCGGTGGACGACGCGGCTGCGACGTCGATCTCGGCTTCACGGCCGCGGATCATCGTGGCCGCGATGGCCTGATCGATCTCGGCCTTCGTCGAATTGAAGTCCGGGTTGTCGGACCAGATTTCCAGCAGCGGGGCCAGCAGGTTGCGCGCCGCGGTCAGCGCGGTGCGCCGCTCGTTGCGATCGCCGACCTGCTTCGCGTCGTTGAACGCGGTCGTGACGCCGCCGATCTTCTCGTTCGCTTCCTTCATGCGCGTTTCCAGGCGGCGCTGCAATGCCTGCACGTCGGGATGGCCGCGGAATTCGCCGCCGGCCGCGTCCTGCAGGATGCGGTTTGCCTGCGTCAGCGCGCCGGTCTGGACGGCCGCGTCCGCCAGCGCCTTCTGCGGCCACGGCACCGCGGCCGGCACCAGGCTCTCCAGGTCCGCGATCACGCTGCTCGCCGGGAAGATTGCCTTGGACGCATCCAGCAACGCCCGGGCGGTGGGCTTGTCCGTTTCCGCCAGGGTGCGGATACGCTGCGCCAGCACGGTTTCCGACTCGCGCCGGAATTCGCTGTAGCGCGTCGGCGCGCCCTGTTCGATCTGGTTCACCTTCAACGCGATCTGCGTGACCTCTTCCTGCGTGAACGACGTCGCGGTCCTGAATATCTGCGCGAGCTCGTTGATGTTCGCCTCGACGCGGTATTCGTCGCGGATCGCGCGCAGGCCGGGGTTGGTCGGGGAGAGGATCAGCCCGGCCTCGGCGAGCTTGAGCGCGTTGGCGGCATCGCCGCTGGCGGCGCTGCGCTCGGCCAGCCGCTGGTAGCTGGAGGCGAGTACGGCGGGCCCCTGTGTTGTGATGAACGGATCTTCCGGAGCGAGCTGCGTCTTCAGCTCGTCGAAAATCTTCTGTGCGTCCGCCACGCGATCGGCTTCCGTCTGGACCTTGAAGCGATCCTTGAGGTCGTCGACGCGCTGCTGCTTCTCCAGCGCCGCCTTGTTCTGCGCGATCGTGGAGCGGGTGCTGGCGAGCGAAGCCAGTCCGGGCGCGAAGCGCTCGCCGCGATCGACGAAGGCCGTGGCCGCGTCGAAGCGGTTCGCCTTGAGCAGCGTGTCGGCCTGCTCGAGGTACAGCGCCGCGATCTTGTCGCGGTAGTTCTGCAGGTCGCTCGCGATGGCCGGGTCTTCGCCCTTCAGGCTGTCGAGTTCCTGCACGCTGGCGAGCAGCTGCGATTCCCACTGCACGTCATCCAGTTTCGGCGCGGCCAGCCGCTCGTCGACGGTCGCCTTGTCCGCGGTCACGATCTGCTGGATGGCGGCGGTGCGCTCGTCGCCGGTCAGGTGCGCCAGCTTGAGCTGGCTGAGTTCCTGCTGCAGCTGCAGGGAGCTGAGCAGCGATCCGTACTGGTCGGCGAGTGCCTGCGCATCCGCACGCGTGCCGCCGGAGAGCACCTTCTTCAGTTCCTCCGCGACGCTCTTCTTCAGGCCGGAAGACAACTGGTCCAGCACCGGCGACTCCCGCGCGGAGCTCAGCGCGGCGAGTTCGACGATCGGCGCTTCCTGCTGCTTGTAATCCGCGAGCGCGGCGAACTGCGCGCCGCCCAGCGAATCCCGCAGTTCGGCCACGCGAATCGACTTCTGCACCGTCTTCTGCAAGTCGGCGAGTCGTGCATCGTCCGGCGTCGCCTGCAGGCCGGAGTTGACCAGCGCGAGGGCCTGCTGCAGATCGCCTTCGCTCATCTTCTGCTCGGCCGAGAGACGGTAGGCATTCGCGGGTCGCGGATCGGAAAGCAGCGGATGGTTCGGATCGATCTTCTTGCCGATTGTCTCCAGGATGTCCTTCGTCGTGCCCAGCAGGCTCGTGTCCTGCAGCGCGGCGATGTAGCTGTTGTACAGGTCGGCGAGCTTCTGCTTGCGGTTGAATTCGACTTCGTTCTGCCGTTCCTGGAGGAACAGCGAGTCCGGGTAGAACTCGGAGACCACCTTCAGGGCGGAGTCCGCCGACGGGAAACTGTAGTTGTCGCCGGTGATGTCGATGTACTTGGCGACTTCCGTGGTCAGGTACTTCTGCAGCGCCGTCTTGGCTTCATCGGCGATGGTCGTCTGGTCCGCCTTCTCCAGTCCGCGCACCTCGTCGAGCTTCGCGACGATCGTCTGCGCGTTGCCGGTGTTGATCTCGGCGATGATTCCCTGGATTTCCTGGCGGTGGAAGTACTGGCGGACCGGCTGCACGGCGATCGCGCCCACGATCAGCAGGACCACCGCCGCGATGAAGAACGGGTTCTTGTGCAGGTTGGCCTTGCCCTCGAATTCCTCGATGAACTCCCCGACCGTCTGGCTGCGCTTGTCGCGCGTGTAGGCGAGCGCGTGCCGCAGCGCGCGGTTCTGCTTCTTGTTGAGCCCCTTGATGGGCGCCGGCACCAGGCCGTTGTCGCGCGCCGTGTTGGCGGGCAGCTTGTTGTACGGATGCTTGCCGGTGAGCAGCTCGTAGGCCACGCAGCCGAGCGCGTAGATGTCGTCGCGCGTATCCGGTTCCTCGCCTTCCAGCATCTCGAGGCTCGCATAGGCGGGAGTCAGGGCGCCGAGCTTGCCGGGGTCGAACAGCGTCTTTTCACCTTCGCCGGTGATCGGGTTCTTGACGGCGCGCGCGATGCCGAAGTCCAGCGTCTTCACCGTGCCGTCGTTGCACAGGAAGGCGTTGCCGGGCTTGAAGTCGGAGTGCACGAGTCGCCGCTCGTGCGCGTACTGGAGCGCCGCGCCGAGCTGCTTCACGATGTTGAAAGCCTCGGGGAAGGGCAGCCCGTTCTGCTTGCGGACCGTCTTCTTGATGTAGTTGTTGAGCGGCTGGCCTTCCATCAGCTCCATGGTGATGAACACGGGCGTGCCGGGGCCGCCGATGCGGTCGAAGTCGTAGACCGTCGCGATGTTCGGGTGTGCGAGCTTCTGCTGGCGGCTGGATTCGCGCTGGAGGGCGATGAACGCCTCCGGGTGCGACTTGAAGTCTTCGTTCAGCAGCTTGATGGCGATGTACGGGTTCTTGTCGCGGGCTTCCTGCTTCAGCAGGTCGACGCCCTTGTACACCTTGCCCATGCCGCCGACGCCGAGCACGTCCATCAGCTTGAAGCGATCCTTGATGACCGAGCCCGGTCCCATTTCCTGCGCGATCGCGGCTTCCGACGACAGCGGCGTCTGCCATTGCGTGCCGGTCGGGCCGGTCGAGGGCGGCATTGCCGACGGTCCGGAAGTGCCGAGCGAGGCTTCGCTCACATCGATATCCACGCCGCCCATGCCGGTCGCCGGTTTTTCGTCCTCGGCCATGACCCGGGTCGAATCGTGGGCGGGGCCCGCCGCCCGCGGCGCCGCGGCGCGTGGAGCCGCGCCCTGCTTTTCGAAATTGTCGTCCTGCGCGAACACCGTGGAATCGCGCCCGCTTTCCTCGCTGGATTCCGTTTCCTTGGCGTGCGTGCGGCGGTACTGGTTGATCTGGCCTTTCAGCTTCGTGAACGCGGCGTTGTCGATCGTCTTGGCGGCAAACGCTTCGTCCAGCTGCGCGAGCAGGCGCGTCGCGTGCTGCGGGGTCGTCTGCAGCAGCTTGTCGAGTTGCTTGCTCAGGGCATCCAGTCCGACCTTGCCCTGCCCCAGGGCCTCCAACGCAGTCTTGAAATCAGCCACGGCTATACCTCATCAATGTGGTCGGCCGGCCACGGCCGTCCGGGTAATGTCGTTCATTCCACGTCCACCACGATGGCGGTCACGTTGTCGCCGGCGCCGCGCGCGAGCACCAGGTCGATCAGGCGCCGGCAGGCTTCCTCGGGCGTGCCGCCCTTGAGCTGGTCCTGGAGTTCCAGGTCGGGGATGTGCTTGGTGAGCCCGTCGCTGCACAGCAGGTAGCGATCGCCCGCTTCCAGCGGCTGGATGTCCATGTCGAGGTGCATATCCTCGAGGGCGCCGACCGCGCGGGTGATCATGTTGCCGTGCGGATGGATCATTGCCTCTTCGCGCGAGATCAGTCCCTGTTCCACGTACAACTCCACCTGGGAATGATCCGTGGTGATGCGGCGCAGTTCATCGCGACGCAGCCGGTACAGGCGGCTGTCTCCGGCCCAGAGGTAAACGCAGTAGCGATCGTAGGCGAGCATGATCACGACCGTGCTGCCGATCGTGACCTTCTTCTTGGATTCGCGGGCCTTCTCGACCAGCTTCTGGTTCACCTCGACGATCCGATCCTCGATCTCGTCGATGTACTTGGCGAGGTTCGTGCCCTCGTGCACCTTGCGCAGCGAGTCGACGACCATCTTGCTGGCCACGTCGCCCTTGGCGTGGCCGCCCATGCCGTCGGCGACGGCCCACAGGCCGATCTCCTGCCGCACGAGCATGGAGTCCTCGTTGTGGCGGCGCACCTTGCCGGTGTCGCTGATGCCGAACGAGGTCCAGCTGAGGCGGGGAAGGTTCTGGGTGCCGGGGGCTGACATGGTGGCGGGTCCGCGGCTCAGATCACGTGCGAGAAGCTGACGACCTCGGAGGGGTTCTCGCTGAACCCCTTGCCGAGACTGATGCGGCCGTTTCCGTGCAGCGGCATTTCTTCGCGCCGCAGGAAGGCCTCTTCGCCGCCCTCGATGAGGACGTGCGTGCCGTTGGTGCTCTGATCGACGATGAAGAACTTGTCGCGGCGGAGCTCGATGCGCACGTGCTGCCGCGACGCCAGCTTCTCGTTGACGGGCAGATCACAGGTCGTGCTGCGGCCCATGATCAGGCTGGACCGCTCCTTGTCCATCACGATCTCCTTGTCCGCGTAGCGGACCTTGAGGCGGACCTGCGGCTTCTGCTCCTCGGACAGGAGGCCGGTCGCCATGCGCGTGACGTCCTCCTCCTGCCAGATGATTTCGTAGATCTCGATTTCTTCCTTCTTGCCCTTGATTGGCGCCCGGTCGATGAAGCGCGAGCTGGCGCGCCGCATGGGCGAGAGCTTTTCGATGGTGGTCTGCGTGGTGATGATCTGGCCGGCCTTGGACTGCGACGCCATGCGCGCCGCCACGTTCACGGCGTCGCCGAACACGTCGCCGCCCTCGAGGATTGCCGGCCCGTAGTGCAGGCCGACCCGGATCGCGAGCGTCGTCGCCTCGCCGCCGGTGCCCTCGGTGATGTCTTCCTCGAGTGCCTCGTGCATCTCGCAGGCCGCGTTGGCCGCGTCGTCGGCGCTGGGGAAGGTGCACATGATCTCGTCGCCGATCGTCTTGATGACCGTGCCGTTGTGTTCCTTGGTCACCTCCGTCAGCGTCTCGAGGCATTCGGAGACCTTGAGGCGCGCGGTGGCGTCGCCGAGCGTCTCGAACAGCTTGGTGCTGCCGCTGACGTCGGCGAACAGGATGGCGAGATTGGCCGTCTTCGGGGCCATGTCAGTCCCCGGCCGCGGCCCGCGCGGGACCAGCCTTGCGTGTAGTTGTGATCACGGTAGAAATCTTATCAGGCAATGGCCCAGATGGAACCGGACGAGGCCGACGGCAGGCCGGCGTTTTTATGGTTCACTTGCCGTCCGGGCCGTCGACGCCGGGTGTTCGGTCCGCGATCCCGCGGCGCCTCGAATCCCGACCGTCGATCAGGGCCGATCATAGCTGCTACGTTCCTTACAGTCACTCCTATATTGCGTTATTCCGCAAGGAAAAAACCGCGCAGAATCCGGGCATTTACGGGTTTGTAGTCACCCGGCCGGCTGTGTAGGATGCGCCCTCATCACAGCCTTCGAGCCCGGGCGCCGTGCCCGGCGGGACCATCCATGAAGAAATCCGTAGCAGGCATCATTGCCGTCGTCGTCCTTCTTGCCGGGACCCTCATCGCCGAACAGAGCGGCGCCTTCTCGATACGCGAACTGCTGGGCCTCGATCCGGAAGAACAGACGGGCGCCGCGCAGGCCGCGGAAAACCAGCCCGCGGCAGAGGCCGGCAACTGGGGCCAGCCGAGCGGCGACGCCCAGTCCACCATCGAACTCGGTGACCTCGAGCGACTCGTGGCCAATCTCGATGGCGCGCAGAAACAGGCGTTGCTGTCGGAAGAGCAGGGGTTCCGGCGTTTCGTGCAGCAGGAAGCGGACAATCTTTCGGTCCTGGCCGCGGCGCGCGCGAACAAGGTGCAGGATGATGCCAACGTCCAGTACCTCATGCAGCGGGCCGCGGAGAACGTGCTGCGCGAGAGTTACCTGTTGCGCCTGCTGACCGGCAAGATCCCGGCCGAATTTCCCACCGACGCGCAGACCCGCGAGTACTTCGACAAGAACCAGGACAAGTTCGTGCTCGGCGAGCGCGTGCACGTCTGGCAGATCTTCCTGCCGGTCGAACCCGCGAAGGACGCGAAGGCGACGGCCGCCGCGCGCAAGCAGGCCGAAGCGCTGATGGCCGAACTGAACCAGGGCAAGAGCGACTTCGCTTCCGTGGCGGCGCGGCTTTCCGGGCATGACGGCAGCCGGAACAACGGCGGCTACATGGGTCTGGTCAAGGTGTCCGACATGAAGCCGGAAGTCAGCAAGCCGCTGCTCGCGGCGGGCGAGGACAAGCTGGTCGGTCCGATCCTCACGGACAACGGCGTGCACATTCTGAAGCGCGGCGCGATCGTGCCCGCGCAACCGGTGGCCTACGAGCAGATCCAGCCGCAGATCCGCGACCTGCTCCTCAAGCAGGCGCGCGTCCAGTTGCGTCAGGCCGTGTTCGAACAGGCCCGCAAGACCTACCCGGTCGACTTGAAGGACGCCAAGATAGAAGAGTGGCGCCTGCGGTTGCGGACCAACCTTCAGACAACCGCGGCGGCGGGGGCCAAGAGCACGGAGTGAGCCGCCGGCGGGCGCCGCAAAGCGGTTTCCGCCCGAGCCGTCAACCGTGGTTTGCCGCGATCGCGGTTTTTCCCGCGCGGTCTGAAGTACGAGCCTGGTGTTGCTGCAACGCAACAGAAAGTCAGGGTTGATTTCTGCTGCCAAAATTTCTTGTCAGATCAGCGAATAACCGAACTGATCTTCCGTCCTACTTTCAACATTTTTTTGCCGCTCCAATACCTTGCTGATATAGTCATACGCTGCCGGGGAGTGCGTGTCTTTGTGACGAAATCGGCCTTCGGCAGCGTGTCGCCGAACGTCGTCGCAATGTTTATAACTACTTAACTTATAAAGAAAAACTTGCGGCCGAAAGCGTCAAGAACCGGGGGCAATCAGCGGGCGACGGCGGCGATCTCCGCCGGCGTGTTCTGCCTGCTTTCGATTTCTCCCGTTCTTGTGCAGGCCGGCCCACTCGGTCTGCCGGACTCCGCGCGACCCGGCGCGGTCCGTCCCGAGGACTCCGGCCGGCCGACCCTGCCGCCGACGCCGGCGGGCGAAGTGATGGAAATTCCCGCGGTGATCGATCGTCCGCTCGAAGCGGATGAAGGCGATCGCGTCGCGGTCACGCAGTTCCGCCTGGTTGACGCGCGCGACCTCCCGAAATTCGATCTGAAGGTCGCCGATGTGGAAGCGGTCGCGGCGGCGCAGGTGTCCAAGCACCCTGAAGGTTTCACGATCGGCCAGCTCCAGGAAGTCGCCGACGAGATCACCAAGTTCTACCGCGAGAAGGGCCTGATCCTGGCGCAGGCGGTCGTGCCCGTGCAGTCCGTGCAGTCGGGCGTCGTGGATATCCAGGTGTACGAGGGACGTCTCGGCCGTGTGCTGGCCGAGGGCAACCAGATGTACAAGGAAGTGCTGCTCAAGATCCCGTTCAAGGGTCTGATCGGCGAGCCTGTCACCAAGAGCACAATCGAAA
>Ga0315912_10002106_pt1 | contig 22039 bp, 16 predicted proteins | sample VfabasoilMG_FD_204469 | JGI IMG/M metagenome (GOLD analysis project Ga0315912, IMG submission 204469) | Garden soil microbial communities collected in Santa Monica, California, United States - V. faba soil | ecosystem: Environmental > Terrestrial > Soil > Garden | place: USA: California...
ATGCAGTCCATGGCAATTTCCAGCACTTCTAGGCGGGTGCACAGGGTAAAGTACTCCTCATCCCCAAGCGCAGGCAGGCTTTCCAAGCGATTTACTAGCTGAGCACGGTCTTGCCCCGACAATTTGAGCTGCGAAGATGGCCCATTGTGGTCCGTGGAGCCCAAAAGAGCGTCGTAGCCGACGCCAATGGGGTTGATGGTGAGGTAGGCCGTCTCACCGCACAGGGCCCAGTCGTGATAATTGGGGCTGGGCAATACCCAGAACGCTCCCAGATTGCGGCGCACCACCTCGCCAAAATAGGCCCCCAGGGCCTGGGCGGTCAGATCGAGTGCCTCAGGGCGGCGCGCCACCTCCGCCCGAGCGTGGAGGGCGTAGTGGTCCACGATTGATAGCGTTTCCATGCTGAAATCAGGGCGGATCCCGAGGGCTCTTTCCACAAAGTCCACCAAGCTTCCAGAAAGATCGATGATGTTCTGGGGTACATTAAAGAAGGGACTGTCGGATGAGACCATGACCCAGCTGCTTCAAGCAGGACTCACGGAAAAATCAACCGGCGGCCGCTGCTTTTGCCCGCAGCCGCGGTATTACTGCCACAAGCGTTGGTCGCAGTAGACGCAATGCCTGCGCCCGGGGCACCGATAGGGCTTGCCCAACGTTGTTCCTCGTCGCAATACTCCTCGACTCGAGACCAGCTCTCGCCACCCCCGATGCGCATCGCCGTTCTTAGTGACATTCACGCCAATTACGAAGCCCTCAGTGCCGTGCTCCAGGCACTCGAAGGGGAGGCGATCGAAAACTACTACTGTTTGGGGGACACCGTCGGTTACGGGGGCTCACCCAATGAGTGTTGCGACCTCATCCGCAAGCTCTGCAAACACACCATCCTCGGCAACCACGACGCCGCCGTCGCTGGGCGCATGGACTACTCCTACTACTACGAGGCCGCTCGTCAGGCGCTCGACAGCCATGCGCGCATGATCACCGATGAGAACATGAAGTGGCTCAAAGAGTTACCCTACAAGGTGACTCTGGATCCGCTGGCTGTTCACCTGTGCCACGGCAGCCCTGTGCGCTTGGAGGAGTTCGAGTACATCTTTGCACCCGAGCAGGCGCGTGAATGTTTGCCGCTGTTCGATGAGCTGGGTCACATCACGCTCATCGGGCATTCCCACTTGTGCAAGGTGTTTGCCCTGACGGAATCCACGGTAGAAGAGCTGCCTCCGGTGGATTTCACGTTAGCCGCAGACAAGAAATACATCGTGAGCATTGGCTCGGTAGGCCAACCGCGCGACTACGACAACCGCGCCAGCTTCATCGTGTACGACACGGAGAGTAAGCATTTTGAGTTTCGCCGCGTCGAGTACGACATCGAAACGGCAGCGGACAAGGTGCTCAAGGCCCGGCTCGAGCGCAACTTCGCCCACCGCCTATTCATTGGCGTGTAAGTCGCTCGTCGCGCCGGCATGAGGCGCTCGTACGCGCAGCGAGGCGATCAATCGGGTCGATCGCGAGGGCCGGTCGGCCAGCGGTCCGCAGCCCCCCATTCTCAACGCTGCGGATCTAGCCGCGTTGACGCGCTCCCTTGCCAAGCCGGCCGGTGATCTGAAAGGCTCGTCTCTAGCTTATGCATTCGTCGAAAAGGACTGTTGAGAAGTGGGCCGCTCTGGGAAATCACATGGGAACGAGCAGGCTTTGGGTCCTCGCCAGCCTGATCAGCCTGGGAGCCTGTTCGGCTGAAGAACACGCGCCCATCGATCAAAATCTTGGCGGCAACGGTCCCACGACGCAGCACGGGACAACGAGCCGCGAGGAGACGGACACCGATACGCCCACCACTGACGAGACGGACACGGACAGCACAACCGACACGGACACGGAGCCCACAGGGGACGGCGACGGCGACACGTCCACCCAAAGCGCGCCTCCCGAGGTCAAGGTCCTGAGCCCCGAGGCCGACGCGTTGCTCAATGACGCGGTCAACGTCACTTGCCGCGTGACGGCCAGCGACGAGGCTGACGCCTACCCGCTCGACGTCACCAGCATTGTCGCCCAGGTTCTGAACGCTGAGGGGGACGTCGTCATGACCCAACCGGTCTCGGCGGGAGCCCAGGCGCTCGAGTACACGACCGAGCTTTTCTTGGATGATCTGGATCCCGGCCGCTACGAGGTCGGTTGTGCCGCGTCAGACACAGGGACGTCACCAGCAGTAGGTTCAGCGACTGTGGACGCGCTGTTGGACCGCGGCCCGCACATCCAGGCCCTCACACCCGCGGCAGATTCAGCGTTGTCTGGTGCAGGCGTGCACAACTTTGAATTCAGAATCTGGCCCCATGAGTTGTTTGATGACGATGAGGATGCGGTGATTGAAGGTGATCCAATGCTCCTCATCGACGGCGAGCCTTTTGCGCTCAGCCTCAAGACTGGCACTGAAGATGTCTACTGGGTCGAGGCAGTGGACTTCACCGACGAGACCGTATTCAACATCCCACCACAAGGGTCGACCCACCTCGTCGTGCAGGCCGCAAACGGACGTGGAGTGCTGGCCGAGATCGATTACTCCGTCCTCGTTGACAACGACGCGCCGGCAGTGGTGGTCCAGTCCCCAGCGACTGACTCGGTCATTGGACAGGAGTTCCAGATGCAGTTCGTGGTGACCGACGAGCACAGTGGCATCAATTGGGACACGTTTTCCGTGGCGTTTGGCGAAGTCGCGTCACTCAGTTACGAGAAAACTTCGGGCCGCTGGACATTGAACGGAGACACTCTCACGCTGCGTGTGGTCACCAACGAAGTTCTCGACACCGCTGACAGCAAGGTCACGTTGAGTTATCAGGTCACCGTTGGAGATAAGGCAGGCAATGTCAGCCAGGAGGCGGCAGCGGGTGTGTTCAATCTGGATCAACGGCCGCCTGTTCTTTCCCTCGACCCTCCTACCCTGCGCTACCGCAGGCTCCTGCCTACTGTGGCGTGCTCGCACGCGTTTGATCCGGTGGGCGCTGCCCTAAGTGATGGAGATTTCACCGGGGACCAGGCTCTGTTTCGCGCACTCGTCTTCGATCGCACCAATGGCGAACCTGACCAAATAGTGAGGAAGTTCTCGAAGCTGGACACAACTAGCGTGCGCCTCTACTTCCGTCCCGCGGACACAACGCTCGTCGTGGATAGGGACGGCGACGGCGTGTGTGATGATGCGAAGACGGAAGACGCTCTGACGAAGGTCTTTGAACTTCGGCCGGTTCCCTTGGCTGGTACTCCCTTCTATGGAAGCGAGGACGGCGATGCGGTTGACCCCTCGATGGGCAGTTGTCCCTACGCAGACCCGCCGGCCACTGTCCCTCCCATCCAGCTGTGTCAGGGACAGCTCAGCGACCTCACCTTTGTTGCCTCTCAGTCCTACGGGAGCGGCGCTGAGACAGCGCTCTACGCACCTTTGGCCAGCCCCGGCCTGACCTGCACCGGTGACACCGTGGAGCTGAGCAACCTGTTGCCCCAGGGCTACGCAGGCTGGATCTGTGTGGCCGCCGTGGGCCGCGACCGCGTTGGCAATCGAGGCGTGTCCAAACCTCTGGCCATTTGCGCGGGAGGCGCTTGCGTAGGAGCCGCACCACCGTGCACTGAAAGTTGTGAGCCCCTGGAAATTGAGGAAGGCGAGCGCATCATCCGCGCCTTGTGAAGCAGGGCATGTACTGCGCGCCCTGGCTCAACTAGGCTCGCGCGCGCCATGCAGGTGCAGCCCAGCAGCGTCCTCCGGCGGTCCTTTCGGGTCAGTCATGACCTGCCGGAGGACGATCGTGTGGCCTTCTTCGACGACGCACGTTCTGAGTTGGTGATTGTCAACGCGCTGGGCGGCGCCATTTGGCATTTGCTGGACGGCGAGCTCTCGGTACACGACATCGCCGAGATTTTGAGTCGGGAGGTGGAAGGTGCCCCCGCAGTTGGTGACGTGGAGCAGCAGGTGCAAACCTTCCTACAGATCCTGCTGGATCGCCGCGCGGTTGAGTTGGTGGTCTGAGCTGTTGTAACTAGGCCCCATGGCGCTGGTCGTTCACAACACACTGACCAAGAAGAAGGAGCCGTTCGAGCCCCTTCATCCTCAAGTCGTGCGCATTTATACCTGCGGGCTCACCACGTACGCGCCGATGCACATCGGGCACGCTCGCACATACTGCTTTTGGGACCTGTTCCGGCGCTACCTCGAGTACAGCGGCTACCACGTGCTGTCCGTCATCAACTACACGGACGTCGATGATCGCATCATCGCCCGCGCCGCCGCGCAGGAGGGACCCGTCGATTTTGCGGAGCGCAACATCGCCACCTTCCGCAAGGATTGTCGGCTGCTGCACATCAAAGATTATTCGGCCTACACCCGGGCCACGGATTTCGTGGACGAGCAGCTGCGCATGATCGGACAGCTGGTGGACAAGGGCCACGCCTATGTCGTTGATGGCGAGGTGATGTACGAGGTGGAGACGTTTGCCGACTACGGTAAGCTGTCCGGCAATGTGCTTTCCGAACAAATCGTCGGTGCCAGTGGGCGCGTGCAAGAGGACAGCTCACGCAAACGGCACCCGGCAGACTTTAGTTTGTGGAAGCCCGCTGAGGGGGGCCAGCCCCAATGGGACGTGCCGCGGCCAGAATGGAAAAGCGGGCGTCCCGGTTGGCACATCGAGTGCTCGGCCATGAGCACCGCGGTATTTGGGGCACATTTTGACGTGCACGGTGGTGGCGTGGACAATTTGTTCCCCCACCATGAAAACGAAATTGCCCAGAGTGAGCCGCTGTGCGGCCACCCCTGGGTCAGGTATTGGCTGCACCCCGAGCACCTCGATTTGCGCAATGAGAAGATGTCCAAGAGCTTGGGCAACGTCATTGGCATCCCTGAACTATTAGAACGTCATGAGCACGACGTCGTGCGTTGGTTCTTTGCCAGTCAACACTATCGCAGCAAGTTGCCTTTCAGTTGGGAGCTCCTGGAGCAGGCCGCCCAAGGTTACGCGCGCATCAAGAAGCTGGTGCAGATCTTGGAGCAGAAGCTGGTCCAGCTGACCAAGCCAGCCCTGCCCGCCGGGCTGTACGCATCCCAACGACCCCAGGCCGAGCGCATTCCCCGCTTCCGTCATCACTATGTGGCGGGTAAGTACGGCCAAGCGGCCAGCACATTTTTATCGCAGTTCATGGACGCCATGGACGATGACATCAACACCCCGCGCGCCGTGGCCGCGCTGTTCGACTATGTCAGCGCTTTGTATGCCGCGAAAATTGAAGGCGAGACGGAGAGCGAGCATCTGTTGCCGGTTTATCGCTGTTTAGTCCGTCATTTGGCGGTGCTCGGGGTAGAAATTGTACACCCCGACCTCTACCCGGAGTTGGTGGTGGACTATGCCGTGACGCCCAGCCCAACCGCCGCCGGTCGCGGCGGCGACGGAGTGGTGGATCGCTTGCTGGAGCTACGCAAACAAGCCCGAGCAAATAAGAACTTCGCGCAGTCAGACGCTATTCGCGACCTATTGCGCGACGCAGGGGTGATCCTGGAAGATACTCCCCAGGGGCCGCGCTGGTCCGTCGGTTGATCCCCACTCGGGGGTCACCACGCGATCTGGCTAGCTGCTTGGATAGGGGGCCTGTAGCCAGGCCATCCATGAGGGGTAAACAATTTGGGCGCTCGCTTGACGTGCGCCCTGGGGGTAGCGGTGCAACACAATAACCAATTCATCATGAAGCGCAGCAAGCTCGGTCTTGCCTTGCCGTTGGTCATCTCCACGCTGAGCCTGAGCGCGCGCGCACAAGACGCAGCTCCAAGCGCCGAGCCAGCCCAGCAGGGCGATACGGTTGCTCCCCCAAGCGCGGAGCCCAAAGAGCCCACGGTGGACGACCTGATGAGCGCTCAGTTCGATGAGCACACCGAGAGCCGACATCAAGCCGTAGCCCAACGCAAACGCGTCATCGCAGAACGCGTTGAGAGCGTGCTCTCCAATTTCGTGGAGATTGGCGGCTATTTTCGCGCAGGCTACGGGCGCAATGGGGAAGGTGGGCCACTGAGCGCCTTCAAGGCGCCGGGCGCTGCCAGCAAATACCGTCTGGGCAACGAGGCGGAGAACTACGGCGAATTGATCTTGGGAAAGAACATGTACCTACCCGGCATGTTCTCGCCCAAAGCAGACCACAGCCATGGTTTGAACGGCCCCATTGCTCGTGTGCAGCTGCGCATCAGCTTCTTCAATCCGTACGACGCACACAGTTCAGCGGCCAGCACCCAGGTGGGTCTCCCCGAGGCATGGGCCGCCATCGGCAATATCTTCAAGGCCCAACCCAACCTCAAATTCTGGGCCGGCACGCGCTTCTATCGGCGTCATGACATTCATATCCTCGACTTTTTCCACTGGGACATGAGTGGCGGTGGCGGTGGCGTTGAAGACGTCACGATTGGCCCAGTCAAGCTTGCCCTCGCTTGGATTGGTCTCGGGTCCACCAGTGGGCTCAGCTATCTGCCCCAGCCACAGCCCGAGAATCGCGCCGGGTTCAGCAAGTCCAACGTCGACCTGCGCATCTACGAGATTCCGATGCTCGCCGGCACACTGGAGGCAGGGCTCACCTACGCGCACAGCCAAAGTGGCCAGGACCAGGATGGAAATCAGGCTCCCGACGCGCACGGCTTTGCCTTCAATTTGGTGCACACCGTCCCCAATTTCTTGAGCAAAGATGGCAGCAACAAGTTTTCCTTTCAGTACGGCATCGGCTCAGCCAAGACGTTCACGTCGGGGTTTGAGACCTTCCAGCAGGATGGCGCCACGTACATTCGCCCAGATGACCCAGGGTCGTATCGGTTTCGCGTGACGGAATCATTCGTGGCCTCGCCCTCACGCTACTTCTCCGTGGGTCCGGTGGTGGTCGCTCAGGCCACCCAATACAGCAACGACACGCGTCCACAATATTGGGTTTCCGCTGGTGTGCGCCCCATCGTGCATCTGCACGATCACTTCAACATCGCCTTTGAAGGGGGTCTAGATTGGGTCGATGATCAAGAGGCCGACCTCAACGGATCGCTGCTCAAACTCACGGTCGCCCCGCAAATTTCCATCGATCGACTGTTCATGAGTCGTCCTGTCATCCGCGCCTTCTTCACCTATGCTCACTGGACTGACGAGCTAGAAGGACAGGTGGGCGGGCAGGACTACTTGAGCATGCAAGACGGCATCAATTGGGGCGCGCAAATGGAAGCTTGGTGGTGAACGAGCGCCGAGGGGGCACCTGGCGCGACGCCCCTCATGCCTCGGTTCACCAGGTCATCCCTCGTCAGGGACGACGCAACTAAACCCGGTGCACGTGTTGTAACCACGGCACGTGTGCACGGTGTAGACCTCTGTGTCCGTGTCATAGGAAAAACCCTTGCACGTGTTGGCTCCACCACAGTGCCCGTGCGTCTCCACCACGCCGCCTGCTTCTTGGCATTCTTCGGAAAACTGCTCCAGCGTCAGGTTGGGGATCACCTTCGAGGACAAGATCCCCATCGCCGCCGTGCTCCCCCCTTCCGAAGATCCGGAGTCACTCGTCGCCGAGTCACTCGTCGTCGTGTCACTCGTCGTCGAGTCACTCGTTGAATCAGACGCAGTGCTTGAGTCGGACGTCGTCGCGCCGGAGTCAGCTGAGCCCTCACACGCCACGGATTGCGACGCCAACAAGCCCAGCATGGCAGCGCGCGCCAAGCCGTCGATGCGAAAGGAAGAAGTCATGGTCCGATCCATTACACCGTCTTGTGCCGCTAGGCCGCACGAAAACGCGACAAATGGGTCACAAATTGAGAAGGCTCGTTCCCGCTGTGCGGCGCTGTGCGCAGCAAAGAACCTCCCCCCCATGAAAACTTTCATTCCGCGCGGCACACTCAGCTGACATGTGCAGTTGAGCCCTGGCGCGCCCTTGAAAGGCTGCACTGGGCCGGGCATCTTTGGCCCATGTTCCGTCACTCGAGCGCCTCACTTTTGGCCTATATGGCTCCCGCAGCCATTGTTGCACTCGCCGCGTGCTCCGGCTCAGGCGAGCTGCGCACCGAAGACACGGGCAGTGGTGGGACGATTGTGAACGGTGCGGGCGGCAGTGGGACTGGCGGTGAGGCTGTCCACGCTGCGGGCGGGAGTTCTGCTGGCGGAAACCTGGGCAGCGGTGGCGCAAGTAGCGGTGGTCGGGGTGGCGTGGGCGGGAGCATTGGCAGCGGGGGCAGCCTCGAGGCGTCCGGGGGCGACACCGGCGCTGGTGGTACGGTGGCCGTGACCTGCCCCGCAGAAATGCCACTGACAGGTGGGACCGAATACTGTTCGAACACCAGGGGCAATGCTGGTCAGGGCTACGCCTTTGAGCTGTGGGCGGAGGGGTCAGGGACTGGCTGCATGACCGTGCATGGGAAGGACGCCGCCTTCAGCGCCGAGTGGAACAACGTTGAGGATTTCTTGGCGCGGGTGGGCCTCGACTTTGATCAGTCGCGCAAACACGCTCAGGTGGGCACGATCTCGGCTGAGTTTTCCGAGACCAAGACCGAACAGGACGGTGGTCTGACGTACATCGGCATTTACGGCTGGACCGTGAGCCCATTACGTGAGTTCTACATCTTGGATGATTGGGGCGCAGAGAAACCGGCCGGGGTCGCCTCCGACGGCACACCACGGGACGAAGTGGGCACCTTGGTAGCGGATGGTGAGACCTACGACGTCTGGAAAAAGACCCGCGTCGACAAGCCCGCCATCACTGGCCCCAGCGAGACCTTCGACCAATACTTCAGCATCCGGCGCACAGCGCGCCAGTGCGGGACCATCTCCGTCTCAGAGCACTTTTCGAAGTGGGAAGAACTAGGGCTACAGCTCGGGAACCTGTACGAGGTCAAGCTGCTGGCTGAATCTCAGTTCAACAGCGGCACCATCAAGTTCACTACGGCCAAGGTCACGGTGGACTGACCACGCGCGCATCACGGCCGCGACGCAAGCCACACACCCCTAAAGAGCGCGCAGAGGCGTGCCCCCGCGGCAAGACACGGCGGCAGCGCCCCACCCCCGCGTCGTCAGCTGACCCAGGCCCCGTGCCCGTGGTCACATTTGTATCACAGTACCGCTTCCAGACGCTGGTAGGAGATCTCCATCCCCTGATCCATCCCCGTCGCGAGCATGGCCGTGCGCGTCTCCCGATCAGGCAAGGTCATTCTACACACCATGAGCGTCCCGCTGCCGTCTGCCGAAAACGTCGTCTCGACGTGGTTGTCCGGCGTGGGGTCGGGCATATGCATGCGCTCCACGTGAACGATGCGGTGCGGCGGTTCCAAACTGATGATCTCACCAGTCAAGAAGAACCCCGCTTGCCCACTCACCCACTCGTACCGCAACTTGCCACCCACCTTGCCCTCATTGATGCACACCGGCATGGTCCAACCGTCGGGCCCGAGGAGCCATTTTTTGATGAGTTCAGGCTCCATGTGGGCACGGTAAACAACCGCGGGTGGCGCGGCGAAGCGGCGCTTGACGACGACGAAGCGGTCGCCTTCAGTCTCGAGCGTGAGTGTGGTCATGGTTGATGTTTCTCCTCGTGAGTTATTTGTGATAGCAACTGATCAAGACGGGCATAGTTTTGCGTCATGCTCTTGCGCAGCATGTCGAGGTACGCGGTCAGGTCATCGAGCGCCTGGGGCGCAAGGCGGCACGGGCGGCGCGTCCCGTCCACGCGTCGCGTGATGAGGCCCGCCTCCGTGAGCAACTTGATGTGCCGGGAGACGGCGGGTTGTGAGATGGAAAACGGCGCCGCCAACTCGTTCACTGTGGCCTCGCCCAGCGACAGCCGCGCCAGGATGGCCCGCCGCGTAGGGTCAGCCAGAGCCGAAAACCGCACATCCAAGGGCGCGAGGGACATCACCCTCTATACATAACACATGCTTTATATAAAGCTATCGTTATATACGATAGAATCGCAACCACCCGATTTATTTACACAAAATCCTGTCCCAGGTTGATTTTCAAGGCACCGCCTCGGCCCCCGGCAAGCCTTCCCAGCCCCCGCACCCCGGCCCAGGTTGATTTTCAAGGCGTCGCTCAGCCCCCCAGCACCCCGTCCCCCGGTTGATGGGGGGACCCAGACTCACGAAGGCGCCGTCACGGCTGCTGTTTCAACGCCAGCGGCTCAGCGTCGCCGTTTCACCGCTGCCGTTCTCGCGGTGGGATGCGAGCTATGAATGGTCACTCCCGTCAGCACGAATGAAGTGTGGGACTAGGTCACGGCGCGCCACAGGCGAGCCACTCCCCGAGACGATACCGATCTGCCTCGGAGGGCCTGGGGTCTTCAGGGGGCATGGCGGTGTTGATGTGCTCGGGCCCGGCAGCCGCCTCGCCGTCGATCTCGTCGCTGGCGTCACGAATCCCTTCGATAGTGTCGAAGTTGTACGCGCTGGGTGCGTCGTTCCTCAAGGTACCGCTCAGCGCACTGTCATGACAGCTGGTGCAGTAGTCGGTCATGAACTCTCGACCAAAACTATCGTAGGTGAGGGTGGAACCATCTGGACATTCTGCCCCGGACGCTTCCTCCCCTCCACCCCCACACGCCGCCGCACAGATAGCCGCTAGTAAAATGAAGACTCGAGTCCCGCGCATATGGCCCCCTTTTCAGAATCTGAAATCTACAGCCTGGCGGCGACCCTATCAACGCGAAACATCGAATGAGAACGTACGTGCTGAGCGCGCTAGCACCTCGCTCACGCGAATTGAGCGCCTGGCAAAGAAACATCCCTTGTCAGTGTAGACCGACAACAAGACGCAGGTCCGCGCCGCGAAGAGCGCGACGGAGCGGCGAGCAAGCCCCCCGATGTTGCGGAGCAACGAGGCGCGGAAAACCGCCGACCCAACCAACAAGCCAACCAATACTCCAGCGAGCAAGCCCCCCGATGTTGCGGAGCAACAAGGCGCGGAAAACCGCCGCCGACCCAACCAACAAGCCAACCAATACTCCAGCGAGCAAGCCCCCCGATGTTGCGGAGCAACGAGGCGCGGAAAACCGCCGCCGACTATGTAGGAGGCGCCGGATTTTCTGGCGGCGGGTGGGAGTGAGGAGGAGGAATTCACTTCCGACGACGAGAGGGGCCTCTGCCCCTCTAAAAAATTAGCGCGGGTCCCAACCGCCGAGGACGACCGCGGCATCGCGCATCTGCGCAGCCTCCTCCGCGGTCAATTGACGCGAACCATCCGCGCGCTGGCTGACGTTGACCGCCCCACCCTCCGGGGTGCGGCTACCGTATTCCCAAAACCGCAAACCCGCTCGACTACCGCTGCCTGTGACGAGCCAGCCTTCGTCCGAGATGTGTGGGCCGATTTCACAATCGATGTAGGCAACATGGCTGCTTGGGTACGCGCTCACGTCGATGCGCGCCAGAACATCGCCGCTGAGCCCCGGGTCGGCGGTGAGTCGTGAGTCCACGAACACGTAGCCGTAGCCCGTGGTGTTGCGCGCCTGCACATTGTAACCGCTCCGACCGATCGTCCTTACCTCCACGCGATTGAAGTACGCCACACCCGTACCCCAAATGTAGTCGACGTTGCCCTCGATGCGGCTGTCCTCTGCGTAAATGCGCCCCGACCAGAGCAGCGTGTCCTGACGGGAAATGATCGTACTGTCGCGGACAATGCACTGATCGCACGACAAAAGGGTGAGGGCCTCGGCTTGTGAACCTCCCTGCTCGGTCAGATTCTCGATCGTGAGGCTCTCGATGGTGAGTTGTTTGAGATTCTCCGAGCCTAACAGGGCACGCGTACGCGTGCTGGGGTTGGTACCGTTATTGTTCTCACCCAAAATGCGCGTCGTGTCGCGATCTTTGCCGATGAGGGTGAGCCCCGTCTTGCTTTCCACGTAGCTCACCCCGTAATAGTCGCCGGGCTCAATGTTGATGGTTGTACCAGTGACGGCAGCATCGAGAGCGCCTTGGAGAGAACAGAACTGCCCCGTGCCGTCCAGCGCGAGGCGCAATTGTATAAGGTCTGTCGGGGCCGCGGCCGCGACGCTGAAGCGCCACGCGTCCGGATCGGTGAGGTCGGGTTCCCCGACCACAAGCAGCGCGCCCTCCTCGATCAGAACATAATAGCTGTGCCCGTACTTTAGACTGGACCTCGGCAGGACGAAGACGACGTCCTTGTCGACGACGTACACCGCAGGCAGGCGGAAGACCAAACCGCCGATCTGCTCCGTGAACGTCGGATCGGCCATGTCGATGCGCGCGACCACCACATTGGGGTCAGCGACATCATGCACGCGCAGTTCGCCTTGCGTGCCCAGCAGTGGCTTGTTCTCGAACCGAAGTCGGAGCGACGGATCGGGACACTGATTGTCGCTCCCAGGCAGGGGAAAGTACGGACCGACAATGGGAGGAGCTCCGCCCGATGCGCTCAGTCCGCCGCTGGCCGGGGCCCCGCCACTTCCAGGATCGCCCCCCGCTCCACCCGACGAAGGTGCGGCACCGCCCGCCGCGGCCTCTCCGCCCCCGGATCCACCTCCGCCACCCACCCCGATCGTTGCTCCACCTGTTGCCTGATCGGCACCTCCCGAAGCAAGCTCGTCCGAGGTCGTCTGATCCGAGACCGGACTCGGACCTTCCGCGCAGGAAAGGACCACTGCACAGAGAACAGCTGAGCGGCGCAGGGAACTCACCGAGTTAACATGCACCAGGAGACGGTTTCGATCCATCCCGACACCTCGCGCGCGCCTCATTTAGGGTCTCTCAACGGCGACGGGCTCCTACGATCTCTTTGGCTACACGGAGCAGCGATTTGCGCAGGTAGTCGTGAGCAGGATCGGCCGACTTAGCGGCGTTCCAATATTGCATGAGCGTGAAGCCAGGCACATCGAGCGGCGGCTCGAAGAGCACAATGGGTAGCCATTGTGCGAAGGTCTGCGCCAAACCACGGGGCAAGGTCGCCACCATATCCGTCTCAGCGACGATTTGTGGAGCTGCCAGAAAGGTGGGCACCAGTGCTGCCACGCGGCGTCTGCGTCCATGTTTGGCCAATTGCCCATCCACGACACCCCCAGGGCGCCCGCGCGGGGCGATCAACAGGTGATTCATTTCCGCAAACGCGGCCAACGTGAGGCGCTTGTTGACCTGTGGATGACCACGCCGCGCGATGCAGACGAACCGTTCATCGAAGAGCTTCTGACTGCGCGCCGTGGCGTTGCTCTCACTCACGCGCGGGTTGAGCACGACGTCAATCTCTCGGTCCTGGAGCAACTCCAGCGGCCCGTCGCTGGAGCGGAGGAAGCGTAAATCTACGCCCGGCGCTTCCCGCTGCCACAGCTTCATCAACCTGGGCACAAACAAGAACTCCACTAGGTCAGCACCCGTCACCACGAAGGTCCGTTCTGCGGTCGCCGGGTCAAAATGCGGCGGCACCACCGCGCGTTCGACCTCGAACTTGATCACCTTCAATACGGCGCCCAGCTCACGAGCGCGCTCAGTTGGCTCCATACCGCCCGCAGAGCGCGAAAACAGCTCGTCTGCAAATACGTCGCGTAGGCGCCCCAGCGCGCGACTCATGGCCGGCTGCGACACGCCAGCGCGCTCAGCCGCCCGCGTCACGTTGCCCTCGATGAGCAAAGCATCGAGGGATTTCAGCAGGTTCCAGTCGAAGTTGGATAATTCTTTCACTGCATAATGAGTATACCAACTATGCATTGGATGCATAGAACGAAACCTGGCTCACTGTGCGTGTCCCCGGGATGAAGCGGGGTCAGGAGGAAAAAGAAACATGTTCGTTGTCGCAGGAATCACAGGGAATACAGGCAAAGTCGTGGCACGCGCGTTGCGCGCTCAGGGGCACAAGGTCCGCGCCTTGGTGCGCAGGCCCGAAGCAGCAGGGACGGTCGATGCCGATGAGTCGGTCGTGGCCGCACTCGAGGACCCGCTAGCGCTCGCCGCCGCGCTACGCGGCGCGCAGGGAGCTTACCTGCTGATCCCGCCCTTCTTTGGTCCAAACATGCTCGCGCACCAACAAAGGGTCGCACAAAACATCAAGACGGCGCTCGAAGCCTCGCGCATTGAACGCTCCGTGCTGCTGTCGTCCATTGCCGCCGAACAGCCGTCCAACACCGGACCCATCGTGGCCGTGCACCGCTTGGAGCAGCTGACTCAGGAGATCCCCGGTGTGACGGCACTACGCGCCGCGTACTTCCAAGAGAACTGGCTCCATATGCTCGCCCCGGCTGAAGCGCAGGGTGTATTGCCGTCATTTCTCCCGCAACACGCCTTCCCCATGGTGGCCACCCAGGACATCGGTGAGACCGCTGCGCGCTTGCTCACGCAACCGAGCGCACCACCGCGCGTCGTGCAGCTCGCTGGGCCCCGTGACTTCACCGCACAAGACGCAGCCGCTGCGCTGGGTGAGGTATTAGGAAAACCGGTGAACGCCTTGCCGCTCCCGATCGCGCAGGTGGTCCCCAGCTTCGTCCAAGCAGGGTTGCCCGAAGAGCTCGCCCAGCTCTACGCGGAGATGTACCAAGCCGCTCACGAGGGCAGGATGGGGTGGCGGCCCGAGTTGCCGCTGGTGCGTGGAGAGCAGGATCTGCTCAGCACTTTCCGCGCCCACCTGGGGCGAAGGGCAGCAGCGTAAGCTAGGGCGCAAGGCCTTCGTCCTCAATGGACCAGTCGCGGTCGTTCGAGAGTACGGCGCGGGCGCTCGCCGCGGCGGCGCTGTACTGCACGCCTTGCGCGCCCAATAGCACGTCATCCTGGACATCTTGGCTGGCCCAGCCGATGAGCAAGGCGTCGTAGTTGGGGGTCGTGAGGCCGCTGTTCGAGAACATGTTTTCCGCACCTGGGAAATGCTCGGAGTCGTAAGCAGAGTCATAGTCATAATCAGAGTCATAGAGACCACCTTGGAGCTGTGTCACATTCCAAGCGGAGAGATCCTGATCGAAGGCGCTGGCTCCATCAAACATGTAACTCATGTCAGTGACATGGGACGTATCCCAGCCCGAGATGTCCTGATTGAACGCCTTCGCGGAACTAAACATCCCGCTCATGTCCGTCACGCTCGACGTATCCCAGCCCGAGATGTCCTGATTGAACGCCTTCGCGGAACTAAACATCCCGCTCATGTCCGTCACGCTCGAGGTATCCCAGCCCGAGATGTCCTGATTGAAGACCGGTGCGGACGAGAACATCCCACTCATGTCAGTGACCTTCGACGTATCCCAACCCGAAACGTCCTGATTGAAGGCCTCCGCACCGGTGAACATAAGCCTCATATCCGTGACGCTCGACGTGTCCCAGCCCGAAATGTCCTGATTGAAGGCCTCCGCACCGTAGAACATCCCACTCATTTCCCTAACGCTCGACGTGTCCCAGCCCGAGATGTTCTGATTGAACGCCTCCGCATCAGAGAACATTCCGGACATCTGACTAACACTCGAGGTGTCCCAACCGGAGATGTCCTGATTGAACGCCTCCGCACCGTAGAACATGCCGCCCATGTTCCAAACGCCCGAAGTATCCAAGCCCGAAATGTCCTGATTGAACGCCTTCGCAGACTTGAACATCAACGCCATGTCCGTGACGCTCGACGTATCCCAAGCAGAAATGTCCTGGTTGAAAATCTCTGCCTCGGTGAACATCCCAGTCATTCTTGTGGCGCTCGATGTGTCCCACGAAGAGATGTCAGCGTTGAAGTCCGCGGCTCTTAGGAACATGTAGGCCAAATTCGTGACGCTGGATGTATCCCAAGCAGAAATATCCGCGTTGAATACCCCCGCTTCCTCAAACATCCAGCTCATGTCGGTGACGCCCGACGTGTCCCACGAGGAAATGTCGCCATTGAACGCGTCAGCTCCAGCAAACATATGGTTCATGTCGGTGACGCCCGACGTGTCCCACGAGGAAATGTCGCCATTGAACGCGTGAGCCTCAGCAAACATATAGGTCATGTCGGTGACGCCCGACGTGTCCCACGAGGAGATGTCGCCATTGAACTCATCGGTCGCGGCAAACATATGGCTCATGTCGGTGACACCCGACGTGTCCCACGAGGAAATGTCGCCGTTGAACCTGTCGGCTCCCCAAAACATCCCGCTCATGTCGGTAACCTGCGAGGTATTCCAACCGGAGAGGTCCTGGCTGAAGAAGTTGGCGCCTGAAAACATCCCGCTCATGTTGGTGACGCGTGACGTGTCCCAATGCTCCATCGACTTGGCCCCCCACATCGACGAGCAGCCCGCAAAGGCACGCTCAAGTGTCGTTGGACCCTCGAAAGTGGGGACGTCGTCTGCTGTCACTTGCAGCGATCCACAGCCCGCAAACGCGCCAGCCGTCATGCCAAACTGAAACGTGCCCCAGTTTTTTACTTCGCGGAGAACGTGACACTTCTCGTCGTCGAAGTGCCAACCTACGATGAGGCCTTCGATCACTACGATGTAGTGTCCGATGTGCTCGTACGAATGCTTTCGATCGATGTCACGTGCGCTCGTGACCACACCGTGCGTGCCGTCGCCCCAATCGACCTGAAAGTCATATTGCCCTTCGGGGACGAGCGGCAATACGATCGGCTCATCCTCGAAAACCATCCACACCGTGACGAACGCTTCACCAAGATCCACAGGCCCACCCCATTCTCCACCCTCGCCACCTTCCCCTCCCAAGCTGGACGGCTTGCCCCCGCTCGAAGTGGCGTCCATCCCGCCGGTCGACGCGCCTCCCATCTCGGCACCACCCGCGCCCGTGATTCCACCGCTCGACCGGACTCCACCGGTGCCGTCCGGATCCGACGGGTCACCGTCACCCGAACAGCTCATCATCCCCAGGGGCGTGAGTACGGGCACCAAAAGCGTTAAGATTAAGTGTCGTGGATAAGAACGCATACCGAGCAATTTAACCCCACCCGGTAGACCTGGCAACGCAGCATGTGCGCTGCAAACAAACCCCATGCAGCTCGACTCCGTCCTCACTTGCCCGCAATGCGGTTATCAAAAGCGAGAGCGCATGCCACAAAACGCGTGCGTCGTTTCCTACGACTGCGAGCGCTGCGGGTTCACGCTCCGACCTCGGGGAACAGACTGCTGCGTCTTTTGCTCATTCGGCTCCGCGCACTGCCCACCCGTGCAAGCCCACGGCAAGTGCTGCACGTAGCTGCTTGAGAGATCCGGCGCGGGGGGCACTCGGCCAATGATTCAAAGGGGCGTCAGAGCGCAATCTGGCTTGAAGGAATGGTCAGGTGTGCAAGCGACAACGACCAGAGGCGGGCGTTGGTCACGACATCGCCCAGCTTGATGACATTATGAGTTGCCGACCACTCGGTCGCCCAATTAACCTGTCACCAGAAGGGTAGCCTATGATCCTCGATGACGACTCCATCAGCGTCATGCTCAACGCCGCACCCATTTGTGGGAGCCTATGGACTCGCGCAGGGCACAGCATCGACTGCAACAGCGCAGCTCTGCGCTTGTTTGGGCTGAGGGCCAAGCAAGAGTGGTTGGACCATCAAGCTGAGCTGTCGCCACCTCAGCAACCTGATGGAGCGGACTCTGGGACCTTGTGGCTTGCCCATCTGCACCAGGCCTTTGCGGAAGGCCGCGTCGAGTTCAGCTGGTCTCATCGCCAGTTGGGCGGAGGCATCATCCCAACAAGGATCACGCTCACACGAGTCGACCATGGCACTGCTCAGCACGTGGTGGCCTTCGCTGTCAAACAAGTCGACGCACGGACGAGCGACACCGACCCCAATAGTCGTAACGCCCGCGCGCACCTGATGCTCGACAACGCGCCAATAGCCTGCACCTTCTGGGATTTGCAGGGTCAGCTGATAGACTGCAATGACGAGGCGCTCAGGCTGTTTGGACTCGATACGAAGGAGGAATTCCTGGTTCGCTACGCCGAACTAGTACCCGAGTTTCAGCCGCAAGGTGGCCGCTCGGCGGAGATGGTGCGGGGCTTTGTTGACGCGGCCCATGCGTCGGGGCGTTATAGGTTTCCCCACCCGTGGATACGCCTGACGACGACTGGTGAGCCTATCCCGTGTGAACTCACACTCGCCTTGGTCACCCAGGACGGGGAGCCCATGGTGGTGGCCTTCCTCCGGGACTTGCGCGAGATCAACGAAGTGCTCCGGCGCATCCATCAAGCCAACGAGTACACACAGCTGATGCTCGATGCCACGCCGCTGTGTTGCAATCTCTGGGACGAAGCCCACAACAACATCGCCTGCAACCAGGAGGCAGTGAAGCTATTCAATCTCGCGAACAAGCAGGAATACCTCGACCGCTTCCTCGAGTTATCGCCCGAGTACCAGCCCTCCGGAGCCTTGACGAGGGACCTGGCGCAAGAACACATCGCCATCGCATTCAGCGAGGGCTACACACGCTTTGAGTGGATGCACCAAAAGCTCAACGGCGACCCTTTGCCCGCAGAAATTACGCTGGTCCGGGTTGCTCGCGGCGACGGCTTCATCGTCGCCGGGTACACCCGTGATTTGCGCGAACTCAAGCAAAGCATTGCCAGCCTCAAACGTCTGGAAAGCCTAGCCTACACGGACCGGATGACGAAGACAGCGAACCGCCACTACTTTACCGAACGCGCGACGGCGACGCTGAGAGACATTGAACCCGGCGGCTGTGTGAGCCTGCTGATCTTCGACATCGATCACTTCAAGGGCGTCAACGACACGTATGGGCACACCGCAGGTGACGCCATCCTGCGAGGGGTCGCCGACCGCGTTCACTTAACCTTGCGCGGCGACGACCTGTTCGCGCGCTACGGGGGCGAGGAATTCGTGATTCTGCTTTCACACTCCCGTCTCACCACGGCGCTCTCCGCGGCGGAACGCATACGCAAGGTCATCGCCCGCGAGCCATTCGACTATCAAGGCCAGACCATCCCGATCACGGTCAGCATCGGTGTGGCCAGTTGCAGCGACCCAAGCGCTGCACTGACCGACTTCATCAACGAAGCCGACACCGCGCTCTATGAGGCCAAACACCGTGGGCGCAACCGTGTTGAGTCTCTTCAGGCCCTGGATGGGTTGTCGCTCGCATCAGCCCGGGCGCCAGAGCCTCCTGCCTGAACCTGAATCTCGCAGTGGGCTAGACCTTTGCGGGGGGATGGGATCAGGCCTTGGGAGGGGATAGATCCTCGAACATCCCCTTGGCCATCACACGGAAGTTGAGCGTTCCGAGTTGTTCGTCGGTGAGGTTCTTGAGGTCGGGGAGCAAGTCGCGCAATACGTAGGCGGTCCAACGCACCTTCTTGCGATCTCTGGTGCGCCGACGACGCAGCATGAAGGGGAAATTGACGTCATTGACCGGCAGACCGCGGTGCACATACGTCTTTTTTTCTTCGCCTTTGCCCAACGTCAGCTCGATGATCCCCCCATGGCCGCCGTCGCCCAACGCAACTCGGCCAGAGCCCTCGTCTGGGTCGTTGGACATCCAGCGACCCCCGATGCGCTCTTTTTCGATGATGACTTCACGCGCACTGTCGTTGGCCACCAAGCTCTTGCCGTAACCCCTATCGAGGACATTCATGGGCGTTTCGTTCACGTCCCGGGTGCGAAACTCCGCCTTGTCGCGCAAGCGAGGTTGCGCAGCAGCGTTCAAGACTTCAGCTGTTTTTTCGACCAACCAGTCCCCGAAACGACGACCCCAAAACGTCGAGGCGCCTTCGTAATCTTGAATGCGGTACTCCATGACCGTGGTCGCGTAACCAAGGTAGCCACTCGTCAGCCCAAAGAAGAAAAACTTTTCTGCAGTGCTGAGTTGAGGCGCAAGGTGATGGCGCAACTGTTCGTAAATGCCCATGGTGGGCTCGACGGGCCAACCCACCAAGCAGATGTCACCGAGCGTCACCGTACGGACCTGCGCCCATGGCGTCATCACACGGTGAGCACCAGTGAAGCGCGAGCCGATCTGACTCAATAGACCAACAACGAGATCGTCCCCGAACATGCCCTTGGGATCATGCGGTTGAGCCAGTCCGTTGCGAGCGAGCGGCTTCCCCGCTTTGAACTTGTCGTAGCTAGTCTCTTCGAAGAGCGCGCCGGCGTCCTTGTTGAGGTGGCGCAGTAACTCCGAACCCGCAAAGGTCTTTCTGCCCACCTCGATCGCATCGGCCAACCGCTGTCCATCCTTCAAAGGGGCAGTGGCAACCAACCATTCACCCATCTTTGCATCGATGGGCACCTTGGACGACGACGCCGCGCTCGCCTCGGCGATGGCAACGCGGAGCGCCGTGGCCAGGGCGTTGGCCGCCCTATGGAGAGTCTGGAGCATGGCGATGGACCTCAGCCTGGCCTGACGCGCTTCGCGGAATTCTTTGATGCTCTGCGTCGGGTCGACCACATTGACGTCAGCCATGGCTCCGGCCGCCACGTTGATCGGGTACCTCTCACGGTAGTCGGCGCGCACAAGTGCCGCAGCAAAGGCCGCCACGTCACCGGTCATGCAGCGCAGCTCAGCCCGAATGACGGTGGGCGTCCCGTGCATCAGAGCGATCGTAGCGATGGGCTTTGCCGCTGCGTCGTCCTTGACCACGTGCAGCACGCGCACCCGCGGGTCGACCGCGCTGCGTCCCAGCTTTTCGCTGATGTCGTCTAAATCTGTCGGATCCACTTGGAATACCCGCGGGGGCACGTTGGACAGGCGCTGCGCCAACGTGCGCCCATAGTCGATGTCCTGTGCTGAGAGCGGCTTTTTGACCCCCGCGTCCTTTGCAGTTGGGTCGGCGGCGCCATTGCTGAGCGTGCCGAGGACACTGCGATTCCAAAACAAGTCCCACACGACCGCCGAGCCGGCCCCCAGGCGTGCAGGCGTGAGCTTGGGCCCCAGGCCTTCGGCGGCCTTCACGAGCAAGTCGATGAAGCGGTGCACGGTGGCTTTGTCGAAGCCGTGAAACGCAGTGGTGTAGTAGTCGTAGAAGTGTTCGGCGTAGATGTGACCAGGCCCGGAATGGCAATGGGAGGCGGTGATCCACACATTCTCGATCTTCAGCCCCAAAGGCACGGCGAGACGGGCGGCGACGTGCTCGGTGATGTAGCGAATACCCGCGTGCAAATCGCAAGCGATCAGAAGCACGCGATGGCCAGCACCATCATCGAGTAAGAGCACCGTCGCAAAAAGCCGGCCAAACATGCGCCGCGCGGGTCTGCCCTTGAACGGCCCAAAACCGCCCATGCGCAGTCCAAAAGCGGGAGTCAGATCCACCAACTTTGCAGCAGCGCGCAGCCTGCCATCCTTGAAATTGTGCGGCGCGACGTCGCGTCGACGTGGCACGTCCTCCAAGAGCTTCTTGCGTCGATAGAATCTATTTTCGGCCTTCGTGGCCATACCCAATCCTCACTTTCCAGACCGCAAACACCGGCAGCGTGACTTCCTCTTCAGAGGCCTGAAGCCTCCGAGTATGTCTCGGTGGCCGACGAGCTCTCCGTCCCGTTCCTTGCCACGGTACCGGTACCTCTCGCGGCTGATCCGTCCCGGTCCATGACCGAGGGGTTCCTTCTGATCCGTCACACACGAACATCACCTGGCAAGTTACTCCTCAGCGAGAGCTAACGGAAGAGGTGAAGAGCGGCATCGCTCGCGCCTTCGGGGTCAGCCGCGAGGACGTGAAGTGGAAACCCCAGGCTCCAAGTCCTGAAATAGAAAAAGCGCCGGTGCTTCAGCATCCGGCGCGGTGGGTCATTCAGGACTTGTAGCCGCTAAAACGTTGTGTGCATTCGCTCACAGTCGCTGAAACGTAGTCTTGAAGTGTCGACCCCAGGCTCCAAGTCCTGAAACAAAAGAGGCGAAGCTCACGCTTCGCCTAATAGTGGGTCATTCAGGACTTGTAGCCGCACAAACGTTGTGTGCATTCGCTCACAGTCCCTGAAACGTAGTCTTGAAGTGTCGACCCCTGCCCCCAAGTCCTGAAACGAAAAAAGGGTTCTTCTTTCGAAGAACCCAGTTGTGGGTCATTCAGGACTTGTAGCCGCACAAACGTTGTGTGCATTCGCTCACAGTCCCTGAAACGTAGTCTTGAAGTGTCGACCCCAGGCTCCAAGTCCTGAAATAG